>Ga0207710_10001080_pt1 | contig 14034 bp, 8 predicted proteins | sample KBSS24metaG_FD_184400 | JGI IMG/M metagenome (GOLD analysis project Ga0207710, IMG submission 184400) | Switchgrass rhizosphere microbial communities from Kellogg Biological Station, Michigan, USA - KBS S2-4 metaG (SPAdes) (version 2) | ecosystem: Host-associated > Plants > Roots > Rhizosphere >...
CTTCTGCTTCATCCGTTTTCCCTTCAGCAGCGAGCAGCTCGGCGACGTGTTCCTGGACCATCCAGTGGCCGGAGTAAGCACGCTCGGCGCGTTGATAATGTTCGCGCGCTTTCTCGTACTTTCCCTGCGTCAGATCGACAACGCCTCGTTGCAGCTCGACCCAGCCGTAATGCCGCATCTCTTTCGCGGTCAGCTCGTCGACGGCTTCGTCGTACAAACGATCCGCGCCTTCGAAGTCGCCCATTTTGAAATGGAAATAGGCGAGGCGCGCGAGTGTGTCCCACGTTCGCTCTTCCTCGATCAGCGCTTGATATCCATTTTTCGCGGCTTCGTATCGACCTTGTTGAAAATCCAGGTCGGCCTTGAGCGCTCGGCCCTGCGGGCTTTCGAGTAGATCTGTTGACGCGTTTAGATCCTGTTCGACGTCGTCGAGGCGATGCACCTTGAAATGAATATTGGCTTTGAGAAAGTAGAGATCACCGTCCTGGCCGAGGTGTTGCATCGCATGGTCCAGCGTTTTCTCGGCGACGGAGAGCCCATCGAGATTACCCGTGAGCGACGCGTGTTGATACTGAAGATAAGCAAGCTTCGTTATCTTCACGCGATCGATCGGAAGCTCCAGCGCGTTGTCTTCGAGCTCCGCAATGCCTCGCTCGATTCGCTCGAGCTCAATATCGAAATCGGTTTTATGCGTGTGGCTCACGAAAAGTACCTGTACGAAGAAGATCTCTCACGCAGAGGCGGAAAGAACGCAAAGCGCTGTCGCGTATCTAAGGCCTTTCTTTGCGTCTTTGCGCATTTGCGTGAGAAACATTCTTTGCTACCAGGGTTCTGCCAGATAAGGAAAGTCGGTAAGAAATTCTTTGTCGTTCTTCTGCGGGTTTGGCACCGTCTTCGGTTCGATCGGCACGGCGGCCCACAGAGCTGGATCGTTGAGTAATTCGATGTGGTACTTCTTACCGTTCAACGTCGCCGTATGGTCCAGAAACATCGACAGGAATCGCGTCGCAACCTGGTCTTCGAGCCGGCGCCCGTACGGCCAGGTTCCGGTCGTGTCCATATCGATCGCGCAAACATTCGGCACGAAGATCTCGACCGGACGCCGGAGCGGAATGTCCAGGCCTTTCGGGTTCCACGAATCGTCGGGCATGTTGAGGTGCTGGAAGAGAGTCTTCTTCACGCGCGGAAATGCCAGGCTCACGAGCGAGTAAGTCTTATGAACTGACACCGGCGAGTTATCGTGATCGAAAGACGTCTGCAAACCGAGCGCGCTGATGGATGGACCAAAGCCCCAGCCGAGATGCGCGAGTCGCTTGACGAAGTGCGGCGCCAGCCAGAAATTGTTTGCGCCGAGCTGGCGATTGTCTTCACGTTCACTCAACGCCGCGTCGGCAAAAGGCTGGCCATCGGTGTCGACGAGTTTGTATTTCTTCAACTCATCGTCGAGTTTGTGCGACTCGAGCAATGCCAGCGGATGTTCCAGCCAGAACGGATCATCGGGGATTGTTTCGATCTTGTCCGCGGCTTTCAGCACCCAGCTCTCGCCCCAGCAGTTCACGATGCGATCGTGATTCGGCTCAGCGGTGAGGAAGGCGAGCGGAATTTCCAGGACGATGGCGTTGATATTGATGCCCGCCTGGCAGTCTCTGCCGTCGTAGACAAAAACGTAATTGCCATTTTCATCTTTGAGAAACTTATCGCCGTTCCACGTAAGCGGCCCGGGCGGCAGTTCTCGTTTTTTACCGTGGTATCCCCAGCCGGGATCGTTCGGGTCGCGATTGAACAGATGATTACCTTCGAGCTGGATCAGCGTTTTGGGAATCTCCAACTCGCGGCAGTTCGTCATGGTGTGAGGCACGTGATAGAACTGCGGCGCGTAGTTGATCGAACGGAAGAAGCCCGTCAGATCGTTGAAGAAGGCGTCATCACGGCCGCCGATGTAAGTTTTGATCGAGTGACCATCGGGCGTGTTGATGGAGGTCACTTTATTCGTGTCGACTACGGTCGAGAAGCTCGCGCCGGGAAAGTTGATGAACTTCACGGTGGCGCGCTGGCTCTGATCGACAGTGACACGAATCTCGGCAGCGCTCGATGGTCCGAGAAATTTCTCCTTGAGCGCGTCGAAATAACCCAGTAGTCCCGGCAGCGAGTGATCTTCACCCACACCTACTCTCCGGCCGGGTGAAATCAGCATGCGATAAAGCATGTCCGTATCAAAAACGCCGGCCTCCGGAATGGAAGCGAAGGTGAGCGCCATGACGACTTTCTCACCACCGTCGGTATCCTTGCTGGGGAAGCCGAAGAAGTCGTACAGGTCGGCAGCACTAACGTCGATATCCGAGAAGATTGAATTGACTGCGTTTGGATCGTTGTGATCAGCCATGACTGCCCGCTTTCTGACACCTTGTTGTGTCGGGCTAGCTGTTAAAAGAAGATTTCAGTAATCGTGAGAACGAGGAACTCGTTGCGCGCCCTTGGCTACTGTTGGTCCTTTTGAAACGCGGCGCATTTTATCAGGCGGGTTAGAGGGCGTCAATAAAATGCTCGTTGTGCGTACAGCCGTTTTGCGGTAAAAGATTCAAGCTCAACGTCGCATGAAAACCTTAATCCCCCTCCTGCTCACTGTCGTCATCTGTGCTTCTATTGCTGTTGCGCAAAACAAGAAAGACAAGATCGAAATCGGTGTTCAGTCAACCTCATTGACGCTCCTCCACCCTGACTTCCCGTTCGACGACGTGCAGACTGGAGTCGGCGGCAGATTCACTTACAACTTCAACCGGTCCATCGCCGCAGAGGCTGAGGTCAACTTCTTTCCTCAGAAACAATTCATCCTTACAGCCGAGGGCAATGCGATCCAGGCTCAATTCGGAGTGAAGATTGGTAAGCGTTTTGAAAAGGCCGGGGTGTTTGGAAAGGTACGTCCGGGATTCCTCAGTGTGGACCGGGTCGGCTTTTTGATACCGCGAGGCGTCGGCCAGTTTGATGTAAAGATCGAACGGCAAACTTTCTTCAGCACTGATTTCGGAGGCGTCCTGGAATTGTATCCGTCCAAACGAATCGTGGTTAGATTCGACGCCGGTGACACAGTTCTTAGACATCCCGCGCGCTTTAACCTGATTTCTATCCCAACTCCGGCGGAGCCACCGGTACGTCCAGCGAAATTCAAACACAATTTCCAGTTTACTGCCGGCGTCTCATTTCGTTTGGGCGATTTTCCTGATGAAGACGTCACGACCGGAGACAGACAGGAACAAACCAGGCGACTTGAAGCCGGAGTGCAGTTCACTTCGCTGGTTGTGGAACCCGCGAATAACAGGGGTGTCTCCGCGACACTGTCACGCAAACATACTGAACCGGGATTTGGCGGCAGATTCACCTTGAACCTAACTGAGAGTGTCGCGCTCGAAGCAGAAGGAAACTATTTCACTCGCGCCCAGTTTTCCACTCAGGGCGGTCACATTTTCCAGGGACAGTTTGGCGGGAAGATTGGAAAGAGGTTTGATAGGTGGGGCTTGTTTGGCAAAGCGAGACCCGGATTCGTGGGGTTTACGCGAGTCTTTGATTTTGTCCAGGGCGCACAAGTGCCGGCTCAGATTCCTGTTGTTACGAAATACTATCCGTCACTCGATGTTGGAGGTGTGGTGGAGTTTTACATCTCTCCCCGGTGGATGGCCCGCTTTGATGTTGGCGACACGATGATACGTTACCGTGAGATTCGATTGGAGGGATCTACGCAGTCCTTCATATTGCAACCCGGACAGACCCGCCACAATCTTCAACTTTCTTCGGGAATAGGTTTCCGTTTTTAGCCACAAAAAGGCACAGAAAACACAAAGACTAAGGGCGCTATCACGGTTTTCTTTGCGCGGCTGCGTTTACTTCTTCATCCGTCGCCGCAAACCAGAGCTTTACTGTTTTGTCCCAACTACCGGTCGCGAGCGTCTTTCCGTCAGGTGAGAAGGCGACTGCTGCGACAGGCCCTTCGTGACGTGTGAAGGTGATCCGCTCCTGGCCTGTGTTTGGATCCCAGAGTTTTATAGTTTTGTCTTCGCCACCGGTAGCCACGGTCTTGCCGTCCGGAGAAAAGGCTACGGCCATGACGCCGAACTTGTGCCCGGCAAGCGTGACTAACTCCTTCGCCGTGCCCACGTCCCAAAGCTTTACGGTCTGGTCTTTACTTGCGCTCGCGAGCTTCTTTGCGTCGCTTGAAAAAGCCACCGCCGATATACCGTCTTGGTGGGAATCGCTCATCCACAGTTGGTGGCCTGTAATTCCATCCCACACTCTCACTGTCTTATCTTCGCCGCCGCTTGCAAGTATGCCGTTTGCAGAGAACACAACAGACCGGACTGCGCCGGAATGCCCGTTGAGTGTGATTGGTGATTTTTGAGTTCGTGTGTCCCAGAGTTCAATCTTTCCATCCGCACAGCCTGCCGCCAGTGTTTGGTCGTCAGGTGAAAAGGCTAGAGCGAACACCGGACTGGCGCATATCTTGAAAACAGACGATGGCTCGCGAGTCTCCACGTTCCAGAGCTTCACGGTTCCGTCTTCATAACCAGTGGCCATCATGCCCCCGCGAGACAACGCTATCGACGTAGTGCCAAAGGACGGCTCGTTTATGTGCGGTAATTCTTTGCGAGTCTCAATGTCCCAAAGACTGACGGCTTCTTGTCCCAACACTGCTAACATTTTTCCTGAGCCTGAGAGGACCATTTGGTCCACTCCCTTCTCGGCGTGGATCGTTGCCTGTTCTTGTACGCCACGGATATCCCACAACATGACATCAGAACTTCGTCTGACAGCGATCTTCCTGCCATCAGGTGTTAGCGCCGCCATGTAGAACATGTTGTCCACATTGAAGCTGCCCAGAGGCGCCCACGGTAGAACGTTCCACAGGTATATCTTGTCGCCAAGCATGGCCATGGTCGAACCGTCGCCGGAGAGAGCGAAAGGACAGGTATTTGCCGGCGCATCGAGTAAGCGGACGCTTCTATAATCCGGCCAGTCCATTATTCTTACTTTGCCGGTCACGCCCGCGATCAGCTTTTTGCCATCAGCCGAGAAAGAGACGCAACCGATCTTTTCGTTCGTCGGGAACTCATCAATCATCTGGTACGGTGGCTTAGTGCTTTGCAGTTTTATCGTTTTGTCGTCGTATGTAACGAGCGTGTTACCGTCTGGTGAGAGCGCAGGATAAAAGATGCTTTCTGTATAAGGCGAAGAAGTTGTCAACGGCGTTTCCTTTTCGAGATCCCAAAGCCTCACGGTCTTGTTGGATCCTCCGGTCGCCAGCATTTTGCCGTCGCGCGAAAACACTACCGAAACGACACCAACCCGATCGTTTTTCAATGTCCTGAGCAACTTCAAATCCCGGGTGCGAATATCCCAGATCTTAATCGTGGTATCCGCACTCGCCGTCGCGACCATCGTGCCGTCCCAGGAGATGGACAGACCGGTGACGCGATCGCGATGCGCCTTTACTGCTGCCGGCTCTCCAGGGCTATTTAGTCGCCATATCTTTAGTTGTCCGTTCAACTCATTGCTGACCGCTGCCAGTACGTTTCCATCCTGAGAAATTTCGATGAGGCCGACGCCATCCATAGGGCCGAGAATTTCGGGTTTGTAGTTAGCGAGTCGCCAGTAGTAGAACCATTCAAAGCCGCGCAGATCGCTTTGCGTCTTATCGGGCACTTGGTTATTCAGAAACTCGCTGAGTCGCGACATGTCGCCGCGCTCCTGCACGCGCTGAGCAAGATTGATGTCTGAGTCGTAACGCAGGTTCCGGCTGCGCTGGAGCTGTTGTTCCGCGATTGCTTGTTGCCGTTGCGCTTCGAGTGTTGCCTGTCTGGCGAGGAGTTGTTGCTTCGTAGCTTCCGCGGTAGCTTCTTTCGCGATCTGTTGTTGCTTAGCGGCCTCATCGCGGGCCTCCGCCGCAAGCCGGGTTTGTGTTTCTGCATCCTGTCTCGCCTGATTCGCCTTTGCCAACTGCTCTCGCGCATCTTCTCTGGCGCGAGCCGCGATTGCTTGTTGGTCTTGTGTCTCCTTCGTCGCAATCTCCGCCAGCGACGCCTGTTTCGCTACTTCCGCAGCCTGACCTTTGATCACGAACCCGGCGCCGAATGCAGCCAGCAATACGAGTACGGCAGTGCCGATGATCTCCGTTCGCACACGAACATTTCGGCGCGTGTACTTGAAGAGCTTATCGATGCCATCTGCGATTGGTGGGGATGGTTGTTGTTTGGCAAAAGCCTCTGCGTTTTCGTCGATCCAGATCAGCTTTTGCTCTTTGATAGTTTTCCACGGCGCAGTAGCCAATGCCTCTTCGTTGTTCTTTGTGAGGGCATCCAGGATGTTGATGGGGATGATTTTTCGTCCAGCCGCAACGAACGTCTCGAATTCCTGATGGATGTAAGGACGCGTGAGTGCGCGCTCGGTGGCGAGTAGCACAAGCACCGCACTTCGCTTCAACGCCTTCTCGAGAGTTGGACCAAGAGACAAGCCTGGCGGCGACTCCTCCTTGTCGATGAAGCACGCAAAATCCAGGTTGCTCAGTTGCTGCTTTAGATTGAACGCATACTCTTTGGCGTCGCTGTGCGAGTAAGAGATAAAGACGTCGTAGCGGAACCGCGCTCGAAACAGACCACGGAAAACAGTTTCTCTTACGTGATTCACAATCGCGCGCAAGTTTTGTATGAAGTTAGCCATGAGTTTCCACCTCTTTGGTTTTGCTGGCTGACGCGAGAGACGGAATTTTAGGGGACCCGGTGAGTGGTTACAAATTTTTCGCAGCCATGGTCCAGGCGCGGAATGAAACGGGCCGACTTTGTGCCATAACACAAAGTCGGCCCACAACCTTTACACGAAAACTGAAATTTATTGGCTAGTCAGGAAGCGCCTAGTTTTAATACCTGCGGTGACGGTGTCGCCATTGCCGCTTCTTGTGGTAGTGATAGGCCGTCCCCGCGCCTGCGCCCGCGCCGGCGCCGATAAGTGCGCCTTTTCTACCGCCAATCAGCGCGCCCGCACCGGCGCCAATGGCTGTGCCAATGCCGATGCGCTTCGCCGCCTTCTTTTTCCCGGCTTCAGGGTTATGGTAACGCCGCCGGTGTTGCCCGCTGGCGACCGGAACCGTCAATGCGAAAGAGAACATCAATAGTAGAACCAATATCGTTCGTAATACGCGATTTCGATACATTATCAAATGCTCCTACTCCATTTATTTTTGCTTGGGGGCCAAACGGAGTAAACATCGGGCAACAGCCATGCCACATTCAGTGACGTCAATCAAAATGCGCTTGTACATCATACCAATCCTGGCAACGAGCCTCTTTATCAGTTGTTCTGCGTCGCGCCCTGCGTCGCCACTGCAGATTAACGGGCCAATAAAGCTGGTGGAGTTTCCGGAGCCCTGGATTAAACGGAAAGGCAACGCCGAGGTTGGTGTGAATGATTCCATTCAATACGTGGTCCGAAAGTCGAAAGACTCAAAACTGTTATTTGCAGTGAAGCAGGGTTTTGACGGTTCATTATATGGAAAGGAAGTCTCCGATTTTCCTGTCGTATCTCCGAATTATGACTATTACAGCGACGATCGTTTTGCGGTAAATATTGATGGTCCACTTCAGATCATGCCAGTGACTGATGAACAGTGGTACACCGGTGAAGAGGTGCTTCACAGTTACTACTTCATCATGAAATGGGATCCTCAAGTTACCCCAGAGGGCGTGAGATACAACGAGCGCGTCTATCGCAAGAGTGGAGAGTCGTGGGGTAATGAGGTGGCGCTCATCTCACCGCGCAAGACTCGAATTGCAATCTTTAGCTATACGAGCCGCGAAAAAGTTTCCGAATCGATTTTGCCAGGTCTAAAGAACACCGAACCTGGCTCGGGCGAAGTGTTTCTCGATATCTACGACATCTCGTCTGGCGAGAAGGTTGCCGGTGTGCGCTCACCTTACGGGCGAAAACCAGGCGGCTTTGCTCCGTCGATGATCTTCGGTGCTTCGGTGTGGATCGAAGACAGATACATCGTCATGCCATTGGATCCGGATTTAGAACGAACTCTGCTCGGCGTGTTCCCCGACAAATAGTGGTTAACCTGATTGGAGGACAAGGGAGACACTCTAATGGCGGTTACGGCCAATCGTTGGCACTAAGATTTAGACAATAACTTTGATAACTTCTTCAATTTCCTTCTCGACCGCCTTCAGGCCGTTGCGCAGGACGTCGCGATGTGCGGGATGTCTGGCGTGCTCGAGTTGTTGGAGCAATCTGGACCTGGACAGTTTCAGTGACTCGAATTTCTCCTTGAGTTTTCGTTGTTCGGGAGTGGGCGGAGGATTACGAGCGTCCTGCTGGCGCGATTCCACTTCCTCGATCTGATCGGCAACCGCCTTACTTTCCCACCCACGAGCCATAACTCAATCCATCCATTCACAGGTTACTCAACCGCTGGATCCGCAGCAAGCCGAAACGTCCTTCCCGGTTCCGACATATAGATGTGAGTGGTGGAAAATCTCGACAAGTGGTGCTTCGCGTGGTTCGAAGCGAGTAAAGCGGTCGGCACCGACCGTGCGGGGTTATGGCTCCAGTCACGATGGCCACCCGGCGTAATAATTACGGTCTCGTTTCTTGACGGCGATCCAGCGCTTTACCCGCGTATAGAAGCAGTGGCTCGACAATGGATCGAACCGGGACGCGCGAACTTGTTCTTTGATTTCCGCACCGACACAAAGAACACCCACGTCCGGATCTCGTTTGCGAGTCCCGGATCGTGGTCGGTACTCGGAACCACGGCCCTTCGGATTCCTGTAGGCGAAGCGACGATGAACTTTGGCTGGCTCACGCCGCAGTCTTCCGATGCTGAAGTCGAGCGGGTCGTGCTGCACGAATTCGGGCATGCGCTCGGCCTCGTGCACGAGCATCAACTGCCGGCCGGAGGCATCATTTGGAACAAACCGGCGGTGTACAACGATCTCAAGTTTAAGTGGCCTCCCGAGAAGATCGAGCAAAACGTCTTTGCCACGATTGACCCCGCTGAGGCCGCGATGACAGCTCTCGATCCAACATCCATCATGATGTACCCGATCAAGAAGAGCTGGACGGTCACCGGATTCTCAACTGGCTTGAACGCAAAACTGTCGCCCATCGACATCGCGTTTATTCACAACATGTATTCCTGAAACACGAATATGGCTGTTGACGATCGAGGCATTGTTGTCGGCATTACATCTTATCCGAACATCGGTTCGCTGCAGGGGCCGGAGCTTGACGCGGAAGCGTTTTACGATTGGCTCACCTCGCCGACCGGTGGCGACGTACCTACCGCCAACGTCGACAAAATCGTTAGCTCGAGTTTCCTGCCAGTACCACCGGCTCCGCACAACCGGCCCGCCGAGCAGGAAGTCAAAGAGGCGTTCGACCGGCTTCAGTTGGAGGCATTCGTCGATCGTCGAATGCCAAAGCGGCTCGGAAGGCGCCTCTACGTTTATGTCGCCGGACATGGTGCAGCACTTCCTTTCATAATCGATCCTGAGCGCAGCGATGCCGCCTTGCTGGTGGCTGACGCAAACCAATTCAACGCGAATCATGTGATGACAAAAATCCGCGCGCTCTACTTTTTAAGCGCCGGCATCTTCGACGAGATTGCTGTCTTCATGGATTGTTGCCGCAACTATTACAGTCTGAATCCCAACTATCCGAGTTACATGAATGCGGTCGACATGAACACGCTCGCAGATGAGCCTCGGAAGTTTTTTGCGTTTGCAACCAGGTGGGGCCTGAATGCCAGAGAGAAACAATTCAACGGTGTGACGCGCGGCATCTTTACCACTGCTCTCATCACTGGACTCAAGGGCGCGGCTGCCGACCCGGACGGCACCGTCAATAGCTCGAGTCTGCGCAATTACCTGATCAATCACATGAAAGATCTGCTGACGCCTCAGGAGCTGCAAGACGCCGGCATTCAGAGGCGGCCCGATGTGCCACCGCCGGCAGTCGAGATGGTCTTCGCCACAGTCGCTCCCCAACGCGTGACCGTCAGCGTCACATTTCCACCGAATGCCGCCAATCAGCCGATTCGCGTACGCGGTGAAGGCTATAAGGTGATCGCGACCGGTCAAACTGAGGCAGGTAAGCCGTGGGTTGTTCCCGACCCATTGCCGCGCGGCAATTACCTCGTGCAGATTCCGGCACTTGGCCTCGAGCAAGACTTCACCCTCGTCGGAGACGAAAGGACCTTCGATGTTGTCATCAATTGATGCAACAGAGTCTGAGCAATACGGACCTGTTTCAGTCGATCTACAGTGCGATTTTCCGGGCGCTGAGGTGTTGCTGGTGGACGGGCAACAGCGGCTAATCGGTCGCGGCCTGCAGGAACTCAAACTGGACGTATTGCCCGGTGTCTACACTGCGCGCGTGGTCATCGGCGATGCATTGCGCGATGAACGCATCATCGTGCGACCTGACAAACCATTCAGTCGCAAACTCGGCCCGCCGCTTTTAAGGAGCGCGATTCCTCTCGACGGCTCTGCGACCAGCCACGAATTCCATCAGAAAGCGGTAAGCGACGCGACTACGACGCCCGAGACTGTTGTTCACGACGATGGTGACAGCCGCATCTTCGTGGTACTTCGCGAATGGACCTCCGAAAACAGCGGCCGGCGGGACAGTGGACCACTCGCGCCGAAGCTGATGTTATGGTCAGACAAAGGTGACGACCTCCACACGTTCAATGCCGGCGCAGAGAGTGCCACGGGTGATCGTGCCGTCGCCGAAGGTGTACGCGTCCGCGCCGGCTTTTATCGACTCGCGTGTCAAATAGGTGATGGGGTCATCGAGATGCCAGTGTACGCACTCAAAGACTGGCATACACAGATTTACCTTTTGTCGCAGCCTGGGGCCCACGGACTGGCGCCGGACTTTGATCAGGCATCGGTGCTGTGGGCACTGCCAAAGACCGGGTTCGACCCGGGTCGCGAAGATCTGAAAGTGCTCGAATCGGTCCGCTTCGCCGCCGCCGCCGGACGCCAGAACATAACCGACAAAGGGATCAAGGACGCGCTGTACCAGAAGTTTTCCAATCCAATGCTTGGTCTGGTCAGCGCTCATGCCCTCTTCCAACGGCGCGCGATCGATACGCAACTGTTGACCGAAGTCACGAATAATCTCGAAGGAATTCTGGGTCTCATACCTGACGTAATCGCACTCAAGCTCGCAATAGATCCTAAAGCTGATGTGCCGTCTGTCTTATCGCCACCGATCCTGCGTTGGAGTTGGGAACTGCTGCTACAGCGATCTGTCGATCATCGCACGCTCATTCCCCCTCTCACACTGGCCGAACAGATCTGCAGTTACGTGATTGGCGGTGGTATTTGGCTGTCGTGGCTGACCGACGTGCACAATCCACGACTCGGCGCTCCTGCACATAACGTCGCGCGCGAAGCTGCTGCAAAGGCTGTACGTCAAGTGTGGGTGAATCAAATAGACCCAGCCAACCTGAAGTTGATCGTGACGCCGGAGAAACGAAGGAAGAGCTCCGTTACAACGACGAGATCGATGCAGGTAAAAGACGAATCGACGTCAGATCTGGTGCTTAGGCGTATGGTTCAGACGCTCGGAGTGCCGTGCAGCTTTGTCGAGGAGGCTGTCGGGACTGACGCAGTGAACACTCTCATGCATCTGGATTTGCCTACCGATCCGGCAGAGCAACCAACAGGAGTAACGATCATGAATCTTGATAAACGCAAACGGTTCAACGAGCGCTTTCTCCAACGGCTGCTCGCGCGTCGCCCGCAGGATAGGCCAAAGATCGAGCAGAATCTGCAAGAAGAGAGTCGCGTTGTACCTGAGTCTGCGCTCGCGGATCTGACGCTCGACCCGACCGGACTGATACGACGCGATGCACGCGACATCGCGCTCGAGACGATAGTCAACCGTGAACGGCCTGTGTTGTTTGTAAGAGACGGGAAGTTTGATCTGAATGATGTCACCGCCCTGGGGCCTGAGGCCCAGGAGTTGGTCGAGCGAATGAGGCAGCAAGGGAGCAGGCTCTTCTCACTCCTGCCGCTCATCGGCCGCATCGACGTGGTCAACTTTCCGAACATCGATTTCGTTGGCACGGGATGGTTTGTCGATACGGAAATCGTCGTGACAAACCGCCACGTCGCGAACCTGATCGCACGTTGGGACGGACGCCAGTTCGCATTTACTCGTGGAGTTGGAGGTCAGATCATCGAGTCGTCTCTTTGCAATGCACACGAGTTCGACGATCTGGCGCCGGATGCGTCGCGCATTTTCAAAGTAAAGGAAGTGCTCTACATCGAACCTGAGAATGGTCCGAACGACATTGCCTTCCTGAAAGTCGAGCGCCGTACGAGTGGAAACGGACCGTCGTTCATCTCTGTTGCCCCGAGCGATGCTGCTGATGAACTGCCAGTGTGTGTGGTCGGTTACCCGGCACGTGCACCAAAGCGACTGATTCCCGATCAGGACTTGATGAAACAGCTTTATCGCGATCGCTTTGACGTGAAGCGAGCGGCGCCGGGATTCACGAGTGGACTCGAACGTGGATCGACTACGCACGACTGCACGACGCTCGGCGGGAACTCAGGTTCAGTGGTCCTTGACCTGGCCACGGGTCAGGCCGTGGGCCTGCACTATGCCGGCATTTATGAAGAGGACAACTTTGCTGTGCGGGCATCGGTGCTGACGGATTACATCAAACGCAAACGCTGGAACCTGCCGCCGGTTATCGAGACACAGCCGTTGGTAACGCAACCCGCACCAGCTCCGACTACACCTGCTCCTCCGGCTTTAACGCCACAATCGCCTGCGCCGGATACGACTGCGGCTAGTGCCGGCACTGTCAGTGGTTCAGTCAGTATCACGATTCCGTTGACTGTGACTTTCAGTCTCGGCGCACCGCAAGCAGGTGGGGCGCCGCAGCCTGTTCCAGTAGTAACTGCGGTTGGGTCGACTGCGCCTGTGATTCCTACTGGATCGCCTGCTGAGCCGAGCGCCACCGGAGCGCCGTTGACTCCGACGTCTGGCGCGACGGTCGGCGCAACGGTCGGCGCTGTCGATGTAGCGCGCGTCGAAGAAGTCCTGCCTGAGTTCTGGAATCAGAAGCCGGAAGGTGTTCTCGCAGTGCGCGTCGGCTTCTTTGACACAGACGATGGTATTGGCGACGCACCATGTATCGCCGCTTCAGTCAAACCGTCTGAGTTGGGAAGGTTTACGCTCGGTGGGCCAGCCCTGTTCAGAAACGTTCCGATCCGATACCTGCCGGCGGACGTTGACGAACAGGTGCAGGCGCTGCCAACCGTCGAATCCGTCGACTCAATCGCGTACGACGATGATGCGCGCACCGGAGAGCGATTCTCGTTTGCCCCTGTAAACGAACAGATGGATATCATTCTCCACGTCGGGCCTGAATATTCGTGGGACGTCCTAAAGAAGTTTATCGACGAAGCGAGCGGCCGCATGGTTTCGGCGATGTACGAGTTCCACGCGCCACACATAAAGGACGCAATCGAGGCGCGGCTGAAAACCGGAACCGCAATGACCCTGGTGCTCGACAACGCCACCTTTGCGCGTATCGACAATCCTGACGAAGCGTTCGATCGAGTCGATGTTTTTGAAAACTGGGGGGAGAACTTCACGTTCAATCGCATCGTTGCACCTGAGGGCACTGCGGGTTTGATCTCGGACTCGTATCACATCAAGGTGACAGTCCGCGACGATGATAAGTTCTGGTTGTCGTCAGGAAACTGGAAAGCGGGTTCGAGCCAGCCGCTTATAACGCAGGAACAACGCGACAACGCCGCCAATGAAGACTTACCCGGAAATCGCGAATGGCACGTGGTGATCAAGAACAAGAAGCTGGCTTCGCGCTTCCGCAATCATATTCTTCAGGATTTTTCACGCTCGGAAGCTCTCGGCGGTGGCCCGGTTTCTACGTCGTTAATGGAAGAGACGCTGGTTGACGTTCCCATCCAGGAGTCGGCGTTGGTGCTCGAGCGCAGGCCGCCCAAT
>Ga0207710_10001081_pt1 | contig 14027 bp, 11 predicted proteins | sample KBSS24metaG_FD_184400 | JGI IMG/M metagenome (GOLD analysis project Ga0207710, IMG submission 184400) | Switchgrass rhizosphere microbial communities from Kellogg Biological Station, Michigan, USA - KBS S2-4 metaG (SPAdes) (version 2) | ecosystem: Host-associated > Plants > Roots > Rhizosphere...
CGCCCCGGCCACATTGGCCCGCGTACCCGGCATCGGTCTTCTAAACCGAACCTTCGAGAGCTGGGCGGACAGGCACGAGGTTCAACTCCTCCGCGGGCTTCCAAAGACATCGACGGCTGTGTAGCTCAAAGGGAAAGAGCAAGCGTCTCATAAGCGCTAGGTTGGTGGTTCGACTCCACCCACAGCCACCAAATCTCGGGCTGGTGATGTAACGACAGCATAGAAGTCCTGCAAACTTCTCGTGAGGGTTTGAATCCCTCCCAGTCCACCAATTGCGGCGTAGCTCAATTGGCTTCCAGAGCGCTCGTCTTGTAAACGAGATGATACGAGTTCGACTCTCGTCGCCGCAGCCAACTCTGCGATCCTCTGCGTATCTCTGCGACCTCTGCGTTGAAATAGACCTTTAACGCAGAGAACGCAAAGATACGCAGAGAGCCGCAGAGATTAACTTCCAATTCTTGTGGCGTAGCCAAGCTGGTAAGGCACCGCACTGTTAATGCGGTCACCGAAGGTTCGAATCCTTCCGCCACAGCCAATCTATTGACCTGGAGCTCGAGTGACAGAGCAGCGGCCTTTTAAGCCGTGAGGTGCGGGTTTGAGCCCCGTCGGGTCAACCATCGCGGTGTAGCTCAACGGCAGAGCACTCGATTGATAATCGAGCGATGTCGGTTCAATTCCTGCCACCGCGACCATGTTTGTTTCGATCCGGGATGGTGCAACTGGCAGCACATCGGGCTTTGAACTCGAAGGTGGAGGTTCGACTCCTCCTCCCGGGGCCATATATCGCAATTGCAGGTACTTCGATCGATCGAGAAGGTGAGGTAACGAGCAATGGCAAACAAGAATCTATTCAAGTCGCTGGCTGGCAAGTTGATTCCGGCTACTAATGCAATCAATGAAGAATGCGCTCCCGCGTACAAGCTGTCGCCAAAGCATCAACTGGCCCAGTACGCCGCGACTGGCTGCCTGAACACGACCTTCTACGCAACTGCGAATGAGCAGCTCGCGAAGGTGATCGAGCTGTGCGCCGAAGTCGATGCTGAGTTCATCGCCAGGACGGCCGTGTTTTGCCGCGAACGAGGCTTTATGAAAGACATGCCGGCGCTGCTTACTGCTTCGCTGTCGGTGAAGGACCGCGAGCTGCTCGCCCGCATCTTCCCGCGTGTGATCGACAACGCGAAGATGCTACGCAACTTCGTGCAGATCATGCGTTCGGGTGTGGTGGGCCGCAAGTCGCTGGGCACGGCGCCAAAGCGTCTCGTGCGCGAATGGTTTGACGCTCGCGATCCGGCAACGCTGTTCAAGTCGAATGTGGGCCAGGCTCCTTCGCTGGCGGACATCGTCAAGATGGTCCACCCAAAGCCAAAGGACGCTGCGCGTGAAGCACTGTTCGGTTACTTCATCGGCCGTGATTACGCATTCGAGGCAATGCCGGAAATCGTGCGCGAGTTTGAATTGTTCAAGAAAGATCACTCGCGTGAAGTTCCTGATGTGCCGTTTCAGATGCTGACTGCGCTGGAGCTTGATACTCCGGAATGGACTGCGATCGCCCGTCGTGCGCCGTGGCAGATGACGCGCATGAACCTGAACACGTTTGCGCGTCATGGTGTGTTCGGCCAGCCAGGCATGACTGAGCTGATTGCGGATCGTCTGCGTGACCCGGCGGCAATTGCGAAGGCGCGCGTGTGTCCGTACCAGCTACTGATGGCTTACACGATGGCGAATGCAAACGCTAAGATCCCAAGAGTAGTTTGCGATGCGCTCCAGGACGCAATGGAGATCGCGATCGCGAAAGTTCCTGCGATCGAAGGACGTGTGTTCGTTTGTCCGGATGTGTCGGGGTCGATGTTTTCGCCGGTTACGGGTCACCGCGCCGGAGCGACTACGTCGGTGTCTTGTCTCGATGTGGCGGCTCTGATGGCCGCTGCAGTGCTGCGCAAGAACCCGCACGCTGAAGTGCTGCCATTCCAAAGCTACGTGGTTGAGGTCAACCTGAATTCGCGCGACAGCGTGATGACCAACGCTGCGAAGCTTGCTTCGATCGCTGGTGGTGGCACGAGCTGTAGCGCGCCGCTGGCCGAGCTGAATCGTCGCGAGGCAAAGGGCGATCTCGTGATCTTTGTTTCGGATAGTGAGTCGTGGGTTGATGCCCGTAGATTCGGCAGTACCGCAACGATGAGAGAGTGGAATGCATTCAAGGAGCGCAATCCGGAAGCTCGTTTGGTTTGTATCGACGCGCAGCCTTATCAGACGGTGCAGGCGATTGAGCGTGAGGACATTCTCAACGTCGGTGGATTCTCGGACCAGGTTTTCGACGTGGTCTCGGAGTTCGCAAGCGGTGGGCTCAACGCTGACCACTGGATCGGCGTTATCGACTCGGTAACGTTGTAAAGAACTCGGGCCGAATACAGTAGGGACTACATCACCTGTTAAGTGACGTCCCAAAGTGGGCAAGTCTCTACAATCCTTGTCGGCCCTTGCAAGTAATGGCGAATGCAGGTGTGAGTACATGGTGTAGCAGGTTCGAACCCTGCCTCGTCCAAAAAACATCTGGGCGAGAGGTCACGGCAACGTGGCTCAAAAACTCTCACCGCCCCTTGTCGCCATTTTATGCCCTCTTGCTGTAGACTGGCTGCCATCAGTAAGGCGATGGAGTTCGCCTTTAACCATCCTTCAAGGATTGATGACTCCTAATTGCTGTGGACCAGAATGGTCCCGGTGGTTAGGAGTTTTAGTTTATTGACATGCAGAAAACAATCTTGATTGCTTTAGCCGGCCTGATCGGCACGTTAAGTCGTTACTGGCTCGCGGGATTTGTGGCGCGGCAGTATGGTGAAAACTTTCCGTGGGGAACGTTGATCGTGAATTTAATCGGAAGCTTCCTGGCCGGTGCGCTGTACCACCTTGCTGAAGAGCGGCTCCTGATACCTCCCACGCTTCGCACGGTAATTCTCATCGGCCTGATCGGTGGGTTCACAACATTCTCGTCTTATGGTCTGCAAACGTTCACATTATTGCGAGACGGCCAAATCGGACTGGCGACTCTCAACGTCGCGGTCTCGAACGTACTTGGCTTGCTGATGGTGTGGATGGGATACGTTGTACTCAAATTAATTTAGCCACAAAAAGCACAAAAGCTCTGTTTGCTCTTGTGCTTTATGTGCCTTTTGTGGCAACTACTATCCACCTATGCTGGAGAATATTGGGTCGCTTAGCATCATAGCCGTCCTCGGCATCGGGCTCGTGTTTGGATTGAAGCACGCGACCGAAGTCGATCACGTCGTCGCCATCTCGACGATTGTGAGCCGGCATAAGAACGTTTTTCACTCAGCTATCGTCGGCGCGCTCTGGGGGATGGGCCACACTGCATCGTTACTGATCGTCGCGGCGATCGTGTTGAGTTTGCGTATTGCGATTCCGGAAAGAGTGAGCGGTTGGCTGGAGTTTGGAGTCGCGATCATGATCATCTGTTTGGGTATCAGTGCGCTCAGGCGCGCCTTGCAGAAGAACGCGCACGTTCACGTCCACCAGCATCATCACGATGGTCTATCGCACACGCACATTCACTTTCATGAAAACGAAACGGGACACGCGCCGGCTGCGCAATCTCGTCACTCGCACGCGCTGTCGCGTCTCGGATGGAAGCCTGTTTTGATCGGGATGATGCACGGGTTGGCAGGTTCGGGCGCCTTGATGCTCCTCGTGCTAACGCAAATCAATTCCCCGTGGCTTGGCTTCCTGTATGTGGCGACTTTCGGTGTTGGCTCGATCGTTGGAATGTTTTTGATGTCAGGATTGATCGGCCTGCCATTCGCGTTCAGCTCAACAAAACTGACCCACTTTCATCAGGGCCTGCAAACACTCGCCGCTGTCTTCAGCATCTGCTTCGGCATCTGGTACGCGTACAAAGCGGCCATCCTGTGATGCCGCGACGTCGTATATTCTTAATCGTCGTTGTTCTTCTCGCCGCTCTGATTTCTCTCTGGCTCATCCTTGCACTCAACTGTCCAAACGCAGGCATTGCTCTCACCACACGCGCTCGTGATCTTCATCGTCTAAAGAACCGAACCTCAATTCCGCAAGCTCCTGACTTCGATACGAGAGTCACGCTCGCTGCTTTACTGCAACCCGGTGATGATCGCGATCGCTGGTCCAACAATCGCGCAGCCCGCGTCCAGGGCGAAGTAATCGACGTTGCGTACGCGCGTCCGGAAGCAACCAACTGTTTTAGTCCGTGCCGTCGTGATATCCACATTCTGATCGCGACGCGGAAAGGCGCCGCGAAGAGCGAGCACGTCGTGGTCGAGGTAACACCAAATCTATACGACTGGGCCGCCGGACAGGGAATTGACTGGTCTGAAAAAACTCTGCAGGCGCAGCTAGTGGGCCACTGGTGTGAATTCGAAGGTTGGTTGTATTTCGACGCCGGTCACGCGGAAGAATCGGAGAACATCTCTCCAGGCGAGACTGACAACTGGCGCGCGACGGCGTGGGAGATACATCCGGTTACGAGGATTATGGTGATTAGGTAAGTCGTTTACAGGATTTACAAGATTTTTCAGGATTCACATGTAAATCTTGTCCAATCTTGTCAATCCTGTAAACAACTTACTTACGGCAACACGCCCTCGGGCACCATCCACGTGTGAATCTCCATCGCCAATCTTCCCGCCTGCACCGCCGGATCAGTCGCTGTCAACGCTTTCGCTTCTTCCAACGAGCCCACGCGAAACACGAAGATGCCGCGCAAGCGTCCATCGTCGCCAAACGGTCCTGCCGCGATCAGCTTCTTCATTTCCGCGAGCCGGTTGATATTCGCCATGTGGCCCTTTTGAATCTCTTCCGTCGCGGGCGTCTTCTCTGGCGTCCACTTTTCGCCGCGCGTGAGGAACGTAAAATACAGCGGCACGAGTCGCAACGGTTTGGCCGGCTTGCCAAATATGTCTTCCGACCACCACGGATGCATTTCCGCAACGTACAGACCCGACACCACCGACGGATCCGCTTCGGCCCACGATTTCGCCTCCGCCGCCGATGACGCGCGAAACACAAACACGCCGGCTATCTCGCCGCCGTCAGTAAATGGTCCGGCGATGACTGCGTTGCCCGAGTCGAGCGACGCCAGCACATAGTTGACGTGTTGCTCGTGCACACGCTTCATTTCCGGAGTCTCTGTCGCAGTCCACTTCGGTCCGCGCTTCAGGATCGCCATGTGAAACTCGACCAGCTTGTTCGCCGGTTCAGATTTCTGCTGCGACAAGACCGCTGGCGACGTTAATAGTAGAAGCGCGATACCGGTTAACAGACGGTGGAGAGTTTTCATTTTGTTATTCGTTGTCGAGCAGCCTCGTGGTGTTTTCGGTTACGCTCGGCGGCTGGGCCAGCTCGTTTGTTCTCACTTGCTGCCGTCCGATGTTAGGCATGGGATTGTTAACTGCCGGAGGCAAAGCGCTGCGCGCTGGGGCTGTCCCGAAGGCCGGCTGCTGAGCCGCGTACGCGATTGCGGGTGTAGTGTTATCGATAAAAAGACGAGCGTAGAGCATCCATACCAGCGATATAAAAAAGAATCCGACCGGAAGGATCATCGGTCCGCCTTCTCCGATTGCCGCACACAGCAAAAGGAAGACAGGAAAGAGTACGCCGCTGAAGAACATCAACTTGGCTGCGCGGCGAATGTGTTTGCGTCGCGGTGAAGGCTCGGCAAGCTGCGTTTGATCTGGCTGTCGAACTGGCAGGGCGCCACCCGCGAGCCACTCCGCCAATCCGGTTAAGGGAAGGCCGCAACGTGAACAGAACCTCATCTCGCCGGAAACTTGTTGTTGACCACAGTTGGGACAGTACATGCTGGGTGCGATTGTAGCCGAACCAGCGAAAGTACTGCCACAAACGAGCACAAAAGATTTATTATCTGTGTTCTTGTGTGTGTTAGTGGCTAAATTTTGAGGCAGAGATGAATAGAGTTACAGCCGAACCGATTGGTGTCCACCGTAAACACCACTGGCCTGCGGAACCACTCTGGCCTCCATTTGTGGCAATGCTGGCGGTCGGAGGTTTGTATGCGGCGTTACCAGCGAGTTTGGTTGGCGGCGCGCCGCGCTGGTTGCTTGTCGTAATAGTTTTAGGACTGCTCACGCCGATAGTGATCTCACATCGCATCGGCAATCATTACCTTGCGCAGGTGCTGGGTTACATTCTTAACAGCGTCGTCACGGTGGCCATGATCTTCTCGCTCGCGCTGCTCCTCGAAGAGGTGACGGAACATACAGTGACACCGCCACAGTTGTTGCGTTCCGCGGCGGCCTTGTGGGTCTCAAACTTTCTGGTGTTTGCCGCGTGGTACTGGCGACTGGATGGAGGTGGACCACACCAGCGCGCTCGCACGCCCGGCCACACTGACGGCGCCTTCCTCTTCCCGCAAATGACCATGCCGCCGGAGGCCAAGATTGCCGCCGGTGAACACAACTGGGAGCCAAACTTCGTCGACTATCTATTTCTGGCTTTTAATACCAGCACGGCCTTTTCCCCCACCGACGTTCCCGTCCTTTCCCGCTGGGCCAAGCTCCTGATGATGATTCAGGCGCTGATCTCATTACTGGTCCTGGCGCTGCTGGCCGGCCGTGCCGTTAATATTCTGTGAATATGTGCACCTCGGTTTCTTCGGAACTTTCATCCGTCTTTGGCGTCTAAAAACTCAGGCCCACAGCCGCAAGAAAAATCGCCCTCTTGCGTTCCTGATTCACAAACAGGAACTCACGCATAGACTCTGCGAGGCGCTATGACTAAGAAAACGTTTGCGATTCTGATTGCACTGCTAACTTTCGTGGTCGGTGTGGCGCTGGCCCGGCTCTCGTTTACCGATTCACGCCCTACGCCGCCTGGCCCGATCCAGAAAGAGTTTCAAGCCAATGGCTACAGGCTGACCGGGCCTTATAACCATGAGAACCTCACCATCTTCCTGATTCATGGGCCGGATCTACCCGGCGCTCCGCACTTCGTTTCATTAGAAGCAGCGTTGAAGCGCAAACTGGTTATCGTTCACGAGACGAGCGACGTAAACGAACTCGCGATTGAAAATGTCTCTCCGGTTGAAGAAGTTTTTGTGCAGGCGGGCGACATCGTGAAAGGCGGACAGCAGGATCGAGTCCTCGCTGTCGATCTGATCCTGCCGGCGAAATCCGGACAGATCCCGATCTCGGCTTTCTGCGTCGAGCACGGGCGCTGGACACAACGCGGAACGGAGCAGGTTAGCTCGTTTGATGTCTCTGATGAGATGGTCGCGACCAAAGAGTTGAAAATGGCGACGAAGCATACGACCTCCCAAACGCAGGTATGGGATGTGGTCGGTATAGCCCAGGACAAATTATCGAAGAGTGTGGCCGTACCTGTGCGCTCCGTTGCGTCGCAAACAAGCCTGCAACTGGCGCTCGAGAATGACAAAGTGCAAGAGTCGGCGGCGGCTTACGTGAATAAGCTCTCGTCGATTGTCGACGCGCACAGCGACGTGATTGGCTTCGTCTTTGCAATCAACGACAAACTCAACAGCGCAGATGTGTACGCTGCCAGTTACATCTTCAAACCGTTCTGGCCTCGGTTATTAAAAAGTGCGGCGATTGAAGCAGTCGCGGAGCGCCCGCTAAGTCAAAAGAGCGAACCTGTTTCAATCGCGAGCGCCGGGTCGTTTCTCACTACAGGTGAACAAGGTACAGAAACGACCAATCAAGTAACCACGCGCACTCAGATGTTGAAGCGCGAGTCGGAGAAGAGTCTTTTCTTCGCGACACTGGACATGGACCATAACGGCATTTGGATACACCGCAACTACTTGATGAAGTGACTGATTAGAGCCCAGTCATTCGCTGAAGCTGCTCGGGATAACGCTCACCCTCAACCGTAATCTTCGATGCGGCGCTGTCGATATCACGCAGGTCGTCGTCGCTGAGCTCGACTGAAACTGCTCCGATGTTCTCTTCCAGCCGGTTTAACTTCGTCGTGCCGGGAATCGGAACTATCCAGGGCTTTTGCGCCAGCAGCCAGGCAAGCGCGATCTGGGCAGGCGTGGCGTTCTTGCGATCTCCGATCGACTTGAGCAGATCGACCAACGTCTGATTGGCTTTGCGTGCTTCAGCACTGAAGCGCGGCAGGATGTTGCGAAAGTCGTTACTCTCAAACGTCGTGCTCTCGTCGATCTTTCCGGTTAGAAAACCTCTGCCGAGCGGGCTGTAAGGAACGAAGCCGATGCCGAGCTCTTCGAGCAATGGCAACACCTCTGCTTCCGGTGTTCTGGTCCATAGAGAGTATTCGTTCTGAATCGCTGTCACGGGTTGTACTGCATGTGCGCGACGGATGGTTTCAAGTCCCGGCTCAGAAAGTCCGAAGTGCCTGACCTTACCTGAATCGATCAGGTCCTTCACCGCGCCCGCTACGTCTTCGATTGGCACCTTGGGATCGACCCGATGTTGATAGAACAGATCGATGTAGTCAGTCTTGAGTCGCTTCAATGATGCGTCCGCGACTTCTTTGATGTGTTCAGGACGACTGTCAACACCCCAGGTCGGTTGTCCAGTGGTCGTGAGATCAAATCCGAACTTCGTCGCGATCACCACCTGGTCGCGAATCGGTGAAAGCGCTTCGCCCACGAGCTCTTCGTTAGTGTATGGACCATAGACTTCAGCCGTGTCGAAAAATGTTATGCCACGATCGACCGCCGCGCGAAGCAGTGAGATCATTTCCTGCTTGTCCGGGATACGCCCATAAGATGCGCTCATTCCCATGCAGCCGAGCCCGAGTGCTGACACTTCGAGCCCGCTGCTACCGAGTGTTCGTTTCTGCATTGCTACTCCTTTCAGTGTAGAAACGATTGTAGCCACAAAAAGGCACAAAAAGCACAAAAGAGGGAATCTCTTTTGTGCCTTTTTGCGCCTTTTTGCGGCTAAGTAGTTGTTACGCAGCTCGTGGTACGCGCTCGGTGACGGGCGGTTTTGTCGCAACCGGCGCTTTGACTGGTTTCGAGAAAGCAGACTTGAGTTCGCGCCAGTGGATCGAGATATCAGCGAACACCAGCGCCAGAGCGAGACATGACCAGATAATCGCCTGCACGATCTCGACTCCGAGAGTTTCCCAGCCAGTGGTTCCCATCACGAAACGCGCCGCAATGAACACGAGCGCGAGGGCGTAACTGCGAGTGGCCCATTGCCGGTGCAAAGCGATCTTGCGCCTGAACGCGAACAGGAATGCGAGTCCGGTTGCGGTCATCAGCATCACCGCATCGACACCGCCAAGCACGGTGAATGAGCGCGGCGCTCCCATGCGTTCCTGGTAATACTGAATGTACGCACCGAGCGGCGCGAGCACGAACGCGCCGACGACGTAGAGCCGTCCCATGACGCGGTGTGCTTTGGTGAATCGCTGTCGCAGGCGCTCAGAAAACTGTAACGGCGCGAAGAGAAGCACGATGGCGCCGAATATGCCGTGCGGTAACAGCCACCATTTGAATGGCGCGTAGTGCTGCCACGCCGGATGGGATCCATCAATAAGAAAGCGCTCGTTGTGATAAAGGACGTAAGTGCTAGCCAGTGCAATTGCGGAAAAGGTCACGTACTTCGCGTTGAGCTTCATGGAGGCTCCTTGTTTAGAAACGAATCAAATCCTCGTCACCCTATAACGCGAAGTTTCCCGGCATTTCGGGTCACGGATGAACACGGAAGGTGCGGATTTTCACTGATCCGCCTTGACACCCGCCCGCAGATAAATAAAATACGGACGTTCGTTTTTATAGGCGGATGCCAAAACTTAGTCCCAGCGCGATCGAAAAGAACAAGAACCGAATCGAGGAAGCGGCCAAGAAACTCTTCATCAAGCAAGGCTTTCACGCCACCTCGATGCGCAACATTGCCGCCCGGGCAGGGACCTCGCTCGGCAACGTCTATAACTACTACCGGACCAAAGAGGACATCCTCGGTTCGATTATCAGTAAATATCAGACGACCATCGACGGTCGCCTGCGTTCGATCTTCGATGAGATCGACGAGCCGCTCGAGCCCGAATCGCTCAAACGCTTCGGCCAGCAGATCAAAAAGATGGTGAACGATCACCACGACTTCTGGCTGCTGATGTACATCGACGTACTCGAATTCGAGAACCGCCACTTTCGCAAGATGTTTGAAGGGTTGGTTCACAACCTGCGGCGACGCTTCGCCACGCAGTTTGAAGAGTTGAAGAACCGTGGCGCCGTGCACGGCGATATCGACCCGGCGGTCGGTTTCACGGCCCTCTACATGCAGTTCTTTAATTATTTTCTGGTTGAAAAGCTATTCGGTGGCAATCGCCACTTCGGTTTGACCGACGAGCAGGTCATCACGCAGTTGACGGACATGTATTGTCGCGGTTTGTTGCAGAACCACAACGGTGGTTCTACTAAGACTTCACGTTCCAGGAAAAGTCGTAAGAAATAAGTAGGCCCGGCGCTACCGCGCTTGCTTTGGCGGCAGAAAGAAAAACGAACGTTCGTTGTTTTTAGGAGGAAGGTCATGCATAAGACGATTCTCAGTTTTCTCTTTATCACTTTGTGCGCGGTGTCGAGTGCGTACGCGCAGGGCGGCACCGGACAGCTTAGCGGCAGTGTCGTTGACGCAAACGGCGCCGTTGTCGCTGGAGCAAGCGTCAAGCTCACGAGCCTCGTCACTGCCCAGGAGCGCGAGGCCACGACTAACGACTCCGGCGATTTCGTTTTTACTCTTCTGCCTGCCGGCGCTTACAAGCTCGAGGTCACTGCCAGCGGCTTCCGAACGGTCGTTGTTGACGAAATCAAGATCAACGTCACGCAAACGACGACCTTGCCGGTTCGTCTTGACGCCGCCACAGTCTCAGGCATGGTCACGATCAACGCGGAGCCGCCGCTCGTGCAGCAGGAGACTTCGCAGGTCGGCCGCACGATCGAAGAGCAAACGATTCGACAACTGCCGTTGCCCACCAGAAACTTTCAACAGCTTCTGACGCTTTCACCGGGCACGTCTTCGTCAGTCTCGAACAATACTGAACTCGGTCGTGGCGACGCGATCATCTCCGTGAACGGCCAGCGCACGACCAGCAATAACGTCCGCATCAACGGCATCGACGCCAACTCAATCGGCACAAACTCGACGCCAAACATCGCCGTTCCCGCCACTGACACGATTCAGGAATTCATCGTGCAAACCAGCCTGTACGATGCTTCGCAGGGACGTAACGCGGGTGGCAATGTCGAGGCGATCACGAAGTCGGGCGCGAATCCTTTCCACGGAAATGCTTATTACTTCCTGCGCAACGACGCGCTGAACGCCAACGATTTCTTTCTCAACGCCGCGGGCCGTGAGAGACCGGTTTTGAAGCGTAACCAGTTTGGCGGCACGCTCGGTGGTCCAATCGTCAAAGACCACCTCTTCTTCTTCGGCTCGTACCAGGGCACGCGCGAACGCAACGGTGCGTCGCTCAATAACAGTCTGATGTCACCGAGTATTCCGCCGGGGTTGCGCGACAACAATCGCACTGCGGCTGGTTTGTCAGCGGCTTTTGGTGTGCCAGTCGCTGCGATCAATCCGGTGATCCTCTCGGTGCTCAATGCGAGATTACCGAACGGTCAGTTTCTGATTCCATCATCTTCCGGAAGACCTAACGGCTTGACCCCGCTTTCAGGTCTGTCGCGTTTCACCGAGAACCAGTTCAACGCAAACTTCGACTGGCGTCTCAACGACAAGCACACGATCAGCTCGAAGAATTTCTTCGCGAGTAATCCGACTTTCCAAGCCAACTACAACTTCGCGGGTCTCGGCAACGGCGTCACGCAACTGCCCGGCACCGGCGGCTCACTCGATATCATTCAGGACCTCAACTCGATCACCGACACTTACGTCTTCTCGCCGAACGTTGTTAACCAGGCGCGCTTCGGTTTCAGTCGCTTGCGCGTGACGTCTGTGCCAGAGGAACCGTTCACGGCGGCGAACTTCGGTATCAACAGCCCGCTGCGAAATCTCTTTCCCGGCATGCCGACGTTGACCGTGACGGGATTGTTCACGACCGGCTCGTCGCCATTCGCCGATCAATCATCGCGTATCAACGCGTTCACCTATGGCGATACGCTCTCGATTGTCGCGGGCAATCATCGTTTGCGCCTCGGCGGTGAGTATCGACGCTCGCAAGTGAATTTCTACTTCAACGCATTCTCGCGCGGGCAGGTGATCTTCTCGAGCTTCCCCGCCTTCCTGACCGGCAACGGCGTTTCGATCATCGGCTCGGGCGTGTTTGATCGCGCGTTGCGCGTCAACGATTGGAGCGGTTTTGTGCAGGACGACTGGAAGGTCAACTCGCGTCTGACGTTGAATCTCGGAGTGCGTTACGACTTTTACGGTTATCCAGTCGACACGCGCGGGCGGCTCGTAAACTTCCTGCCGGATCAGTTTCGACAGGGAACGACTGCCGCGCCGGCTGGTCCACCGAACGGATTTGTGCAGGCGGGCAACGGAACGCTCACCGGCGTGCCCACGGTTGCAGACACGCTTGTGCCGAATGACAAAAACAATTTCGCGCCGCGCGTCGGTTTTGCTTATCGCTTGAACAATTCGGGGACGCTCGTCGCGCGTGGCGGTTACGGCATTTACTACGATCGGTTCTCGACTCGTTATGCGAACACGCAGTTGCTCAACTATCCGTATCTCGCCCTCGCGGTCGGACTGCCGGGCATTCTGCGCACGATGTCGGATCCGTTCATTCCGGTGCCACAGCCGGGCCAGTTTCCGGTGAACCCGACGATTCCATCGCCGCTCTCGCCTCTGTCGCCGCTCGTCGGCGTGCCGATCAGCGGCATCTTTATCGATCCCGAATTGCGAACGCCGTACATCCAGCAATACAACGCAAACGTGCAGTGGGAGTTTGCGAAAGATTTCCTGCTCGAGGCTGGTTATGTCGGGTCGAAAGGAACGAAGCTGTTACAGGTGATCACTCTGAACCAGCCGGTTTACAACCGCGCGGCGAATGTGTTCACTGCGCCGTTCGGCACTGCGCTCTCGATACAGAAGAATGTCGCCGGCGGCATTCAACAGGTGCAGTCGACCTCGAATTCGGATTACAACTCGCTTCAGCTCAGCGTCACGAAGCGCTTCAGTCGCGGTTTGCAATTCCTGAGCGCTTACACGTACGGCAAGTCGAATGATTACTATTCGGGTGGCACGGTTAACGAGTTGTTTGCGGTCGCGGGCGATCAATTCAACTGGAAAACGAACTATGGACCATCGGATTTCGACCGGCGGCATCGCTTCGTCACCAGCTTTGTTTACGACGTGCCGAAACTCGTTTCCGAGTCGAGTTCCGCGCGCTTGATTCTGAACAACTGGCAGTTGAACGGTATTCTGACGTTGCAGACAGGAACTCCGTATTCGATCATCGACGTCGTCGGCAACAACATCATCCAGCGCGCGAACTTCGCGAACGGGTTTACCGGCAGTATCGAGACGTCGGGCAGTACGCAGGAGCGACTCGGCGCGTTCTTCAACGTTAATGCGTTTATTGCTTCGAGACCGTTTGTCGCTTCGGGAACGAGTCTGGGGACGCCGACTAACCCGAATTTCGATCCGAACAATCCGTTTGGAAACACGCGGCGCAATTTTCTCTATGGTCCGGGACAGAAGAATCTGGACTTCTCAATCGTGAAGTTCATTCCGATCACGGAAAGGGTGCGAGGCGAGTTTCGCACGGAGTTTTTCAACATTTTCAACTGGGCCAACTTCGCGAATCCGAACAACAACGTCGCTGTGCCGCTGACGTTTGGCCAGATTACGGCAACGAGCTCCGGACCGCGCGTGATCCAGTTTGCGTTCAAGGCGAACTTCTAAGTCATTAGACAGGATTTACAAGATTTTTCAGAATTAACATGTAAATCATGTCCAATCTTGTAAATCTTGTGAAACAACTACGTGCCCAAAGCATCTGTTAACGGATTAAAGCTTTACTACGAGATCGAAGGTGATGGCGCGCCGCTGGTGCTGATTCCCGGCTTT
>Ga0207710_10001084_pt1 | contig 14005 bp, 15 predicted proteins | sample KBSS24metaG_FD_184400 | JGI IMG/M metagenome (GOLD analysis project Ga0207710, IMG submission 184400) | Switchgrass rhizosphere microbial communities from Kellogg Biological Station, Michigan, USA - KBS S2-4 metaG (SPAdes) (version 2) | ecosystem: Host-associated > Plants > Roots > Rhizosphere...
GCAATAAACAATGGCAATAAACAAATTTGCCTGTTGTTTATTGCCATTATCTCTAACGAACTCTTCTTCCTTTCCATTCATATTTTCCAAATTGTCCAAACAAGCCGGCAATTATTGTATAAAAAATATGAAGAGGTTGAAAAAAGAAAAAATATTTCATTAAAGATTGTTTACCGAAAAAACAGGCAACTGAATTCACAAAAGGAAATTCGATCATTGTTTTAGCGATCCATAGGCCAGCCAGCCATAGCCAATACACAGGGTTCCCCAAAGCTGCTATTAACAGGATAAGAAAAGAAAGATTGAATAGATAAACAAGAAATAATATAAGAAAGATCCTTTTATCATCATATGTTTTTGCTTTGCTTGCCCAGCGTATGCGTTGATTAAAAAATTCTTTCCAGGTTTTCATGGGTTGAGTAGCAACAATTGCATTTTTAGATTTTAAATAGTTAATCCTGTCAGGATATTTCCTCCATATTTTATACATCAATAACATATCATCCCCAGAAGCAATTTTATCTATCCCTGAAAACCCATTGACTTCATGAAAGATCTTTCTTTCGTAGATCAAGTTAGCACCATTGCACATGGAATGTACGTTCTTATGTACCGAAGCTGCTGTAATCCCTTGCAGAACTAAAAAATCCAATGCCTGGAAAATTTCCAAAACAGAATTATTGTTTTCAAAAACAACAGGAGCAACAATGAGTGCTGCTTGTTTTTCTTCATAAAATGCTGCGATTGTTTGTAACCACTCTTTTGATGGAATGCAATCCGCATCAGTTGTTACAATTAATTCTTTGGTGGCTGAAGCAATACCGGTATCAATGGCTTTCTTTTTATAGGAATTAAGACCATCTTCTCTTAGCGAAATTAATTTTACGAAAATAAATTGCTTTGCAATAGAAGCAGTTCTATCCGTTGAATGATCATCTACTGCGATTACTTCAAATAGATCTTTGGAATATTGCTGCCCATTTAATGCTTCCAGTAGTTTGCTTATATTTTTTTCTTCATTTCGTGCAGGAATAATTATAGAGATATTTGTATTTGCTTCTTTAGCTAATGTATAATCCGGGACCGATAACCATGCTCGCCAATAATAAATGATCAGAATACTATAAACAATGAAAAGTAGTATGATAATAAATAAAAGAATCATGCAGGAAAAAAAACAAATCTACTTAATAGCGCATTAATGAAGCAAGGCAGAGGCTATTTCCTCTGCATGTTTTTCATGTAATACCTGGTGACCGGATGGAATAACTGTAATACTACATTGTTGCTCTATCCCTTTTCTGAATTTTTCTCCTCGTGCGGGTATGATAATCCGGTCATGTTTGCCATAGATCAGTCTTATTGAAGTGTTAAGCCTTGAAATGCGGGATTTAATAAAAGATATGCGTGGCTTTAATTTTCTTAATGCAACCCATCGTTTGTACAAAAGCTCCCTCGCCTCCTTATCGCCAATATAAAAATTTACAAATTTGAAAATGCTGGAATTCACAAACCCCAGCTTGTTTAATATTTTTAAAAAGGCAAAGAACCAACCAGGATATTTCATGGTAAAATGAAAAAGTTTTTTACCCGGTAATGTTTGGGTAGAAAGCCAATACCAAAAGTTTACCTTAAGCCCATCCGGCGCCAACAGGATCAATTTATTTATAGTTTCTGGTTGTTGTAGTTCGTAAAAGCTTAATGCCATTCTTCCACCCAGGCTAAAACCTAATAAAGTAGTCTTGAAATCCGAACTTAATGGCTTGAAATTGTTCTGCCTGAGAATTTCATTAACTATCTGTTCCAGGTCATTGCTTTTAAAATCTTCTTTTGGTTTCCAATCAGTGTTACCATGAAAGGGAAGATCAATTGCTATAAATCTGTATTTATCCCCAAGATATTTTTCCAGAAATGCAAAGCTTCTTCCATCTTCTCCATAACCATGAAAACATAAAACCAACTCAGGACCATTTCCAAAGAGATAATAACCGATCGTAGAATTTTTGTAAGAAAGCAAATGATTTTTCATGCGCCGCCGAAAATTTTCAGCAAAAATTAATTAACCTCATCAAAAATAATATTAATTTTGATTAGTTGCACAAACAACTATATGCCAAACAACCAATTTAAAAAAGGAGAACTTTATAGCTTTATTACAGGTAAAGCTTCTACAGCTATTGCCCGGAGACTGCAAAAGAAATTCAATATTGCAGGATTAAATATTACGATTGAGCAATGGAGTGTGCTTTATCACTTATGGAAGGAACATGGCCTTAGTCAACAACAACTCTGTCATGCAACTTTTCGTGACAAACCAAGTATAACACGTTTGGTTGACAATTTAGAAAAACTCAATCTCGTAAAAAGAGTAGCATCAGATAGCGACAGGCGCATTAATTTAATCTATCTCACAAAACAAGGACAGAAATTAGAAGAAGAAACGATCAGGCTTGCAGATCAGACATTAAATGAAGCTTTGCAGGGAGTGCCAAATGCAAAAATTGATATTTGCAAAGAAGTATTGCAGATAGTATATGATAACTTGAAATAACAATATAATTTATTCATTAAATCTTTTATATGGGCACAGAAGCAAAAAATAAAACTGTCCTGAAAGGTGGTGAGTGGCTGGTAAAAGAATCATCACCATTTGAAACCTTTATTCCTGAAGATTTTACTGAAGAGCAACAAATGATCCGGGATATGTGCATTCAGTTTCTTGATGCAGAAGTGTATCCTATATTGGATCGCATTGATAACCTGGAGCCCGGACTCATGAAATCTTTATTGACAAAGGCAGGTGAGCAGGGCTTATTATCAGTATCGTTTCCCGAAGAATATGGCGGATTAGGAAAGGATTTTGTCACATCGACAATTGTAAATGCTTACTTAGGCGCCGGGCATTCATTTTCTGTAGCTATTGCTGCACATACAGGCATTGGCACGTTGCCAATTTTATATTTCGGCACAGCTGAACAGAAACAAAAATTTATTCCCAGGCTTATTAGTGGTGAATGGGCAGGTTCTTATGGATTAACAGAACCTAACAGCGGCAGCGATGCGCTGAGTGCAAGAACAACAGCAAAGCTGAGTGATGACGGTAAATATTATTTGTTGAATGGGCAAAAATGCTGGATAACGAATGGCGGGTTTGCGCAGGTATATACTGTATTTGCAAAAGTGATAGGGGATAATTTGCCTGATGATAAAAAAGGATTCACTGGTTTTATCGTTGAAAGAGGTACTGAAGGATTTACTCAAGGTCCGGAAGAACATAAAATGGGAATTAAAGGATCATCTACCGTGCAACTTTATTTCCAGGAGTGTAAAGTGCCTGTTGAAAATGTATTGGGAGAAATAGGCAAAGGGCATAAGATCGCATTTAATATTTTAAATATTGGTCGATTAAAACTATGCGCTGCTGCTCTTGGCGGAGCAATGAGGGCATTAACGGATTCTGTTCAGTATTCAAAAACAAGAGAACAGTTCAAGCAACCTATATCAAACTTTGGCGCCATCAAGCATAAGCTTGCGGAAATGGCAATAAAAATCTTTACCGGTGAATCCGCTCTTTATCGTACAGCAAAATGGGTGGATGATAAAGATCACGAATTGATGGAAGCCGGTAAGCCTCTTAATGAAGCAATGATTGGAGGAGCTGAGGAGTTTGCAATTGAATGTGCCATGTTGAAAGTATATGGAAGTGAAGTATTGGATTTTGTAGTGGATGAAGGTGTACAAATACATGGAGGTAATGGCTTCAGCGCTGAATACAATATTTCGAGAGCATACCGGGATAGTCGAATTAACAGGATATATGAAGGAACCAATGAAATCAACAGGTTGCTCACACTGGATATGACATTAAAAAGAGCAATGCAGGGCCGATTAGATCTTATGGGCCCTACTATGGCTGTTCAAAAAGAATTAATGAGTATTCCTGATTTTGGCAGTGATGAAGAGGTTCTTTTTGTAAAAGAAAAAAAATGGGTTAATAATTTAAAGAAGGCAATTTTAATAACTGCAGGTGCGGCTGTACAAAAATTAATGATGAAAATAGAACAGGAGCAGGAAGTGTTGATGAATATTGCCGATATGGCAATAGAAACTTTTAATGCTGAAAGTGTATTATTGCGGGTAATGAAAATGGTGGATCAAAGAGGAGAAGATGCCTGCCGGCTGCATTTGGATATGATGCGGACTTATTTATACGATGCAGCAGATAGAGTAAATAAATCCGGCAAGGATGCCATAAACGCATTTTATAATGATGGTGGAGATGAACAAAGAATGGTATTGATGGGATTAAAACGGTTTACAAAGGCAGAGCCTTTTAATAGTAAGGAAGCAAGAAGAAGAATCGCTGATAAAATGATAGCAGAAGGTAAATACTGTTTTTAATTCCATTGGCCCTTATCAAAATCCAATGACATAGTTTTAATAGGAGTTGTGGGAGCATCATTATATAAGGAAGATAGTTCTTTCCTGGTTTGCTTTAATTCATTTAATTTTTTTATTCTTCTTTTTTCGATAATTATACCCGCAGTCATGAGTAAAGAAGAAAATGTAACTACCATAAAGTAAACAAGAAAAGTATCCTCTACATCTTTTTGTTTTATCACAGTACCATTAAGATGGGTTTTAAAAACATAATACATCAGGTAAATAATGCTATAGCAGCCATAAGCAAACAATAAAGCCGCTGTCATTAAAGCCTTGCCGGTCGCTTTGCGATGCATTACAGTTATTTTTGTTTGCCTAATGAAAAAATGGACACAAAAGAAGATTACTAAAAGTAAACCAGGTGCCATGATAATAGTTACTGTATCTATATTGAATCCCTGGAGTATAAGAAGAAGCGTCTCAAAACATATAAAGCCTATTATGGTTCTTTTCATTCCCTTGTTATAAGGTTGTGTAGGACTGAAATAAGACAGGAAATATATCATCAGGGGCGCATCCGTAATATTATTACATAAACCCCAATAATAAATAACTGTTGAGCTTGCTTTAATATAGCCGATCGTTAAAAGATTATATCCCAACACTAAAACATAGTAAACTAATAAAGCGGGAAAGGTTCGGTAAAAACTGAGCCGTAAACCAATTATAAAAATGATTGGAAGAAGCAAAGCGACCGAAGAAATGAGACCCATTGTAGAATTCCAGGTCATACTCTATTGGTTTTTTCTTAGGATAAAGATTCAACACACATGTCATTGACACAATTGTTGGAATATTAACGCCGATTAAATATACATAGTGCTTAATTCGAAGGCTTTAGCTCAAAATTCAGTAAAAGCTTGTCACTATTCAGTAATAATACTGAAAGCCTGCCTGAGTGTTTTTAGGCAATTGAGTTTAGAGCGGTTTATAAGGCTTTAAAATAAAAAAACCCCGCTCTCAGCAAGAATAACGGGGTTTATTTATCTCCGAAGAATCTCTCCTGAAAACACACACCAAAAACATGTTTATAAAGTCAAGTTTATTCTTATGATTTCTTTATTTTCTGATATACATTCCATGTATTGCCATCCGTTGCTTTTAATATGATCCTTGTATCGGCAGTTTCCAGGGTAATATAATAACTCGTATCCTCTTTTTTAGCCATTTCAAACAGATCGCTGATCCAATAATCAGCGAATTCTTTTTTAAGATTCATTTGCAAATTCAAAGGCAGATCATCTGAGCTGATATTGCGGGCAAGTCCCAGCAATTCTCCCTCATAATTATAATAAGCAAATACGTATTTGTCATTATAATTAAAGGTTGCCTTGTAATAATTGTCTCCTGCTGTCCATTCTACATCTTTTGCAGTCTTGAATTCTGTTTTGAAAGCATCCAGAACTTTTGAACTTATAACTTCTTCCCCGGCAAAAGCACCTAATGTGCTAATTGCTATTGCCAGCGTTAGGATCATCTTTTTCATAAATCAAATAATTTTTGTTTGTTGATTTGACGTATAAAAATATCCAACGTTACACCTCATACAAGCCTTTGTGATTAATGGTGGCCTGTGTTAATTACTGTTAACAGACGTTATTTAATCTGAACCGTTTAGCATTTTTAAATGCCTTTCGTCAGGCATTTGATCTTTAATTAATTTTTTCTAAAAATAATTTGGAGGAATAAAATAATATTTAGATATTTGTCTAAATATACAACTATCTATTAGTATGAATATCGTATTTAAAGCTCTGAATGACCCTACTCGACGGGAAATACTGGAACTGTTGCAGCAAAAAGACATGACAGCAGGTGAAATAGGGGACAATTTTCGCATATCTGGCCCCAGCATATCCCACCATCTCGATCTGCTGAAACAGGCTAAACTGGTAACTGCTGAGAAAGACGGGCAATTCATTTATTATTCCCTTAATACAACTGTGGTAGATGAAATAATGAAATGGTTTTTACAATTCAAATCAAAAAAGAAATAATCATGGATAAACTATTTAATAAGATCATTTGGTTGATCATTATTGCGCCGGCTGTTTACCTTGCTACTGTATGGAATAAACTGCCCCAAAAAGTTCCGGTACATTTTAATCTGAAAGGCGTTGCTGATAAGTTTGGGGATAAAACCGAATTGATAACCCTGGTCGCAGTATTATTAGGTATGACAATGCTGGTTTACGTTCTATTACCATTAGCTTATAAAATAGATCCTAAGAAGACAGCGCCTGCTAACAAAAAAAGATTGCAAAGATTGGCTTTAGCGATTGCTGCATTTATGTCTTTTGTTACCTGTATAATTGTTGTAAGCGCTGCTCAGGGAAATTTTCGTTTTAATATCCGGCTAATTTTTGCCGGAGTAGCCTTGTTGCTTTGTGTTGTTGGAAACTACATGCATAATATTAAACCTAATTATTTTGCTGGTTTGCGGTTACCGTGGACATTAAACAACGAAGAGAATTGGAGAAAAACTCATTTGCTCGCAGGAAAGCTTTGGTTTGCGGGCGGCTTGATTGCTGTCATCCCCTGCTTACTAGCACCTGTAATTATTTCCATTATCATCTTTTTTACTATTATGGTCGTATTAATAGCCGTGCCTGTTATTTATTCCTATAGGCTATATAAAGATCAAAAACACACTGCATCGGATGAATTAATAAACGGATGAAATTGTTTTGTGATTAATTTCATGAAACAAAATAAAAGTTTATCAATTACCTGGCACACGCATATCTTTCATTCGGGCATCCTGAAATATTGGTAGGAAACCTTATCAGTGACTTTGTAAAAGGGAAAAAGAAATTTGATTATTCTTTACCTATTCAAAACGGTATTGGACTGCACCGGCTGATAGATAATTATACCGATACACATGAAGCAACTAAAGAAGCTAAGGAAATTTTACGGCCGGATTATCGCTTATATAGCGGGGCATTTGTAGATATAGTTTACGATCATTTTTTAGCAATGGATGAAACAGAATTCACTGATCTTTCATTAGCTCATTTTTCTCAACAAGTATATGCAACTATTGATTCTTATAATAAATGGCTACCAGAAAGATTTGCTATGATATTTCCTTATATGAAACGGCACGATTGGCTTTTTAATTACCGCAGCTTCAGGGGTATTAAGAATAGTTTTGAAGGATTAGTGCGCCGCTCTGCCTATTTAAATGAAAGTGAAACAGCCTTTAAATTATTCCAGGAGCATTACCAACTCTTTCATAAATGTTATCGTCATTTCTGGGCAACGGTTAAACCTTATGCCCGTAGCCAGTTTGATTTATTAATAACCCGGCTATAATTACCTTTCCAAACACATGAAACAAGTATTTTTGTATATAATAGTTTTATGAAAACAAGCATTTCATTTTTTATTGCAATATGCGCTGTAAGTTTTTTATCAGCCCAGACCGGCGGGTTACCTCCATTGGACAAATCCCCAATGGATATGAGTTATTATCCTTATAATTACCCGGTATTACGTATCCAGGATAAAGTAACAGAGCCGATAGCTGCAAGGGTTATATATAGCCGGCCACAAAAGGCAGGCAGATCTGTATTTGGTGAATTAGTAAAATTTGGAGAGGTATGGAGATTGGGAGCCAATGAAGCAACAGAGATCCAGTTTTATAAAACAGTCAGAGTTGCTGGGAAAAAAATCCCGAAAGGACGTTACACTCTTTATGCCATCACACATCCGGATAGCTGGACGATTATCATAAACAAGGATACGGATACCTGGGGAGCTTTTAAATATAGTTCTAAGAAAGATATTATTCGCACGGATGTTCCGGTTCAAAAATCAGATACAGTTGTAGAATCATTATCCATGACATTTGAAAAAACACCAGCGGGTTGTAACCTGATAGTTGCCTGGGATAATATAAAAACAGCATTACCTATTAACTTTTAAAGCTTGCCGCATGAAGATAAAGAGTAACCTATTGATTGCAATTCTGGTTTTAATTTGCTCTTGTAATAATAAAAAGAACGATAAAGAAACTATTGATATTAAGGTTAACCCTAAAGAGGATAGTCTTAATTCCCCAAAACAGGAATCCTCAAACAATGCTTATGCGCCAATTGATATTTCTCCGATGGACATGAGCTATTATCCTGTTGATTATCCCAAATTAAAAATGACGGGTGCTATCAAAATTCCTCCTGTAGCAAGAGTAATTTACAGTCGTCCCCACTTACAAGGTCGCAGGTTATTCCATGATCTTTTAAAATATAATGAGGCATGGAGGCTTGGCGCCAATGAGTCTACGGAATTGCAGCTTTACCAAAATGTTTCTATTCAGGGGAAAAAAATAAAAGCCGGCCGATATGTTCTTTACTGTATTCCTCAACCGGATAAATGGACAATAGTTTTAAATAATAATATTGATAGTTGGGGTCTGCAGCCTGATTCTACAAAAGATATTAGCAGGTTTGATGTATTGGCAAAGCAGAATAAATCTCATCTTGAATACTTTACCATTGTATTTGAAAAAATAGACACCGGCGCTGAGCTGGTAATGGCATGGGATGATTGGGAAGCAAGATTGCCTATTCAATTCTGATCCTTTTCTTATTAACGAATATCTGAAATTTGCAGCATGTGTGGTATCGCCGGCATTATAAATTCACGACCACTGTATGATATTGCTGAAAAAAATTTGCTAAGAGAAAAGCTTCAGCAGATGGCTCAAGCATTGCAGCACCGGGGCCCTGATGGGGAAAGAATATGGGTAAATGAAAACGCTGTTGCAGGGTTAGCTCATCGGCGTCTTTCAATAATTGATCTTAGTGAAAAAGGAGCTCAGCCAATGTGCTGTACTTCGATTGCTGGCGAAAAGGATAGATATAGTATTGTTCATAACGGGGAGATATATAATTATATTGAACTAAAAAAAGAACTTCAAAACAAGGGGTATTCTTTTTACTCACAAACAGACACGGAAGTAATAGTAGCAGCTTACGATCATTGGAAAGAAGAATGTCTTGATCATTTCGATGGCATGTTTGCTTTTGCTATTTGGGATGAAAAGGAAAAGGAATTGTTTGCAGCAAGAGACAGGTTCGGTGAAAAACCTTTTTATTATCATTTATCAGATCACCAATTTGTTTTTGCATCAGAAATGAAAGCTCTTTGGTCTATTGGAGTGGAAAGAACTGCTAACCGCAAAATGATCTTTAATTTTATTACAATAGGGTATGTTGATAATCCGAATGATCCAGGCGAAACTTTTTTTGAGAAGATTAATCGGTTACCGCCAGCTACCTTTTTGAAATATAATACCGGCTCAGGAGAATTAATTTTAGAAAAATACTGGGATATTAATCCTGAAAAGCAGATAGAGATTTCAGATCATGAAGCTCTTCAAAAATTCGATGAGCTATTTCTTACTTCTGTTAAAAGAAGATTGCGGAGTGATGTAAAGATCGGCACAAGCCTTAGTGGCGGTCTTGACAGTTCTTCAATTGTTGCAGCAATAGCTGAAATACAAAATAAAGACCAGTTGCCGGAAAAACTACAAAGTGTTTTCACTGCTTTCTTTCCCGGATTTGAAAAAGATGAATCTTCCTATTCAAAACAAGTATCGAATCAATTCCATTTACAGCAATTTACTGTTTCAATGTCGGCTTCTGATCTTTTGAACGATTGGGGAAAATTTATATATCAACAGGAAGAGCCAATCGGATCAGCAAGCGCCTATGCACAATACAAAGTGTTTGGATTAGCAAAACAGCATGGAGTAAAAGTATTATTGGATGGACAAGGCGCTGACGAAACTCTTGGTGGATATCATAAATATTTTAAATGGTATTGGCAGGAACTTTTTCAAAAAAGAAAATTATACCGAAGCAAAGAATTAAGAGCTGCGAAGGAATTAGGAATAACCGAAGGGTTTAACTTTAAAAATATTATTGCTTCTTTGTTTCCTGATCTTGCTTCTATGATCCTGGAGCGGCAATATCTTTTAAAAGCAATAAGACAGGATGATCTTGATCCCAACTTTGTCCGCTATCAAAGTAAAGAGGCCTATTATTCCACTCCTCCTTATTTTAATTTGAATGGGGCATTATATTTTAATACTATTACTCATGGTCTTGAAGAACTGCTTCGTTATGCAGACAGAAATTCAATGGCACACGGAAGAGAAGTACGCTTACCCTTTTTAAGTCACCAGCTTGTTGAATTTATTTTTTCTTTGCCTTCTGATTTCAAAATAAGGAACGGATGGACAAAATGGTTGTTGCGGAAAACTGTGAACAATAAATTACCGGCATCAATCTCATGGAGAAGGGACAAAGTAGGGTTTGAACCACCGCAAAAGACCTGGATGGAAAACACCCAGTTTAATGAAGCTGTTTATGAAGCAAAAAAGAAATTGATAAAAGAAAAGATATTAAAGTCGCAATGTATAGACAAACCAGTGAATGCTTCGAATAGTTACGATGCGGATAATTTTGATTGGAGATATTTTACTGTTGCCGCCATTATATAAAAAAAACTGCCTCCGAATTAGAGGCAGTTATAAAGTTTTAGTTTAGACCGCTTAGTCAGCAGAAGCATTTTTAAATTTATTGATTTGCCCCAGGTTACCATAAGGATCTGATTTTACTGTGTACCAGTTTTTGTCATCTTTTAGTGTAACATAAAAACTGATATCGTTTTCATTGGTTATTTCGGTAACACCAAATATTTCTTTTCCGGGATATTTCTTTTTTAAATTAGCAATGATATTCGGGGTGAGGTATTTTTCATTATAATACCGAATAGTTTCTAAAAGATTACCTTCTTTGTCATACATGGCTTTTATTGTCATTTCATCCTGTTTAAAATTTGCCTGGCAGTTTTTGTTTTCGAACTCCTGCCATGTCACATTTTGTGCAGAGCTAAATGTTTCATTAAATGCCTTTTTAATTTTCTCACTCACATCTGGAGTAGCGGCGGCGGTTGCGACTAAGCCCGTCATCAACACAGCCAGGTAAATAATTTTTTTCATGGTTTTACTTTTAAAGGTTAACAACTAACACTAATCAAATCTACCCACAGGTATAAGGCACCACAAGCGAATCTCTATTATTGGTAAAACCCTTTTATAATGAAATTGTATATTAATAATGATAAAATAGAATGAAACGAGATAAAGAATAACTAAAAAACTGTTTTATTTCACTGAAGCATGATTTCTTTTTAATAAATAAACCGTTTAAGTAATTGTTAAGATAAATAGTTCAGGGATGAATGGTTTTTTTATCCGATAAGTTTCATTTGTTTGATATTTCACATCTTTGCCTGCCGAAACATTGGCCTATTATTAAGTAAAAATTGAATTATGAAACTTGCTACAAAACTAATCCGTGCCGGAGCAGAGCCTGATCCCTCTACCGGAGCGATAATGACACCTATTTATCAAACTTCCACGTATGTGCAATCAGCCCCTGGTAAAAATAAAGGCTTTGAATATGCAAGGTCTCAAAACCCAACACGAAAGGCGCTTGAAGAAGCATTGGCAATTATAGAAAATGGGAAATTCGGATTGGCATTTAGCAGTGGTGTAGCCGCAACTGATGCGGTAATAAAGCTATTAAGCCCCGGTGATGAAGTGATAGCAGGCAATGACATGTATGGAGGAACATGGCGGCTTTTTACAAGGATATTTGAAAAATTCGGAATAAAGTTTCATTATATAGACATGCATAATGCAGATAATATCAGCAGGTATATGAATGATAAAACGAAACTTATCTGGCTTGAAACACCTACAAATCCATTAATGAATATCTGCGATATTGCTGCAATAGCTTCAATCGCTAAGAGAAAAAATGTTCTTACCTGTGTTGATAACACATTTGCTTCGCCATACCTGCAAAATCCATTGGACTTTGGCGTTGATATAGTCATGCATTCAGCAACAAAATATCTCGGCGGTCATAGTGATGTGATTCAGGGATGTCTTGTAATGAATGATGCTGACCTCAGGGAAAAACTATACTTTATTCAAAAGAGTTGTGGTGCTGTTCCAGGTCCTATGGATTGTTTCCTCGTGCTACGTGGTATCCGCACATTACATCTTCGCATGAAACAACATTGTGATAACGGGGAAAAAATTGCTCATTGGCTTCGTAATCACGAACCGGTTTCAAAGGTTTACTGGCCGGGATTTTCAGATCATTCTGGTTATGAGATTGCAAAAAAGCAGATGAGAGGATTTGGTGGCATGTTAAGTTTTACTTTAAAAGATGATAGTGTAGAAAATGCAATAAGAGTTTTGTCGTCAACAAAATTATTTTCACTTGCTGAAAGTTTAGGGGGTGTTGAGTCACTTATCAACCATCCTGCATCAATGACGCATGCTTCCATTCCAAAAGAAGAAAGAATAAAAAATGGATTGACTGATTCATTGATCAGGTTAAGTGTTGGTATAGAAGACGCCGATGATCTTATTGCTGATCTTCAACAAGCTATCGGGTAGTTATTTTGGCATTGTATCTGTAATATTAAAGTAGAGAAAAAAAAGAATCGTGCTTTGATTATTCTTAAACAATTGTCATGCTTTATATCATAGCAGTAATATTACTTATTGGCTGGGTGCTTGGATTCTTTGTTTTTTCAGCGGGACAATTGATACATATTTTGTTGGTGTTAGCTGTAATTGCGATATTGTTGCGATTGATCAGAGGCGGAAATCCTCTTTGATCATTTTTGTTGCATGAACAGATTGGAATTAAAAGCATTTCTTGACAAAAAGGTTGACGAATATGATCAGCCTTTTTATATTAATAGCGATCCTGTTTGTATCCCGCATTTATTTTCAAAAAAACAAGATATAGAGATTGCCGGGTTTTTTGCCGCAATTTTTGCATGGGGAAACCGAACAACGATCATAAAAAAATCAAAGGAACTGATGCAATTAATGGAAAGGCAACCCCATGAATTTTGCCTGCATCACAATACAAAAGACCTTCAAAAGTTATATAGTTTTAAGCACCGGACATTCAACACAACCGATCTTTTGTATTTTATCGAATTCTTAAAATTTCATTATTCGAAGAATAAATCTTTGGAACAAGCTTTTACAAAAAGCATGGATAAAGAAGACAAGACTATTGAAAATGCATTAGCAGGCTTTCATAAATATTTTTTTTCATTAAAACATGTACCTCCAAGAACCAAAAAACATATTGCCACTCCCGAAAGAAATTCTACTTGTAAAAGATTAAACATGTTTTTACGATGGATGGTTCGTAATGATAGTAAGGGGGTTGATTTTGGTATCTGGAAGAATATTTCTGCATCCCAACTTGTTTGCCCCATTGATGTACACGTTGGAAGAGTGGCCAGACATTTTAAATTACTTGAACGCAAGCAAACTGACTGGCAAGCTGCCATAGAACTAACAACGAATCTGCGTACATTAGATAGACAGGATCCCGTGAAGTACGATTTCGCACTGTTTGGTTTAGGAGTAATGAAAAAATTTTAAAACATTATTTGGAATAATAATTTATGGATCAGCATGAACCTATCAGGGAAGTAGCCAAAGAATTAG
>Ga0207710_10001086_pt1 | contig 13988 bp, 10 predicted proteins | sample KBSS24metaG_FD_184400 | JGI IMG/M metagenome (GOLD analysis project Ga0207710, IMG submission 184400) | Switchgrass rhizosphere microbial communities from Kellogg Biological Station, Michigan, USA - KBS S2-4 metaG (SPAdes) (version 2) | ecosystem: Host-associated > Plants > Roots > Rhizosphere...
CCCCGTCGGACCAGGCCACCTGCTCGCAGAAGTCCGCCTCGGCGAGCTCGGAGAGGAGCTTCGCCTCCTCGAAGCCGCGCACGACGTCCGTGATGATGTCGTCCCCGTACTCGGCCACGGCCGGCTTGATGAGCCTGTCGAACACCATCTTGCTGTGGTGCTGATCGATGTGCACGTGCTCGGTGAAATACCGAGTCTCCGCCCGGGGGCCGAACACGGCGCGGAGCATCTCCACGACCTGGGCGCACGAGTAGATGAACGCCGTCTCCGCCTGGTAGAGCGCGCCGAGATAGCGGAAGAACTTGGAGTGGTCCCGCGAGATGAAGTTGTAATAGTTGTTCATCAGCAAGGACGACGTCAGGTAAAATTGCCAGTACGCGTGCGGCCGCGGGTCGAGCCCGACGTCGCCCAAAAGCTTCTCGAAGAGCGTGCTGTGCTTCGTCTCGTGGACGCCGTACCCGTACTCGTCGATCACCACCTTGAAGAGCTCCGACTGGAGCTGCCCGAAGTGGCCGAGGACGTTCCTCCCCATGGCGGACGCCTCGAGCAAGAAGTCCCCCGCCATCTGCATGAGGAACGTCTGCGCGGCGTGCCGAGGGTTCGTCGAGCGGACGATCGCCGTCATCGACCTGTTCTCGCTCGACTGCTTCAGGGACGCGGCGAAGTCGTCGAAGTACGCCTCCAGGCTCGCGGGCGTCCAGCGGCCGGTGATCGACACCTTCCGCTCGAGGACGTCGAAGAGGCTGCGCTCGAGCCACGGCCGCACCACCGCGCCGAGCGCGGCGGAGCGCGGCGAATAGAACTCCGCGAAGTCGGCGCGCTTGGCCGCGAAGTCCTTGCGCGGGAGGAGCAAGAAGTCCTGCTCGTAGATCGTCAGCAGGGTTCGATTGGCGGCGAGGCTGCTGTACGTGAGGAGCTCGTCCCACTCGAACGGCTTCGAGAAGTCGAGGTGCGGAAACACGTGCGGGCGGAGCGTGCGCCGGTACGGGTTGTCGTCGGGGTGCCACTCCTCGGTGTCGTCGAAGAGGTCGCTCTGCCCGTATTGCACGAGGCAGCGCTTGAACAGCTCGTAGTCTCCGAGATCGACGGCGGACGGCGTGGCCTTGTCGAGCGAGTGTTTCACGTCATTCCTCTTCTGCGCCCTTCTGGGCGCCGTGGGGGTGGAGGGAGAACTGGAAGCCGGTCTCGTCGTGGGCCGCGCGGACGACGACGGGGGTGCCGCGCTCGATGAGGACCGGCCGCTCGAAGCAGTGGACCGCCTGCATCCAGTGGCCGTCGGTGTTGTCCGGAGCGTTCGAGAGGTGGACGCCGGGCGAGAGCTCGAGCTCGAACCAGAAGACGATCCCGTGGACCCACCCGCCCTGCTCCGCCTCGACGCCGATGCAGGCCCTCCGCGACGCGAGCGAGCCGTCCTGGAAATCGAAATCGAAGAGCGGCGTCGCCGCGGACAGCGGCCGGTGGTCCCACGTCGACAGGCGCACCGGGAAGTGCTCGCGGGTGGAGAAGCGATTGAACAGGCTGACGTCGAGCCCGGCCGCGTCGCGCGCGAAGTTGTTTCGATGAATCGCGCGGCTCTCGATCAAGCGGAAGAGCACGCGGGCGCGCGCCGGGATCACGCGGGCCCCTCCGCGCAAGAGGTGCTGGCGCGCGTGACGGACGATGGATAGGACGCTCTCGCCGAGGAGGCCGCAGTCGATCGTCTCGGTCACGAGGACGTCGGCGCGCGCCGGGAGATCCCGCCCGACGCGGAGGTCGAACGACGGCTTCGCGACGACGTCCACCCGGCCCCCGAGGCCGTTCGCGTCCACGATGCGCCGCGCCATGTGCGCGATCGGCGCGATCGCCTCGCAGGAGACGACGACGCGCGCGCCGGCCCGCGCGGCCATCATCGCCAGGAGCCCGGTCCCCGTGCCGACGTCGAGCACGACGTGCTCCGGCCGGACGACCGCCTGGAGCGCCGCCCGGAACGCGGCGTTCCGCCGCTCGTCGTTCAGCATGGCGAAATGCCACCTCGGGATCAGGCGGCGATAAGCGCGGTTGATGGCGATCGGAGCGGACTCCGACGGGAGCCCGGCCGCGAGCGTCTCCTCGTAACGCTCGATCGAGTCGAGCTGCTGCTCCGTGGTCGCTTGTTCGACCATTTCGTGACTCATACGAAGACCTCCTCGCCGCGGGGCGCGGACTGCGGGCTCCCGACCGGACGCTATATCGATATTCGCCTCGAGCCGTCCGCCCGTGACGCGGCGCGCAAGCTCGAAGATTCGAGCTCGCCCGCCGGAAGGGGAGCCTCGCTCATCCGGGCGGGCTCTGGATATCACCCCACGGGGTTATCTATTTAAGTTTTCAAATTAAGTAAATGGCACAATCGGGTGATGAACATATTTCACTTGACGATACAAACCATAATTGTTTGCCCATCGCCGTTGGCAATTTTGAATTGCATTATGCAATTTGCACTGTACCGAAGATCAGCTTTTGCCGATTGTCGAGCGGTGGCGGGCCTTTGGCGGGGGCCGGCGAAGTTCGGTGAGCAGTATGCCGGGGTGCGCGCCGTCGCCCGGCCGAAGACCCGGCCCGCGCCCCGCCCGGTGAGCTGACGGTTGTGTTGGCTACGGGGTCGCGCGCGGCGTCGGGCGCCGGTGAAGAGTCGGAAGATCGGACTTGCGTTCACCGGCCGCGCAATCGATGCTCCCCGCGTCGCGTGCTCGATGATCTCGTGCAGTGGATAGGGGGTCCGCGGCGGAGCCCGACTCCTCAGTTCGGCGCCTCGCGTCGAACGACGAGTCCGGCGCGTCCGGCGAGCGCTCCTTCGGGCGCCGGCGCTCCGCCTCGAGGGATCTCACACGGTCGACAGCGGCGCCCGCAGCGCGGGTGGTATCCACTCTTGCCGGCGTGGGGGGCGACCGCGCTCGCGTCCTCCTTCTCGTTCTCCTGGCTTTGCTCCTTTTGCTTCTCCTTTTTCTTCGCCGCGCCGGCCCTCGCCGAGCCGCCGCCGGCCCCGGTCGACTGGAACGCGCCGCACGGCTCGCGGGTGTACCGGCCCGTCCGCGCCGACGCCGCGCCGGTCATCGACGGCGTGCTCGACGACGACGTGTGGACGCGCGCGCCGCGCGACGACCGCTTCGCGTCGACGCGCTCGAAGCCGTACGGGCTGCCGTCGACCGAGCCGACGGTCGTCCAGGTCGCCTACGACGAGCAGTATCTGTACGTCGCGTTTCGCTGCGCCTACTCGACCGGGGGCGCGCGCGACGACAGCATGCCGGCCGACGAGCAGACGCTCTTCGAGACGTCCGAGCGCGTCGGGGTCCTGATCGACGCGCGCCTCGATCACGCCACCGCGCGCTCGTTCACCGTGGGGCGCACCGGCGCGCGCGGCGACCTCGAGGTGACCTACAACGGCGCCGGGTTCAACCGCGAGTGGCGCGGGATATGGGACGCCGAGACCAAGGTGGAGGCGAGCTCGTGGACCGCCGAGCTCCGCATTCCGTGGGGGACGCTCGGGCTCCCGTCGCACGACGGGCCGTTCGAGGTCGGCGCGAACTTCCTGCGCTCGGAGCCGAACTCGCCGGAGTACTCGCTCTGGGCGCTCATCCCGCCCACGTCGTCCGGCTCGGTGAGCTTCTTCGGCCACCTCGTCGGGATGTCGCGGGTGCACCCGTCGCAGCGCCTCTATCTGCAGCCGTTCGTCGTCGGGGCGGCGCGGCAGGACGCGAGCGCGCCGCTCTCGGGGCTACGCGATTTCACCGGCACGCAGGGGAGAGCCGCGATCTACGGCGGCTTCTACGCGCGCTATCGCCCGGCGGGGCCGCTCCAGGTCGACGCGACGATGAACCCCGACTTCTCCACGGTGAGCCCCGACCAGGCCATCGCGAACCTCGATCGGTTCGAGCTCAGTTACCCGGAGCTCCGCCCGTTCTTCTCCGAGGACAGGCCGCGCTTCGAGTTCGGCGTCCCGGGGGGGCCGCAGCTCTTTTACACGCGCCGCCTCGGGCTCAAGACGCTCGACTCCGGCGCGTACCAGGAGGTGCCGATCCTCTACGGCGCCAAGGCGATCGTGCGCGACAGCGGGACCGAGATCGCCGCGATGAGCGTCGGCATGTCGACGTCGGATCCGAAGGTGACGCTCGCCGACACGGCGACGATCTTCCGTTTGAACCACTCGTTCGGCCACGGCGACCGCCTCGGCAACCTGTTCATGGTGCGCGGCGGCTCCGGGAACCACTACCTCGCGAGCGGCGTCGACGGCCAGTACACCATGTTCGAAGAGCACCTGACGCTCTCCGGCTTCTACGCGAGGAGCGCGACGGAGGGCGCGGCCGCGGGCGGCATCGCGAACGCGAACCTCGGCTGGGCGAGCCAGGACTTCAACGCCGGGGCGAACCTCCTCAGCGTCGACACGACGTTCGACCCGCAGCTCGGCTTCGTCCCCGAGACGGGGATCCTGAGCACGACGTTCTACGGCGCGTACACGCCGGTCGTGACGAACGACCTCCTCCGCCAGGTGTTCCTCGAGAGCTCCGTCGTCCACACGGCGAACCGCGACGACACGCGCGTCTACGATCGGGTGAGCCTCGGCATGTCGGCCGAGGCGCTCGACAAGACGTTCGTGTCGGTCCACGTCCTGCCGGCGGTCGAGGAGGTGGCGAGCGACTTCAAGGTCGCGGCCGACCGCATCACGGTCCCGGCCGGCCACTACAACGTGCTTATCGGGCAGGTGTCGATCGACACCCCTCCGCGCCGCGTCGTCGAGGGGCACCTCGGCTACGCGGAGGGGGATTTCTTCGGCGGCTACCGGCGGTCGCCGAACGCGCGGGTCGGCGTGAACCTCGGCCCGTTCTCCGGGTCTTTGCTGTACGAGGTCACGAGCCTGCGCTACGCCGGCCGCATCCTCACCGGCCACCGGATCAGCGCGCGCAACACGTTCACGTATACGCCGCTCGCGCGATCGGCGCTCATCGTCGAGGCGAACACGCTCACCTTGCGCTCGGTCGCGCAGCTCGTGACCTCGTACACGTTCGGCGCGCTCAGCACGATCGCGCTCGTCGTCAGCGAAGGGACCGGGCAGACGGTCCTGAACCTGGGCGACGCCGCGAACTGGTACGACCACGCCGCGTTCAGCGCCGTGCTGTCGTTCGCGTACGGGTTCTCGCCGTTCTAGGGCGCGGCGGTTCGCCGCGGGCGCCAGCGGCGAGGCGCGCTTTCGGCTGATGGACGCCCGATCTTCCCGCCGCCCGGGAGCGTGAGGCGTCTCCTCAGCGGCCCGTCGCGAATTCTCTCGTGACCGGCTCTCTCGTGACGATTTCATCTCTGATGAATCATCTCGTGGTGCATTCGTCTCGTGACGATCTCGACGGCGTCGTCGTTATTCGGCGACGCCGCGCGCACGCGAGCGACGATCGGCGGCGCGGGCCGGTCCAGTTCGACCGAGGCCTCGGAAGAGGCGAAAAAGAAGGGCTCGCGCGGCCGCACCCGGCGCCCGGGTGGTAGCATCCGCGCGATGAGCGGCAGGGTAGAGCGGCCGGTCCGTCCAGCGGACCGAGGACTTCCCCGTATCCGGCGCGGGGAGAGCGGCGCGTGATCCCCACGGACGAGGAGCGCGAACGGCGGTCGCGCGTCGTGCGGCGAGTCGTCCTGGGGCTCGCCCTCGCCGCGCTGAGCGCCATCGCGTTGACGGCGGCGTTTCCGCCTTATGGGGCCTGGCCGCTGGTGGTCGTGGGCTTCGTGCCGCTGCTCGTCGCGCAGCACCGCGTCCTGCCGGCGCGGTTATCCGCGTTCGCGCCGGCGCTGGCCATAGGCGGCTTCATCGGCGGTTATGTGCAAGACGCCTTCAGCTCCCGGGCCGCCTGGTATATGCGCGCTCTGCCGGTCCTCGTGGGAGCGCTGGCGTTCCTCGCCAATCTGCGGGAGCGGCGCTTCCACGCGCGCACCGGATATCGCGCGTTCATCCTCCTCGGCGCCTTCGGGTGGGTGGGCGTCGAGCTCGCGCGGAGCTTCGTCCCGGTGCTCGGTACATGGGGGATCGTCGCCTATGCCCTCTATGACCAGCCGTGGCTCCTGCAGCCGGTCAGCGTCCTCGGCGTCTGGGGGCTCGGGCTCTTGATCATGCTGATCAACTACACCTTCGCGCAGCTGGCGCTCGCGCTGTTCGACCGCATGTGGCGGCTGGACGCCGACGTGGCGCCGCTCGACCTGCGCCGCGCTCTCCGCTGGGCCGGTATCACCGCGAGCGTCCTTTTGGCGTGGATCGCCGTCAGCTCGCTCATGCTCGCTTCTTCGCCGCCCGCCGCCTCGACGTTGCGCGTCGCGGCCCTCCAGCCCGGGGTCGCCGCCGAGCTCCCGCGCCGGGACGAACGGACCTTCCGTCGCGAGCTCCTGGCGCGCCTGGTGTCGCAGACACGGGAGGCCGCCGGGCGCGGGGCCAAGGTGATCGTCTGGCCCGAGGGGGCGATCGATTTCGACGTCCGCACCCCGACCGAAGGGAGCGCGGCCATCGTGAGCCTCGCCCGGGAGGCTGGAGCGATCCTCTTCGTGGGCTCCGTCATCGAGACCCCGCGCGGTCTGCGGAACGAGGTGACGGGGATAGGGTCCGACGGAGCCTTCCTGGGCACCTTCGGGAAGGATCACCCGGTCGGCTTCCTCGGCGAGACCAGCGTGACCGGCGGCACCTATCCGGTCTACGAGACGCCGGTCGGCCCGCTCGGCAGCATCATCTGCTACGACCTCGATTTCACCGACACCGCGCGCCGCGTCGCCGCCGGCGGGGCCGAGCTGATCGCGGTGCCCTCGTGGGATTGGCCCGGCATCGCGGCGAAGCACTATACGCACGTGGTCTTCCGCGCCATCGAGAACCGCGTCGCCATCGCGAAGGCGGAGCACGCGTACGACTCGGCCATCGTCGATCCCTACGGCCGCATCCTGGCGCGCGCGGTGACGCCCGAGGGCGCGCGCGCGATCCTCGTCGCCGACGTGCCGATGGGCGTCGGCTCCAAGCTCGCGGGCCGCGCGGGCGACGCCGTCGGTTGGCTGTGCCTGGCGGCGGTCCTGGTCCGCGTCGCCCTGCAGCTCTCCGCGCGCAGCCGGGCGTCGAAGCCGATGGGTGGATGAGTGGAGCGCGGCCCGCGCGCTCTCGTCGAGTCCAGATCGATATCCATATCGCTCGTGATTGACCGATGCTCGGTGTGTGCCAGCATCCACGAGATGAATAGGCCCATCGTCTCCGGCATCTATTCAATCGAAGCCGCGCATTGCATCCGCTGCGGATCGTGCTCCACCCTCGCGCCGGAGAACTTCCAGCTGGACGACGTCGCGGCCCATCTGGTCCGGCAGCCGCGCGACGAGGCCGAATCTCGCCGGTGCGAGGCCGCGCGCCTGAACTGCCCGGCGGGCGCGATCCTGCTGGAGCGCGACGGGCTGGAGCGCCGTCGACGCGCGGTGGACGAGGACGACGAGCCATGGCACCCGTAATCACGAAGGCCCCCGCCGAGGACCTGCTCCGCGACGCCCTCTACTACCGTCTCTTCGAGGACGCCGAGCGGGCGCGCTGGAAGATGTCCGATATCCCGTGGTCGGCGATCGAGCGCGACAGGGCGTCGCCGAACGTGATCCGGATCGTCCGCGAGGCGGCTCGCTCCGAGCTCACGACCTTCTCCGCCACCGAGCGGTTCCTGGAGGCGTTCGCGGAGGACGTCGACTTCACCCAGTGGATGTCCGTCTGGTTTTACGAGGAGACCAAGCACCCCCAGGCGCTGATGCGCTGGCTCCACGAGTTCGGGGAGACCGTCGACACCGAGTTCATGCGCCGCGGCCGCGTGACCGAGCCCTTCATGAAATCGCGCTTCGGCACGCTGGTGACGAACATCATCTCCGAGATGGTCGCCTCGAGCCGCTACATGAACCTGCGGCGGCTGGCGAAGGAGCCGGTCCTCGCGCGCATCGCCGGTCACCTCGCGGCCGACGAGGCGCGCCACGCGAGCGGGTTTTACTCCTACGCGAGCAGCTACATCGCGCGCGCCGAGCGGCCGGACGCGGAGCGGCTCACCGCGGTCAAGGTCCTCCATTTGTGGATTAGCTCGACTGGGAAGGTGGAGCATCCGGTGAACCAGTTCCTCCAGCGCGTCACGGCAGACGACGATCTGGCGGCCGAGCTCCCCTTCGACTTCACCGAGGTGCGCGGCCGGGTGTGCCGGATGATCGGCACCCTGGTGGACCGCCCCATCGAGGGCCCGAAAGACGTGATGGCTCACGTGAGAGAGCTGATCGGCGTGGTGCGCCACAACGGCGGCGTGGACGGCGTGCCCTGATCGGCGGCGAGGCGAGCAGAAGAGCAAGAAGAGCAGAGGAGCGAGAAAGCCGTCGCGCCCGGTGACTACTCTGTAGAGTAATTAACTGTAAACGCGGATTGGAGCTCGTCACCGTATCTGCCGAGCTCGCGCCGCATGGTGGTCTGCTTTATAGTCGCATTTGGAGGGGCGACTCGCGTCGCGCCCCGGGCGGCGTTCGCTCGCGGCGCCGCCTGAGGTCCTTTGCAGAAAGAGATGACGATGTGGCTATCTCCTAGCGAATCATCGAGAGGGACGCTCGATCGCCCCCGAGGGTCGCGCGCGGGATCGCGCGCGAAGCAGCTCTTCGAAGAGCTCCTGCGGCCCGCAGGCATCGAGATCGACGGGCGGGGGCCGCTGTCCGTCCAGGTGCACAGCGACGAGGTGTACGAGATGACGCTGGCCCGCGGCTTCACCGGGCTGCGCGAGGCCTACGTGGACGGCCTCTGGGACGCGAGTCACCTCGACGTGCTGACCGATCGCCTGCTCTCGGCGCGCGTGCCGATCCCGTGGGCCGGTCGGGTGGAGCTGGCCCTCGGCGCGGTGTCCAGCCGCCTGCGGAATCGCCAGAGCCCGCGGCGGAACACCCAGTCACGGCGGCACTACGACCTCGGCAACGACCTGTATCGAGCCTTCCTGGACCGGCGGATGGCCTACAGCTGCGCCTACTGGAAGGACGCGAAGACGCTCGACGAGGCGCAGGAGGCGAAGCTCGATCTCGTGTGCCGCAAGCTGGGGCTCGAGAAGGGGATGCGGGTCCTCGACATCGGGTGCGGCTGGGGGAGCTTCGCCAAGTTCGCCGCCGAGCGCTACGGCGTCACCGTCGACGGCGTCACCATCTCGCGCGAGCAGATGCGATTGGGGACGGAGATGTGCAAGGGGCTCCCCGTGACGCTCCGGGTCCAGGACTATCGTGACCTGCGCCACGCGAAGGAGCGATACGAGCGCGTCGTCTCGATCGGGATGTTCGAGCACGTCGGGTACAAGAACTACCGCGCGTACATGAAGATCGCTCGCGGATGCCTCGCCGACGACGGCCTGTTCCTGCTGCACACCATCGGCAGGAACGAGTCGACGAAGTCGTTCGACGTGTGGATGAACGAGAACGTCTTTCCCAACGCGATGCTCCCGTCGGCCGCGCAGATCGCGACGGCCTGCGAGAAGACGATGATCCTGGAGGACTGGCACAACATCGGTTCTCACTACGATCCGACGCTCATGAGCTGGTTCGAAAACTTCGATCGCGCCTGGCCTCGGCTCCAGTCGACCTACGGCGACCGCTTCTACCGCATGTGGAAGTGCTACTTGCTCACCTGCGCGGGCTCCTTCCGCGCGCGGAAAAACCACGCCTGGCAGATCGTGCTGTCGCCGTTCGGCGTGCGCGGCGGCTACCACGCGGTGCGCTGACGTCGGCGAGGACGTCGCGCTCGCGGAGCCCGCCCGCGGCGGCGGCGTCGCCCGCGGGGCGCGTACTCGCTCGCTGCGATCGCGCGTGAGCAGCGAGACCCGAAGGGGGCCGCCTTCGCGCCCTTGGGTCAGCCCCATGAAGGCGCGGCGCAGCCCCCTCCGGTGTTCTCTTAAGGCGCAGTCGGTAAGGCGTAGTCGATTGTCCGTCTACGTTACGTCATCAAGTCAAGTGCCGCCGGTGCCGCCCATGCCGCCGCCGGTCATACCTCCGCCCATGCCTCCGCCGCCGCCCATGGCTCCGCCGCCGGTGCCGCCGCCGGCCGCCCGAATGTTCGCGCGCAAGGCGCCGACGGTGCTGCCGTCGTCGACGTGGAAGAGGAGATCACGGAACTCGGGGGTGATGGGCGCGTGCAGGTTCTCGCTGCGCAGCGCGTCGGACAGGCCGGTCCTGATCGACGAGTTGATCGCGCCGATGCCCTTCGTGGCGACGGCGTCGAAGTTGTTCCCGAAGGACTTCTGCAGCGTGGCGATGACCGTCGGGTCGGTGCCGCCCATGGATCGGTAGATCTCGGCGACGTTCCCCACGGGATAGCCGTTGATGCGGTCGAGGTACACTCGGCCGACGGTCTGCTCCAACAGGACGCGGTTCTTGCTGGCCGCGGCGCTGCCGCCGCCGCCGCCGCCGCCGCCGACCGGAATCAGCAATTTCGCAAAGGTCTGTACCATCTCGATACTCCTGTCTGTAGGGGATTAATCTGTATAATAAACGTACCTGTCGGTCTCTCGCCGTCAAGAACAGCCACTTGAATATCCATTCCCCAAGCGTGCAAATCGGGGCTCATGAATCACGGCTCATGAATCAGGGGCTCATCGCGCCCGGGCGGAGCGCCGAGCAGCTCGGCGGGGACGGCGAGCCCGAGGTGGAAGCCGACGCCGAGCTCCTCCGCGAGCGGCGCAAAGCCGACCGCATCGAGCATCGCCAGCAGCGCCCCGTCGGAGACGGCCAGCACGGGCGCGCCGCTGAATCCACGGGGGAACGCCCCCTGCAGCTCCAGGCGCAGCTCCTCGCCGGCGCCGATTTGCGACATGACCACGGACCGGCACACGCGCGGCGTCGACAGGTGCCTCCAGTCGGCGTGCTCGGCCGAGCATGGATGGCCGAGGACGAAGACCTCCTCGCCAGAGACCGCGCGCCGGCGGGTCTTTGCGATCGGCTGGACGAGGGCCTTTTGCTGCTCGCCCACGCACATCCAGGCCACGCCGCGCTCGCTACGAGCCCCGAGGTAGCCCGTGCGCCACGGCTTGCGGTCGCCGCGGTCCAGGAGCAGGCGGCACGTCGCGATCTCGATGCCCACGTGAGCCGCGGTGTACAGGACCCCGTCGGCCGCGACGGCGAACGCCGTCCCGATCGGCCGATATTGAAAATCGCCGACTACACGATAGACGGAGTCGAGCGGTAGAGCAGAAGGTTCCATGTCGTCTTATCGTCCTCCCGATCCGAAGCGATCTCTCTCGGCGCCGCCGCTCCGGATCGACGCGGCGTCCTTCCACGGCCCCACCTCGGGCGGGAGCTCGGCGACCAGCTCGATCGCCGCGGGGACCCAGTCGGGCCCGAGCTGCTCGAGGCAGTGCCTCGCCAGCTCCGACGGAGGAGGCGGCGGCGCGCCCGGCACGACGTAGGCCCTCGGCACCTCGCCGAGCCTGCCGTGCGGCGCCGCGACGACGCGAGCGTCGGCGACGCGCGGGTGCGCGCGAAGCACGGACTCGATCTCCGCGGGCGCGATCTTCAACCCGGCGCGGTTGATCATCCGCTTGCGTCTCCCGACGATGCGCACGGCTCCTTCGGCGTCGAGGGTGGCGAGATCGCCGGTGCGGATCCACGGACCGAGGGGGACGAGGTCGCCGGACTGGATGCAGGCGGCGCGCCCCGACGGGCTCCGCACCCAGAGCTCGCCCTCACCGTCCAGCCTCACCTCCACGCCCGGGAGCGGGCGACCGACGAGGCCGGGCGACGGCGGGCGGTCCGGGAAAAACCGCCGGGTGCACACGCGCGGGCCCGCCTCGGTCAGGCCGTAGGTCACGTAGAGGGCGCCGCCCACCCGCGCGGCGGCCCCTCGCAGCATCTCCTCGCCCGCGGCGCCGCCGCCCACCGTGAGGACGCGCAGAGCTCCGAGGCTCGCCCGGAGCGCCGGCGCGCGCAGCATCGCTTGCAACATCGAAGGGACCACGGCCAGCGTCGTCGCGCTCCAGCGCTCGATATCGCCGGCGACGCGGGCGAGCCAGGGCGGCTGCCCAGGAACGGCGATCGACGCGCCCACCAGCCAATGGCTGAAGATCTGATGGACGAGCGCGTACGAGTACGCGCCGTCGAGCTGCACGAGGGCGCGATCGTCGTCGCGCAACCCGAGCGCGGCGGCGTTGGCGCCCGCGTTCCACAGCAGCGCGGTCGCGTCGAACACGACGCCCGAGGGCAGGCCCGACGTGCCGGACGTCCAGAGGACGACCGCCCCCGCGAGCGAGCGCGGGGGCCGCGACGGCGGGGCGATCGAGAGGGGCGCGCACGGGTCGTCGATGACCAGATCGGGATCGAGATCCCGCAGGCGGAGCGCGATCGCCGCGCTGCCGAGGTGATGAGACAAAAGCCCCACCGTGAGGCCGGCCTCCAGCGCGCCGAGCAGCGTCGTGAGCATCGCGGCGCCGGTGGGCAGGCGGACGGCGAGCCGGTGGCCGGGGCGGTACCCCGCCTCCACGAGCCGTCGCGCGGCAGCGGAGGCCGCCGCCGCGAGCGCCTCGTACGTCCACGTCCCGGAGGCGTCGAGGAGGGCCGGCCGCTCGCCGCCGAGTGAGCGGCCGCGCCTCGTCAGCTCGTCGAGGCCGGGCACGGGCCGGGCTCCTTCACGGCGCGCTCTGCTCTTTCAGCTTCGCGGCGATGAACTCGCCGAGCGTCGCCACGCTCTCGAAGGACTCGCGCGGCACCTCGTCGAGCCCGAGCCGGAACTCGTTCGCCAGGGCCACGACGATCTCGATCGCGGCGAGCGAGTCGAGATCCATCCCGCCGACGAGGCCCGAGGCGAAGAGCAGCGTGTCGTCGCCGATCGTCGCGGCGTCGATCTCGAGCTCGAGGCTCCGCACGATGGCTTTCTTGATGCGTCCACGGAGCTCCGCGGTGTCCATGCTCATGGGTTTGATCTCCTCAGTTGTCGAGGCGTCGGATGACGATGGACGCCATGTTCCCGGCGAAGCCGAACGAGTTGGAGAGCGCGGCGCGGATGCGCGCCGGGCGCGCCCGGTCGACGACGTAGGACCAGTCGGCGAACTCTTCGATGGGAGTGACGAGGTGGATGGACGGGGGCGCCCACCCGCCGGCGACCCCGAGCGTCGTGGCCAACAGCTCCACGCTGCCGGCGGCGCCCAGCGTGTGTCCGAGCTGGGACTTGGTCGAGCTCAAAAGGATCCGGCGGGCGCGGTCGCCGAACACGCGCCTCACCGCGCGCAGCTCCGCCTCGTCGTTCGCCACGGTGCCCGTGCCGTGGAGGTTGATGTAATCGATCTCGTCCGGCGACACGCCGCCGGACTCGAGCGCGGCGGCGATCACGCGCGCCGCCTCGGTCCCGTGCGGCTCCGGCCCGGTCGCGTGGTAAGCGTCGTTGGCGATGGCGTGACCGGCGATCTCGGCGTAGGCCCGCGCGCCGCGCCGCCGCGCGTGCTCCTCGGACTCGAGCACCAGCATCGCCGCGCCGTCGCCGAGCATCATCCCGTCGCGGTGGCGATCGAGGGGCCGGCACGTCTCGCGGGCCGTGACCCCGAGGACGTTGAAGCCGCTGAAGGACAGCTCCGTGAACAGGTCCGCGCCGCCGGCCAGCATCACGTCGGCGCGCCCATCGCGGATCCACTCGAAGGCGCGGCCCACCGAGTTGGTGCTCGAGGCGCACGCCGTCGAGACGGTCGCCGTGGGCCCGCGGGCGCCGACGCGGCGCGCGATCTGACCGAGCTGCGTCGCGCCGTTGCCGAGGAGCAGCGCGTGGTCGACGCGCCCCCCCGAGAGCCCCATCCGCCCCCGAATGAACTTCATGAAGGCGATGTTGCCCCCGTGCGACGTGCCCAGCGTCACGCCGAAGCGCGCCGGATCCGGCGGGCGCTCGTCGAGGCGCGCGTCGCGCAGCGCGTCCCGCCCCACGGACAGCGCCAGATCGGCGATCCGCGTCTCGTCGACGTCCGGCGACAGCGCCTCCTCGTCGACGAGGACCGCGGCCTCGCCGGTCC
>Ga0207710_10001089_pt1 | contig 13973 bp, 11 predicted proteins | sample KBSS24metaG_FD_184400 | JGI IMG/M metagenome (GOLD analysis project Ga0207710, IMG submission 184400) | Switchgrass rhizosphere microbial communities from Kellogg Biological Station, Michigan, USA - KBS S2-4 metaG (SPAdes) (version 2) | ecosystem: Host-associated > Plants > Roots > Rhizosphere...
TGGGATCATCAGCACTTATACTGATAAATTCAAAATCACGACGCGGAGAATACATCCTGTTAATAGTAATAAATTCCGGGAACTCGGTAACACAGGGTCCGCACCAGGTAGCCCATACATTTATAAGCCTTACTTTTTTTGTATCATTCTTCAGAAGGTCTTTTATTCCTGCTTCATCTATCATTTCTACATTGACTGGTTCCTTTGCCCATTTTTCTTTATACTCGGCAACCCAATTACTCTTGCTCGACCATTTAATTGAACAACCAAATACTTTAGTTGTTTGCACAGCCGGATCTTTACCTGCTAATACCGCATCTAATGCATTCCTGGTATCTAAACTATTGGGTGTCTTAGTTGGTTTCTCCGTATCATCGACCCTTCCCTGGTAGCGAAGTTTTCTTTCTTTATCAAAAATAAAAACATGCGGAGTGGCGATAGGCCCATAAGCTTTGGAAGTAATTTCTGTTTTGCCATCATACAAGTAAGGAAAATTATATTTTTTTTGTTTGACCCGCAGTTTCATTTCCGCAAATGAATCGCCCATGTCTGTCCAGCCAAGTTCATCGAGTCGAACTGCGGTTGGATCATTTGGCATAATTGCTACAACAGCTACGCCTTTGGGAGTATATTCTTTTGTGATCTGGATGATACGATCTTCATAAGCCTGGGCCGTAGGACAATGATTGCAGGTAAAAACGATCATCAATACTTTAGCTTTACTGAACGATGCAAGCGAATACATTTTTCCATCTGTTCCCATCAATTTAAAATCAGGAGCTTTGGCGCCAATAGCAAGTGTTGGAATATCTTCTTTTAAATTCTTTGATTTAAAAGAAGTAAGAAATGCGGCAATGATAATGGCAGAAGCAACTATTAATTTCATAGAAAAAAACTTTTTTGGAAGTTACAATTTTAGCGATTTAATTTAGAAATTGTTTTAAGCAATTTTAAGCATATTTGTATTTCTATTTTTATCATCTTATTCAACGATTGCATGAAGACAAGACGCCAGTTTTTACAACAGACCGGGGCCGCAGCTCTTGGTTCGATGTTTTTACCTTCACTTGACCTCCTCATTGATAAGAAACGTGTAAAAAACACCGGCATTCAATTATATACTTTTCGTAAAGAGTTATTGGCTGATGCAACCGGCACATTAAAACAAATAGCAGGACTTGGTTTTAAACAAATAGAATCTGCCCGGAGTGATAAAGGCGAATATTATGGATTAACGCCAAAAGAAATGAAACAAACCTGTTCCGATCTTGGCATGGCGCTTCGCAGCGGCCATGTGCATGTAGATGATAAATGGAAACAAACTATAGATGAAGCTGTAGAGTCTGGACAGGAATATATGATATGTTCCAGCTTACCGAAGGCAGGACAGACGGTAGATAATTATAAAAAAGCGGCCGAATCTTTTAATAAATGCGGCGAAGATTGTAAAAAAGTAAATATCAAATTTGGCTATCATAATCATGATGCAGAATTTGAACAGGAAAATGGGAAAATATTATACGATGTGTTGTTGGAAAATACTGATCCTGCATTAGTGCATATGGAAATGGATCTGGGCTGGGCTGTGTTTGCCGGTAAAGATCCGGTTGCTTATTTTAATAAATACCCAGGCCGCTTTCCGCTATGGCATTTAAAAGATATGGATATGGTAAAAAGACACAGCACTGAATTTGGAAAAGGAATACTGGACATTAAGAAGATGCTTGACAATGAAAAACAAGCCGGGATGAAGTACATTTTTGTCGAGCAGGAAGAATACACGAATAATGCTTATGATAGTATGAAAGAGGATATGGAATACCTGAAAAAGATGAAATAACAATGGTTATCTTAACGTACTGAGCAATTCAAATAACAAACTCAACTTTAATATCACAAATCAATACAACTGTTATGAAAATAAAATTCTTTATAGCTTTTCTTTTCATCAGCTTCAACGCTATGTCTCAGAATTCAGCCAATCCGCTGACAAATCATATTGATATTGGCAATCCAAAATTAAAAGGAGAAACGATTTTTAATCCGGCTGATCAAAGTTATAAGCTAAAAGGTGGCGGCGCCAATATCTGGAACAACAGGGATGAATTTCATTACGCATATACCATGCTCAAAGGAAATTTTATGCTTACTGCCAATGTGAAATTATCAGGCGTTGGTAAAGAAGCTCATCGCAAAATAGGGTGGATGGTCCGTGCATCGCAGCAGGATGATGCAGCACATATGAGTGCTACATTACATGGCGATGGAACCAATGAATTACAATGGAGGCCTTTGCGTGGCGCCTGGATGCTGGCGAATCAAAACGAGATCAAGGGAGTAAAAAAGAATATCCAGATTATACAACTGGAAAGATTGGGCAAAACATATATTATGCGTATTGCAAACCCGGGTGAGCCTTTGCAGGAAATAGCCAGAACCGATGCAGCTGAAATACCGGACTCAGCAATGGCAGGAATATTTATCTGCAGTCATAATGCCGATCAAACAGAAGAAGCGATAGCATGGAATGTCCGTATTGAAAAAACAGTTCCCGAAACTTATAATGGTTACCGCGACGGCACATTGGCCAACCGCATGGAAACAATGGATGTTTTTACTGGCAAAAGAATGATCATGCATGAAGATGAAACAACAAGATTCGAAGCCCCTAACTGGATGCCTGATGGAAAAAGATTATTATTCAATCAGGGCGGAAACATCTTCACCATTCCCATAGAAGGAGGTACTCCTGAAAAATTAAATACAGGACAAGTCAATCGTAATAATAATGATCATGTAATTTCTTTTGATGGGAAATGGCTTGGCTTAAGCAGTACACGTACAGGCATGTCAGGCAATGGTTCTACAGTTTATTATGTACCATTAACCGGTGGTGAACCAAAGATTATAACAGATAGCACACCTTCTTATTTGCATGGATGGAGCCCCAATGGAAAGGAAGTGGTATATACCGGCCAGCGCATCAGCGTTAGTCCTATTTATCAAATTCGTAAGAAATCAATAAACGGAGGACCTGAAGTACAACTTACATTTTCTGAAGTGGGTCGTGCAGATGGCCCCGAGTATTCTCCTGATGGTAAATGGATCTATTTCAATGCAGATTATTCTGGCACTAACCAGATATGGAGAATGAAACCCGATGGCAGTGCACAGGAGCAGCTCACTTTTGATGAATACAATGACTGGTTCCCACATATTTCACCCGATAATAAATGGATCGTTTTTATTTCTTATCCAACTACAGTTGTGTCAGATGATCATCCATTTTATAAAAGAGTAATGCTGCGCATGATGCCCGTGAGTGGCGGACCTGTGAAGGTAATAGCTTATTTATATGGAGGACAGGGAACGATCAATACACCATCATGGAGTCCGGATAGCAAAAGAATTGCTTTTGTGAGTAATAGTGGAATACTTAGCAAATAAGATTATGACTTCATAGTTTCTGGATTAACGAGATGCGGTATCCTGTTATTCTTATAAAACTCAACAATATTCATCGCTGCCAGTCTTGACATTTCATTTCTTGCTTCTACTGTTGCTGAGCCGATATGTGGTAAGATGGCGACGTTTTCCATATCAAGCAAAGAGTTATCTTTTTTCATCGGTTCAGGATTAGTAACATCCAGCCCTGCGCCCCAGATAGTTCCATTGTTTAACGCATCTAAAAGATCTTCTTCATTATGTACAGGGCCTCTTGCCGTATTAATAAATATTGCAGAAGGTTTCATTTTAGCAAAAGCATTTTTATTAAAGATGCCTTTTGTTTCTGGGCTTAATGAGCAATGAGCTGAGATCACATCACTTTGTTGCAGCAGCTCATCAAAGCTTACATATTTTGCATTCAATATCTCTTCAGCTTCTTTATTCGGGCGGCGATTGTGATAAATAATATTCATATTATAAGCTCCCTTGCTTCGTTTTGCCATTTCAATTCCTATTCTTCCCATTCCAAATATGCCGAGGGTTTTATTCTTTAATTCAAAACCCAGGTTTGCTTTAGGTCTGAAATGACTCCATTCTCCTTTGCCGATCTTCTTATGCATGTAAAAGAACTTTCTTGATACGGCGATCATTAATCCGAATGCGATATCAGCAGTAGCATCGCTCATAGCGCCGGGAGCATTGCCTATTGGAATGCCAAGTTTTGTTGCTTCAGCAATATTGATATTATCATAACCTGCGCCAAACTGTGAAATGATCTCGAGATGTTTGCATTGATTAAGAAAATCAGCGTCGATAGGATCTGTAGTAATAGTTATTAAAGCATTCGCATTTTTCACTTCTTTTATAAGTTCATCAGTTGGTATAGGTGAATCCTGTGGCCAGATTGATACATGGAATCCTTCTTTTTTTAGCAGGTCGATGCCTATAGATGGAATATCTCTTGAGATAAAGATCTTTTTGTTGTTGGTATTTTGCGGCATATAGCAAAACTAAGATTTGTTTACTATGAAAATATACCCAGGTCTGCCATCTTTTATTTGAAATATTGACCATGTATTGTTATCCTGTAGCTGAATAGGATTTATCACCACAACAATTGACCACTCTTAATATTTTCTGAAAATAATGTTATGAATTCCCCATATTTGTGCGAAACACCATTTCATCAGTTTTAAATGTTATTATATTAGCGGCCATTTTTTTAATAGTATTAAATAATTTTTTTCATGGATAAATATTTGAAACCTGCGTTTACTCTTTTATTTTCTTCTTTTTTTGTAGCCATCAATGCGCAATCCAGCTATCGCTATTCCGTCGACCTTAATAAGGTAAATAATGATCAGCTAACTGTTGAATTGATAGCCCCTGCAATTTCTAAAAAGGATATTGTATTTTATTTTCCGAAGATCGTTCCGGGCACATATATGAACAGCAACTATGGTAAATACATTCATAACTTAAAGGCTTTTGATAAAGGAGGTAAAGAATTAGCGGCAAAGCAATCCGGGGACAATAGCTGGGATATAAAAAATGCTGATAAATTATATCGTATTACCTATAATGTAGAAGATACCTGGGACTCTGACATACCGAACAGAGTATATACTATGTGCGGTACCAATTTTGAAGCAGGAAAAAATTTTGTGATCAACACACCTGGCTTATTTGGCTATTTTGATGGAATGAAAAAGACTTCTTTTGATCTTTCTTTTACAAAACCCACAGGCTTTTATGCAGCTACCGGGCTAAAACCTGTTTCGACTAACAATACTCACGACGAATTTCATTGTGCAAATGCTGACGAGTTGTATGATTCGCCCATTATGTTTTCATTGCCCGATACCGCTACTGTGCATGTGGGTAATGCTGATGTGCTGGTAGCTGTTTATTCTCCAAGGAAGATGGCGAACGCCAAATTTATAATAGCTCATCTTGAAAAGTTGTTGATGGCGACAAAAGATTACCTGATGGGTAAGCTACCGGTTGATAAATATGCTTTCATATATTATTTAAATGGTGAGCAGGCGCCGCTCAGCAGTTCCGGAGCATGGGAACATTCCTATTCTTCTTTTTATAGTATAGCAGAACAACCGCAGGAAGAAGCCATTAACTTTTGGGTAGACATTTCTTCACACGAATTCTTTCATATCGTGACACCTTTAACGATCAGTTCAAGAGAAATAAAAGAATTTAATTTTAATGAAACAGTATTGTCAAAACATTTATGGCTGTATGAAGGAAGCACTGAATACTATGCTCATCATGTACAGGTTTGGGGCGGATTGATAACGCCAGCAAAGTTTCTTGAAACCCTGTCTAAAAAAATAATCAATTCCCGTACTGTCTATAAAGATGATCTTTCTTTTACTGAACTAAGCAAAGGAAGCGCTGATAAATATGCAGACCAGTATAATAATGTTTACGAGAAAGGTGCGTTGATCTGTGCCTGCCTCGATCTTTATTTATTAAAACTTTCTGATAACAGGTATGGATTCAAAGACCTCAAACATGATCTGGGCATTAAATATGGTAAGGATAAATACTTTGAAGATGATGAATTATTTGGAGAGATTGAAAAACTTACTTACCCGGAAATAAAAGAATTTTTAATAAAACATGTACAGGGTGGCGAACCTATTCCCTATGAAAAATATTTTGGATTCGCAGGTATTCAATACATACCCAAAGAAATGAACCGGGATTTTTCTCTTGGAGGTATGCGGCTAACTGGTGATTCACTCGGGAGACTAATAGTAGCAAACATAACATCCATGGATGATTTCGGTAAGAAAATGGACTACCATGCTAAAGACGAAATAATAAGCCTGGATGGTGAAGCGATCAATTTAGACAATGCGAATAAGCTGGTACAAAAATTTTATACTACGGTAAAAGAAGGTGATATGGTAACAGTAGTAGTAAAACGGCAGACGGCAGATGGAAAAATAGTTCAGGTAACTTTATCAGCGCCTGCTGTGAAAATAGAAAAGCCCAAGCTGCATCAATTGAAATTTGATGAACATGCAACAGAAGAGCAATTAAGATTGCGTAATATTTGGCTTAACGCAGCAGATCAAAAGAAGGGTATGTAGACATTGCCTTTTGTATTATGCTTTGTATCGATGCGGACCGAAACTCGAATAATATTATATTATTTCCGATTTGATTTCTTAAGTCCGGACTTTAAAGCTTCTTTATACGCTGTATCCAAAGCATCCAGCATTAATTGTTTGTCTATATTCTTTAGTTCAAAGGTTGTCCAACCCTGCAGACCCCATTTATTTTTGATTGGATAAATTGATTTTTTGTCAATTAAAGAATAGACGGATTGATCTTCGGGAGAAAACTTAACATTTGCTGTTCTGCTTGCTTCATGAAGTGTTGCAAATATTCTTTTGGTCACTATTTTAAATGCTCTTCTGTCAAAGTGGGGCATTTCGATTACACCCTGGAAGGATAATGCGAGTTTGGCAAATTGTTGATTGGTCATAAAAAACGGGGTGGATTCAATATTTTTTTATCCATACGAAGCCGATCATCTATTTTGCTATACAGTGGGAATAAAAGTTCCGTCTTCATCGGCTTTACTCAATTTTATTCCTTTCATTTCTTCAAGGAGCTTAATGATCTTATCTAACTTTTCCATTTCAATAGAACTTAACTGTGCCTGCAGGTTTTCAATTTCTAATTTGGCTTTTACGTTAGTTTCATAATCGGCTTGTGCCTGCACACGATCTCTTTCACTTTGCCGGTTTTGAGACATCATGATAATTGGTGCAGCGTATGCAGCTTGTGCAGAAAAAATAAGGCTCAGTAAAATAAAAGGGTAGGGATCCCAGTGATTGCCATAGCCGATAAAATTTAGCAGCACCCATATTATCATAAAAAGACTTTGAAAAATGATAAAGCGCCATGAACCAATACCATTAGCTACCTTATCTGCGAAGCGCTGACCAAAACTTAATGCATCAGAATAATGCTGATGCCATGTTTTTTTTCCAAACATATTTCTCTCATTTTAGTGGTTAGAGATGTGGTTGCAATAAAAATTTTTTCATTTAATTTTTATTCCACATGGAGAGGTAATAAAAAAGCATGGCAAGCGGCAGTAAAATGCTTCGCCTTTTGAAGATACAAATTTATCCGAAACCTAAAGTGTTTTCATATCAATGACAAATCGATAACGAACATCATTCTTCAGCATTCTTTCATAAGCTTCATTGATCTGTTGTATGGGAATGATCTCTATATCAGAAACAATATTTTTTTCAGCACAATAGTTCAGCATTTCCTGTGTTTCAGCTGTGCCACCGATCATTGATCCGGTAATGGATCTCCTGTTTTTCAATAAGGCAAAAGGGCTTGCTTTTGGATCTTCAGCCGGCAAACCAACCACCAGCATTTTGCCGTTGAGATCAAGAAGCTTTAAATAGGTTTCATAATTGTGATTGGCAGAAACGCAGTTAAGCAATATATCAAACGAGCTATCTGCGTCTTTCATTTGTTTTTTATCTGTCGACAGTAAAAAGTTGTGGGCTCCCAGTCGTTCTGCATCTTTTTGTTTGGAAGCAGTATGACTGATCAATGTTACATCAGCGCCAAATGAAACGGCAAACTTTACTCCCATGTGTCCTAACCCACCAAGTCCAATAATTCCAACTTTCATTCCACTGCTTATGTTTGCATAACGCAATGGGGAATAAGTAGTAATGCCTGCGCATAATAAAGGAGCAACAGCAGCAGGATCCAATTTTTCAGAAACATGATATACATATCTTTCATCTGTCACTATATTGGACGAATATCCTCCTTGTGAAATAGTAACCTTATCTCTTTCCATTGCATTATAAGTTCCCGTCATATCCTCCACACAATATTGTTCCATTTGTTTCATACAATTTTTGCAAACACGGCAACTATCTACCATTACGCCTACAGCAGCAAGATCACCAGCTTTGAACTTTTTTACATTAGAACCTGTCTTAATCACCCGTCCTACAATCTCATGTCCCGGCACCATAGGATAAATTTTATCACCCCATTCACCGCGGGCCTGGTGAAGATCACTGTGGCAAACGCCGCAGTATAAAATTTCTACCTGCACATCATCAGGTCGTACGTTTCTTCTTTCAAATCGAAAAGGGACAAGCGGACTTGTTTCATTTAATGCCGCATAGGCTTTGGTTGGAGTCATAGTGTTAATTTGATTCAATAAAAGTTCTGCAAATATCAGGGGAAATTTATAAACCTGTAAGTAGAATGAATCAATTATGCCACTGAATGGCATAATAGCTGCATTGTTCGCTTCCCGTATTTTTCAATGCATGTGGTACATTCGCTTCAAGAAATATAACATCGCCTGCGGTAGAGTTGTAAAATTTTTCGCCAATCTGCATTTGCACATCACCTTTTATCATCAGGATAATTTCTTCTGCCCGGTGTGTATGCGGCGGATGACTTATCATTCCCATATTCAAATTGGTAGCATGCATATCAAACCGTTCAAACATGGAAGAAGGCCGGTCAAAAATTTGTCTTGATTCTCCTTTATCTGTTTTTGTTACTGCAAGATCTTTCCAATCTTTTATAAAAGAACCGCCTCCTTGCTTTCCGCGTGGCATATTTACCGGGTTCCTGCCTTCAAAGGTCAGCACATAATAAGTTGCCGGCTTATCAGAGATATTTTTAAAACTCTGTTTATCCCCTGCAATGATAAATACAATGCTTCCGGGGCCTAATACTTTTGTTGTATCATTTATAGTTACCTGTATATTTCCTTCTTTTATAAGGATCAATTCTTCCACATCATTATGAGTCTGTAGCGGGTGATTGGTTACACCCGGCCCAATCTTAGACGTATGTATTTCCAGATGTGCAAGATCCAACGCACTTCCTTCTAATACTTTTTTAGTTTCCCGGTTTTCTACCAGCTGTGCCTTCAAATTACTCCAGTTATATACTCCTGGATGTAAAGAATCGTTTTGCGCCATAAGATTTGTTGTAATTAAAATTACAAGTGCGGACAATAGTTTTTTCATAGCATTTATTTGGTTACAATCATCTTTGTTTAGCCAACTCCAATGCCTTGGTCGTGGTATAATATTTAGCCAGCATATTCGGTACTTCCCATGAAGGCATGTTGTGATTTTTTAAATACTCAAGAAAATTATTTGTCACTTTAGCAAAATGTTCTTCATGGCCTTCTTTGTATTTATCGGGAATAATAACTTTCCATTCGTGAAATTTTTTTTCCAATTCCAGTCCGGGGTATTTAATCTGTAGTTGTTTTATTCGGAGGGCTAAAAATTTTTCGTACTCATCCATTTTTCCTGATTCAATAATATCCTTATTAGGTAAAATGTATAGTACAGGTTTGTATTCTTCATTCACACCCTGCCTAATCTCAAGTGCTGCTTTTGTTCCTCTGATTATAGAATAATGTGTATCAACTCCACTCGCTGTTTGATATTTCCACTCCACATATATTTTTGCATGAACTCCTTTAATCGTATAGCTGAACTGACCATTTGACCAAACATTTATAGTTGTATCATTTTGTTTATCCTTATCCAGATAAGCAGGTATGCTATCCAGCTTAGTGATGGTTTTAAATTGTGAGTTGGTCATTCTTGTTGGCCATTGCACGGCACTATCAATAAGAATATCTTTAGTGTAATCAAGATCTTGTTCAGGAAAACATTCCCATTGTACCAGGTCAACCAAATGAGTACTTACATCAACGATACCTTGTCCCTGTTGCGATCCATCCATAAACCAGCCCGGTCTGACGACAACGCTACCGGAAACGTTTTTGTAAAAATTATGTTCGCTTTCCATTGCAACGGCCGGATTATCTATCGTTCCTTTTTCCAATTCACCAAATACTTCAGGTGTCATTGCCAATTCACGCTGCAGCATGGTTGTTATCTCAAATCGTTCGGTCATTATATCATATAGCAAAAGTTTTTTTTCTTTAGCTATATCAAATGCTTTTTTTAATTCTTCAAAACCTTTGCTGTCAATCACCATCGGTTTATCAGCAAAGACATTAAAACCATTTTCCAATGATCTTAATATGTACTCGCTTTTCTTCTGATTATTGCCGCTCAATACAACAACATTGCCTTTTTTCTCAGCAATCATTTTTTCAAAAAAATCATCACCTTTATATACCACTTCATTCCAACGGGTGGGATTTTCAACTCTGTTGTTATAAGCGTTAACTCGTCCAAGATGCAATTGAAGATCATTTCTCTCAGGTGCATATACATGAACGGTTGAATCCACATCATCATACATGGTCTTTTGTACTAACGCTGCATGAAAATGCCCGGGATCGAGTGTGATAAGATGAACGGGTTTCAACCCACTTTTCATTTCATTGTTTTTACATCCGATAAAAGCAAGAAATAAAGTAAAACAGATTCCCCATTTGTTGATGACTGCCATTCGTTATTGCTTTTAGAGCTTCATAATTTATGAGGTGGCTCCTACGGAGCCAATAATTTTTATGTGATTATTATTCTATAAACAGGATGCCACTTCGTGGCAATAGTAAGAGACATTTTTATACATAGAAATCATACTTCTTTCTTCTTGGTCTTGCGAGCATAGCAGTAGCTTCTTTATCATTATTCTTAAATGCTTCTTTTTCCGGATCCCAGTATATTTTTCTTTTCAATTTCATTGCTATCTGATGTAACAAGCAGGCACTGCATGAACGATGACCGACTTCGATCGGTGAGCTTGGTTGTTTACGGCTCTTTATGCAATCGAGCCAGTTAGCATGTTGTTCTGAACTTTCATATAAATGAATTTCATTAGGCCCGATCACTGATTGAAGAACCTTTGGATTGCTGGCATCTATTGGTTTGATACCGTCTCTGTCAGCAACCGGATCACTGTCAGTTACTCTATAATTGCCACGGGTTACCCATATCCATCCATCAGTGCCAATAAACTTAACGCCATTGGGTAATTCATTTGAAACGATCATGTGAACTCCGTTTACATACATAGCTTCAGTGCGAAATATTCCATGCACGTCCCAAAGTCCTTTATAGTTGGGATCATCAGTTGGAAAAGAAGCTTTGCCCCAAATTTCAATAGGTCCTGAAAGTTCAGTTCCCATTCCCCAATGTGCGGTATCAATATGATGGGCACCCCATCCTGTTATCATACCGGCGCCGAATTGTTCGCAACGTAACCAACCCGGTCTGCTACTAATGGCTTGTGGTGTTGCAATATGCGAATGAACTCTGTCTTCGGTATAGTAAACTTCAGGAGTTGCTCCAAGCCATGCATCATAATTTAAAGTTGTTGGAAACGGCATTGCTGCTGGATTGCCACCGCCCGGATCACCGGGCAATCCGACTTCAACCGTTTTTAATTGACCGATGCGTCCATTGCGAACCAGCTCACATGCTTTTTTAAATTGCGGCCAGGGATCAATAGATCGTTGCTGGCTTCCCATTTGGAAAATACGTCCGCTTTTTTTTACAGCATCACTTAATATTCTGCCTTCTTCAATAGTTAATGAAGCCGGCTTTTGGAGGTAAACATCTTTTTTGGCATTAACAGCATTTACACCAACAATCGCATGTTGATGATCGGGCAGACTTATATGTACCGCATCAATATCTTTATTGGCAAGTAATTCTTTATAGTCATAATATACTTTTATTTCCCAGTCGCCGGTTAATCCACCATTTTCTTTGGCAGCTCTTGTATAATTTGATTTTACAGCAGCGGGTGCTGCATCTGCCCTTAATTTATCCAGGTCACACACCGCCATGATCCTTGCACCTGCATACCTTGCAATGCTAGTCATGTCATGTATGGTTGATATACGGCCGCAACCTATTGAGCCTACATTGATCAAATTACTTGGTGCATACTTGCCAAATACACTGGCAGGAACAATTGTTGGAAAATTCAATGCGATTGCTGTTCCCAAAGAAGTTTTAATGGAGTCCTGTAAAAATTTGCGGCGTGAATATTTGCTCTTATTCATTGAAGAAGAGCTTTTACTCTTTTTCATATGGAAAATTTTAGTGCAATGTCAGAATGCTTTTTTGTTGTCCTTACTTTCTTTAAAATTTACTACACCCCAGTAAGCTTTTTTTCTTTGATAGGTAGTATCAAACAAAAGCGGGTATGCTTTCCCTCCATTTCTTCCGTCAAGCCAACTGCCTCTATCGGAAACATTCCAGAAAGTAACAGCAGAAATAACATTTCTGTATTTCCTGAACATATCAAAGATCATTGTGTATTTCTCTGTTTGCATTTGTTCCCTGGCGGGTGTATAACCCCTGGTTGTATCGCGGTTGTTTCCTGATGGCTGCACTTTCAGATCAAGCTCGGTGATCTGTATTTTAAGGCCCAGCTTGGCAAAATCACTTAGTGTCGAATCAACCTTTCCACTTGTAATATCCTGCATAGACCAATGGGCTTGCAATCCTACACCATTGATCGGAATTCCTTTTGCCTGTAAGCCTTTAACCATCCTGATGATCTTTTCTCTTTTTACAGGATTGGTTTCATTATAATCATTGTAAAACAATTGGGCATTTGGGTCCGCTTCATGTGCATATTCAAATGCTTTTGCCATAAAATCTTCGCCACATACCCTATACCATATTGAATTACGGAAATATTCATTGGGATTATCCGAGATTGCTTCATTCACTACATCCCACGCATAAATCTTCCCTTTATATCTCGATACTACAGTCGTAATATGTTCTTTTAGCCGCTTCAATAATAATTCTTTTGAAACAGTATCAGGTGGATTATGAGTGCTGTCAATAAATAACCAACGCGGTGTTTGTGCATGCCAGAGTAAATTATGTCCACGTACCTTCAGATTATTGCGTTCTGCAAAGGCCATGATCGAATCCGCATCCTTCCAATAATATTCATTTTCTCTTGGATGGATAGGTCCCATTTTCATTGCATTCTCCGGCGTCATGCCACCAAACTCTTTAATAATTAGTTGGGCTTCTTCCGGTCTTTTTAATCCCTGTGGTGAAACAGCGACACCCATCGTAAAATAATCTTTGTAATAATCTTTCAATCCTTTGTCACTGCTTGAAGTTTTTGCAATATTCTTATTATTGTTGCATTTTGTAAAAGCCATTAAGCTTATTATGCCTATAGCTAAAGCAATAAATAGGTTTCTTATCATAGCTGTCTAGTTAAATCGGTAAATAATTATTTCAATTCAAGAACGATCACTGAATAAGCCGGTATTTTTAAAGTGATAGTTGATCCGGAAAGTTTTGCACCTGTATAAGTAGCAGGTTTTATTTTCTCCGGGCTATCAAAGCTGTTATAGTTTTGCATTTTATCTGATGTTAATATTCTTCCTGTCATGGATCTGTAATTAGCGCCATTTATTTCAATGGTTACATCCTGTGCATTGTTAGCATCCACATTGACAACCGAAATATGCGTTGCACCATTTTTATCTTTTGATGCCGATGCTGAAATAGCTTTCAATTTTT
>Ga0207710_10001091_pt1 | contig 13952 bp, 10 predicted proteins | sample KBSS24metaG_FD_184400 | JGI IMG/M metagenome (GOLD analysis project Ga0207710, IMG submission 184400) | Switchgrass rhizosphere microbial communities from Kellogg Biological Station, Michigan, USA - KBS S2-4 metaG (SPAdes) (version 2) | ecosystem: Host-associated > Plants > Roots > Rhizosphere...
ATCTTCCTTTTTTTCTTACTTCTATATTAGCAATAGTCCATGCACTGAAATAACTGAAAACAATACTGCGGAAATAAAATGTATAAACCCATTCACCATATCTTGCACTGCTTGGATCTTCGGGTGTCGCCACTCTTTTATGATGTCCTTTATTGTGTTCAATATAAAAGTGCATATAAAGAGAAGTAAGTAGTAAAAACTTAGCTAATGTCTGTTCAAACACATTGGCCCGATGTCCAAGTTCATGTCCTGCATTTATGCCAAACGTTCCGCAGAGTAAACCCATTACCCAAACTCTTCCTGCAATGTCTATCCATGTCATAGCATCATGGCTCATAGCATAAAGGAATTTGTATAGAGCGGCATATTGCAGTACAACCACGAGGTACAATAATGCGTCATAAGTTTTGTCAGCTTTTGCCAATTCTTCTTCTGCCGCATTCAGATTGCCGGCATTTGGCTTTAGTAATAATTCAGACAGCGGAATTATTATCCATGCATACACTAATGGAAGCCATATCTGCCAACCGATAATGGAAAAAGAATTGAAGGCACCTATATAAACGATGAATGGCGATGCGTATTTAAATGCCCGGATGGTCATAATTGTTTTAAATCGAATTCAAATTTAGAAAAATATAAATGCATTCATGCCGTTTAAGTAAAATGGACAGTAGTTTTTAAACTTAACTTCTTCTCTAAAGTCTTTTAAAAAATTTTTGCCCATGCCGTTGACTAACCAGGCGAAGAACCAGCATCTGCTATGGCGTGCCGGTTTTGGTCCCGTCGTTGAAGAACTTGTGGATCTATCTAAATTTTCTCCTAACCAATTTTATAAAGGCCTTGTAAAAGCTTCAGACAAAAAACCGGAATACATTGATGTGGCAGATGATTATCTAAAGGGTCTTATGCTGGGCATTGAAGAAGTAGGACGTCAGCAAAAAAAGGAAATGCCTGCTGAAGATAAAAAAATGGTTCGGCAAAAAAACCGGGAAGGAGTAAGAAGTCTTAATATGTATTGGATGCACGAGATGGTGAATAGCAGCGCACAGCTTCGGGAAAAAATGTCTTTCTTCTGGCACGGCCATTTTGCCTGTCGCAATCTGAATGTTTTTTATCAGCAGGGATTATTGGATGCAATTCGTACCAATGCACTTGGAAATTTTGGAGATCTGTTGAAAGCTGTCTCCAAATCTGCAGCCATGCTGAACTTTTTAAATAACCAGCAAAACAGGAAAGATCATCCCAATGAAAATTTTGCAAGAGAAGTGATGGAGCTGTTCACACTTGGCCGCGGTAATTATACAGAGCATGATGTAAAAGAAGCAGCAAGAGCTTTTACCGGATGGGGTTCCAATCTGAAAGGTGAATTTATGTTTCGCCGATTTCAACATGATGATGGAAGTAAAACTATTTTGAGCAAAACAGGAAACTTTGATGGCGATGAGGTGCTGGATATTTTATTAGAGCAAAAACAAACTGCAAGATTTATTTCTCAAAAGATCTATAAGTTTTTTGTGAATGAAACTATAGATACAGAAAAAAGCGAATGGCTGGCTGACAGGTTTTATAAAAGCAATTACGATATAAGCGGATTGATGGAGGATATTTTTACCAGCGATTGGTTTTATGATGAAAAAAATATCGGTGCTAAAATAAAATCACCTGTTGAATTGCTAGTAGGTATTCAACGAATGCTTCCTATGAAATTAGAAAACGAAGAAGCTTTAATGCTTTTACAAAGAGTATTGGGACAAATGTTATTTTATCCACCCAATGTAGCAGGCTGGCCAGGCGGTAAAACATGGATAGACAGTTCTACACTAATGATGCGAATGCGAATTCCATTATTGATAAATGATGCAGATGAAATGAATGTAAAGCCAAAGGATGATGATGACCAGACGATGGGTCGCCAGAATACAATGGAAAATAAAGAAGAAAGAAAAAGTTTGAAAGGATTCATTCCCCGCCGCCAAATGATCAATGCAAATATTGATTGGAGTCTTTATGTAAAGAATTTTGAGAATACAGAGAAGGAAAAACTTGTAGATTCTATTTCAAAGATTTTGTTGCAGACAAAGAGTGGAGTTGATAATGACCTGATCAAACAATATACGGATGCAAGCGGCAGAGAAAGTTTTATTAAAACTGCCACACTGCAAATAATGAGTACGCCAGAGTACCAACTATGTTAATAGTACTAAGTATGCAGGATTTAGTATAAAGACATGTAGCAAAATCTTAGTACTGAATACTAAAAATCTTAAATATGCTTATCAAACGCAAAGAGTTTATACAAATTGGTTCGTTGGCAACAGCTTCCATGATGCTTCCCAAATTCTTGAAAGCATTTGAAGGGCAAGCAATGGTGCCTGTGGGTAATAAGGTTGTTGTTATATTACAACTTAGCGGCGGTAATGATGGGTTAAATACTGTTATTCCAATCCGCAATGATATTTATTACAGATCAAGGCCAAGGCTGGGCATTGAAAAAACAAAAGCTTTATCATTGACTGATGAAGTTGGTTTGCATCCTGCATTAACCGGCTTTAAAGAATTATATGATGATGGCAGCCTGGGTATAATGAATAGCGTTGGTTATCCCAACCCTGATCGTTCTCATTTTCGCAGCATGGATATTTGGCAAACAGCAAGTCAAAGTACAGAATACTTTACTACAGGATGGGTAGGCCGTTATCTTGATGCGCAATGCAGTGGATGTGATAAACCAACACAGGCAATTGAAATAGACGATGTATTAAGTCTTGCAATGAAAGGCCAGAATATAAATGGTATTGCTGTAAAGGATCCCCGCAGATTATATGGTACAGCAAATGAAAAATTCTTTAGGGATGTGTTGAAAAATCATAAGAACGAAAGCGGCGAAAAGCCCGTTGATTATTTATACAAAACAATGGCGCAAACGCTTTCTTCAGCTGATTATATTTTTCAACAAAGCAAGCTACATCCTTCATCTGCTGAATATCCAAAAACTGATTTAGGAAACAGCATGAAGACCATCGCATCGCTGATCTTTTCTGATATCAATACCAAAGTATATTATGTTTCTCTTGGAAGTTTTGATACGCATGTAAATCAGGAAATGCAACAACAAAGATTATTTACAGAAATGAATGAGGCAGTAAAAGCATTTGTAAAAGATTTGAAAAGCAATAACCGGTTTAATGATGTGATGCTTTTTACTTTTTCTGAATTTGGAAGAAGAGTATCACAAAACGCAAGCGGCGGCACTGATCATGGCACGGCCAACAATATGTTTTTAATAAGTGGTGGATTAAAACAAAAGGGATTGATCAATTCTTTGCCTGATCTGAATGATCTTGATGAAGGCGATCTGAAGTATAAAGTTGACTTTAAAAATGTTTATGCTACTGTATTAAACAAATGGCTTAATGCGGATGATAAAATGATCCTTACAAATAAATATGATCATTTGAATTTCATCTAATAAATCATCACATTTTCAGATAAGCTGCTTCTTACTTATTGCAAGACGATATAAAACATATCCCATTACTGCAAAGCAGATTACTCCCAGGATCATATAGCCACCTTCCCCAAGCACTCCACTAACACCGGACTCTGCACTCATTTTGTTCATTCCATTTGCAATTGCCGGTACTCTTGTTAACAATGCGAATATTACTCCAAGCAAAGCACCTCCCGCAACGAGTCCCGTTGCAAATAAACTTCCTCTTTCAAGATCGTCCTCTCCTCTGATTTCATCACCACGTTTCTTTTTTACAGCCTGGGCTATACCCCTGATAGCGCCACCAATAAAAATGGGAAGTGTTGTAGAGATTGGTAAATAAACCCCAATAGCAAAACTCAATGCTTTAACGCCGCAAAGCTCCATCACCAATGCAAGTGCTGCACCCGCAATAACAAAGTTCCAGTCAAGATCGCCGCCAAGAATTCCTTTTATCAATGTTGCCATCAGTGTCGCCTGTGGAGCGGCCAAAGAACTACCAATAGCATGATGTATCCCATTCGCTGCTTGTTCGGCTGTTGGTGTATCCAATATTTTTATTGTAAACCCGATAGCAATAGAAGAAATGATCGCACCAATGAATAAACCCATTTGCTGAAACTTCGGAGTTGACCCAATAAGATAACCCGTCTTCAGGTCTTGTGAAGTTGCACCGGCATTAGCTGCAGCAATGCAAACCATACCACCTACCACAAGCGCCATCGGTTCATACACAGAACCAGTAGCACCTACGGCGACAAAGATGAGGCAAGTGCTCATGATCGTAGCTATCGTCATTCCGGATATGGGATTGTTGGTAGTACCAATAATTCCTACTATGCGTGATGACACCGTTACAAAGAAAGCTCCGAACACTACTATCAATATACCGATCAAAAGTTTTTGAATAACGTTATTACCGGGTATCATCGGCAATACGGCAATCAAAACGATTAAAGCTAATATTCCAAACAGGACATACTTTATATTAATATCTTTTTCTGTACGGAGAGTGCTCTTAGTACCTTTTTCTTTTACAGAGCGAATACTTTCCTTAAAGGAGGAAATGATCGTAGGTATTGTTTTTATCAATGTAATAAAACCGCCCATCGCTACTGCGCCGGCGCCGATCTGCCGTATGTATGCCCGATACACAGCTGTTGCAGGATCGGCGAAACTATGCGTTGCCGGATTCCAACCTCCATAACCGCCTGCTGTATTTATATCATGTAAGAATCCAAGTTTAACCTGTTGTATAGCGATATTTGTCGGATCAACGAGTGAAACCAAGATAGGGTTAAATACCAACCAACTTAATACACTTCCTGCAACCAGTACACCTGCAATGCGCAAACCAATAATATAACCTACGCCAAGATATTCAGGTGTTATATCTGCAGAAATCTGTGCTGAAGGATAAAAGGCATTGATCGCTTTGTGTTTGACAGTATCATAAATTGGTGTTTCTGCTATTACTTTGAAAAGGCGTTGCAACAATGCATATACAGCTGCGAATCCTAATCCATAAAAAGCTGTCTTTGCAAAATCGCCGCCTTTTTCACCCGCTTTAAGAACAGCTGCACATGCTGTTCCTTCGGGATAAGGAAGATTCTCATGTTCCTTAACGATTAATGATCGACGCAGTGGGATCATCATTAATGTCCCCAGCATACCACCGAAAATGGCAAGAATAAAAATAGATCCGTATTCAAAAAATTTAGCTGAACTCGCTGTAGAAAGAAATAAAAAACCAGGCAATGTAAATACTACTCCTGATGCAATACTTTCTCCGGCAGAACCTGTTGTTTGAATGATATTATTTTCAAGGATAGTAGTTTTAAATACTTTCCGGCCTAAGGTAATAGCTATAACGGCTATCGGAATGGAAGCGGAAACAGTAAGGCCTGCCCGCAATGCCAGGTAAACATTAGCTGCCCCGAATAAGATTCCGAAAATACTTCCGAGAATAACGGATTTGAAAGTAAACTCTTTCATTTTTGTTTCAGGAGAAACAAACGGTTTGAAAAGATTTAGTTCCGGCATTGCAGTTGATTTATTGAGTAAGATAAATAAAAAAGGTGATGCAGATTTACATCACCTTCTCAGTACAATTGAGTCTTCTATGCTGTACCCGTTTTATCTCTTACGATCTGGTTGAGTGATTTCAAACGTGTATAAATTAAAATACCACCAATGAATGCAGCTATAACAAGAATTAAGAAGAACATTTTTTTATCAGTGAAATCATCCCAAAAACCAGTCATTACTCCTGCTACTTTTCCTCCGATAGATGTAGAAAGAAACCATCCACCCATCATTAAAGCAGTAAGTCGGGGTGGAGCAAGTTTTGAAACAAATGATAATCCCATGGGGCTTAAAAATATTTCACTGATGGTGAATACAAAGTAAGTTCCCCATAGCCAGGCAGGTGAAGTTTTATGAGTATAAACAGAAGGGACCGACATTACAGCAAATACCATTACTAATGCGGATAGTCCTGAAATGAACATTGCCATTCCAAACTTCGATGCTGTTGTAGGTTCTTTCCCCTTTTTTCTTAAATAACCAAAGAAGGGAACAAAAAATAAAGTAAGCAGAACAATAAATAAAGGATTTATAGACTGGAACAATTCGGTATTGGTAAGTTTTACATTTTTGCCATTTGGTCGTTTATCTTTAGGTACATTATTAAAATATGGATCAGGCCCCATAACCTGGACAGGTTGTCCATTTTTATCTTTTACTTCTACAAAATATTCATTCACCTTATTAACTAATCTCGGTGTGTCTGTTACTTCTTGTAAAGGGAATAGTGCGCCGGTAATTTTTGCTGTAGTTGGTGACGCCTCCCGGTCTGTATGTTTTTCCGCCCATAGCGTAAGCCCGGTAGCATTTTGGTTATAGATAGTCCAGAAGGCTATAGCAATAACAAAAATGAATAATAAAGACCCGATACCTTTTTTATCCTGCCCCTTTGCTTTTACCCACAATGAAATATAAAATGCTATAATTGGTAAGCATGCAAAAATAAAAGCGTCATTAGCCTGTGTGCCCATGAATGCTGAACCAAATAATTTTGTTGGCAAAAACCATCCGATAACAGCTGCGATAAGTGCGGGTAAAAAAACAAACGACGTTATCTGACCTAACGACATATCTTCTTTTTGAATCGGTTTTTTTACATCTCCGACTCTTACTTGCTTTAAGTTAGAGGCAAGTATGATCAATCCAATGATCAAACCTATCCCCGCTGCTGCAAATGCCCATCCCCATCCATACTTATTGCGTAAATATGCTGCAACAAAATTGCATACAAATGCTCCAATATTAATTCCCATATAAAAGATGTTGTATGCATTATCCTTTAGAGGTTTTAGGTCTTCCCTATTATATATATTGCCTACAAGAGTTGAAATATTAGGCTTGAAAAAACCATTACCAATAATTATCAAACCAAGTGATATAAACATTGCGGTATTGCCCGGCAAAGACAAACACAAGTAGCCTGCTGCCATTAATGAACCTCCTATGAAAATTGACCGGATATAACCAAGATATCTGTCAGCAATCAAGCCTCCAATAAAAGGGGTGAGGTAAACTAATGCTATAAAACTTCCAACAATATCTGCTCCAACACTTTGATCAAGCCCTTTTCCTCCTGTCTTGTTATCTATTAAATAGAGAAGCAGAATACCAACCATTAAATAATAAGCAAACCGTTCCCACATTTCAGTAAAAAACAAAACGAACAAAGCTCTTGGATGCTTGCCTGGATTTGCAAGTTGATTAGGAAAAACATCAGTTTGATTCATATCGATCGTTTTTATTTAATAATCAGAATTTAACCCTACCATCAACCAAAATACAGAAAATTGCTCACCCGAAAACTTTTTCGATTTATCTTTAACATCAGTAGCAATTATCTGTACTAGCTGAAAAACAACCGAAGAACCAACCATGCGAATCTTACTATTAGGCTCTGGCGGCAGAGAACATGCTCTGGCCTGGAAGCTCAATCAAAGCGTTTGGGCAAATCCGCTGTATATTGCTCCCGGTAATCCCGGCACTGCTCAATGCGGTATTAATGTTGATCTTGATGTAAATGATTTTGATGCTATCGGCGATTTCTGCATCAAAGAACATATTGAAATGGTAATGGTAGGTCCTGAAGAACCTTTGGTAAAAGGACTTTATGATTATTTCAAATCAAAAGAAGAACTTCAAAAAATATATTTCATTGGCCCGTCAAAGAAAGGAGCGGAGTTAGAAGGCAGCAAAGCCTTTGCAAAAGAGTTCATGATGCGTCATAAAATTCCTACTGCCGCATACAAAGAATTTACTACTGATAATTATGAAGAAGGTGTAAAATACCTGAAGGCACACAAACTTCCAATCGTTTTAAAAGCGGATGGATTAGCTGCAGGCAAAGGTGTTGCCATTTGTCAAAGTCATGTGGAAGCTATTGCTGAATTTGAATTAATGATTCAGCAAGAAAAGTTTGGCACTGCAAGTAAAAAAGTAGTGGTAGAAGAATTTTTAACCGGCATTGAAATAAGTGTGTTTGTTATAACAGATGGAAAAAATTATCTGCTATTACCTGAAGCAAAGGATTACAAACGGGTCGGCGAAGGTGATAAAGGGTTAATGACCGGAGGTATGGGCGCCATCAGTCCTGTACCGTTTGCTACACCCGGCTTTATGCATAAAGTAGAAGAACGAATTATTAAACCAACCATTAATGGACTCGATAAAGAGAATATAGATTATGTTGGATTTTTGTTTTTCGGGTTGATCAATGTAAATGGCGATCCTTATGTGATCGAATATATTGTCGTATGGGGTGATCCTGAAACGGAAGTGATAATGGCACGATTGGAAACTGATCTTGTTGGGTTATGTGTTGCCGCTACGCAGCATGAACTTGACCAGGTTGTTCTTCGTGTAGATGAAAGAGCTGCAGCTTCTGTAATGACCGTCAGCCGTGGTTATCCAACAGGATATGAAAAAGGCTTTGAGATCTCGGGTCTTGATGGAAAATATGGAAAGCAATCAATTATTTTCCAGGCCGGCACTAAACAACTGGATGGAAAGGTGGTAACCAATGGCGGCCGTGTGCTTTGTGTAACCTCTCTTGATAAAAACATAACTGAAGCAGTTCATATTTCACTCGATATTTTAGACCACATCCATTATGAAGGCATTTCTTACCGAACTGATATTGGTTATGAATTTAAGTAGCATCGAGTAGTTATGAGCCGGGCTGTATTGCTACTATCATCTTTGTTGCGTCGCACACTTCATCGTTCAGTCCACTATTCAGCTTTGGTAGCAAGTCTCTTATTTTTGCATAAAGATTCTTATGGCGGATGAAGTTCATTATCATGATTACCTTCAATTAGATAAAATTCTCAATGCCCAATCTCCGGAAAGCCATAAAAGAAACTTAGTGGCGCATGATGAAATGCTTTTTATTGTCATTCATCAAACCTATGAGCTATGGTTTAAGCAATTGCATACGGAAACAGATTCGATCATTCAGATAATGAAGAAACCGGCATTGAATGATAACTCTCCCGAATTACAAACCGTTGTTCATCGGCTCAATCGTATGGTAACTATTTTACGGGTGCTAATCCACCAGGTGGATATAATGGAAACGATGACACCTATGGATTTTCTAGATTTCAGAGATATGCTGCGACCCGCATCAGGCTTTCAAAGCTGGCAATTCAAACAATTTGAAGCCAAGCTTGGATTAAAGTTTGAACATCGTCATGGTCAGGAACATTATATTTCACAATTAAGAAAAGAACATGTTGATCTGATTAAGAATTCAGAAACAGAAAAGTCGCTGCTTGAGTTAGTAAACGCCTGGCTGGAAAGGATGCCTTTTTTAAAAGATGCTGCTGCGGATTCTTTTTGGAATGAATACAGGAAGATTTACGAAAATAGCCTTGCTGATGTCGAAAAGGATAACTTAAAAGTTTTTGAAGAAACTTTCTTTTCAAATGATCTGCAACGAACCTTATCATCTGCTGCTTCAAGAGCAGCGCTATTCATTATGATATATCGGGGTTACCCAATGCTGCAACTCCCTTTTCAATTATTAAATGCTTTACTCGAAACTGATGAACAATTAAGTTCATGGCGTTATCGCCACATGAATATGGTGCATAGAATGATCGGCACAAGAATCGGAACAGGTGGCAGTACCGGTAAGGATTATCTTAAAGCTGCTGCAGATAAGCATTATATATTTAAAGAGATTGCACAACTTAATAGTTTCCTTATCGAAAGAAGAAAACTTCCTTCTTTACCTGCAGCAATAGAGAAGCAATTGGGTTTCGGATAATAAAAAAGAGCGATGAAGATTCACCACTCTTTTATCGGTATATATTGGATTTGTGTTAGAAAGTATAACGAATGCCAAGACCACCCCAACTGCCATAGAAAACGGAATAGTCACCAAATTCAAACGATGGCTGCCAATCAAGCGACATATTAATAGGAGCGCCTTTAAATTTATAATCAAGCCCAAGCACACCATCCAGACCTATCCTTGCGTGGCCATTTACATAATAGTATCCGTGATAATAATAATCGTTGTTATAAAATGCGATATGTGCGCCCGGGCCAATGTACCATTTCAAACCAGCTGCATCGGAAAAATTCCCGTGAATTTCATATAAACCAGTGAGCCGGAAACCATGGCCCCAGAAGTAACCGATCAATTCACCGGCATTCTTATTAAAAAAATGTTTTAAACTAATACCTGCTCCATCCCAAACTTTTACTCCGAGTGCAGTTCTGTAAGATGAGCTATTGGTACTATGGCTTTGTGCCTGTGAAGCACTAAAAAATAATACAAAGATTGCGGCAACGATAATTTTTCTCATATATAAAGATTTAGCAGATGGATGTTTCAAGCAATCTCACTTTCCATTACCGTGCCAGAGTAATTATTTTGTTAGCCTTAAGATGAAGGAAAAGAGGTCGGTATTATTTTCTTAGGAGTTTTCAGCAAAAAATATACGATAACGAGCAGTGTAATTCCCGCAGTGCTGGCAAAAGTAAATGCACTTCCCAGGTTGCTCCATAACGCTCCTGCAATGATGCTGGCGAATAACGCACAGATACTTTCACCGGTAGTATAAAAGCCAATAGCAGTTGCAGTATTTTCATGATGCGCTATGTTCGATATCCATGCTTTGATAATACCTTCTGTAGCGGCAGCATATAATCCATAGATAAAGAACAGAATAAAAATGACAATAACCGGAGGATTAAATGCAAAACCGGCATATACAATTGCGAACAAAAAAAGACCAACAATAAAAATTTTTCTTAGACTGAATTTATCTGCTAATGCACCAAAAGGATAAGAAGCTGCCGCATATACAAAATTGTAAAAAACATAAGCTGCAATAGTGATCGTATCATTATTAGTGACTTCTTTTATTTTCAATAATAAAAAAATATCAGAGCTATTAAAAAGAGCAAATAATAATAAACCAGTCACCAGGTTTTTATATTCAGAGCTTGCTATCTTCCAATATTTAAAAAAAGAAAAAAAATTTCCTTTACCTAATGTCGACACAGACTCTTTTTTTTCTTTTACCCCAAAAAGAAAAAAGAGGGAAATGATCCCCGGAATAAAAGCAAGCAGAAAAAAGGTTTTATAATGACCCGGATAAAAATATAAAAATACAAGGGCTATTAAAGGGCCTATGGTAGCTCCGGCAGTATCCATGCTTCGGTGAAAACTAAATACCCTTCCCTTGGTTTCTTTAGTGGCTTGCTGACTTAGTAAAGCATCTCTTGCAGCAGTGCGAACTCCTTTACCAAGCCGATCAAGGGCTCTTGCAAAAAATATCCAAACAGGTTGAACAAGAAAACCAATAAGTGGTTTTGACAGAGTGCTCATGAAGTAACCGATCCTTACAAACGGAAGCCGGAGGCCTCTTTCATCACTCAGTTTTCCAAAATATCCCTTGCTGATACCAGCAGTAAAATTGGCAAAGCCTTCCAATATTCCTATCCATAAAACATTAAATCCGATCTCTTTTAAATAAACCGGTATAACCGGATACAACATTTCACTTGCTATGTCGTTAAACAAGCTTACTATCGAAAGAATCAAAACTGTTTTAGTGATAATGCGCATACAATGAAATTAGATCAAAAACATTGGAGAGAAACTTTGGAAGACCATTTTCAAAAAAATCTTGTAAGTCAACAGTTTCCACTTTGCTAATCAAATTATTTCCTCCAACTTTGCATCCATTAAATCCAATAATATAGAATGGGACTTTTTAACTGGTTTACACAAGAGATTGCAATTGACCTGGGAACTGCTAACACTCTTATTATACATAATGATGAAGTAGTAGTGAACGAGCCAAGTATTGTAGCTCTTGACCGCAATAATCCAAAGAATGTTCTGGCTGTGGGCAAAAAGGCATTGATGATGCATGAAAAAACCCATGAAAGCATACGTACCGTGCGGCCATTGAAAGATGGTGTGATCGCCGATTTCAATGCTGCCGAATTGATGATAAGAGAGCTGATCAAATTAGTTTATCCCAAAAAGCCATTGTTTCCGCCAAGCTGGCGGATGATGATCTGTATTCCTTCCTCCATCACCGAAGTTGAAAAACGTGCTGTTCGTGACAGTGCGGAACAAGCCGGCGCCAAGGAAGTGTATCTCATTCATGAACCTATGGCCGCTGCCCTTGGTATTGGTATTGATGTGGAAGAGCCGGTAGGAAATATGATCATTGATATTGGCGGCGGAACAACCGGAATTACGGTTATTGCTTTAGCCGGTATAGTCTGTGACCAGTCGATCCGTATTGCCGGAGATGAATTTACTGCTGATATAATGGAGGCACTGCGCCGCTATCATAGTTTATTAATAGGTGAACGTACCGCTGAGCAGATCAAAATTCAGGTAGGTGCTGCCATGAAAGATATTGATAATCCACCGGAAGATATTCCCGTTAATGGTCGTGACCTTGTAACGGGCATCCCCAAACAGATCATGGTGAGCTACCAGGAAATAGCCGAGGCATTGGATAAAAGTGTTTTCAAAGTAGAAGAAGCAATTCTTAAAGCTTTGGAACAAACTCCGCCCGAACTTGCCTCGGACATTTATCGCCGCGGATTATATCTTACTGGTGGTGGTGCGTTATTAAGAGGATTAGATAAACGCCTTAGTCAAAAGATCAAGTTGCCTGTGCATATAGCCGATGATCCATTAAAAAGTGTTGTGCGTGGTACAGGTATTGCCCTCAAAAATTACAGCAAGTATCCATTTGTAATGAGATAAAAAGTTAAAAGGATAAAGAACAGGATACGGAGGCCCGGATATTGTATAGTTGTTACCTGTAGCTTGTACCTTGCATCTTGAATCTTGTGTCTTTAATTCATGCGTAACGTATTCCTTTTTATTCGCCGGTATTTTACTTTTTTTAGTTTCCTGGCATTCCAGGTACTCTCACTTTGGTTTTTGTTTTCCTACAATAAATTTCACCGCTCCAAATTTTTAGGCATAGCCAATGAAATGACCGGTCGTGTCAACAATCAATATAATAAGGTGGAGGATTATTTTAGTTTCAAGGAAGAGAACAGGCGTTTACATAAATTCAATGATTCGCTGCTCAATTTATTGCCTTCCAATTTTGCAAAGAGAGATACAAGCATGCAATTGATAAAGGATAGTATTCCTTATGACACGCTGGGTCATTACCGCCGTTACATTTTTCGTGATGCAACAGTGATCTATAATACAGTTAATAGCCGGAAAAATTATATACAGCTTAACCGGGGTTCCAACCAGGGAATAAAAGATAATATGGCCGTGATAAATTCGGATGGTAGCGCCGTAGGGATAGTAGTAGCTGTTAGTCCGAATTATTGCCAGGCCATGAGCCTGCTTCACGTGCAGAATACGGTGAGTGCATCAATGAAAAGAAGCGGTGAAGCTGGTACAATAGAATGGGATGGGCTCGATCCAAGATTTCTTACATTAAAAAAGATTCCTAAATCAGTAGAAGTAAAAAATGGAGATACAGTTCTTACAAGCCCATATTCCTATAATATTCCTCCCGGCTATATGATAGGTACTGTGGCAGAAGTGAAAGTAGATAATGCTACCGGTATGTATTTATTGAAAGTAAAAACGGCAGCTAATTTTTACAGTCTTCAGCAAGTCCATATAGTTGAGAATATTGACAGGGATGAACAGGTAAAACTATTTGAAGACACAAGAAAAAAAATTGAAGAAGCAAAAAAGAATCCAGGGTGAGCAGTTTTTTACGAAATATAATCAGGTTGGCTATTTTTATTTTGATACAGGTATATGTATTGAACAAAATCCCTCATCTTCATCGATTCATTACTCCTTATTTATACTATCTTTTTATTTTGTGGCTGCCATTTTCTGTTTCAAGGTTTGGCT
>Ga0207710_10001097_pt1 | contig 13892 bp, 11 predicted proteins | sample KBSS24metaG_FD_184400 | JGI IMG/M metagenome (GOLD analysis project Ga0207710, IMG submission 184400) | Switchgrass rhizosphere microbial communities from Kellogg Biological Station, Michigan, USA - KBS S2-4 metaG (SPAdes) (version 2) | ecosystem: Host-associated > Plants > Roots > Rhizosphere...
GCGCGGGGGCCGCTCCGCCGCGCGCGCCAGAGAGCCGCGGAGGAGCGGCCCGGCCCACGCGAGCGCGGAGCGCCGCCGCCGAGCGCGGCGGAGCCTCCGGATCGACGCGGGGACGAGCGGCGCGACGAGCGGGCGCGCGACGCACTCGAGGATCCGCCCGCGCGCCGTCGATCCCAGGAGCGCCTCGAGGCGCACGGCGTCGCGCACCGCGCGGACCGGGTGCCCGCGCCGGGCGTCGTCCGCGATCGAGCTCGGGTCGCCGTCGAGCAGGTCGTCGCCGCCGGCGCCGGTGATCACGCGGTCCGCGCCGAGGTCGCGCGCCGCGCGGAGCATCGCGAGGACGCACGCCGCGTCGGCCATCGCGTACGGCGCGCCGTCGAGGACGAGCGCGGGGCGCAAAAGGGGCCCGCCCGCCGCCGGCGCGACGCGCACCGGGACGATCCCGAGCGCCGCGGCGAGGTCGCGCAGGTACGGGCGATCGTCGCCGTCGCCCGCGAAATCGAGCGCGATCGCCGAGACCTCGGCGTGGCCGGCGCCGCGCGCGCGCGCGACCGCCGCGGCGAGGACGCCGCTCGAGTCGACCCCGCCGCCCGCGAGCACCGCGATCTTCGTCGCGCCCGAGGCGCCGCGCGCGATCGCCGACGAGAGCGCCGACCAGAGCGCGTCCGCCGCGTCGTCGGCCGAGAGATCGAGCGGCGCGAGCCGCTTCGGGGGGAGCCGCTCGAGCCGCTCCGCGCCGCTCGGCGCGACGACGACGCGATGCCAGGGCGGGACGCACCGGACGCCTCGGTGCACCGTGGCGCCGCGGTCCTCCGGCTCGGCGAACGCGATCAGCGCCGCGAGGCGGCCGCGGTCGATCTCCGGGCGCGACGAGAGACGATCGAGGATCGCGCTCCGTCGCTCCGAGACGAGGACGCGCCCGGCGTCCACGGCGAAGAAGATCGGCGGCGCCGCGAGGCTCTCGCGCGCCAGCGTCACCTCGGACTCGTGCACGGCGACCGCGGGCGGCGGCGCGGCGCGCGGCTCCTCCGCGAACGGACGCCCTCCCTCGAGCTGCCTGGAGCCGTACCGGCCGGAGCCGAACGGGCTCGAGCGCGGGGGCTCGCTCAGCCCTTCGCCTTCGCGCCCTCGCCGGCTTGCGCGCGGAGCGTGGAGACCTCGCGCTCGAGGCGCTCGATCGTCTTCGCTTGCTCCTGCACGACCGCGGCGATCGCCGACGCGAACGCGTAGACGTCGACGGTCTTGCCGCCCGCGTTCACGAACGCGGCGCTCGGCGCGTCCTCGATGATGAAGCCGAGGTGACGGCCCGTCGGCTCGCCGACCCCGGCGCGGTACTCGTAGCTCGCGAGCTTCAGGCCGAGGACCTGGTCCGCCAGCGTGCGCCGCTGCGCTTCGTCGAGGTACGCGATGTCGGTCTTGACCTCGCGGGTCGAACGGCGGCGCCCCTGCTGCCCCCCGAGATCGTTCCGGGTGCCGCTGCGGCCCAGCGTCAGCTCGCGGACCGACCCGAGATGGCGAAGCGTCGGCGCCGTATACACACGGCGTCCGGCGTGCTCCGCGTCACCGACGCGTGCGACATCGCCCGACGATTTCGTCTCGTTCACTCGGTCCGCGTTGCCCATCTCGATAAGCTCCTGTGCTCGCGCTGACGCGGCTGCCCACGATCTCCCACGAGCGACCGCTGCTGTAACGATGCTGAGATGCACGCCGGGACAGAATGATTCATCCCCCGACGAGCAAACTGGACCGGTCCTGGGGGAGGTGCCGGAGCCGAAGGAATGTGCCGGATCCAGCGGAGATAAGCACGGGGCGGGAAAAACCGCAATCACAGGGGACCCGTGTCCCACCACACGCACGACGTCAGGCGTCGGGCGGCCGCGGTCACCTCAGGCGCGGCACGCCGCCGAGCACGCCCGCGCCGCGGAGGCGGACCACGACGTCGCGCGCTTGCCGGAGCCCCGCGAGCGCGAAGCCGAGCGCCGCGTCGCGCGAGCGATCGGCGATCCCCCGGACCGCCATCGCGCCGAGGCGCTCGTCCCACCGATCGGCGCGCTGGACGGCGCCGACGACGCGCTCCATCGCCCACGTCTCCACGCTCGACCGTGAGGCGACGTCGCGCCAGATCCGCCAGCGCGGGTCGGCCTCGGCGAGGACGACGAACGCGGCGACGGCGATCCGCCGGAGGCCGTGCTCTTCCAGGCGCCGCGCGAGGTTGTACGGGGTGACGCCGGCGCGCTCCTCGAGGAGCCGGAGGTCCGCCGCGAGCTTGCCGTGGCCGATGACGCCGAGGTTGTCCTTCGTGAAGTGCGCGACCGCGAGCGCCGCGGCGTCGAGCGGATCGGGCACGCGCAGGTGCGGGCCGAAGCGATCCTCGAGGGGGCGCGAGCGCCGGCGCAGCGCCGCTTTGCGCATGCGCCCGAAGTGCGGAGGCAGCGGGCGCCGGTGCAGATCGATCACGGCGAAGGTGGCCCGATCGACGATCGCGTGCGTCGACCAGTTCGACTCGTCGACGGTCCACCCGACGGTGCGCCGGACGTGGGCCACGGCGCGCGCGAACGAGCCGCGCACGACGACCAGATCGGCGTCGACCACGGGCCGGAAGGACGGGCTCCGCGCGACCGCGAAGGCCAGGTAGATCCCCTTGACGACGAGGAGCTCGACGCCGAGCGGCGCCACCTCCGCGGCGAGCCGGATCGCGGCGTGACGCGCGCGCTCCGCCTGGAGCCACGCCGTGACGTCCGCCCCGACCGCCCCGCCGGGCGCCGCCCCGCTCTCCGACGGCGATCCGTCCAGCGCGCGCGCGCCCTCCACGACGTCCTCCACGACCGGCACTTGGGCGCATAGTAGATCGCGTCACGCCGATCGCCACCCGCGCTACGAACGGATCCCACGATGACGACGAAGCTCTCCCACGAGTCGTGCGCGGCGTGCGACGCGACGACGCCGCGCCTCTCCGACGAGGACGTCCGCCGGCTGGCCGCCTTCGTCCCGGCCTGGACCGTCGGCGAGACCGCGACGGGGGAGCGCTCGATCCAGCGGCGATGGGTCGTCCGCGATTTCAAGACCGCGCTCGCGTTCATCGCGCGGATCGGCGCGCTCGCCGAGGAGGAGAACCATCACCCGGACGTGCACCTCACCGGGTACAAGCACCTCGCCGTCGAGCTGTCGACGCACGCCATCGGCGGCCTCTCGCGGAACGACTTCATCCTCGCCGCGAAGATCGACGCGCTGGGCGACCCGTCCACCTGACCCGGAATCCGCGAGGGCGTATTGTGGGCCGATGTAGCCCCCTATTGTCGGCCGCGCCGTGTTGTTCCAGATTTATTCGGTTTTCTCATTTTTTCGCTGGATTCACGGCCAAATAAAAGGCAAAAGCAAAGACGCCCGCTTCCCGTCGTGGGGGCGCCGACAAGGAGCCGCTTGCACATGCGTTCTTCCCGCCTCACGTTCTCGGTCTTCGCGAGCGGTGCAGTCCTCCTCGCGTCCCTTTCGACGTCTACGATGGCCTCCGCCCAGGAGCCGGTCGCGCCGGCCCCTGCGGCTGGCCCGTCCGCCGCGCCGCCGTCTACCGGGGCGTCTGCTGGAGCGGCTGTTGGACCGTCTACTGGAGTGTCTGCCGGGCCGTCTGCCGGGCCGTCTGCCGGGACAGAGAGCGCGCCCGCGACGAGCCCTTCGACCGGAGCGGCCCCCGCGCCGTCCGGCGCTGGCGCGGTGACGGTGCACCTGACGTCGCCGCAGCCCGCCTCGCTCGAGAGCCGCGCGGCCGACGGGGCCGAGTGGATCCACGCGTGCGACGCGCCGTGTGACGCGCGCCTCTCCGTGACGGACCAGTACCGCGTCGTCGGCGAAGGGCTCCGTCCGTCGAAGCCGTTCTTCCTCGATCAGAACGCGGGCGACAAGATCGAGCTCCGGGTCGCTCCGGGCAGCCAGACCAAGTACCGCAACGGGATGATCCTCGTCGGCGGCGGCGCGGTCGCGGCGGTCGGCGGCATCCTGATGATCGCGCTCGGAGCGCAGCCCGGGCAGACGACCTCGGAGACGTCGCCGACGGGCGACGGCCAGACCCACAACGCGAACACCAACTGGATCTTCGGCGGCACGGCGCTCATCGTCACCGGCATCGTCGCGGCGATCGGCGGCGGCTCGCTCATCGACGGCAACGCGCACACGCGCGTCGGCAGCCCGGTGAAGCCCGCGGGCGACGACGCCCCGAACGGCGGCGCGCCGATCAAGGAGAACGGTACGGTCAACGGCACGGTGAACCTGGGCGTTCAGGCGACGCGCCAGCCGCTCCCCACCGCACCGGCGATGATGGTGCCCCTCTGGCGCGGCACGTTCTGATCGGGTAACGATCGCGCCGTCGATCGAGTGTTTCGATCGCTACTTCGTCGTTACGGGCGGTGCCATGTCAGACAATCGTCGTCTCCATGATCGGGAGCTGGCGTGCTTCCCTGCGCACGTCGATCGCGAACCGGAATCGGGAAACACCAGCATCGCCCTGATCAGGGACATCAGCCTGACCGGGGCGAAGCTGTTGACGAGCCAGAAGCTCTCCGACGGCGACGCCATCCAGCTTCGTCTGTACATCCACGACAACCTCGAGCGGCCGCGCGTCGTGCAGGCGAAGGTCGTCCGCGTCGAACGCGAGGACAAGGGCTCGTTCTGGACGTACCGCGTCGGCGTCACGTTCGACGAGGCCGTGGACGACTGCGCGCCGCAGATCCACGCGCTCGCGCTCCGGCAGAAGGAAGTCTTCAAGGAGTGAGCGCAAAGAGTCCCGGCGCCCCCGGCGACTCGTGTAGCCTCCCCGCATGTTCGGCCCCGCGCGATCGCGCCGGCGATATGCTGCCTGCGGAGCCTTCGTCGCGGCGGTGATCGGGCTGCTCGCCTGCGCCGACCTGTTCCACGGCACCGATTTCCGGACGAAGTGCGACGACGATCCGATCCTCCCCGGTTGCCCGAGGATCGACGTCTGCTCGCCCGATCGCGCCGCCGCGCTCGATCGCGCCGTGCACGCGTGCGGAATGCTGTCAGCGTGCGAAGGTCCGCTCGGGGACAACGCGCCGGGGCGCTGCATGAGCCACGCGCTCGCCATCTTCGACTGCACGGCGACGCCGAACATGCTCGCGCACGAGGAGGTCCGCGACGCGTGGCGGTGCCTGCTGCACGCGACGACCTGCGGCGACGTCGATCGGTGCGTCTTCAGCGGCGAGGCGCTCGGCTGCTCCGAGGACGCGGCCGGCCCGTTCACGCGCTGCCTCGATCCCGTCAGCGGCCCCAACGCGCGCGTCGATTGCCGGACCGTCGGCCACCCGCTCAAGGTCGAGCCGTGCATCGCGACGGGGCGGGCGTGCTCCGAGGATCCGACGGGCACGATCGGGCGGTGCTCCTCGTCGCCGACCTGGAACACGAGCGCGGGCACGTGCACCTCGGGGTGCGACGGGACGCGGCTCCGCGTCTGCGACGGCGACGTGGACGTCGGGTTCGACTGCGCCCACTTCGGCCAGGGCTCGTGCAACGGGGGTCCCCCCGTGGGCGGCGCGTGCACGCCGCAAGGCACCGTGACCTGCACGCCCAGGATCGGCGTGCGCTGCGACGGCGACGTCGCCGTGGGGTGCCCGGCCGGCGTGGAGGAGCGCGTGGACTGCGCGGCCCTCTCCGGGCCGGGTCCGGGGACGTGCAACCCCAAAGCCGACACCGACTCGACCGGGTCGATCGCGGACGTGTCGCGCGCGTGCATGCACGCGAGCCCGTGCACCGCGGACCAGTGCTCCGGCAACACGGTGCAGGCCTGCGTGCACGGGAGGCTCATCCCCATGCCGTGCCCCGGCGGCAACAAGGCGTGCATCACGGTCTCGACCGGCGACGGCGACGATCCTCGCCCCACCTGCTCGCCGTTGTGAACGTCAGCGCGCGCGGAGCGCCGCGCCGAGGACGCCGGCGGAGTCGCCGAGCGCGTGGCGGAGGATCGGCGTGGTGAGCTCGTCGTTGAAGACGTAGCGCGCGACGCGCGCGGCGCCTTCGGTGTAGAGCGCGTCGACGTGGGAGACGCCGCCGCCCAGCACGACGGCCGACGGATCGAGCACGTCGACGACGTTGGCGAGGCCGCGGCCGAACGCGTCGACGAGCCCTTCGATCGCCGCCGCGGCGTGCGGGTCGCTCGCGGCGCGCGAGGCGATCTCGGCGAGGCCGCGGCGGACGCCGGCGCGCTGCGCGTAGTCGTCCTCGACCGCGGGGCCGCTCGCGTACCGCTCGAGGCAGCCGCGCTGTCCGCAGTAGCACGGGCGCGCGTCGGCCCGCCCGGCCCACACCGCGTGGTGCCCCCACTCGCCGCCGAGCCCCTGCGGCCCGCCCCACACCTCGCCGCGGAGCACGAGCCCGCCGCCCACGCCGGTGCCGAGGATGACGCCGAACACCACGCCGTCGCGGTGCGCGCGCGCGGCGCCGAGCTCGGCCTCCGCGAGCGCGAAGCAGTTCGCGTCGTTCTCGAAGACGATCGGGCGGCCGACCGCGCGCGCGAGGTCGTCGCGGAACGGCCGGCCGTTCAAGCACACCGTGTTCGAGTTCTTCACGAGGCCGCCCCGGCGCGTCACGCCGCCGGGCATCCCGACGCCGATCGCGGCCGACGAGGCGAAGACCCCGGCGTCGCGCGCGACGCCCTGGACGATCGCCGCGGTGCGCGCGAGGATCGCGTCGTACCCCTCGTCGCGCTCGGTCGCGACGCGGCGGCGGGCGAGCTCGCGGAACGGCGCGCGGTGGACGACCACCGCCTCGATCTTCGTGCCGCCGAGATCGACGCCGATCGCGAGGTCCGCGCGATCCCGCGCCGCGCCCGGCCCGGTCACGGCCGCCACCGCGCCCTCACGCCGCGTCGAAGTCGGCGGCGAGCGCGCGCGCCTCGACGATGTTGTCCTCGATCGAGCAGTAGGTCCACCCGCCGTAGCGGCCGATGGAGTACACGCCGTGCGCCCTCAGGATCCGCGACAGGCGCGCGTGCTCGGCGATCGACGCGCGTGTAATATGCACGTACGCGGGATCCATCACCACCGCGTGGTGCGCGACCAGGCGGTGATCGTCGATGACCCCCACCCGCTCGAGGTCGTCGAGGACTTTGGCGCGGAGGCGCTCGACCTCGGCCGCGTCGACCTTCGCGTCCCGGGCGAAGCCGAGCTCGACGTAGAGGCTCAGACGATCGGCGTCGAAGATGTTGTCGTAGTAGCCGATGCGATAAAACGACACGTCCCGCGCCGGGTAGTAGATCCAGTGCCGGTCCCTCGCCGCCTTCTTGTCGAAGCCGAGGTTGTAGACGAGCACCTTGTTCCACGTGAACGCCGAGGCGTCGTGGGCGAGGCCGGTCATCGCGACGAGCTGGTCGAACGGCGCCGACGTGACGAGGCGCTCGAACCGTATCTCGCGGCGCGACGTGCGCGCCACCTTGCGCCGGAGGTCGATCGCGAGGAGCCGCTCGTCCAGCGCGATCGCGCCGGGGCGGACCGCGCTCGCGATCGCGTTCACGTACTCGATCGCGCCGCCCTCGGGGTAGGTGAACGTCGCGTTGTAGCTCGCGTTGTCCGGGACGCGCATGTTGCGGATGATGTCGGTCAGGTCGGCGTGGGGGAAGAACCGCCCCATCGCGTCCTTGTCGAGCGCCGCGAGGTCGCACGCGTAGAGCTTCTCGTTGTACGGGATGAGGAACTTCTCGGCGATGGCGCGGCCGAAGCGCGCGTAGAGCATCTCCTTGAAGTTCTCCTCGCTCGGCCGCGCGGCGCGCGGCGCGTCGCTCGACCGCGCGAAGTAGAGGTCGTAGAGGCACTCGACGAGCTCGGCCTGCGGGAGCTGGTGGATGTTCTTCTGGAACGGGAAGTCGACGAGCCGATCGGCGTACGCGATGAAGGTCTTCTTCTCGACGGTGCGGATCGCCTGGCCCGGCATCCGCTCGCGGAGCCACGCCTCGATGTCTCCGTGCTTGAAGTGGAAGAAGTGCCCCGAGTAGTCCCAGGTGAAGCCGTCCCTCTTCACCGTCTTGCAGTAGCCGCCGATCTCGCCCGCCGCCTCGACGACGAGGTAGTCCGTGTCGCGCAGGAACGCCGCGGTGGCGAGCCCGCTGATCCCGGCGCCGACGATGAGGTGGCGGACGCTTTCCATTCGTGCTTCCCCTCGTGCGTTGACCGGTCGTGCGAGCAGGCGCGCCTGCGCGGCGAGGCTAGGACGGCGGACGACCGTAGCACGCCGCGCCCTACGGCCTATCCCCGCTCGTTCTTCCCGTCGCTCGCCGGCGGGCCGCGGTGCGGCTCGCTCTTTCCGGAGATGCCGTGCTCTTCCATCTTCGCGTAGAGCTGCGGGCGTCCGATGCCGAGCTGGCGCGCCGCCTCGGAGCGGTTGCCGCGGGAGCGGGCGAGCGCGCGGAGGATCGACTCCCGCTCGACGTGCGCCACGGCCTCGCGGAGCGGGACGACGGCGTCGGCGGGCGGCCCCGCGTCGCGCGCCTCGGGCACGCGCACCGCCTCGGGCAGGTTCGGCACGTCGATCACCTCGCCGCCGCAGAGGACCGCGGCGCGCTCCAGCACGTGGATCAGCTCGCGCACGTTCCCCGGCCAGTCGTACGCGAGGAGGCGCGCCATCGCGTCCTCGGAGACGGCGCGCGCCGCGGTGTTCCTCAGCGCGTGCGACACGAGGAGCGGGATGTCGCTCCTCCGCGCGCGGAGCGGCGGGACGTCGATCTCGATGACCGCGAGGCGGTAGTAGAGGTCCTCGCGGAGCACGCACCCCGCCTCGCCGGGGCGCACCGGCTTGCTCGTCGCGCTGACCACGCGGCCGCGCGTGACGAGGCGCTCGCTCCCGCCCACGCGCTCGAACGATCCGTCCTGGAGGACGCGCAGGAGCTTGGTCTGGAGCGCGAAATCGAGATCGCCGATCTCGTCGAGGAAGAGCGTCCCCGCTCCCGCGAGCTCGAAGCGGCCGCTCCGCCGCGCGACCGCGCCGGTGAACGACCCCTTCTCGTGCCCGAAGAGCTCGCTCTCGAGGAGCGAAGGCGGGAGCGCCGCCAGGTTCACCGCGATGAACGGCTCGGGGCTGCGCGCCGAGTAGTCGTGGATCGCCCGCGCGACCAGGTCCTTGCCGACGCCGGTCTCCCCCTTGATCAAGACCGGCATCGCCGATCCGGCGGCGCGGCCGATCAGCTTCCAGATGCTGAGCATCGCGGCGCTCGTGCCGACCAGCCCGCCGCGCGCGGGGGGCGCGGGCGGCGGCGGGACGAGCGCCTGGGTGAGCGTCCTCTGCTTGACCGCGCGCTCCACCGTCGCGAGGAGGAGCGGCAGGTGGAACGGCTTCGTGAGGTAGTCGAACGCGCCGTCGCGCATCGCGCGGATGGTCCGCTCGCTGTCGCCGTACGCGGTGGCGACGATCACCGGCACGTCGGCCTGCCCGCCGCCGCGGAGCTCGGACAAAAAATCGAGCCCGTCGCCGTCCTTCAGGCGGATGTCGAGGAGCACGCAGTCGGCCGGCCCGCCCTCGAGGATCCGCCGCGCCTCGCCGAGCCCGGCGGCGGCGAGCGCGGTGAACCCGAGCGTCTCCACCGCCCCGACCAGCCCTTCGCGGAGGCCCGGCTCGTCCTCCACGATGAGCACGACCGGCGACGTCACGCCGCGGCCTCCTTCGGCGAGGCGTGCGCGGAGCGCGAAAGCGTCAGCTCGAACCGCGTCTTTCCGTCTCGCCGAACGTAGCTCACGTGCCCGCCGTGAGTCTGCGCGATGGCGCGGCAGATCGCGAGGCCCAGGCCGGTGCCCTCCGGCTTCGTCGTGAAGAAGGGCTCGAAGAGCTCCGCGGCGCGCGCCTGCTCGACCCCGACGCCCTCGTCGTCGACGCGGACGGTCACCGACTCGGGCTGCGCGTCGACGCTGGCGAGGACGGCGGTCCCGCGCGGCGACGCCTCCACGGCGTTGCGCAGCAGGTTGTCGATGGCGCGGGCGATCGAGTCGCCGTCGATGAGCGCCGTGGCGTCGCCGGTCACGGTGATCCCGACCCCCCGCTCCGCGGCCCACGGCGCGAGCGACTCGGCGCGCGCGCGGAGGAGCCGCCCGACCGACGCCTGGCACTTCGGACCGGTCGCCCGCCCGGCGACCACGAGCAGATCGGCGACGAGGCGGTCGAGGCGCGCGATCTCCGACGACGCGTGGGTGATCGCCTTGTCGGCGACCTGGGGCAGGCGCGCGCTCGCCGCCGCGAGATCGAGCCGGAGCTTGATCGACGCGAGGGGGTTTCGCACCTCGTGGGCGACGCCCGCCGCGACGCGCCCGAGCGCCGCGAGCCGCTCCTGCCGCGCGAGCTCGCGGCCGAGGCGGTCCTCCTCGGCGCGCGCGCGGGCGAGGCGCGACGCGAGCTCGGCGATCCCGTCGGCGATGTCGCTGAACTCGCGCACCGGCGGGCGCGGGATGGGCGCGGCGAGGTCGGTGGCGAGCGCGTTGAGCGACTTGTGGAGCGCGCGCGCCCCGCGGTTCATCGTGACGATCGCGTGGACCGCGGTGGCGAAGAGGAGCGCCGTCGCGCCGGCCAGGAGGCTCACGATCCACTGCCAGGTGCGGAGCCAGGGGAGCGGCTTCACCATGAACCCGGCCCACGCGACGCCCCCCTCCGACGCCGACGGCTTCGCGGCGATGACCAGCGTCGAGTCGCCGAGCCGGGCCTCGTGGACCACGCTCGCGTGACCCTCGAGCGCGCCGCGCAGGGTCGCGCGCAGCGTCCCTTGCCACGCGTCGGGCAGGCCGGGCGGATCGATCGCCGCCATCCACACGCCGCCGCGCATCCCGATGATGTGCGCCGCGTTGGGCTCGGTCACCTGGCTCGGGTCACGCGCGAGGCGATCGGCCTCGTCGATGACCCCCTCGCGCGCGCGCTCGACGCGCTGCGCGGTGTTCGTCGACAAGAGCTGCACGAGCGCCACGAGGGACAGCGCCGACGTGAGCACGCCGAGGAGCAGGACCGTGAGAAGCCGGTGATGAATGGCTCGGTTCGTAGACACCTTTCGCCTTGGGAGCAAGCGCGATTCCCGCCGCGTCCCCGGAGGGCTCGGCGGGGAAAACCTGCGCCGGCGCGGGTCTTCGACCGGCGCGCACGCCTTGGCCGCCGTCGTGAATCCGAACACCTGTTTCTCTCGGCGACACCCGGGAGGCCGCGCGTCTCGGCGAGGACGGAGCGATTCCAGGGGCGCCCGCCGTGGCTTGCTTGTTGCGATCCGCGGCTGACGTCGCGCGCACCCCGACGTCTCCATCGTCGGGGGCGCGTCGTACTTCCCATGATCCGCCTCATTCCCCTCGCGCTCGCCGTCATCTCGCAGCTCTCCGCACAAGCGGCACCCGCGGCCGGGGCTGCGCCTTCGTCGTCTCCCGCCGGGTCGCCGGCCGCTCGCGCGTCCGCCGCTCCCGCGCCCACGCCGTCGCCGGCTCCCGCGTCGACCGCGGGGCCGTCGACCGCCGCGTCGTCCGCCGGATCGGCGAGCGCGGGCGTGGACTTCGCGGGCCGTCCGTCGCAGCGGCTCCTGCACCTCGACGACGCGGTGCAGATGGCGCTGAGGACGCAGCCCACCGTGCTCCAGGCGCAGGCCGCGCGCGAGGCGGCGCGGACGCGCGTGACGCAGGCGCGCGCCGGCTTCTTCCCGCAGATCGCGGGGACCGCGTCGTACCAGCGGATCCACGGGAACGCGCGCACGACCACCACCACCACCCCCGGCGTGCCGGGCGGCACCGTCGCGCCGGCGACCACCGCGTCGACGTACGATTTCTTCAGCTTCGGCGGGAACGCGACGCAGCTCCTCTGGGACTTCGGGCAGACGTACGAGCGGACGCGCGCCGCCGAGGTGGGGCTCGAGTCGTTCGGCGCGAACCAGCGCTCGACCGAGCTCCTCGTCCTCTTCAACGTGCGCCGCGCGTACTTCGCCGCGCGCGCCCAGAAGGACCTGATCCGCGTCGCCGAGGAGACGCTCGCGAACCACGAGAAGCACCTCGCGCAGATCCAGGGGTTCGTCGGCGTCGGCACGCGCCCCGAGATCGACCTCGCGCAGGCGCGCACCGACATCGCGAACGACCGCGTCGCGCTCATCAACGCGCAGAACGGGTACGCCATCGCCAAGTCGCAGCTCCAGCAGGCGATGGGCGTCATGGGCAGCGCCGACTTCGAGGTGGCCGACGAGTGGATCGGGCCGATCGACGGCGAGGACCAGCCGAGCGAGCGCCTCGTCGAGCGCGCCCTCGGGCAGCGCCCGGAGCTCGTCTCGCTCGAGAAGCAGCGCGAGTCGCAGACGCTCACCGCGCGATCGCTGAAGGGCGCCTACGGGCCGACGCTCAACGCGGTGGGCGGCGTGCAGGAGAGCGGCACGGCGCTCGACTCGCTCGCCTTCGGGTGGAACGTCGGCGCGACGCTCGCGTGGCCGATCTTCCAGGGCGGGCTCACGACCGGGCAGGTGCGCGAGGCCGAGGCGAACGCCGACGCGTCGAGCGCGCAGCTCCAGGCCGAGCGCCTCCAGGTGCGGTTCGACGTCGAGCAGGCGGTCCTCACGGTGAAGGCGGCGAAGGCGTCGATCACCGCGAGCGAGGACGCGCTGACCAACGCGCGCGACCGCCTCCGCCTCGCCGAGGGGCGTTACGAGGCGGGCGTCGGTAGCATCATCGAGCTCGGCGACGCCCAGGTGGCCGCGGCGAACGCAGCAGCTACGGTGGTCCAAGCGTACTTCAACCTCTCCACCGCGCGGGCTCAGCTCCTGACCGCGCTCGGGCGCCGATGATGACCGCAGAGTCGACACGAGAGAGCGACGGGAGGCCCGAGGGGAAGCAAGCCGGGGGACGGCGCTGGATACTGGTCGTCCTCGGCCTGATCGCGATCGGCCTCGTCGTGTGGTTCGTCCGCGCGCGAGCGCGCGACGCCGCGCCGCCGGCCGGGGCGGCCGCGCCGGGCGACCGCGTGGTGCCCGTGATGGTGGCGCCCGTCGTCCAGCGGGACGTGCCGATTTACCTGGAGGGGCTCGGCAACGTGACGCCGCTCCAGACCGTGTCCGTGAAGAGCCTCGTCGACGGCCGCCTCGAGACGGTGTCGTTCAAGGAGGGGCAGTTCGTGAAGAGGGGCGATCTCATCGCCCAGATCGATCCGCGCCCGTTCGCCATCCAGCTCCACACCGCGGAGGCCGCGATGGCGCGCGACCGCGCGCAGCTCCGGAACGCGACGCTGAACCTCGAGCGCTACAAGACGCTCCGCCAGCAGAACTTGATCCCGCAGCAGCAGGTCGACGATCAGCAGACGACGGCGGACCAGCAGGACGCGGTCGTCCGGGGCGACCAGGCGCAGATCGAGACCGCCCGCCTGAACCTCGACTACGCGCGCATCACGTCGCCGATCGACGGCGTCACCGGCGTCCGCCTCGTCGACCCCGGGAACATCGTGCACGCGGGCGATCCGACCGGGATCGTCGTCATCACCCAGCTCGATCCGATCGCCGCCCTCTTCACGCTGCCCGAGGACGATCTCGCGCGCGTGTCCAAGCAGCTCGCCGCGTCGGCGATCCCGGTGGAGGCGTACAGCCGGGACGGCGCGACGCTCCTCGGGCGCGGGCAGCTCTCGCTCATCGACAACCAGGTCAACACGGCCACCGCGACGATCCGCCTCAAGGCGACGTTCCCCAACGCGGACCGCGGCCTCTGGCCGAACCTGTTCGTGAAGGCGCGCCTCCTCCTCACGACGCGCAAGGGCGCGCTCGTCATCCCGGCCGCGGCGGTGCAGCGCGGCCCGCAGGGGACGTTCGTGTACCTCGCGAGCCCGGACAACACCGCGGCGATGCGCGTCATCGAGGTCGACACGACGCAGGGCGAGCTCGCGCTCGTGTCGAAGGGGCTCTCGCCGGGCGAGCT
>Ga0207710_10001099_pt1 | contig 13880 bp, 12 predicted proteins | sample KBSS24metaG_FD_184400 | JGI IMG/M metagenome (GOLD analysis project Ga0207710, IMG submission 184400) | Switchgrass rhizosphere microbial communities from Kellogg Biological Station, Michigan, USA - KBS S2-4 metaG (SPAdes) (version 2) | ecosystem: Host-associated > Plants > Roots > Rhizosphere...
TTTGGAAATGAAGAGTATGTTTTTGAAATCCCTCGCACTCTCAATTTGTCTCGCAGGCTTTGGTGTGGTGGTTTCTGCTCAGGAGCATGCACCCGGCAAGACTTCAACACCTGCGGCGCCAGCCACGTCGGCGGCGGCTGCTCCCGCCGTTGTGATTACTCCCGAAAGCACGCCGGTCGAGCTCGCGAAGGCAGCGTTCACGGCGCAGGGCGGTGAGAAGTTTCGCAACGTGCAGAACATGATGCTGCGCGGCTCCGTTTCGCTTTATCCGCCGAACAGCCCGCAATCGATTCCCGGTGCGTTCTCAATCGTGACTGCGAACGAGAAGTTGCGAATGGAGATTGATGCGCGCCCGATCATCGTCTTCAAACAGATTTACGATGGGCAGCAATCTTACAGCTCGATGCCGAATGTTGAGGTGCCGCCACTTTCGAAGTTTGGGCTCCCGGTGCTGAGCAAGTACGACCAGCCGGGCTACAAAGTCACCGCGATTGCGAACAAGAAGAAGCTTCGTGGTTTTCGGATTGCGGATCCGGAAGGTTACACGACTGATTTCTACATCGATCCGGTTAATGGTCGTGTGATGGAATTCTTTCTGACGTACAACGGGCTGACGTTCGGCACGGCGAACAACAAGTTCAAAGACGTTGATGGGGTGTTGATTCCGTTCAGCTTCTCGCAGCGCTTCGAGATGCCGCAGGGCCCATTCTTTGCGGAGTACACCGTGAAGGAAGTGAAGCTCAATCAGACTTTGGGCGAGGACGCCTTCGCGATCCCGAGATAGCCGTATACAGGATTACAGGATTTACAGAATTAACAGGACGCTTTCTTATCTTGTTAATTCTGTAAATCCTGTAATCCTGTCTAAACCTCACTCGCCAATCTACACGCTCAAGATTTCCTGCTCTTTGCCCTTCGCCAGCTCGTCGATCTTGCCGATGTGGCTGTCGGTGAGTTTTTGGACTTCCAGGAGGGCGTCGCGCTCGGCGTCTTCGGAGATGAGTTTGTCTTTCATCATCTTTTTCAGACGATCGTTGGCGTCGCGACGGACGTTACGAATGGCGGTGCGATGATCTTCGGCGACGTCGTGGATCTGTTTGGCGAGTTGCCGGCGACGCTCTTCGGTAAGTGGCGGAATCGGAACGCGTATGAGCTTGCCGTCGTTCGACGGGTTCAATCCGAGATCAGCAGAACGAATCGCTTTCTCGACCGCGCCAAGCTGCGTTTGATCCCAGGGCTGCACGGTGAGCATTTGCGGTTCGGGCGCGTGCACTGAAGCCATCTGGTTTAGCGGCGTCGGCGTGCCGTAGTAATCAACCATCACCGCATCCAAAATACTTATCGCCGCTCGACCCGTGCGAATGGTACCCATCTTGCGCTTGAAGTCATCGACGGCGCCTTCCATTCGTGGCCGCGTTTCCTTGATTACGTCCTTTTCACTCATGTCGCTAACTCCGCTGAAAAGAATTTAACCAACCTTGGTTCCCACGCCGCGCTCACCGGTAACGACGCGCCTGATATTTCCGGCCTCGCGCATGTTGAAAACAATGATAGGCAGGTTGTTGTCCATGCACAAAGAGATCGCAGACGCATCCATCACTTTCAACTGCCGCTCGAGCACCTGCCGGTAAGTGATCTCGTCGAAGAGCTCGGCGGTCGCGTCGAGCATCGGATCGGCCGAATAAACGCCCTCGACTTTCGTGGCCTTCATGATTACGTCGGCTTTGATCTCGAGAGCGCGCAGCGCTGCGGCTGAGTCGGTAGTGAAGTAAGGATTGCCGGTGCCGGCGGCAAAGATGACGACGCGTCCTTTTTCAAGGTGACGCACCGCGCGCCGGCGGATGAACGACTCAGCTAACTGCGGAATATCGATCGCCGAGAGCACGCGTGTGTGCACGTCGAGCTTTTCGAGCGCGTCCTGTAGAACGACGGCGTTCATCACTGTCGCCAGCATCCCGATGTAGTCGGCTGACGAGCGGTCCATGTTGCCCGCGCTCTTCGAGACGCCACGAAAGATGTTGCCGCCACCGACGACGACGGCCACCTGCACGCCGAGCTGGTTGATTGCCTTGAGCTCTTCAGCAACACTGCGCGCGACGTTGACGTCGATGCCGTAGTTTTGCTCGCCCATCAGGGCTTCGCCGGAGATCTTCAGCAGAACGCGGCGATAAGCGAGGCTGGATGTATCGCTATTCATGGAAATCTAAATAGGTCCTATTGGCCCTATAGAACCTATAACTTAACTGAGCATCGACGCGACTTCGCCGCCGAAATCATCATTACGGCGTTCGAGGCCTTCACCCATCTTGTAGCGTGTGAACCTGCGGACCGCGATGCGCTCGCCGGTCTTGGAAACTTTCTCAGTCACCAGCTCGCCGACAGTCTTCTCGGGCGCTTTCACAAATGGCTGATCGACCAGCACGGTCTCTTCGTAAAACTTGTTCAGGCGTCCTTCGACGATCTTCTCGATCACCTGTTCGGGTTTGTTTGCGTTCTTCGGATCGTTCTTCGCCTGAGCGCGCGCAATCTCACGCTCTTTGTCGAGCACACTCGCCGGGATCTCTTCGCGCGAAACGTAGCGCGGCTCCGCGGCGGCGATGTGCATCGCGATATCTTTCACGAGCTGTGAAAACTCCTCGCCACGCGCGACGAAGTCAGTTTCGCAGTTCAACTCCACCAACACGCCGACCTTTCCACCCATGTGGATATACGAACCGACAATACCCTCGGAGGCAATGCGACCTTCGCGCTTCTTCGCGGACGCGAGGCCACGCTCACGCAGAATGTTGACGGCTTTCTCTTCGTCTCCATCCGCCTCAGTAAGCGCTTTCTTGCACTCCATCATTCCGGCCCCGGTCTTCTCCCGAAGCTGCTTCACTGCTGCTGCTGTAATTTCAGCCATGATTACAAATTTCTCCGAATCAAAATATTCTGTAATGAAAAACGCAGCCCGGCGGGTCGTCCGCTTGAAGGCTGCGCTCTTCGATGAGTAAGGATTATCGTTTAGCTCGCCGCCACGACAGACTCAGTGCTCTCATCGGGCGCGCTTTCAGATTCTGCGTTCTCTGCGCCCTGTGCTGTCATGGTTGCGGATTGCGCCTCCTCGCCACTGACGCCGCCGTTATTGACTTCAGAGCCAAGTTCCGCGGCCAGTGCTCCACCTGCAGCGCCTTCATCCGGACCGGCTTCGCCTTCGCCGCCCTCTTCAGCCGGCTCAGTAGCAACAACGCCGCCTTCGGTCGCGATCTGATTACCCTCGACGATCGCGTCAGCGATTCTCGAAGCGAAAAGGCGAACGGCGCGCAGTGCGTCGTCGTTTCCGGGGATGACGTAATCGATACCCTCCGGCGAACAGTTTGTGTCGACGACGGCGACGATCGGAATGCCGAGGCGGTTCGCTTCAGCGACTGCGATCTCTTCTTTCTTCACATCGATGATGAAGACGACATCGGGAAGACGATTCATCGCCTTGATGCCCGAGAGGTTCTTGTTCAGACTCTCGCGCTCGCGATCAAGCTTGATGCGCTCCTTCTTGGTCATCTTCTCGTAGCGACCATCAGTCTGCATGCTCTCGAGATCTTTGAGTCGTTTGATCGACTTCTGGACCGTCTGGAAGTTAGTGAGCAGTCCGCCGAGCCATCGTTGATTGACGTAATACTGTCCGCTCTTTTCGGCTTCCTCGCGAATGGCGTCCTGCGCCTGTCGCTTGGTGCCGACGAAGAGAACTGTCTTGCCTTTGTCCTCAGCGATGAGATTCGTGACGAATGCGATCGCCTCGCGGAACATTCGCTGAGTTTTTTGCAGATCGATGATGTAAATGCCGTTGCGCTCGCCGAAGATATATTCCTTCATCTTCGGGTTCCAGCGCCTGACCTGGTGGCCGAAGTGAACACCGGCCTCCAGTAGCTCTTTCATGGTAACCGAAACCAAACTAAACTCTCCTTCTCGCTAATTGGTTTAATGTACTCACCGTGGCGTGGACTTGTTTAAGCAACCAACCGTGCCACGACAATGGAATCGTTCTATAGGACGTGTAAGTCCTACAGGACCTATCGCTTCGAAAACTGGAACCGTTTGCGCGCGCCCTTTTGCCCGTACTTCTTGCGCTCCTTGATTCTCGGATCGCGGGTCACGAGACCTGCATGTTTGAGGGCTGGACGAAGATCGGCATTGAACTCGAGCAGCGCTCGCGTGATGCCGTGCCGGATCGCGCCGGCCTGGCCCGCTGGACCACCGCCGCTGACGTTGATGACGAGGTCAAATTTGTTTGTGGTTTCAGTCAGTTGCAGAGGCTGACGAATGATCATCCGCAACGTTTCGTTGGGGAAGTACCGATCGAAAGGTTTGTGGTTGACCTTGACTTCGCCGCCGCCGGGTCGCAGGTAAACTCGGGCCGTTGCCGATTTGCGCCGCCCCGTTCCGTAATACTGAATTTCAGCCACAGTAATTTCCTCTATCTTTTACTAAAACTGTTATGAGTTGGTGTTGTGAGTTAGGTCGTAGGCTTGCGGGCGCTGGGCTGAGTGCGGGTGCTCGGCATCGGCGTAAATCTTGAGCTTTTTCGCCATTGCCCTGCCGAGCTTGGTCTTCGGCAGCATGCCCTTGATGGCGAGCTCGATAACTCGCTCGGGGCGCTTCGCCATCATCTCTTTCGCGGTGGTCGTTCGCAGACCTCCCGGATAACGAGTGTGATGACGATAAAGCTTCTGCTCAACCTTGTTTCCCTTCAGGACCGCTTGCGACGCATTGATCACAACGACGTGATCGCCCATGTCCATAAACGGCGTCCACTCAGGGTTACGCTTGCCAGACAGAATTGAAGCAACCTCAGAGGCCAGATGCCCGACGGTTTGACCGCTCGCATCCACCACGTACCATTTTCGTCTTCCAGCGAGTTCCTTTCCGCTGGGGAAGTAAGTCGACATAGTTAACTATCTCTGTTTTAAGCGAATAAAACGCGAACGGCTAGAATACCGAACGGTCCAAAATATTGTCAACCCGAGAACTGGGTTGATGGTGATCGGGTTTTCTCTGCGTTCTCTGCGTATCTCCGTGTTCTCTGCGTCAAATGACAACTTAAACGCAGAGGACGCAGAGATACGCAGAGAACCGCAGAGAAAACCCACATGAAAAGGCCCTCCGGGATGCCGAAGGGCCTCATTCGCTAAATTACCACAAACGCTTACGGATTGTCGGGAGTTTTTGTGGTGCTCGGGTCTTTCTTGAGCTTCGGCGGCGCTTCTTTTTGCTGCTGCTCGCCTTCCGGTGTTGTGCCCGTTTCGTCTGGTGTCGGCTGGCGACGCTTCAGAGTCGGACGTCCGGGTGCGCCATTGTCGTCACCGGCTGCGATCGCTCCAGCCGTCGACGCACGCGCGTTCGAAAGTTTCAACAGCCGGCCCTTCACTCGCTGAAACTCGGAACTGCTGATCACATATTCCTCGTGTTCCGGGAACCGCGCTGCCAACGCAAGCGCTGAGGCACGACGGTCCGGCGGAGCCGGGTGCGTCGAGAAAGCGCGCGAGACGAATCCGGGTTTCTTCTTGTTTTTCGCTTCGAGCTTCTCAAACATCGTCGCCATCGCGCCCGGGTCGTAACCGGCGGCGTACATGTACTGAACGCCCAGCCGATCCGCTTCTTCTTCAGCGGCACGGCTGAACTTCATGAAGATTCCGAGAAGTCCGATACCGGCGGTGTTCTGGTAAATCATTCCGGGAATACCGCCCAGGAAGATCGAGCCGCCGAGCGCCGCATACTCGAGCAGGCTGGCCTTGGTTTGGTTCTCGACTGCGTGCCGTGCGGCGACGTGTGCAATCTCGTGTGCCATCACGCCCGCGAGCTCGGCCTCGTTATCAGCTGCCAGGATGAGTCCTTTATTTACGTAGAAAAAACCGCCCGGAAGAGCAAACGCGTTTACTTCGTCAGAATCGATGACCTTGATCGTGAACGGGACCTTCGCGTCCGAGTGGAGCACGATGTTCTGGCCGACGCGGTTCACATACTCGGTGATCACTGGATCGTCAACAAACTTCGCCTGGCGGTCGACTTCAGCAGCCGCCTCACGGCCCTGCCGCACTTCCTTCTCGGTCGAACCGCTCATCTTGGCGATGATGCCGGTGTTGATGTTCCGCTTGCCGATCATTTCAGGATTTTCGTTGGTCGAAAGCGGCTTGTTGCTGGTCTTAACAGCAACCGGAGCAGGTGTGGCTTTTTGTGCCTCGGCTTTCGCCTCTCCCTGTTTTTGATCTGCCGGAGCTTTTTGATCGGAAGTCGTTTGGCTGGTCTTTTGCGCGTCGTCGGCCGGCTTGGTGGCCTGCGTCTGCGCGACCGCAGCCACGGAACTGAATAATAGCGATGCGGTTAAAACAAAAGCACTCGTGGCGCGGGAGAAGTTGTTCATCTCAAAAACCTCCAAAAATTTCGAATGACCTTGAGGGCAGGGGTCGCTGACGTTCTTTCGCTAAAACCAGACGCGCAGTCTATGATGCACAGGGTCGGCGACTTGGTTGTGTGGCCGATCATAACTTCCTGGCCAGGAGGATTAGGTTCTCGCGCCTTTTACGCACTCAATATACCTATGCCGGACGCGAAAAGGAAGCAAAAGTCTGAGGTCTCGATCATCGGTACCGGTCGACTCGGAACTACCCTCGCTGTTGCCCTTGCCGGAAGTGGCTACTCGATCCGCTCGCTGGTCGCGCGCCGGGTGCAAAGTGCGCGCAAGGCGGCGCGTCTTTTAGACGCTGATGTGCAGGTATTGGCTGCAAAACAATTGCGGACGCTGATCGACGCGGATCTTTTTCTGATCACCGTACCGGACGATCAGATCGCCGGGGTGGCGCGTGAGTTGAGCGAGATTAACGTGGATCGGAAAGTGACGGCGCTGCACACAAGTGGGGCGCTATCGAGTGAGGTGCTGGCGCCGTTGCGTGAAAAGGGTTGGCACACGGGATCGATTCATCCATTGATGTCGGTCAGCGCGGTCCATGATGGTTCTTTGGAGGGAGCGTTTTGGAGTGTCGAAGGGGATCGAAATGCGTTGCGTTTGGGGAAGCAGATCGTGCGGGATCTCGGTGGGAAGAGTTTCTCGATTCGAACCGAAGACAAGCCGCTTTACCATGCTGCGGCGGTGATGGTTTCGGGTAATGTGGTGGCGTTGTTTGATGTGGCGCTGGAGATGCTGGGCGAGTGTGGGCTCGACCGGGAAACAGCGCGCGCGGTCCTGTTGCCGCTGATTGCGAGCACCGTCAGAAGTTTGCAAACTAAATCGCCGGAAGAATCGCTGACGGGCACGTTTTCACGGGGCGATGTGGCGACGGTAAAGCGCCATCTGGCAGCGCTCAGAAATCCGGAGAGTAGAGATTTATATCGAATACTGGGGAAGAGATCGTTGGAGATTGCGGGGCTTAACAAAGATATAGAGCGAGAGATTAAAAAGGTATTGTTGACAGGATTACAGGATTAACAGGATAAACAGGAGATGCAACCAACACCCACCGCGAGTTACAGTTTGACCTTGCGCGTCAGGCTTTCTTCACGTGCCGGATCGCTTGGTGAATTGACCCTCGCCATCGGCCGCGCCGGCGGCGACATCGGCGCTATCGATATCGTCACCGTCGGCAACAACTACATCATCCGCGACATCACCGTCAGCTCGGTCTCCAGCGCACACGGCGAACAGATCGTCGAAACTGTCAAAGACATCGATGGCGTCGAATTGCTGCAAGTCTCCGATCCGACGTTCCTGATGCACCTTGGCGGCAAGATCGAAGTGGTCTCGAAAGTGCCGTTGAAGACGCGCGCCGATCTCTCGATGGCCTACACGCCCGGCGTCGCTCGTATCTGCGAGGCGATTGCGAAAGATCCGGAAAAAGTTTTCACACTCACGATCAAGAAAAACACGGTCGCGATTGTGACTGACGGAACAGCGGTGCTCGGTCTCGGCGACATAGGACCAGCAGCAGCCTTGCCGGTGATGGAAGGTAAGGCGATGTTGTTCAAAGAGTTCGGCGGCGTCGATGCGTTTCCGATCTGTCTCAACACGAAAGATCCCGACGAGATCGTGCGCACGGTAAAAGCGATCTCGACCGTGTTCGGTGGGATCAACCTGGAAGACATCTCGGCGCCGCGTTGTTTTCAGATCGAAGAGCGACTGAGGGAAGAGCTCGACATCCCGGTTTTTCACGACGATCAGCACGGGACTGCCGTTGTCGTGCTGGCGGCGTTAATCAATGCGCTCAAACTCGTCGGTAAGCAGATGAGCGATATCAAGGTGATTGTGAATGGAGTCGGCGCTGCGGGTGTCGCGTGCACGAAGATCATCATGGCTGCGGGCGTGAAAAATATCGTCGGCTGCGATCAAACCGGCGCGCTCTATCGCGGGCGCCGGGAAAACATGAACTGGATGAAAGACTGGTACGCGCAGAACACGAACCCGAATGATGAGAAGGGAACTGTTCATGAAGTGATCAAAGGCGCGGACGTATTTCTGGGTTTGTCAGTGCCGGGCGTGATCAATGTGGAAGACGTGAAGAATATGGCTGAGAAGCCGATCGTGTTTGCGATGGCGAATCCGGTGCCGGAGATCATGCCGGAGGATGCAGCGCCGTATGTGGCGGTGATGGCGACTGGCCGGTCTGATTATCCGAATCAGATCAACAACGTGCTGAGCTTTCCGGGGATCTTTCGCGGGGCGCTTGCGTGTCGCGCAGCGCGTATCAATGAAGAGATGAAGCTGGCGGCGTCGAATGCGATCGCCGGAATCATCAGCGATAGCGAGTTGCAACCCGAATATATTGTTCCGTCGGTGTTTGATAAACGAGTCGCGGAGGCGGTCGCACGTGAAGTCGAGACCGCTGCGCACCAGACAGGCGTCGCGCGACGTGAGACAGAGTCACAAAAGTCACATAACTAATTACGCAGAATTAGGGTGCTTTGGTTTTCGGCGCCCTGATCAGTTTAGTGGTGAAGCATGGCTCGATGACGGCGAGGGTGGTTAGGGCGCGCAGGGATTTGTCGCTGAAGTTTGTGGCTTGCGCGAGGCTGCCGTCGAAGTCGAGCTTGCCCATTTCGCGAAAGGCGTTCTCGGGGTTGAAGCCGGGTGTTGAATACGACGCGTAACTGCCGAACGTCTTCCCTTCGATCTTCATCATCACAAACTGCCGCGAAAAGTCAGGCGACTCGAGCGTGTTGATCGTCCTGACCGCATTGCCCAACTCTTCAACACCGCGGTTCATGTCCACCTTGGCGTAGAGATGGGCCAGCGCGAGTAACGCGCGCGCGGAGACGATCGTCTTCGGCGCTTTGCTGATCGTGTTCGCCACCTCGTTCAGCATCTCGCGTGTTTCCGTCTGATCTTCAGCCGTCTTGAGCGACTCCTCCGCGATGCGCGTGTACAAGTAGGCGCGCTGGTCCAACTCCCCCACCTTGGTCGCAAACTTTCGCGCTTCCGAGAAGTTCTTCTCTTTGATCATTGATTGACTGCGAAAGTAATAAAACCAGTTCAGCAGCGCATCGCGAATGCTCGACTCTGAGATCTTGTCGATCACGCTAACCACTTTGTCCACGGGCTCATCTTTCGACGAGCCAGTCACAGCGAAGGTCAAACCCTGGTCGCGTTGCCCGACGTCACTCAGCTTCAAAGCTGCTTCAACCTGTTCGTCAAACGACTTCACCGGCCGGTTGTCATTATCAATTACCCGGTTGACACCTCTTTGCGCGTTCGGCGCGAGCAAAGCAAACAGCTTGTCTTTCGATCGCGCGAACGCATCGGCAAATTCCGGTAGGTCTGACTGCACCTGCTTTTCGAGCCGGTTGAGCGCAAGCCACATCTGCGCGTGATCGGAGTAGCGATAAGGCTGCGTCTCCTGCACCGGTATCTCCATCGCGGCGTCGATTCGTGCGAGCAACGCTTGAATAAACATCTTTTGGAATGCGCGATTCGGTGTGAAGCCGTCGGGAATAGTGTAGAAAGTGTAGCCCGGCATCTCACCGGCTTCACGCTTGTTGGCGAACGGATATGACGATAGATAAAGAAACTGGTCCATCGGCGCGGCGCCGTAGGCATTGAGCGCTTCAACGTAAAACTGATCCGCCAGCGATTGGCTCGACTTGGCGAGCTCATACATGAAGATCGGCAACTGTAGTGTCGCTGGATATTTGAAACTCTGGCGCGCGAAGTTAACCGCCGATGCTGGATCCACCGCTGCGAGACCGTGGGCCATCAACAACAGCTTGTCGGCGGTGCGGCGTTTTGATTGATCGTCGGCTGCGGGCTTGTCGGCAGCGTCGGAGGCGTCGTCGCGAAGCATCTGCTCTGATAACTTGCGAGCGCGCGCCGGATCGCGTTTGGCGAGCGCCGAGATCACTATGAAACGCTGATCGGGAACGGGGATTACGGCGGCGAATCGACTGTCCGACGTGCGCTGGATCTGATCGCCTTTCTCTTTGAAGTTCTGCACGGCGAAATCGAAGGCTTCCATGAACGCGGCGAGCGACTTCTCCTGATCGTGTGGCCAGAGCAGATCGGCGGCGCGTAGGAGGACGGTGATGCGCTGGACCGGGTTGTCAAACGTGCGCGTGATGAGGATCTGTTGTTTGGCCGTGTCGAGAGCGTTATCGCGCGTGCAGAGGGCAGAGAGCGATTTCTTTTGGGCGTAAACGGGTGTTGCGCAGACAAGCAGGCAGAGCAGTAACGTGAGACGGGCCATCGGCTTCTCCTGTACAGGTAGTTGTAGACAGGATTTACAAGATTTTTCAGGATTGACAGGTTAATCTTGTAAATCCTGAAAAATCTTGTAAATCCTGTCTAACTATCCATGAAGATCTTGAGCGATCAGTGGAACTATGCGACGCGGCACGTCGATCGCAGCTTTGATATGTCGAGCATGCGTGAAGTGCCCGGCGACGTATACTCCACGCACGTTGGTCTCAAAAGTTTCCGGATCGTAGACCGGAACCTCAGCCAGTTTTCCTGACTCAGTCTCGACGCCGAGTTGTTTCAATAACGTCAGATCAGCATCACTGCCGACAAGCACGAACACGACGTCGTTCGGAATCGTCATCGACTCGCCTGTCTCAGTCGTCAACGTGACGTCATCTTCGCGAATCTCGTCGACGTGTTTGTAAAGCACGACTTTGAGCCGGCCCGCTGTGACCTCGGCTTCGAGCGGCGTGCGCACCCAGTGTTTCATCGCGCCGGCTTTTGGATCGCGGTTCTCCCAATCATCGCGCCAGATGGCGAGGGTCGTGTGCGCGCCTTCTTCTGAAAGAAACAAGGCCGCTTCGGCAGCGCTATTGCCACCGCCGACGACGAGCGCTTCTTTGCGAATGTATGCGTACGGCTCGACGAAGAGATGATGCACCTTCGGCAAGTCTTCGCCGGGCACATTCAGATGTCGCGGGTGCTCCATCGCTCCGATCGCAAACAACACACGTCGAGCCTTGTACTCGCTACGGTCAGTTTTGACAACGAAACCCTCGTTTATGTTCCCGTTGACTGAAACAACTGTTTCGCCCGTGTTGATTTTGAGATCGAGATCGAGCACGAAGTGGATGTAGTGAGACAGCATCTCTTCGCGCGTCGGCTTCTCGCGCACGGGCCGCAGCGTGCCGGCGTGCATCTCGACTTCGTTTGGGGTGGAGAACATCGCGCGGCCGACGGGATACTGCCGAATCGTGTTGGCAATCGTACCTTTCTCGATCACGATGTAACTGAGACCCGCCTGCGCCGCCGCCTCCGCCGCAGACAGTCCAGCCGGACCAGCACCGATGATCATTAGATCGAGCATGTTCAGACGATCACCTCGCCGCGCGCGACGAGCACGGCCGATCCACCGACCTTAACTTCCTCAACGTTTCCTGTTTGCCCTTTCACGTCGAGATTGATGCGGCTGGGCCGGTTGATGAAATCGCCCTGTTCGATCACGAACTTGTACCTGCCATCCTCGGGCTCGAGACTCAACGCACCGTGATGAATGAGATAGCCGCCCAACGCGCCGCACGCGCTGCCCGTTGCTGGATCTTCCGGAATATTGTCAGCGGGAGCAAAGAACCGCGCGCAAGCACGAGACGCGCCGACTTCGAGCGTCTCGCGCGTGAATGCGTGACAGCCTGTGCCGCCGTGACGAGTGTAAATGTCTGTAAGCAGCGCCGCATCGACGCGAATGTCACGCAAGTCTGCGAGTGAGCGAATGGGAACCGCCAGACACGACAGGCCGGTAGTGATCACTTGTATCGGCAAACTCTCGTCGAGATCTTCGCGAGCGAGGCCCAGAGAGCGCGCGACTTCGGCTTGCTCGTGTGGATCGTCAATCTCGCTGATGACTTCAAACTGGCCCTGCGTCATGACTACTTGCACGGGATGTCCGTCTTTGAACTCGATATCGACCGGCAGGATTCCGATGCCGACTTCGTGCAAGATCCGTTGCCAGCCGTTGCCGCCGTCGGGGAGCGGGACCACGCCCTGGCCCGCGAGCGCCGACCACGTGCCGACAATCGGATGGCCCGCAAACGGGATCTCACGCATGGGTGTGAAGATGCGCAGTCGTCGGAGTGCTTCTTCTGCTTCAGATTTGAGCACGAAGACGGTTTCAGAGAGATTCATCTCACGCGCGATCTTCCCCATCTGCTCGTCGGGTATTCCCTCGGCGTTGGGGAAGACGGCCAGCGGGTTACCGCAGAAAGATTGATCGGTGAATACGTCGAATTGGACAAAGCGATAGTCAGGCATGCGGATAGGAAAGAACAAACGCGCAAAAAGAGCAAGCCTCGAGGGATGAATGGGAATGCCGGGTGGAGCGGGGGCAAGCCCCTCTTCCTGACTTGTTCTTACCCGAGGCGCTTCAAAAAAGAACAAGTCAGGAAGAGGGGCTTGCCCCCGCTTCATCTTGCATTAGAAAAGCTTTGCTAAGATGTTTCGCACAGGACGCAGCCACTCCTTCACCGCGTGCGCGGCATTGTTCACCGGCTGGAACCAGCCGATGATCCTCTGAGACAAACCAAAGCCGAGCAGATCCGCGGCCCCAATCAACGCCAGCAACACAACCAACCCGACGCCCGCGTACAAAAGTCCCTTGAGCCAGCCGTGTTTGCCGCGCATCTTGTCGCGCAATAACAGCACGGCCAGATTGATCACCACCGTAACCGCAAAAACCTTCAACGCAAACGTCTGCATCGCCGCCGGCGCCGAAAACAGGAAACAAAGCACTAGCAACACCACTTCTAAAACGTATAGCACCTTCAGCCAGTGCATCATTAACAGGTTCAGAATGCTGCCCGGCACAGCGACTTCAACCAAACCCCAGAACATCTGTCCGAGCCGCGCAATCCACGCCAGGCTCTTCCCGTCGAGCGAATTCTGGTTCGCAATGTTTTCAAAGACGTGCCCAATCACCTGCGTCGAGCGCGACATCGCGCGCAACATCATCTTCGCGTCGAGCTGTCGATTCACTTCGTAACCATCCGTGATGAACCGCAGCAGCTCTTCTTCCTTCAAACTGTTGCACAGCACCGTCTCGAGTCGCTTGCGCACAGACGATCCGGCATCGAGGTTGCCGATCACTTTCGCGATCGCCGTCTCCATCGGTTCGCCCGCACTCGCACGCAACAATGCATCACTCATCAGATTCCCGAGCTCGCGGTGATTCTTCGGAGCCATCTCCTCCTTCAGAATGCCAACGTGCGCTTGCCTGATCATCTCTTCGCGAAGAAGTTTGTCCGCCGGATCGGGCAGCAGCGACGTGATCAGTCGCTCAGCGCCATCCAGCCGTCCCCACATGATGTCGTTCTGTCGCCACGTGCGATCGAGAAAGGCTCCGAAGTGATGTAGCGCAGTGCCCGCCAGCTTGCGACGGCCCACACCGTCAGCGCTATTCTTCCGCTCTCGT
>Ga0207710_10001102_pt1 | contig 13838 bp, 13 predicted proteins | sample KBSS24metaG_FD_184400 | JGI IMG/M metagenome (GOLD analysis project Ga0207710, IMG submission 184400) | Switchgrass rhizosphere microbial communities from Kellogg Biological Station, Michigan, USA - KBS S2-4 metaG (SPAdes) (version 2) | ecosystem: Host-associated > Plants > Roots > Rhizosphere...
CGAAGTAAACCGTCACGTCATCGTTAGTGAATGCGTTATTGAACCCACCGACGTCTTCCGTCAGACGGTCCATCATCTCTGACTTCATGTTCTTAGTACTCTTGAACATGATGTGCTCGAAGAGATGCGCGAAGCCGCTGCGATTCTGCGGATCGTCCTTCGATCCGACGTGATACCAAACCTGGATGGCGACTGTCGGACTGGAATGATCCGGAGCGGCCAGCACGCGCAGGCCGTTTCCGAGCGTGCGATCGGTGAATTTGATTTGCGGCATCCGGGTTTGTGCGAACCCGTTTAACTGAAGACTTGCGAGGAGAAAAGCACCGAGAAGAAGTCGAATTGAAGTACGAACCATCAAGTGTCTCCGGGTTGTTAATCGATGTCCAGGGGATTTCGGTAAGGCTTGTCTTTATCTTTCTCCGCGCGTTTCATTGCTTCCTGAAACTTCTCTTCGAGAATGCGGTCGCGATCTTTCATCGAGCTCAGCTCCTGCGCAAAGATCTGTTCGCGCATCTGCTTTTGCTTGTCGAGTCCTTTGACCATTTCATCGAACGAAGCGAGCGGTTTCGCCTTTTCCTCGTGCGAAAGAATGGCGCCGGTTTGCGCATCAATCGTCAGTGCTGCCTCGCAGCAGGGACAAATGATCGTAAACCTTGAAGTGTCAGCCATAATCGTCCTCCTTGCCGGGCGTCAGTATATCACCTCTGAATGTGGTGGGTGTCAGGTCCGAGTCCGCGAAGCGGACGGCAGCATAAAGCCTGGGGCGCAAGCCCCAGGGACGAACGCAAAAAAAACACGATGGAGCCCGCGAAGCGGGCGACAGCGCGTTCATGCGGTTGGGCTGTCGCCCGCTTCGCGGGCTTGAGCCTCTTCTGCTGGGATTAATTGCGTCGTTCGCTCGGTGATGCTCGGCAGTTCATTTGGAATCGGATTGGTGGGAAGTGATTTCTGCTCAGGTGGTCCACTAATACCAGGCGCCCGTCTGATCGCATTGAGCACCCCCGCAGTCGCGACGCCCGTACCGCCGAGTATGAGGAAAGACGATAAAAGACTAAACCACTTCCCGACATCGAAATTCTTATTAACAACGATCATCGCAGCGCCGGCGCCGAGAATAATCATGCCCAACATGATCCAGTTGAACATGGTTCGCACCGCCGCTTGCTCCAATGCGACCTTGTCGTTCCTTCTTTGCACTGCAACGGGTGAGGCGGAATGCTGTGCGACAAGCTTGCCGATCACTTCCAGGCTCATACCGCAGGAGCGACAGAACTGTTGATCACCGTCAGCAGGTTTTCCGCAGTTTGGGCAATGCATAGGAAACTACATTCTCCTCAGCACAATATACCCGTGTAAAGCGGCAGTCCAAGAATGCAAAACGGGCGACCCGTGTTGAGCCGCCCGTTCGTTCGTTAACCTAACGTCGATCCTAATACTAAGGAATCACTTTCTTCACTGCCTTGCCGGCTTTCTTTGCACCCTCGGCGGTCGCGCTGCCGACTTTCTTTGCGCCTTCGACGCTCTTCTCACCAATGTTCTTGCTGGTATCGACAGTCTTTTCGCCAATCTTCTTACTCGTATCTACGGTTTTGTCTTTGACGTCTTCCGCCTTGTCACCTGCTTCGCCTACTGCGTCCTTACTCTTGTCGGCTACAAATCCTGCAGCATCGGCAATTTTGTCGCCCGTCGCATGAAGCACGTCTTCAGTCGTGTCCACAACTTTTTCTTCCCCACTGCGTGACGTCACCTTCACAGTCTTCACGCCGTTTTTCGTCGTCACAGTTACTTTGGAGACGCGCCGATTGTCCTTAAAAGTACGCGTTTCTGTACGATTGCCCTGAGCGTCCACGCTCGTGCTGATCTCTGAATTGTCGGGACCGGGTGATGTTGTGGCCTGGGCTTGGGTCTGGTTAGCAGTCGAGTTGGCATTGGCTTCCTGGGAGTTGTAGGTTGAACAACCGATGCCAAGAGCCGCGATCAAAGGTATCGTAAAAAGGCAAATTTTCTTCGTCACGCTTAAAATCCTCCTAATGAGCAAAGCTACTCGCAATTGAGCAAGCAACGTGCCAGATTGTTTTGGGGGAAAGCAATAGTATCACGTCCGCTGACGTTCAAATACAATACAGCGCCCCGGCGTCGCTGTTTTCCATTGACTTTCGTTCGGAATTACTTTAGAAGCACACTTACTTCTGTTCAGAGCTGCCACTGAATCTTCTTCAAGGCCGTTCAGTATTTGAGACGACATCTTGATTGCCAATAAACATCCCCAAGGAGCCTTCTCTATGCGCAGACTGCTATTTATTGCAACAGGCGCTTTTTTGCTTTTCGCCACGCTGCTTCCGACGCAACCTCCATTCGTCGTGCGTGCCGTGTCAGACGGCGAACGCCTCGCGATGTACAGCAAACCCGCAGTGGTGCGCATTATTGACGGCGCCGCCGGAAAAATCTGGTTTCAACCTCCGGGCTATCAGGGACAGTCATTTGACCTGTCGGTAGTTTCACTCGGCTCCGGCTTCTTCATCAGCTCTAACGGCTACATCGCCACCAACGCTCACGTCGTCTCCATGACACACGACGGTGAGGAGAAAGCCAAACAGGCGCTGTTCTGGCAACTGGTGAATCAGCTCGCCAAGCAGGTCGGCAAGGATCCCCGCAGCATCGCGAACTTCATCGATGAGCACAGCACCCTGCAAAGCTTCCAACTGTTTCATCATGTGATCATTCCTGATGGCAGTGCGTTTCCATTTGAAATCAAGCAGTACGGCGCACCGACCGGCGAGGGCAACGATCAGGGCAAAGACGTTTCCGTAATCAAGATCGAAGTCAAAAACGCTCCGGTTCTCAAACTCGCCGATTCCGAAAAAGTTCAGCTACAGGATCACGTGACCGTCATCGGTTATCCGGGCGCGGCAGACACGTTCAACTCGGGACTGCTTAGCAGCAAGTCGGCGCTTGAATCGTCTATTAACGACGGCAAGATCTCCGCGAAGAAAACTGCGACGAGTGGCGCCCCGATTCTCCAAACCAATACGGCGGCCACACACGGAAACTCCGGCGGGCCAGTACTGAACGACGCGAACGAAGTCATCGGCCTGCTCACGTTCCGCGGCGATACGGTGAATGGTCAGGAAGTTTCGGGATTCTCATTCATCGTGCCTTCAAACACGGTGATGGAATACGTTAAGAGCGCGGGCGCGACGAACGATTTAGGTCCGACTGACAACTTCTATCGTGAGGGCCTCGGTTATTACTGGGACCAGTACTACTCCTCAGCGATTCCGAAGTTTGAAGAAGTAAAGAGACTCTTCCCGCAGCATTCCGAAGTCGAACGGTTAATTCAGAGCAGCCAGCAAGCCAAGGCGGAAGGAAAAGAAAAATCCGCCTTTCCGGTTTGGATCGTCATCGTTGTCGTCGTTGTTATTCTGCTGTTCCTGTTACTGCTGATCATCATCATTGCCGGCGTTGTGATTGCCAAACGACGCAAGAAAGGCGTGAAGGAAGGTGGTCCGTCCAAAGGATCGGTTGGGGACGGCAAGCCACATCACCTGCCCACACCTGCGCCGGCTCCTGCTCCAGCAGCACGGGCACATTCGCCGTCACCCGCGCCGGCCGTTTCACCAGCGCCACACATCATGGCCGGCGATCAGGGGATGACTGTCGATCTTTCGCGAACGATGGCGCTCACTGCTGACGAAGATGCCTTCCCGCCGAACTACGGATCGATACACTTCGTTTCCGGACCGCTGAAAGGACAAAGGTTCGAGATCAAAGCTGCCGGTGATTACATCGGACGCGACGGCGGCTCGTCGCAGATCGTGATCGCCGATCCGAGGATCTCGAAACGCCACGTGTGGATCGGAGTCAGGAATGGGCAGGTTGTGATCGAGGATCAAAATTCGCGCAACGGCACGTTCGTTAACGATCCGAGATCGCCGCGTGTTACTGAAATATCGTTGAACTCCGGCGACACTGTGATCCTTGGCGAATCAGACGTCGCGCGATTCGAGTATCACTCGGCGTAGTCAGCATCCATCTGGGGATCAAATAACGAAACGAGTTTATCGGCGGGCAGGGGTTTACTGAAGAAGTACCCCTGTATCTCGTCACAGCGCAGCAACTGTAAAAACCTGAGCTGATCCTCAGTCTCAACACCTTCGGCAACAACTTTCAATCGCAGGTTGTGCGCGAGCGTGATGATGGCCATCACGAGCGCCGCATCGTCAGGATCGGTTGTCGCTTCCCTGACAAACGACTGATCGATCTTCAATGCGTCGATCGGTAATCGTTTTAGCGAACCCAGCGAAGAGAAGCCGGTCCCGAAATCATCGATCGAGATGTTGATGCCCATGTTCTTCAGGCGCGTCAACATGTCAGCCGCAAACTCCGCATCCTGCATGATTGAGCTTTCCGTCAGTTCCAGCTCGAGATACTTCGGCGACCAGCCCGTCTCTTCGAGAATCCTGATCACCGTCTGTGTCAAATCCTGATCGTAAAACTGTCGTGCGGAGATGTTGACCCCTATCTGAATCGGCGCGAATCCCTGCTCACGCCAGCGCTGGCCCTGCATACAAGCAGTGCGCAGGACCCACTCACCTATTGGCACGATCAGGCCGGTGTCTTCAGCGAGCGGAATGAACTCGGATGGTGAAATCAATCCGAGGTGTGGATGTTGCCATCGCACGAGCGCTTCCAGACCGGTGATCGCGAGTGAGTCGACTGACACGCGCGGCTGGTAATGGATCAGGAACTCTTCGTTCTGAATGGCGCGTCGCAAACTACTCTCGAGCGCCAAACGTCGCGTGGCCAGATCGTGCATGTCGGCGGTGAAGAACTGGTAGTTTGCGCCGCCCGATTTCTTTGCTTTGTACAGCGCCGCGCCCGCGTTCTTCAGCAGCGTCTGACAATCCTCACCATCTAATGGAAACAGACTAACGCCAACGCTCGCAGTCGCAAACAACTCGTGCCCGGGCAGATCGAAAGAAAACTTCAACACCTGCGACAACGCTGTGATCGTTTCGATCACGTCGTTCGTGTCGTCAATCTGCGTGCGCAAGAGCGCAAACTCGTCGCTACCGAATCTCGCTACCGTGTCTGACTTGCCGATGCAGCTCTGTAAACGCTCTGCAAACTCACGCAACAGTACGTCTCCCGGACCGTGGCCCAGCGAGTCGTTCACTTTCTTGAACTGATCGAGTGAGATGAACAGCACGCCGAGCGACTGCTCCGAAGCTTTCGCGATCGCACAAGCCTGCGTCAGACGATCTTCAAAGAGCGCGCGATTCGGGAGTTTGGTGACAGTGTCGTAATACGCGAGCCAGTCGACCTGCGCGGTGCGTTCCTGCAAAAGAATCTCGAGCTGTTCTTTGTAACGGCGGTTCTCCTTCAGCACGTTGCAATGGTTGAGCGCTCGTTCGACTGAAGCTTCGACGTGTCGCAAATCGAGCGGCTTGCTGATGTAGTCAAAAGCGCCGACTCGCAGCGCGCGAATCGCAAACTCGATGTCCTGGTTGCCGCTGACCATCACCACGACAGTGTCCGGCGAGAGTGAATGGACGCGCGGGACGAGCTCGAGTCCACTCATGCCGCCCATGTCGATGTCGCTGATTACGAGGTCGAAGGTGGTTGTCGCAAGCGCAGCCAGCGCTTCTTCTGCCGATCCTGCGTCTGAACACTGGTAGGTGTCGCTCAGTACATCGATCAGCAGATTTCTGATCTGTTCTTCATCATCGATGATGAGAACTCTTGGCTTCTGAGTCTTAACTACTTCCATTGCCTAAAGTCCCTTGCACATTCCCGGCAGCCACGGTTCGCGCAGCACGCGCTCGTAGCTACTCTTCACCTCCGCAAGATTCCAGGCTTTTCTTTGCCAGATTGAACCGTCTGCATACTCGACCCGGTTGATCAAAACATTTTCCTTAAAACCGGAGTTGAGTGTCTTCACGTCGACGACCTCGCTTGGACCAGAGAGACTGAATCCTTCGAGGTCTTTTCCCTTTCCTGCCGGAATGTTCACGCCGCAGAGAAATTGTCTACGCGCGACGAGGTCGGGGTTGGCAGGATCGTGAAACTGGTATTCCCAAAAGACGATCTCGACAACTTTCGTCGTCGGGTTTTGCACTTTGATGTGATAGGCGTAACCGTCCAGCGGCTTCGATTTCGGCGCGCGTGATTCGGCGACACTCTTTTCCATTGCCGCACTCCGACCGTCGATCGTGTCGCCGTTCGGATCTCTGACTCCCTGCGGATCGTTGATTCTCGCATTGCGCGCGAAATTCCGGTTTTGTGGAATCATCGCCTGCGCCGGAGCGTTGCCATCGGCTGGCGGCACATCCACGTTACGTCGCGCGTGCGACCACTTGAAGTTTGCGACCGTCAATGGTGAAGCATCCGAAGACACCATAGGACCTTGAGAAAGAACAAGTAGACTTAGGAGAAGCGAAAGAAGCAAAAGGATCTTCATAGTGCCTCCGCCTTACGTGGTCCAAGTGTCAAGCTGGGAGTCGAAAATTGAGGAGAGGGGCTTCATCCCCGACGCAGTATGCGCCACTTACCGCAACGATTCAACTATTATTAGCCCCCAAAACGCACAAACTGATTTCTTCTCTGCGCAACCTCTGCGTTCTCTGCGCCTCTGCGGTTAACTAATTTAAAGCGATACCTCACCACAGAGACACAGAGAACACAGAGGTTGCACAGAGAAATCATTACGTAGTAGCAAGCAATTGATCTTAACTATTGACTTTTGAAAACTATGATCGTTTTATACCCCACGGTTCTGCGTTATTCACCTCGCTCGCCTAAGGTTCTCTCTGCGTTCCCTGTTAGAGAGCCCTTAATCCACCACTCTTGACACCGGCAACCTTGCCGGTAAGGAAGGCTGTTTCATGAAGACTATCAAGCATCTACCCTCCATGCTGACAATTGTTTTTGCTCTCGCCTGTTTCAATGTTTTAGTGTTGGGCCAGTCATCCGATGACAAGAACAACTTTGCCAACGTTACCAGCCTTGGTTCGAGCGTCAGATTTGACGTTTCCGCGGCGAACGCTGGCGTAACACTGACGGTAGTCGGTCCCGACGACTTCGCATATACCAAAGAATTCAAGTCCGGTGCTTCTCCGGAATTCAAGCTAATTTCATCAAGAGGCGACCGGCTTCCCGACGGCGCATACACATACGAACTACGCCTTACCCCGATCATTTCTTCCGAAACAAAAGACGCCTTAAAAGCTGCTCGTGAAAACGGGAATGGCCGCGAAGTGCAACTCGAGTTGCGCAAGAAAGGCGCGATTCCGGCAGCGCGCGTACAATCAGGCAGCTTCCTGATCTCAGGTGGCGCGGTGGTCCTTCCCGGCGCCATTGAAAGCCAGGAACGCGCGATGGTCCGACCACCGGCTGCTGCTCCGGTCGTCAACGCGCCCGTCTCTTCAGGTCGCGTCAATTACAAAGTGGTTCGACATCACCCGCGTTTCATGGTCTTCGATCAGGTGATAGCCGACGATCTCATCGTGCAGGGCAGCATCTGCGCCGGTCTCGACTGTGTTAACAACGAAGACTTTGGCTTCGATACGATCCGCGTCAAAGAAAACAACACGCGCATCCAGTTTGACGACACCAGCACCTCCGCCGGTTTCCCAAACAATAACTGGCAGATCAGGGCGAACGATTCCGGCAGCGGCGGCACAAACTTCCTTGGCTTCGTGGACCAGGGAGCAACTGGTAATTCCGAGACTGGCACGATTGTGTTCGCCGTTAATTCGGGCGCAAGCGCCAATTCGCTGCGCGTGGGCAGCAACAGCAAGGTCGGACTTAGAACCGCAACGCCCGTGCTCGATGTACATGCCAACACCACCGACACTCCCGCGATTCGTCTCGAACAAAACAACAGTGGCGGTTTCACTGCGCAAACGTGGGACATCGCCGGCAACGAAGCAAACTTCTTCGTGCGCGACGTGACGAGTGGCTCGCGTTTGCCTTTCCGTATTCGACCCGGCGCACCGACGAGCTCGATCGACATCTCGGCGAGCGGCAACGTAGGTATTTTGAACGCAAGCCCAGCCCAACCTCTCGACGTTTCGGGAAATACAATGCTCTTGGGTGCTGACGACGGCTTGACCACCAGGACCACAGGCGTCAACAAAACCAGCAGGGTTTCGGCGCCGCCATTCACCACCGGCAACTTGAACTTTGCTTATACGGGCTCGGTCTTAAACAGCACCGACAACGTTGCCGCGCTTGGTGGTGGTTTTAGCGGATTCTCAGCGGCGACTGTGGTTGCATTCTTCACAGCAGGAAACAACAACACCGCCACCGGTACGGAGCGGATGCGCATCACTTCAATCGGCCGCGTCGGTATCGGCACGACTGCTCCTGATCAGCTCTTGTCAGTGAACGGCGATGCGAGCAAGTCTGGTGGTGGATCGTGGCAAACATTCTCAGATGAGCGATTGAAGAACATCAAGGGCTCATACGACAGCGGTCTCAGGGCCATCATGCGGTTGCAACCGTTGCGTTATGAATACAAGCCCGACAATGCGATGGGTCTGAAACCGGTGGGCGAGCGTATCGGCGTCGGCGCACACGCCGTGCAGCAAGTGATCCCGGAAGCCGTTACGAAGAATGCTGAGGGTTACTTGATGGTCAACAACGATCCAATCATCTGGACCATGCTCAACGCCATTAAGGAGCAACAGAAAGAGATCGTGGAACTGAAACGGCAGATTCGCCAGTTGCGTGCTACTCGCAAACGCCGTTAATTATTTCGTACCTTGATTTGTAACTGTAGGGGTGGCCCTCCGTGGCCACCCTTTTTTTATTGCTCCGGTTTGTTTTTGATAGTGATCGTCACGTCGCTTACTGCGTTATCAGCCACTGTTACCTGCTGCTTGAATATGTTTTGTGAGTCCTGCCGGCCCGGCTCAAACACCGCGACGTTCACTTCATACATACCAGGCGCCAGTCCCCCAATGGTGAAACGTTTGCGCGAGTCCAGTTCCGGTGATGAATTCTGCATCGAGTACGGCTCTCCCTGGCGGTCGTCAAGATAAGTAATCCAAACTCTCAGTCTGGAAGCCGGCAACTCATCGCCTTCCACCTTAATCTGTCCATGAATCGCACCGGTAAGATATTTGACTACGAGTCGCACGCCAGTCACCTGCTCTCCATCCTTGATTATCAAGCCGCCTGATTGAACAACACCGTCGCGCTCGACGCGTATAAGTTGAATCTGCCTGGAGTCTCTATGCAACGGAGAAAAGAAGAAAAAACGTGCAACGCCTTTTTTTAAGCCGCCGATCGTGAAACTTCCATCAGCAGTGACTTGTTTGGAAGTGTGGCCGCCGAACGACTGTTCAGATCCTTCCACCCAGGCGCTGATGTATAACTCGTTCGGTTTAAAACCTGATTTCGATTCTGCTCCTCCTTCCAAAACCACTACCCCGGTTACGCTGGTACCCTTCCCGGTCTTGATCACGAGGTCGGTTACATCACGATCCACAACTTCAAAAGTGACATAGTCGTCGCGAACGCCGCTGTCTCCCGGAACGATGAACACGGAATATTTTCCGGCGAGAACATTTTCTAATCTGAACTCACCGTTAGCGTTCGTGGAATTCGAGCCTGTGCGGCTCGAGCCGCCACGTTCGGTACCCTGATAAACGCCATAGTTGATATTGCCCAGCGGCTTTCCTGTTTCGGCGTCAAGAATTCGGCCGCTGACTTTGAACGTCGTGATCGGGCGACCGGCGACGATATCGATGTTTTCTGTTTCGCTGCCTTCAGTTACTTCGATCACTGTCGCCTTCGCGGCGTCGGTCACGGAGGGATAAAAAGTCTGGCGGTAAGGAGTTCGTGAGTCTCCCCGCAGGGTTTCATTAACGCCTATATGCACTTTGTATTTCCCTGGCCGTAAGCCAAACGCCCGGTAGATGCCGCGGTCGTCTGTACGAATGGGACCTCCGAACCGTGCGCCCCTGAATAGCCCGAGTTCAACCGGCATGATATACACGAATTGTTCTATCAGTGGCTTGCCGTCAGCATCTGAGATCTTTCCAGTGATCACACCACCCGGGACCAGCGAGAAATTGATGTCTTCGACAGATTCGCCTTCACCAACCGCGACGGCATTGTTCATTACGTTGTCTTCGAGCGCGAAAGACGGAGCGAGGGGCATGATCGTGTAAGTGCCGGCAGGGACGTTTGTGATGCGATAGTTTCCGGTTTGATCTGTAGTGGCGTGGTATGGTGAGCCTGGCACGCGTCCGTAATCTTGCCGTTCGGCAAACACGAAGACCCCCGCAACACCCTTGTCTTTAATCTTGACCTTTCCGCTGATACTCGCGGTCGCACCTTTTTCGGGAGTTGTCTGCGACGAAGAAACGGCCGCACTAAAGATCAGAAAGACAGCAGCGACGACAAGGCGGGCTGAGGAAACCATACCACTTCACCTTTCGACTGAGGATTGGTCCGAATTACGGCGAGGATTATGCCATGTTATCAGCCACAAAGAACCACAAATTTATCTCAAGACAATAAGCTGAATTGCGACAAAGATCAGCGTCACGAGAGCGGGCACGATGAAGTTCATTCGGTCGGAAGAGTTGTCGTACCAGCCGCGCGTGCCGGGTGTTCGCGGTTTATCTTCGGATCGCTCTTGCTCGCTGGAACTTTCAACTATCGACTCGAGCTCTTCAATCGTGACTGGTGGAAGAAACGCTTCACGTACACTCCAAAACGCGCACATGGCCAGAACAAACACATCCAGGGCAACGAGCAGTCCCCAGTAACTTGAATTCCAGGATTCCACGAACGACCAGATGAGGGGTAGAACCAGCAGGCCCGCAATGACGTACGTGCGTCCGCGCGTCTCGAGGCTGGCGAGTTTGGCATGTTTAGTAAGCGCAGACATTGCTTCAGCGAGGCTCGATTGAGCTGACGCGACTCGCGTCCGCAAAGTCTCCATGGCCAGTTTGTCGAGGCGCACGATGCTTTCGGCTTCGCAGAAAATACAACGCACAAGAACGTCATCCGGCTGAACTGAGAGTGGCGCGCCACATTGGCGGCAATGCGGCGGCTCGCCCGGGGCCGAAGGTGGAGAGGCTGCGAAAGCTGCGCCAACGTGTGCCGCACCACTGACCAGAATATTTTTCATGGCGATGTGTGCGGCCATTAGTTGCGCCGGAATCAACGTTATCCAAACATACGGCAACAATCCCGGCAGTGCATCAGCATTCACCACTCGCAACAAGGCGCAGATGAGTAGGACAATGAGGCCCGCAGTCATCAGCACAAACGGCGTAATCGCGGCACAGATTAAGTGCCACCGTGGGACCTTGATCTGCGCCAGCCGCATCCACTGCTTAGCCGCTTCACGTGTGGCTGAATCCAAATCACGCGCGAGACGAAGTTCCTCGCGATAGACCTGGGGCATAACATTGCTCGCCCCACAAGAACTACAGACGAGCGACAGAGCATCAACCACTACGAGCGGCGCATTACAATTGACGCACAGGAGTGGCGCTAACTTTGGTCTACCTACTGAGGTGATCGCGCTCATCGGGCTAAACTAACTTTGGTACTGGTCGTTTGATTTTACGCCGAAGGCGTTGGCTAATTTGAGCCCAAGGTTGGAGCGCCAGCGACAACCTTGGGATCGCTAATTAAATTCGTACTAACCCTGAAAGGGTTCGCCTTTAAGACAAACCCTGGGCTCAAATTAGCCCAACGCCTTCGGCGTATCATCCAAATATCAAACTCAACCAGTACCTCGTTTGGTCTGACTGCGGCAGAATTCTACTTAAATGATATCGTTTCACGGAACATTTGTTCTGCAACGCGTGTCAAATGGTCAAATCAATGTCTCGAGTATTTCTCAAACTTGCCGTTGCGCTCGTCACCTTCACAATTGGCGTGTCTATCACGGCGATCTATCGGGTTTACGGCTTGCCGGACGCGATCCTCCCTGAGGTAGTAAAGTTCGATCAGAGGTTTTCGTGCTTTCCGGGTCTGTCAGTAAGAGTTCTCAAATCAACTGCTCAAATAGAATTCTTTCCGGCACCTGCGTTATCCGCGAGGATGCGTTTTGAAAAAGGTTGGTACTCCCGCCATCTAGTAGCAATGAACGAACTTCCCCTCCCGGCACTTGCCAACGAAGACGAAAGCTATCGTTTCCTTTGGCTCAGAAGTTTTCATCGCCCTGTTGCCATCCACGTATGGCGCGCAGGCGACCGGCACTTCCTGGTCCTGAAGCGACTGAATGGCCGCGGCGGTTACGCACCGGGCACGTCTGATCTCTACTGGGCACGTTCGCTTTCTGAAAACGACTGGGACGCATTCATGCTCCACCTCGAGCATTCAGCATATTGGCTAATGCCGGCAGAAGACGACCGGATGTTGGAAGACGGCGCGCAATGGATACTCGAAGGCTACCGCGACGGCCGTTATCACGTCGTTGATCGTCAATCGCCCGGCTCCGGTGCCTACCGCGATGCATGCATGTATTTACTCAGACAGTCAGGCTTGCTCGCAGAGATTCCCGCTAACGAAGTTTATTGATCGGGGCGCGTGAAAAATATGGAACAGATTCATGGTAAAGCGGTGCGAGAAAGTGAGGAATCGCCATGAAATATGTTCTCCGCCTGGCTGTCGCGATCTTGACCTTTGCGATCGGCGTGACCATCTCACCCGTCCACTTCCGCTGGCAATCAGTTGCGTGCGGATTGCGAGGCTCGACTACAAGTTACCGATCCTCATACTTCATACTCACCTCGAAAAGCTACATACATTTCGACTCTGAGGCTGAAGCAAGTGATGCTTTCAAAAAGAAACTGAGCGAGGCGATTACTATTTACGACATCTCACCGCAGGTCAGTGACGAAGGGACGGTAATCGAGCAGCACGCGATAGGCCTTTTCTACAATCAAGGCACCGATGATTTCTACGTCGTCTCTTTCTGGAAAGAAGGCCAGGGGCTACACAGCATCAGCTCCCGCTCCTACACCCACGTTAAGGAACTCGGAAAGCGCTACTTGTCTGTTCACTAAACCGGACTCTGCCGTCCAAAATTCTGGACGGTTATCCAAAATCAAAGAGCCGCGAATCGGTTTTTCCTTCGACGACTCAACCTCAGACTTCTCACCACAAAATTTTTTTCTGAGTATTTCCAAGCTCTCAAGAAGCAAAACGCGCTTCATTCCATTTCTCTGTCGATTATCAGGAACACGCATTGCAAACGTTCAAAAGTCCAACACAATAGCAAGCGTTCTACCGAACGTTTGTCGAGATCACAATCAATGCACCTGGTCGTTTACGGCCTCAGCTTGGGCGCTGGTTTCAACTCCGACTATTCCCGGCCCCCTGACTTCGCGATTAGCCCCTGAGAGGTCACAGACACGACCTGCACTCAACGACTCTCGTTGGGCGAGTCGAAGTGTCGGCTTAACAACTCAATCAAACCTTTCTGGACGGAGGAACACATAATGAGAAGACTCTTTCCGAGGATTACAGCTTTGAGTGCCTTTGTCGCCTTACTTGTGGCGCCGGTCTTCGCGCAGACCAGCACCACAGGGTCAATCGCTGGAGCTGTAACTGACCAAACCGGGGCGGTCGTGGCCGGAGCTCAGGTCGTCATTAAGAACAATGGCACCTCGCAAGAAAATACCGTCACCACTACTGATAACGGCACCTTTAACGTCCCGAGTCTCGCTACTGGCGCCTACACGGTGACGATTAAGGTATCCGGATTCAAGCAAGTGGTGGTGACGGACGTTAAAGTCGACGTTGCCAAAGCGTCTACTGTGAACGTGCAACTCGAAATCGGTGCTCCCAACGAAACCGTTACTATC
>Ga0207710_10001105_pt1 | contig 13827 bp, 14 predicted proteins | sample KBSS24metaG_FD_184400 | JGI IMG/M metagenome (GOLD analysis project Ga0207710, IMG submission 184400) | Switchgrass rhizosphere microbial communities from Kellogg Biological Station, Michigan, USA - KBS S2-4 metaG (SPAdes) (version 2) | ecosystem: Host-associated > Plants > Roots > Rhizosphere...
GGCGGCTGAACACTCCGCGGGGCCGCTCGGCGACCAGGACCTCACGGTCCCCCTTCAGCGCCGCACGTTCTGCCCGCACGGTCAGCACGTTGCGTTCGACGTCCAGATCCACCGTCGCGGGGTCCACTCGTCCGATGTCGACCCGGCCCAGGGGATGTACGGGATCTCGGTAGCCGCCGATCTGGTCGGGATGGACCCGCAGAGCCTGCGCCTGTACGAGCGGCGCGGCCTGCTGGAACCGGCCCGCACCGACGGCGGCACCCGCCGCTACAGCAGCGACGACCTGGCCCGGCTGGACCTTCCGGCTGGATAGGACATGTCGGGTTGCCACCGTGCGGGTTGCCTGCGAGGACTGGCCTGCGACGAGGGTCGCCTGGCCTTCACCGCGGCGAGAAGCGGCACGGGGAGTAGGGCGAGGAGTGGCGCGGCAGTTCGAGACGCGGCGGGTCCACGATCGGCGTCCGGTCGCGGGGGTGACGCGACCAGGTAGCGGGCAGGCTGCCCACCCCAGGTCTGGGAGCTGGGCGGTAGCGGTCGCGCTGAGGCCTGCTGGCGGCTGTGAGCAGTGGTGTGGGACGAGGTCCTCACACGGCACGGGCCTGTTCGCCGAGTTCGTGCAGCTCCACGACAGTGAGGGCGAGATGGTGGCTGGCCGTGTCAGGAGGGGCCGCGCCAGGGGCCGCAGGCGCGGGCGGGCCGGCGGACTACGGCGCCCGCCCGCGCCGGGACGTCGACTGCGACTTCACTAGCCCAACCCCAGGGCGTGACCCGCCCTGACGCCCCCACCGGCAGGCCTACACGCGACATCCCACTGCTTGTGCAGCGCTGGCGTCAGTTACAGCAATGCGACCCGGAGTTGGAGCCGCTGTCTCCCCCGTGGAGGGTGGCCAGCGCGTCGTCCGTCAGGATCTGCAGCCGCGCCGGGGCATCGGCCTGCGTGCCCCGGGGGTCCTGCCGGTCCTGCGCGTCCTGAATGTTCTTCTCGTACATGGTGGTTCTCCTTCCGTCGGTGGCCTACTGCTGTGAAACCCGCGGAACGGGCCGGGTGTCGGTCTCGGCCTCACCATTGGCAGTCCGCCGCGGTCTCACTCGACAAGTAGAAAACGACAAGACGGACATGTCAACACATCTAAGTATTTTTGACTGTCAGGCCAGATGGGCTGCCCGCTTCGGGTCGTGGGCGCGCCCTCGATGGCCCCGACGAGCACCATCAGCCGCTCACCGAGGCGGGCCACGAACAAGCCGTCGCCCTTGCGGCGGCCCTCGTTGGCTTCGGCGTCTCGCAGGTCGTGTCCAGCCCGTTCCTTCGCGCGGTCCAGACCATCGAACCGACCGCCCGGGCCCTGGGACTGCCCATATGCCAGCGTGACGATCTTCGCGAGTGGCGGTCAGGTCTGGCCCCGATCCCAGACTGGCAGGCCCACTACGAGCAGAGCTGGGCCCAGCCCGATCTCGCCACCGCCACACACGGCACCTGGATTTCCCGCGCACTCCTCGCCCTGGGTCTTTCGATCGACTGCGCCTTCTGGCTGTCGATACCCATGCCCGCGATATGCCAGCTCAGCTTCGGCGGCCCTCACCTGCACAGCGCCCTGGGCCCGGGCCTCAACCAGGTGCCTCCGAATAGCCAAGCTCGCTAAGCCACGCACACACCAGCCGGACTCGACCTCGGCTACGCCCGGGTCTTCACGACCAAGCAGAGCCTCGAGCGCCCACTCGACGCCCTGGCCGCCGCCGGCATCCCCGACGAACGGATCTTCACCGACAAGAAGACCGGCACCACCGTCGACCGCGACGGCCTGAACGCGCTCCTGACGTACGCCCGCCCACCTTCCTTCACCGCCGGGCGAGCCACGAACGCCCCCGCGGTCGCCGAGGCCAAGGGCCGCCACGTCGGCGCCCGCGGCCGCCGAACGACGCCGCGAGCACAAGGACGACACCAAAGCCGTGTCCCGGGCCCGGATCGACCGGCTGTGCCGACCGTCCGCGTTGTCCAGTGCTGCCGGGTGGCGCACCAGGTGAGCCAGGAGCCGACCGCGGCGCGGTTGCGGTTCCAGGTCGCCGGCTTCGCTGTACCCCACAGCCCGGTCAGCACGTCACCGATCTCGTCGTCGGTGACGTCGGCAAGCGCCCGTGCCGGGCCGAGCACCTCGGCGGCCCGGTCGAGCATGTTCGTGTAGGCGCGCAGGGTGTGCGGGTTGCCCCTGATCGCCGGGGCGTCGAGGAAGGCGTCGACGGCGGCGCGCACCGCCGGCCCGGCAGGCGTCGAGCCTGGTCACCGTCGCCACCATCGCCGCGCCCCTCTCACTCCGGTCGACCTACCGGATACGCCGCCAAAATATCTAGATGTCTTGACATGTCCGTCTTGTGTTGTTCTACTTGTCGAGTGAGGCAATGTGTCGCCGGCGAAGGGCAGCACACCAAGGGTTCTTTGCCACCTGACGGCGACGAGAAGAAGGAGTAGCCCCCGATGGACATGTCACATTCCTATGGGTCCGGCCAGGAACTGGAACTCGGGCAGGAACGCCAGGAGCCGCGGCTTCAGGTGCTCTCCGACGAGGAACTTCTCTCGCGCTCGGGTGGGATAGAAAGTGGCTGGCCAGGCTCGGGCCCCATTCACGGGGGTTGATGACGGCCGGCAAGATCGGCCAGTAGGCCATCAGGGCCCGATCGAGTGGGTGGACCTGGATGCGCCGACCCGGTTTTCCCTGCGGTTGGCGCGGTAGATGAGGAGGTACCCTCTCGCCTGGGAGGATGGGACGCAAAGCCACCGTCCACCCTGCTCGGAAGGGCACCTCCGAAATGCGATTGTCGCAGACTAAGAAGAATGCCAGTAGCTGGACCTCCTACCAGGCGATGTAGGCGAGGTTCGGGTCGCCGAAGAATTCCCGAACGATACCCGGATTCTCCTGAATCCTGCGACGCTCATCGGGTGTCCGCCCGGGACTCCCACGACTCGGCTGTCCGCCGGAATCCTTGGTCTTTGTCGCGAGGTTGGCTGGTGGGCAGCGGAGAGGATGCGCGGTGACGGGTGGCCCGGATACAGCTCGGCCCGAGGCCGGCGGTTCGGCGGCGGTTGAGCCGTTGCATCGGGCGCTGTTCCGCGAGTCGGCGCTCGCGCACCACGAGCGGTGGGGTGGCGATCCCGCCGGCGGTGGGCGTCAGCTCGACGGCGTGCTGCCATCGCGGTGGTGGAAGACGGTGGTCGCGGCGAGCCTGGTGTGCCTGACGGCGTTGGTGGCCGTCGCCGTGCTGGTGCGGGTGGCGGTGTTCGCGCCGGCGCCGGTGCTGGTGCTTACCGGCGACGGGCCTTGGCCGGGGCAGGTGGTGGCGGTGCTCCCCGAGAGCGCGGCCGGTCGGGTGCGGGGCGGGACGACGGTGCGTATACCCGCCGCGGATGGCACGGGCACGGTCCGCGTTGGGGTGTCGGGCAGCGGGCAGGTGCTGACCGCGGCGCAGCTGGTCCGGGAGTTTCCGGCGCTGGCGGGCGCAGCGGGCCTGCCGGCGCGGGGGGTTCTCGCCGCGGGAGGTGACGGCCCGTCGGCACCGGCCCGCGGCGGTTCGGCCGCCGGTGGCGGCCCGGTCGTGGTGATGGCCAGAGGTTATGTAGGTGACCGGCGGCTGATCAGCCTGCTCGGGTCAGGCGGCCCTTAGCGCCAGGCGGACGGGCGGGTGACGGCAGCACGACGCCGGGGGCGGCCGCTGCTGAGCCGGGCCGCCGACGCCCGCGTCAGGCAGGAGCCGGTCGGACAGGACGGGAGGGGGACGGGTATGCCTGCGGGCGGCGGGCGGCACCGGGCCGTCCCGGGCAGTGTGCGGCCGCGGCGACGGGTGCCGGTGCTGATCTCGGACACCATGACCGAGTGCGGTGCGGCGTGCCTGGCGATGGTGCTGGGCTATTTCGGCCGCCGAGTGACGGTCGAGGAGTGCGCCGGGCGGTGTTTCGTGGGACGGGACGGGGCGAGCGCGCTCGCGGTCGCGACCGCTGCCCGTTCCTACCGCTTGCAGGTGAAGCCGTACCGGGTGGAGCGGCTCGACGACCTCGCCCAGGTCGGGGCGCCGGCGGTCCTGTACTGGGCGTTCAACCACTTCGTCGTCCTCGAGCGGTTCCGCGGCGCGGACGCGGTGATCGTGGACCCGGCGCGCGGCCGGGTGATCGCCGACCGCCAGGAGCTGGACGAGAACTTCACCGGGGTGGCGCTGGCCATGACACCCGGACCGGGGTTCAGCCCCGGCGGGGCCCGCCCGCCCAGCCCAGGCTGGGCGATGGCAGCCCGGGCGGCGCGCGCCCCCGGCGCCGGCCGGCTGACCGCGCGGATCCTGGTGGCCTCGGCGCTGCTGACCGCCCTCGGGCTGGCCGGCCCGGCGGTCACCGCGCTCATGGTCGACCAGGTCATCCCAGCCGGCCAGTCCGCCACCCTGGCCGCCCTCGCCCTCGGCGTGGGCCTGGTCGCGCTGTCGCAGACGTTGGCGAGCCTGGCCCGTGGCCTGCTGCTGGTCGACCTGCAGAACGAGGTCGACCGCACCCTGTCCACCTCGTTCTTCGACCATCTGCTGCGGCTGCCCTACGGCTTCTTCCAGGCACACTCGGTCGGTGACCTGCTCGGCCGGATGTCCGCCAACAACCAGGTACGGATGGTGCTCACCCAGAACACCCTCAGCGGGATACTCGACGGTGTCCTCGTCGCCGTCTACGCCGCGGTCCTGTTCGCGTACTCGGCGACGTTCGGGCTGGTCGCCGCCGGCTTCGGGCTGGCCCAGATCCTGCTCGTCGCCCTGCCCGCGCGCCGTATCACCCACCTGACCGTTGCCGAACTCACCGAAGCCGGAAGGACCGGTGGGTTCGCCGCCGAGGCGCTGCGCGGCATTGACTCGGTGAAGGCCGCCGGCAGCGAGGAATGGGCGTTCGGCCGCTGGCGCACCCTCTACGAACGCCAGCTCGCCGCGAGCGCCCGGCGAGCCCGGCTGACCGCCATCGTGTCGGTGGGCATGACCGCGGCCGCCGACACCGCCAGCCTTGCGCTGCCTCTGCTCGCCGGCTGGCAGGTGCTCTCCGGCCGGTTCTCCATCGGCGCCATGTTCGGCCTCATCACGCTGGCAACCAACTTCTCCGGCCCACTGACCCGGCTTGCGGTCTCCTTCCAGCAGCTGCAGGGCGTCCAGGGCGCGCTACGCCGGCTGGCGACCGTGCTGGCCACCGCACCCGAACAGGCGTCGGGCCCCCACCGGCCAGCGCCACCACTGACCGGCCGCATCGACCTGGTCGACCTCGGCCTGCGTCACCCGGGCGCCAACGCGTGGGCGGTCCGCCACATCCACCTGAGCATCCCGGCCGGTGCCCAGGTCGCCTTCGTCGGCCCGTCCGGGAGCGGCAAGAGCACGCTGGTCAAGCTGATTCTGGGCCTCTACCCGCCCACCGAAGGCACGGTCCTGCTCGACGGGCACGACCTGCACGGGCTGGATCTGCGGACCGCCCGCAGCCAGTGCGGCGTGGTCACCCAGGAGGTCGCGGTCTTCAACGGCACCATCCGCCAGAACATCGCCTTCGGCACCCCCGGCCTGCCACTGGCCGAGGTCCGCCGTGCCGCACGGCTCGCCGACCTCGAACGCGACATCATGGGCATGCCCATGGGCTACGAGACGATCATTTCCGAGAACGGGTCGGCCCTGTCCGGCGGCCAGCGCCAACGGCTCGCGTTGGCCCGGGCACTGGCCGGCCAGCCCGCGCTCCTCATTCTCGACGAAGCCACCAGCGCCCTGGACACGTTGACCGAAACCACCATCGCCGGCAACCTCGCCGGCGCCGGTATCACCACCATTACCGTCGCCCACCGGCTGTCCACCATCCGCCACGCCGACCTCATCATCGTCCTCGACAAGGGCACCATCGCCGAAACCGGGAACCACGACACGCTCACCGCCGCCGACGGCCTGTACGCCGCCATGACCTCGAGTCGTCCCTGTCCGCGCCCAATACGCCGATGAGGTGCTGGGCCCGGCATGCCGGCCGGGCGCATCGACGAAAGTGAGGAGTAGCCCTTATGTACGAGCAGGACCCAAAGACCCAGGTGCCGACGCCGGAGCCGCTGCAGATCCTGACTGACGAGGAGCTGGGCCTGATCTCGGGTGGCGGCAACGATTACAGCTGGTGCACGCCCCGTGGTGAGTATGGTTGCTGAAAGTCCTTGGCCGCGTAGTGCCGTGAAGGGCTTCACTGCCGCCAGCTCGCGGCTGTCCTCATCGGATTGGGGGACTGTTCCCCTTTCCCGGTGCCGAAACCCCGCTGCGGGTGGAGCGGACCCCTGCCCGCTCCAGACCTCAATAAGCCTTACTAGCGGAACAGGTCCGTGTGTTGCGAGGTAGTCGTATATGAAAGATCAGGCGTATGACGTGGTGGTGGTCGGAGGCGGTGTCGCGGGATTGTCCGCCGCGTTGGTACTGGCCCGTTGTATGCGCCGGGTGATCGTGGTGGATGCGGGCCGGCCGCGGAACGCGGCGGCGGCGCATCTGCACAACTTTCTGACCCGTGACGGCATGCCTCCGAGGGAGTTCTTGGCCGTCGGCCGTGCCGAGGTGGCTGCCTACGGCGTCGCTACGGTCTCCGGCACGGTCCGTGCCGTCGACCAGGTGGAAGCCGGGTTCACCGTCGACGTCGATGACGGAAGGACGCTGCGTGCGCGCCGGCTGCTGGTGGCCACCGGGTCGACCGACGAACTGCCGGCCCTGCCCGGCATTCACCAGCGGTGGGGGCGTGACGTGCTGCACTGCCCGTACTGCCATGGCTATGAGGTCCGCGGTCAAGCTCTCGGTGTTCTGGCTGACAGCGTGCGGGCGGTGTACGCGGCGCTGCAGCTGGGGCAGTGGTCGCCGGATGTGGTCCTGTTCTGTCATACCGTCCGCGGCAGCGAGATTGGGGAGCAAGAACGGGCGGCGCTGGCCGCGCGCAACGTCCGGATCGTCGAGGGGACGGTGACCGGCCTCGTCGTCGAGGACGACCGGCTAGCCGGCGTGCGCCTGGCCGACGGCACCGTAGTGGCCCGGTCCGCGCTGTTCGTCACCTCCCGCGCTGTGCCCAACGATGCGCTGCTGACCGCTTTGGGTGCCGCCACCGAGGAGACCGCGAGGGGCCGCTGGGTCTCCACCGACTCCACGGGACGTACCAGCGTCCCGGGGGTGTGGGCGGTCGGGAACGTCCACGGACCGGCCAGCCAGCTCCTCGCGCACGCCGCTGCGGCGACGCTGGCCGCGATCAGCCTCAACGACGACCTCATCACCCAGGAGGTCGACCAGGCCACGCGGGCGGCGGCGGTCGTCGCCGCGACCTGAAGACCCCAGGCGCAGCCATGCGTCTCCCGGGCTCGATAGCGGCCATCACCGTCTCGAGGGGGTTCGGATGGATCTGGACTCGTCGAGTCCACTAGTATCTGGACTCAGGAAGTCCGTTTCTATCCACTCGCCAGCGGCGCCGATGCGCCGGACCGCGTGCGGAGCACCCAAGGAGCAACATGAGCGTGGTTGAACCGCGCCCGAAGCCCGGGCGCACCCTGGCCGTCCTCCTCCTCGCAGCCATGTCCTTCGCCCTCGCGCAGACGACCGTGGCGCCGGCGATTCCCGACATGGCGCGCGAGCTGCACGCATCCGTCGCCGACGTCACCTGGACGATGAGCGGCTACCTGGTGGCCGCGGCCGTGCTGACGCCGATCATCGGCCGGCTGGGCGACATGTTCGGCAAGCGCCGGGTGCTGGTGCTGGCGCTGGCGATCTTCGCGGGCGGCGGGGTGCTGTCGGCGGTGGCGTCGCAGCTCGGCCTGGTGATCGCCGGACGGGTGCTGCAGGGCGCCGGCGGAGGCATCTTCCCGCTGTGCTTCGGCATCATCCGCGACGAGTTCCCGGCGGAGAAGCGCCCTGTGTCGATCGGGCTCATCTCGGCGGTCGCCGGTCTCGGCGGCGGCCTGGGGCTGGTCGTCGGCGGGTTGTTCGTCGACCACTCCACCTACCACTGGATCTTCTGGAGCGGCGCGGCGATGGCCGCCCTCGCCGCCGTCGGCACCCAGCTGCTGGTCCCCGAGTCGCCGAACCGCGTCCCGGGCCGGGTCGACCTGATCGGCACGGTGCTGCTCGGCATCGGCCTCGCCCTGCCGCTGCTGGCCATCAGCGAGGGCAGGGCGTGGGGCTGGGGCAGCGCCCGGACCCTCGGGCTGATCATCGGCGGCATCGCCGTCCTCGCTCTCCTGATCGCCTTCGAACGGCGCCAGACCGAGCCGCTCATCGACGTCCCGACGCTTGCCCTCCGTCCGGTGCTCACCACCAACATCACCACCCTGCTGGTCGGGTTCGGGATGTTCGGCGCCTTCCTGCTCATCCCCCAGCTGGCCGAGACCCCGAAGGCCAGTGGGTACGGCTTCGGCACCAGCGCGACGACCGCCGGCCTGCTGATGGTGCCGGGCTGCCTGATGATGCTGATCACCAGCCCGCTCGCCGCGGTCATCGGCCGGCGCTGGGGCGGTCGGGCCGCCCTGTTCCTCGGCAGTGTGGTGGCCACGATCGGCCTGGTCCTCCTCGCCAGCATCCCCGGCTCGCAGGTCCTGCTGCTCGTCATGTGCATGGTGATGTTCGGCGGGATCGGCATGGTGTTCGCCGCGATCCCGAACCTCATCGTCGACGCCGTCCCGGCCACCAGGACCGGCCAGGCGACCGGGGTGAACACGCTGCTGCGATCGGTGGGCGGCTCGCTGGGCTCGCAGGTCTCGGCCAGCATCCTCATCTCCCATACAGGCGTCGGCGGGATGCCCACCAGCGACGCCTACCAGATGGCCTTCGCGGCCTCGGCGATCATCACCCTCGTCGCCGGGCTCGCCGCGCTCACCCTGCCTCGGCACCGCGGATCCGCCGGCACCGCGGCGTCGGCCGCGCAGGTGACCAGTGTTGCAATGGTCCGGTGATGCCGTCCGAGACCCGCAGATCGGACGCACGGCGCAACCACGAACGGGTCGTCCGGGCCGCGATCGAGGTGTTCTCGGAACTGGGCCTGTCAGCGACCGTGCCGGACGTGGCTGCCCGGGCCGGAGTCGGCAAGGGGACGGTCTACCGCAACTTTCCCAGCCGGGACGAGCTGTTGACCGCGGTCATGGAACGCCAGCTCCAGTGGTTCGAGAACCTCGTGCGGTCCGCCCTGGCCGATCCCGACCCGGCGGCGGGGTTCCAGCGTCTGATCATCAGCTGGTTCGACCGGATCGTGACGAACCGCCTCCTGCAGGACGTGATGCGGACGAGAACCCTGCCCAGCGCCGAGCTCCAGCTCGATCACCTCACCGCACGCGTCGACCAGATGATCGTCCTCGCGCAGAAGGCGGGCGCGGTGCGCGTCGACGTCACCCCCGGCGACCTGCGCACGATGGTGAGCGGTGTCGCCCAGCGCCTGGTGGAGACCGGCCAGCAGGACCTCGAGAGCCGGCGGCGGTTCACCCGGCTCATCTTCGACGCCTTCCGTCCCCCAGCCGGGCTCGAGGAATGACCCTTCCGGCTGGCCTGGTCGCAGAGCTGACCGCGGACGGCGGCTGCCAGCTGCCCGTGCTGGGCAAGGGCGCTGTCGTGGATCGGCGGCCGCGGTTCCGGTACAGCCTCCGCGACCGTGGGGTCGAAGAAACCGTCGCGGAGCTGATGGCCGAATCCGGCCTGACCGCCCGGCGCCGCCGGGGGCTGACGAAAGCCGACAAGGCGGCGGCCAAGCCGCCGGACCTGGTCGGGCGGCGGTTCGCTCCACCGGAGGCGCCCGACCGGCAGTGGGTCGGGGATCTGACCGAGATCCCGAACGGGCAGGGCCGGCTCTACCTATTAGCCTCGGTCCTAAATCTGCACAGCCGTCGGATCGTCGGGTCGGGGGTGGTCGCGCAGGTCGACCACGCGCAGCTTACGGATCTCGGTGAGCGTCGAGTCCAGGCTGACGTTGCCTTACCGACTTGATCACGCGGGTGCTGCGAGCAAGATCACCCCCGTTTGCGGCTGGTGACACTTTTCTTACCGGCACGAAGTCCGCAAGTTCAGTCTGACTGAAGATTCCGTGTGGTGTGCGCCTGGAAGGGTCCGTCGGAGCTGATGCGGTTGTGGAGGGCTTCCAGCTGCGGGCGGTGCCGGTCGACGGTGAAGCCGGGGACGATCCAGATCACTTTCCGGAGAAAGTAGATCACTGCGCCGATGTCGCGGAACTCGGTGTGCAGGGACTCCATCCTCAGGTCGATGACCCGCAGCCCGGCAGCCTCGGCGGCGGCCCTGGCGTCGGCGAACGGCAGCGCCCCGCTGTCGTCCGCGGCCACGACCATGACCCTGCGGGGCCGTAGCAGGGCGGCGGCCCGTGCGAGGTTCGGCTGCCAGGACTCGGTCGCCGCCGTCCGGGCCGCCAGCTGGGGCACGCCGGCGAGGACCTCCCCGCCGCCGGTCTGGAGGTCCAACGCGACCGCGGCGCGGGCCATGCGCTCGCTCATCGCGTGCGCGTATCGCCAGGAAGGGCGCTGCTCACTGGCACGGCCGTCCAGCCAGGAGAAGTCCCAGCCGTCCACGGGCGCCGCCTCGGCCTCGGCGACCAGGTCGTCGAATCGGTCCGTCATGCCCTGATCCGATCAGGGCATGAGCTGGTCGTCGAGGAGGTTTTGGGAGATGGCGGCGTATCTGCTGGCGGTCGTGTGCCACAGGTTGAAGACGAGGGCCAGGTGCAGGGGGTCGGGGCCGGAGGTCAGGGCCTCGTGGAGCATGCGGTCGGCGCGGATGCGGTTGGAGATAGATGCCGCGGCAGAGCAGATGCTCGCTCAGGTAGCGGGGGCTGATGGGGCCGCTGCCCAGGGCGGTTCTCTCGCTGATCAGGACGTGCCGGTTGGGGGTGTGCGAACAGCGGGTGCGGCGGTGCTCGAGCCATGCTTGCAGGAGGTGGCGTGTCATCTCGCCGAGGTGCTGGGTGTGGCCGGCGAGAGTGATGCGCCGGTTGGGCAGATCGAGGTCGTCGAGGGCCAGGTGGCGGATTGCCACGGCGCGTGCGGCGTGGACGGCGGCGAGCGCGACGATCAGCCGTTGCGCTGGGGTGACGGCGTTCTGCTCGATGCCGTGGATCTCGGCGTCGGTCAGTGGGAGCAGGCCGCGCCGGTCGGGGCGGGGGACGACCAGGCGGGCGGTGGGGTCGGCGAAGATCAGGCCGCGTTTCTTGGCGAACCGGAACAGCGATCGCAACGCGACGATCGCGTTGCTGCGCCGCTCGCCGCGCAGCGGATCCAGCGCCGTCGTCACGTCGGCCGCGGTGACCTCGCGCAGGTGGCCGCGGGTTGCCGCCCAGCGCTGCAGGTGCGGGTGGACGCCACCGAAGTAGACGTAGATGCTGGCGTGCGACCGGGGTCGGGTGCGGGCGTCGCCGTCGAGCAGGATCAGCAGCCAGGCCCGCACGATCACGGCGAACCCGACGGGCAGGTCGTCGGTCCGGCGCTCGGCCCAGGGTCTGCTGTACAACCCGCTGCAGCTGACCGGGACGACGACGGCGGACGGCGCGTTCTGACAAGGGACGATGGCAGGGGTGACCGCCAGCGGGCGAGCAGGCCGCCGTCTCTTCGTATCCGGTTTCATGGAGGGCACGGCCCCGGGCGGACTTCAGCGGGCGAGCAGTCCGCGGAAAACCACCCTTTCCACTGCTGCGACGAGTTCCGTCAAATGGGAGGCGTCAGCGCGGAGTCGGTCCGCGCGCCAGGAGAGGCCGAGAACGCCGTTCATGGCAGCCCACAACGCGGTGGCGGTGGTGACGGGATCGAGGTCGGCGGCGAGCGAGCCGTCGGCTACCCCGTCGGCCAAGGCGGCGGCGAGTTTGGCGTTCTGCTCGTCGACGAGCGCGGCGACCCGTTCCAGGGCCGCGGGTTCGTCCGGCGGCTCGGCTAGCAGGCGGAACTGGTGCGGGCGCTCGGCGGCGAAGCGGACGTACGCGGCCGAGGCGGCCCTGAGGCGTTCCACGGGGGTGCCCGGGGCAGCGTAGGCGTCGTCCATGTAGGTCCGGTTGTTCTCGAGTGCCCGCTCGGCAACCGCGATGAGAACGGCCGCGCGGCCGCCCACGCGGTTGTACACCGTCTGCACGGCGACATCCGCGCGTTCGGCGATGCCTTCCAAGGTGACCGCCTCGGGGCCTCCGGCGGCCAGCAGCTCCTCGGCGGCGTCGACGACGGCCGCACGGGTTGCGGCGGCCCGACGTGTCGTGCGGGTGACCTTGGTTGTCATGGTCTCCGCTACTTTACGAGGTGCTCGAACGGCCGGACCCCTTGGTCCGCTTCCTTCAGCCGGAATTCAGCGGGAACCGGCCTGGTGGCGCTCATGCACCGCTGAGTCGTGCCAGCCCGCCGCCGAGGCGAGGCCGAGGGCGCGCTGGACAGTCTGAGGGCGGAAACCGACACGTTCGAGTATCGGCCGGAACAGGCCGGGAGCGTTCGCGGTCAGGGTGAGGGACCTGGGGACGACGACGCGGTCCGCACGGCGCTCGATGCCGCGGACGATACCGGCGATGACCTTCTCCAGCGGCACCATCTTCCACAACCCCTTGGAGTTGCCGCCCCAGAGGGCGTGCCCGGCCGGGTCCGCGGTCACGTCGTCCATCATCGGAGTGCGGAAGAACGTGGGGTGGGCGCTGCCGACACCGACACCCAGGTGGCGAACCTCCAGGCGAAGGCTGTCACACATCGCCCACACGCCGGCCTTGCTCGCGGTGTAGGAGATCTGCAGCGGCGAGTGCACGAAGGCGGCCATGGAGGAGATCGCGAGGAGATAGCCGCGTTGGGCCTCGACGTGGGGCAGAGCCGCGCGGAAGGTGCGCCAGACGCCGTTGAGGTTGATGTCGATCACGCGCTCGTAGGCGGCAGGGTCAATCGTCGCCAGGGGGGCCATGGTGTCGATGCCCGCGCCGGCGACGGCGACATCAAGGCGCCCGAAGTGCGCGGCGGCCTCGTGCATGGCCGTCTGCAGTCCGGCGAGGTCGCGGACGTCCACGCCCCAGCCCCGGGCGACTGTGTGGCCCCCCAGCTTCTCCGCCTGGGCCCGGGCCGCCTCGGCGTCGAGGTCGAGCAGTGCGAGGTGGGCACCCCGGTCGCGCAGGGCGTTGGCCAGGGCGATGCCGAGGCCGCCGGTGGAGCCGGTGAGGACGACGGTGCGCCCTGTCAGGTCGTAACGGGTCATAGCTGTCTGCCTCTGTTCGGGGGTGGATGCGGCGGTCTGGTCCACATGACGTCTGGAGCCGGTTCCCAGGTCATCGCGGGGATGTTCCCTGCGCGATCGGGACGTGGGCGGCCAGGAAAGCCAGCTGGTCGTGGAGGACGCGCTCGAAGGGCTCACCGCGGTAGATGTCGAAGTGACCGTCCGGATAGCGACGGATCTCGCCACGGGGTGCCTTGCGGGCGTACCTGAGCGTGGGCCCCGACGGGGCCACGCTGTCCGTCTCGCACACGCAGAACAGCACCGGGCAGACGATCCCCCGGGTCCTGCGACCGGGCCGGTATCGGACGATGTCGAGGGCGAAACGCGCTGCCACCCGGTTCTCGAACGGGACATCGCCGGGCACCAGGGCGAGGTAACCCGGCTCGGCGTCCGGTGCGTTCATCAGTGCCGCCGAGCCGGGGCGTCCGGCGGTCGCGACCAGGACGGGTGCACGCCCCAGACACATGCCGACCACATCGCGTACGGCGCGAGCCATGACCTTCACCGAGCTGATCGGACGCATCGCGAGAGCGGAGGCCACGCCGTCGGTGAACAGCCCCTGAGCGATGACCGCGGCGACATCCGGGTCCTGCGCGGCGGTCGTGAGGACATGGCCGC
>Ga0207710_10001106_pt1 | contig 13825 bp, 10 predicted proteins | sample KBSS24metaG_FD_184400 | JGI IMG/M metagenome (GOLD analysis project Ga0207710, IMG submission 184400) | Switchgrass rhizosphere microbial communities from Kellogg Biological Station, Michigan, USA - KBS S2-4 metaG (SPAdes) (version 2) | ecosystem: Host-associated > Plants > Roots > Rhizosphere...
GGGCTGATCGCCGGCGTCGCGCCGCGCGCGCTCTTCGCGTCGACCGAGCTCATGAGCCTCGCGCGCGCGGCGGCCGAGGACGCGCGCCTCGAAGGGTCCGCGGTCGTCGAGATCGGATCGGAGCGCGGCCCGTCGCCCGCGTACGCCGCCGTCCTCGCGCGCCCGTCCGCCGCGAGCGCGGCCCGCGGCGCGGGCGGAGCGGCCGGCCGCGCGAAGGTGCTCGAGGAGGACACGCTCGCGCTGCTCTTCACCGGCGGCACGACCGGCGTCCCGCGGGCGGTGAAGATCTCGCACCGCATGGCGGCGTGGAACGTCCTCGCGACCGCGGTCCACCACGTGCGGCCCGAGGACGTCACCGCCGTCCACACGCCGATGTTCCACACCGGCGGCCTGTTCGTGCACGCGCTCCCGGTCCTCGCGACGGGCGGGCGCGTCGTCGTCTTCCGCAAGTGGGACGCCGAGGCGATGCTCCGCTGCGTCGCCGAGGAGCGGGTCACCGTCCTCTTCGCGGTGCCGACGCAGCTCCAGGAGATGGCAGAGGCCAAGGGCTTCGCCGCGGCCGACCTCTCGTCGATCCGGATGCTCGTCGCGGGCGGCGCGCCGCTGCCGCTCCCGGTGCAGCGCGCGTACGCCGACGCGCACTCGGTCGCGATGACCCAGGGGTTCGGGATGACCGAGTTCGGGCCCAACGCGTTCACCCTCGCGAAGGAGGACGCGCACGCGCGCGCCGGGTCGATCGGCCGGCCCAACTCGTTCGTCGACGCGGTCGTCCTCCTCCCGGACGGCCGCGCGGCGGCGGAGGGGGAGGCCGGCGAGCTGTGCCTGCGCGGCGGCGCGCTCGCGTCCGGCTACCTCGGCGCCGACGGGCCGTTCACCGACGCGGACGGCTGGTTCCACACCGGCGACCTCGCGCGGCAGGAGGCGGGATACTTTACGATCGTGGGCCGGCTCAAGGACATGTTCCTCTCGGGCGGCGAGAACGTGTACCCGCTCGAGGTGGAAAATGTACTCTACACGCACCCCGGCGTCGCGCAGTGCGCGGTGATCGGCGTCCCCGACGCGAAGTGGGGCGAGGTCGGGCGCGCGTTCGTCGTCGCCCGGCCGGGCGTCGCCGTCGACGGCGACGTGCTCCGCGCGTTTTTGCGCGAGCGCCTCGCCGGCTACAAGGTGCCGCGCGCGGTCGACCTCGTCGACGCGCTGCCGCTGTCCGCGGCGGGGAAGATCTTGAAGCGCGAGCTCCGCGAGCGCGCCGCCGCGGGCGGCGAGGGGTGACGGCATGAGCACGGCGAACGCACCCGAGCCCGTCGACGCGGCAAGCGCGACAAGCGCGACGAACGCGGCCGACGTGACCGGCGCGATGCACGCGCCGGGCGGCGCCGGCGCGGCGTGGTGGCGCGAGCCGTCGCGCGGGCAGTGGATGTCGTTCTTCGCGGCGTGGTTCGGGTGGGTGCTCGACGCGTTCGACTTCACGGTCTTTCTCCTCGTGATGCCGCAGATCGCGAAGGACTTCCGCGTCACGATCACCGCCACGGCGTGGACCGTCACGCTCACGCTCCTCCTCCGCCTCGTCGGCGGCGTGGTCGCCGGCGCCGCCGCCGATCGCTGGGGGAGGAAGCTCCCGCTCATGCTCTCGGTCGTCTGGTTCGCGGCGTGCGACGGCGCGGTCGCCTTCGCCCCGTCGTTCACGTGGGTGCTCGTCCTCCGCACGCTCTTCGGCCTCGGGATGGGGGCGGAGTGGGCGTCGGGCGCGACGCTCGCGATGGAGAACTGGCCGGTGCGGAGCCGGGGGATCGCGTCCGGCGTCCTCCAGGGGAGCTGGGCGATAGGCTACCTCCTCGCGTCGGTCGTCTCGGGCGCGGTCCTGCGCTCCGGCGGCACGTGGCGCACGCTCTTCCTCCTCGCCGCGCTCCCGGCGATCCTCGTCTTGCCGATCCGGATCTGGGTGCCGGAGAGCCTCCCCGAGCGGCGCGACCGGGCGCGGGCCGACGTCGCCGCGGCGCGCGTCGAGCGCGCGCGCGTCCTCCGCACCATCGGCTGGGGATCGTTCTTCATGGCGCTCGCGTTCAGCGCCTACTACGGCATCACGGCGCTCTACCCGACGTTCCTCATCAAGGAGCTGAAGCTCGCGCCCGGCGACATCGGGACGCTCGTCGCGCTCTTCAACGTGGGCATGCTGGCCGGCGCGATCGCGTGCGGATACCTCGCGGCGCGGTGGAGCCCGATCGGCGCGATCATGGTGTGCGCGCTGATGACGCTGCCGATCCTCCCGTTCTACGTCGGCTGGGTGCCGGGCTGGTCGGGGTGGCTCTACGTCGGCGCGGTCCTCGGCGGCGTGTTCGGCGGCGGGTACGCCGGCGTCACGCCGCTCCTCCTCACGGCGATCTTCCCCGCGCACCTCCGCGCGCGATCGGTGGGGTTCGTCTATCACATCGGCGCGTGCTTCGCGGCGTTCGTCCCGACGATCATCGCGTCGCTGGTCGAGCGCGTCGGGCTCGACTACGCCCACGCCATCGCGCTCGTCACCGGCGGGTTCCAGCTCGCCCTCGCCGTCGCCATCGTCTTCCGTCCGCGGAACGTCTTCGAGGCGGCCGATCCGGTCGCGCCGCCGCCCGTCGCGGCCGCCATCGAAGGCGTCCCGACCGCCACCTGATCTCGGGCGCGACCGCCGCGCGCCGTCGTCCACCGAACCGACCTTTCCAAGGAGAGCCCCATGCGCCGCACCGCACCGATCTTCACGTTGCTTTCATTCGTCACGTTCGCCCTCGTCCCGCTCGCCGCCGGCTCGCTCGCCACCGGCTGTCTCTCCGACTCGGGTGACACCGCGGACGCGGGCGACGGCGGCACGACCGCCGACGGCAGCTCGTCGGGCGGCGACTCGTCGACGCCGGGCTCCGACGGCGGCGATCCGGGCGACGGGTCGACGGGCGGCGACGGGCAGGCGGGCGACGATCCGACGGCGAACCAGAACAACAAGGACTCGACGACGGACATCACGTACCTCGACGACCTCTCGAAGCACCCGGGCTGCACGACCGCGGGGCTCGACGCGCGGGTCGCGGTCGACGGCACCGCGGCCGGCTACACCGCCGCGGCGCTCCCCAACTTCCCGTGCGCCGCGAAGGAGTACGCGCCGGCGACGGACGATCCGAAGAAGCCGATCATCCTGCTCGTCCACGGCAACTCGTCGACGCCGCTCGACTGGGAGACGTACTCGGGCGACACGAACAAGACGCCCATGATCGCCGAGACGCTCGTCGCCGACGGCTACCACGTCTACGCCGCCGACTTCCGCTACGACAAGGTGCCCGATCCCACCGACACCACCACCGGCAACCCGGCGAAGAACTTCGATCACGGCTGGGCGACGCCGATCCTCCAGGGCCTCGTCGCGTCGCTCGTGCAGAAGTATCCGAACCAGAAGATCAACATGGCCGGCTTCTCGCTCGGCACCACGATCATCCGCGACGCGCTCCGCCGGATGCAGCGCGCCGGGAAGCACCCGTTCGAGCACGTGCACTCGCTCCTCCTCGCGTCGGGGGCCAACCACGGCGTCTCGACCTTCGCGTCGTTGTGCAACGACGTGAACAACCCGGCGAACAAGACGCTGCGCGGCCTGGTCGCGTGCCAGCTCGGCAACCGCGACGCGTACGATCCGGTGCCGTTCCTCATCCCGCTCAACGGCGACAGCGGCTCGTTCGAGACGCCGTGCGCCGACGGCAACACCGCGTTCGGCCAGCGCGGCGTGTGCGGCGGCAACAAGGTCGTCTACACGACGGTCGTCTTCCAGGACCCGCCGAGCGGCCCGCTCCAGGACGAGTTCGTCTCGCAGACGAGCGCGAAGCTCGCCGGCGCCGACAACAAGACGGTCGATCAGGTCGACTCGACGAAGTACTTCATCAACGGCCTCTTCCAGCACCACTACGGCGCGATCCGCAGCGCCGAGGGGATCGCGATCGCGAAGGCGGCGCTCGAGCAGTGATCGCGCCTCGCCATCGGGCTCGCGGGTCCGCGGGCGCGCGCTCCGCGCCCCGGCTCTTCGCCCGGGCGGCGTGGGCGGCCGCGGCGGCGCTCGCGTGGGCGCCGTCCGTCGCGGCGCAGCCCGCGCCGCCGCCAACTTCGCCGCCGGCCGTGTCCACGTCGCCGCCGCCCGCGCCCGCGGCGGACGCCGCTCCGCCTCCGTCCGCGCCGCTCCCCGCCTCACCTCCGGCGAGCGCCGCGGGCGAAGCGTCGTCGCCTTCGTCGCCGTCGCCCGGCGCGCGTTCGCCGTTCGCTCCGTTCGCCGGACAGGCGCCGGTCGTCACGACGTCGGAGGCGCCGCCGCCCGTCATGTTCCCGCCGCCCGACGTCGCCCCGCCGCCAGAGCCCTCCGACTACCCGCGCCTCCGCCCGTTCGCGTCGATCGTCGGCGGCGCGAAGGGGGACACGGTCATCCAGGCCGACGCCTCGCACCGTGACGGGCGCATCTCGGCGATCATGCTCTCCGACTTCGGCCTGCGCGGCGAGCTCGCGTCATGGGCGTCGTTCGAGAGCGAGCTCATGGCGAACGGAGGCCCGAGCCTGCACGGGTCGAGCGCGTTCGAAGGGCAGGCGGCGCTCCAGGTCCGCAAGCAGGTGCTCCACCTGGCGAAGGACTGGTGGATGGTCGAGGTGGGCCGCGTCATCGACGAGGCCAGCGTCGACGCGTTCTCGGCCCACGTGGCCGACGTGTTCTTGCAGGACACGGCGACGCGCGACCCGCTCCTCTTCAGCGGGTTCAACCTCGGCAACGGCGTGCGCGGCACCGCGGAGGTGCTCCCCGGCCTGCGCGTCGGCCTCGCCGCGAACGCGGGCAACCCGACGTCGACGAGCAGCATCCTCGAGTTCGGGGGCGCGTTCCCGCCGTTCGATCGCATCTTTTACCAGGCCGCGCAGAAGACGCGCGAGGACATCAGCGGCTATCCGGACGACCACTTCCACGCGTACGTCGTCACGCCGTCGATCCTCTACAAGAACGAGATCGTCGACGCGCGCGCCGCGCTCCAGGGGTTCGTCATCGACCCCAACACCGGCGACGGCAAGGCCGACGACCTGCGCGGCTACAACCTGCGCGGCGCGGTGCAGCTCCACCTGTGGGGCGACACGATCTCGCCGTTCGTCAACGCGTCGCTCGGCCGGAACGACACGGTCGATCCGAGCAACGTCACGAAGCTCGCGAGCGCGAAGTACACCGGCGTCGGCGCGGGCGGCGGCGTCGACTTCAACTACCAAAAACGATTCGGCCGCTCGAACGGCGTCGGCGTCCAGCTCGTCCAGGACCAATTCAAAGTAGGCGACGGCGTCCGCACGACGAACCGGTATTACAACGTCGGCACCACGTACTGGTTGAGCAAGAACATCGCGGCCGGGGCGCGCTTCGCGCTGTGGAAATTCGAGCAGCGGGGGCAGGACGACGCGGGCGAGCGCTCGCTCCTCGTCACCCTCCGCGTGGTCTTGTAACGAGCCGTCCCGTCCGAGCCGCCCTGTCGGACCGTCCCGCCCCCGTCGAGGGCCGCCGGCTTCGGGGCGGCCTTGCACCACGAGCCACACGGAGAGCCTGATCATGAGAGGGAAGAGCGCGCTGATCACGGGGTCCACGAGCGGCATCGGGCTGGCGATCGCGCGCGCCATGGCCCGCGCGGGGGCGCGCGTCGCGCTGAACGGGTTCGGCGACGCGAGCGCGATCGAAGAGGCGCGCGCGTCGATCGAGCGCGATTTCGGCGTGGAGGCGATCTACCTCGCGGCCGACGTGGGCAAGGCGGACGACGTGATGCGAATGGTCCGCGCGGCGGAGGAGGCGCTCTTCGGCGTCGACGTCCTCGTCAACAACGCCGGCATCCAGTTCGTCGCGACGGTGGAGGAGTTCCCGGTCGACAAATGGGACGCGATCCTCGCGACCAACCTGTCCGCCGCGTTCTACGCGATCCACCACGCGCTCCCCGGGATGAAGCGGCGCGGCTGGGGGCGGATCGTGAACATCGCGTCGGCGCACGGCCTGGTCGCGTCGGCGAAGAAGGCGGCGTACGTCGCGGCGAAGCACGGCACCGTGGGCCTCACCAAGGTGGTCGGCCTGGAGGCGGCGGGGAGCGGCGTCACGTGCAACGCGATCTGCCCCGGGTGGGTGCTCACGCCGCTCGTCCAGAGGCAGATCGACGATCTCGCCGCGCGGGCCGGCGTCTCGAACGAGGAGGCCGAGCGGCGCCTCCTCGCGGAGAAGCAGCCGTCGCAGCAGTTCGTGACGACCGATCAGATCGCCGAGCTCGCCCTCTTCCTCTGCTCCGACGCGGCCGCGCAGATCACCGGCGCGGCGCTGCCGATCGACGGCGGCTGGACGGCGCAGTGACGGCGCGCCGCCCCGGCGCACGGGCGGATCGAGGCGGCGCGATCGCGCCGTCGCCGCGCCGGCCGCCGCGTCACGCCTCCTGGTAGAGCGCGAACACCGCGGCTTTCGTCGCACGAGAGGCCCGCAAGGGGACGGAGACGGTTTGCCCGGCGTCGTGCTAGGTTCGCGCCGCCATGAAGATCCACGAGTATCAAGGGAAGCAGATCTTCCAGAAATACGGCGTCCCGACCCCGAAGGGGTATGCGGCCTTCAGCGTCGACGAGGCGGAGGCGCAGGCGAAGAAGCTCATCGCCGAGACGGGGAGCCCGGTGACCGTGATCAAGGCCCAGATCCACGCGGGCGGCCGCGGGAAGGGGGGCGGCGTCAAGGTCGCGAAGGGCGGCGCCGCCGAGGCGCGGCAGCTCGCCGAGAAGATCCTCGGGATGCAGCTCGTCACGCACCAGACCGGCCCGGAGGGGCAGAAGGTGCGCCGCCTCTACGTCGAGCAGGGGCTCGACATGGTGCGCGAGCTCTATCTCGGCGCGGTGGTCGATCGCGATCGCCGGCGCGTGGCGTTCATGGCGTCGACCGAGGGCGGCGTCGAGATCGAGAAGGTGGCCGAAGAGTCGCCCGAGAAGATCTTGACGGTCCACGTCGATCCCACCGTCGGCCTCTCGCCGTACCAGTCGCGCAAGCTCGCGTTCGGCCTCGGCCTCGAGAAGCACGGCAAAGAGACGGTCGGCAAGTTCGTGAAGCTGATGGCGTCGCTCTACGACCTCTTCATCAAAGAAGACTGCTCGCTCTGCGAGATCAACCCGCTCGTCGTCCTGAAGAACGGCGACGTCGTGGCGCTCGACGCGAAGCTCAATTTCGACGACAACGCCGACTTCCGCCACACCGGCGCGGGCGGCTCGGCGTCGTGGAACGATCTCCGCGACGTCGACGAAGAGGACCCCGTCGAGCTCGAGGCGAAGCAGGCCGGGCTCAACTACGTGTCGCTCGACGGCAACGTCGGCTGCCTCGTGAACGGCGCCGGCCTGGCGATGGCCACGATGGACATCATCAAGCACGCCGGCAAAGACCACGGCGTCGCCCCCGCGAACTTCCTCGACGTCGGCGGCGGCGCGACGCAGGAGCAGGTCACCAAGGCGTTCAAGATGATCCTCTCGAGCCCCAAGGTGAAGGCGATCTTCGTCAACATCTTCGGCGGGATCATGAAGTGCGACGTCATCGCGTCGGGCGTCGTCGCCGCCGCGAAGGAGCTCGGCCTCAAGGTGCCGCTCGTCGTGCGCCTCGAGGGGACGAACGTGGAGCTCGGTCGGAAGATCTTGAACGAGAGCGGCCTCGCCATCAGCGCCGCGAGCACGATGGCCGACGGCGCGGAGAAGATCGTGAAGGCGGTGACCGCCGGTCATCAAAACCAGGCAGGAGCGGGCAAATGAGCATCCTCGTCGGCAAAGAGACGCGCGTCCTCGTCCAGGGGATCACCGGCGGCGCCGGGTCGTTCCACGCGAAGCAGATGCTCGAGTACGGCACGCAGGTCGTCGCGGGCTGCACGCCGACGCGCGGCGGCGAGAAGTTCGAGGGCAAGGTCCCGGTGTTCGACACCGTCGAGGCCGCGGTCAGGGAGACGCGCGCCGACACGAGCGTCATCTTCGTCCCGCCCCCCGGCGCGGCCGACGCGATCCTCGAGGCGATCGATGCAGGATGCAAGCTCGTGGTCTGCATCACCGAGGGCATCCCGGTGATGGACATGATCAAGGTGCGCCGCGTCCTCGAGGCGACGCAGGCCGAGGAGGCGTCGCGCGGCGCGCCGCTCACGCGCCTCATCGGCCCGAACTGCCCCGGCGTGATCACGCCCGGCGCGTGCAAGATCGGCATCATGCCCGGCCACATCCACAAGGCCGGCCACGTCGGCGTCGTCTCGCGCTCCGGCACGCTCACCTACGAGGCCGTCGGCCAGCTCACCGCGCTCGGCATCGGCCAGTCGACGTGCGTCGGCATCGGCGGCGATCCGGTCGCCGGCATGGACTTCGTCGACGTCCTCACGCTGTTCCAGAACGACCCCGACACCCACGGCGTCATCATGATCGGCGAGATCGGCGGCGGCGCGGAGGAGCGCGGCGCCGAGTACATCAAGTCGAAGATGACGAAGCCCGTCGCGGCCTTCATCGCCGGCACCACCGCCCCGCCGGGCAAGCGCATGGGCCACGCCGGCGCGATCATCGCCGGCGGCCAGGGCACCGCGTCCGCGAAGATCGCCGCGCTCGAGGCGGCCGGCGCCAAGGTCGCGCCGACGCCGAGCGACATGGCGAGCACGCTGAAGTCGATGATGAAATGAGCGGCGCTCGATCCGACTAAGGCCCGATGACGCGGTTTCGCCCGCTCTGCTTCGCCATGTACAGCCGCTGATCGGCGATGTGGAGGAGCGTCGTCTTGTCGTCGCGGCCGCCGCAGCACTCGAGCGACGCGACGCCGGCGCTGACGGTGACCCGGATCTGGTGCTGCTCGAAGAGGACGAACGTGGCCTCGACGGCGTGGCGGAGGCGATCGGCGAGCGTGCAGGCGTGGGCCACGGCGGTGCCGCGCGCCACGATGACGAACTCCTCGCCGCCGTAGCGGGCGATGAGATCCTCGGTGCGGAGGCCGCGCGACAGGATGTCGGCGGTGCGGCGGAGCACCGCGTCGCCCGCGAGGTGGCCGTACGTGTCGTTCACCTTCTTGAAGTAATCGACGTCCATCATGATCACGCTGAGCGGCGATCCGTGGCGGACGGCGAACGCGATCTCGACGTCGAGGCGCTCTTCGAGGTGCTTCCTGTTGAACACCTTGGTGAGCCCGTCGTAGAGCGCGGCCTCGTACATCTTGCGGAGGGCGGCCTCTTCGTCCTCGTCGACCAGGCTGAAACGGAGGAGGAGCTGCGGGCCGAGGCGGATCCGATCGCCGTCGGAGAGGCGCGTCGGCGACTCGATGCGCTGGTCGTTGAGGTAGCTCCCGTTCGTCGATTTGTTGTCGGCGAACATGTAGTCCTTGCCGATCAGCACGATGCGCGCGTGCGTCCCGCTCACGCTCGCGTCGTCGAAGCGGAACGTCGACTGCTCGCTCCGGCCGATGGTCACGATCTCGTTCGGCGGGATGCGGAGGATGCGTCCGGTCTGCGTCCCGGTGACGGCGGTCAGGACGGCGCGCGACCGCGATCCGCGCGGCGGCGTAGGAGCGTCCACGACCAGGGTCTGCGAGCGGGGCCCCCCCGAGCTGGGCTCGTCCCCCCCTTCGGAGTGAGGCGGCATCAACGCGTAGGATCGGGCGGACGTTGGGCCTTTGTAAAGCGCGAACGGACCGATCGGCTTGCGGGATCGAAGCCGTCGCGCCGCTCGCCGGCTCGGCCCGCGCGGCGAGCGTTGAGTCGATGTTCGGTAACGCCGGCGCTCGCGCCGTCCAGCGAGGAGCGGAGCGCGCCGCTCACGGCTCCGAGATCCCGAGGTCTCGGAGCACGCGCATCGCGGCGTTGTGCCCGGCCGCGCCGATGACCGCGCCGCCCGGATGGCACCCGGCGCTGCACGAGTAGAGCCCCGCGATCGGCGTCGCGTAGGGGAGCCGATCCGTGAACGCAAACGAGTTGTCGACGTGGTGGATGTGCCCGCGCGTGATGCCGAAGTGGCGCTCGATCTTCTTCGGCGTCAGCGGGAACGTGTCGACGACGAGATCGCTCGTGCCGGGCGCGAAGCGGTCGCAGATGGCGAGGAGCTTCGCGACGTAGCGCTCCTCCTCGGCCTCCCACGTCGTCCCCTGGAGCTCGAAGGGGACCCACTGCACGAAGAGGGCGGAGTTGTGGTTGCCCGCCGGATCGCGGAGCGACGGATCGACCGTCGTGTGGATGTACCACTCGATCGACGGGAAGTCGGGGAGGCGCCCCTCCGACGCGTCGCGGAACCCCGCGCGGAGGGACTCGACGACGACGTCCTCGTCCGGCAAGAGGTGGATCGTCGCGGCGTGCTGCCCGCGGTCCTCTGGGAGGCACGTGAACCTCGGCAGCGCGCGGAGCGCGAGGTTCACCTTGAACGACGTCCCGTTCCGCAGGTACCCGTCGATGCGCGATCGGTACTCCTTCGGCCACGCGTCCTCGCCGCACGACGCCTCCACGAGGTCGCGCATCCGGAACGGGTCGGCGTTGCACACGACGACCCGCGCGCGCACCTCCGCGCCGTCGCGCAGGACGACGCCGCTCGCCGCGCCGCGGTCGCGGAGGAGGCCGACCACGCCGCGCCCGGTCTCGATGACCGCGCCCGCCCGCCGCGCGGCGTCGGCGATCCGGCCGGTGACGGTCCCCATGCCGCCGCGCACGATCATCCAGGTGCCGTCGGATCCGGGTAGTCTGCACATGTTGTGGGCGAGGAAGTTGAACCCGCTCCCCGGGCTGTCCCAGCCGCCGGTGAGCCCGGCGAAGCCGTCGGTCACGGCGTACATCGCGCGGAGCAGATCGCTCTTGAACTCGAAGCGCGCGAGGTAGTCGCGCACCGGCCTCGTGCACAGGTCGACGAACGCGCGGCGGAGCGCGGGGCGGACGTACCTCTCGGCCGTGTCCTCGAGCGTCTGCGGCTCGGCGAGCCACGCCGGCGCGAGGTCCTCCCGGAGCTGGTCGAGCTCGGCCTGCATCGCCGCGTCGGCGCGGAGGTCCTCGGCCGAGAAGAACGACAAAAACTGCCGCTTCGTCTCCTCGCGGTCCGATCCGAAGAGGAGGTACTTGGCGCCGGTGGTCGGGAGGAAGTAGTGCGGATCGCGCCGCAGGAGCGGGAGATCGACGCCCAACTTCGCGACGAGCTCCGGCGGCATCAGCCCGAGCAGGTACGCGCCGGTCGACGCGCCGAGCTCGGGCGCCTTCGCGAACGGGCGCTCGGTGCGCGCCGCGCCGCCGATCACGTCCTTGTCCTCGAAGACCCGCACGGCGAGCCCGGCGCGCGCCAGGAGCAGCGCCGCCACCAGCCCGTTGTGACCCGCCCCCACGACGACGACGTCGGCCCGCGCTGCCTGGTTCATGCCCTGTGCATCGCACACGCGCACGCACGCGAAAACACCGAACGCTCGCGACCGCCGCCGCGCCGGCGCGCGCGGGTGCGGCGGGCGCCCGCGCGAGCGCGTCGGCCGATTCGGGCTCGCGCTGCCCCCGCGATTGCGTTTGTGGGGGGTTCCTGTACAACGCGCCCGCTGACCTTCTCCGGTCGCTCATCCCCACGCTTTCACGCGGAGTTTTCCACGATGGCCATCGAACGCACGCTCTGCATCATCAAGCCCGACGCAGTCGAGAAGCACCGCGCCGGCGCGATCCTCGCGCAGCTCGAAGAGGCGGGCTTCCACGTCCTCGCCCTGAAGCGCACGCACCTGACGCGCCACGTCGCCGAGGGGTTCTACGCCGTGCACAAGGCGCGGCCGTTCTTCGGCGAGCTCGTCGAGTTCATGATGCGGTCGCCGGTGGTGGTCGCGGTCCTCGAGAAGGACGACGCGGTCGCCGCGTACCGCAAGGTGATGGGCGCGACGGATCCGGGCAAGGCCGACGCGGGGACGATCCGGAAGAAGCACGGGACGAACGTCGGCGAGAACGCGGTGCACGGGTCCGACTCGCTCGAGAACGCGAAGAACGAGATCGCGTACTTCTTCCCGGCGTCGGAAGTCGCCCCGTCCGCGTCGTGACCGGCCTCGGCGTCGAGGGGCTCGCCGCCGGCCGAGGCGCCGCGATCGCGCGGACGACGGGGGGCCGATGAGCGAGCTCGCGCGGAGCCTCGAGCCGCGGATCGAGGCGGCCTTCGCCGATCGTTCGCTCCTCGGAGACGTGGCGTACGCGGGCGCGGTCGAGGAGGCCATCGACGCGCTCGACCGCGGCGAGCTCCGCGTGGCGTCCCCGCCCGACGCGGGCGCCTCGGCGTCCGGCGCGGCGGACGCGGGCGCGGCCCCGGCCGACGAGCTCGTCGCCTGGACGACGCACGTCTGGATCAAGCACGCGATCCTCCTCTACTTCGCGCTCGCGAAGATGGAACGGATCGAGGTGGGTCCGTTCGAGTTCCACGACCGCGTGCCGCTCAAGCGCGGGTTCGATCGCGCGGGCGTGCGCGTGGTGCCGCCGGGCGTCGTCCGGCGCGGCGCGTTCCTCGAGCCGGGCGTGATCGTGATGCCGGGGTACGTGAACATCGGCGCGCGCGTCGGCGCCGGCACGATGGTCGACACGTGGGCCACCGTGGGGACGTGCGCGCAGGTCGGGAAGGACTGCCACCTCGCCGGCGGGGTCGGGATCGGCGGCGTGCTCGAGCCGCCGTCGGCGAGCCCGGTGATCATCGAGGACGGCGTCTTCGTCGGATCGCGCGCGGTGGTCGTCGAGGGAGTGCACGTCGGGCGGGAGGCGGTGATCGGCGCGGGCGTCGTGCTCACGTCGTCGACGGTCGTCATCGACGTGAGCGGCCCGTCGCCGGTGGAGCGGCGCGGCAGCATTCCGCCGCGGAGCGTCGTGATCCCGGGCACGCGGACGAAGCGCTTCCCGGCCGGCGAGTTCGGCGTCCCCTGCGCGTTGATCCTCGGTCGTCGAACCGCTAGCACCGACCAAAAGGTGAGTCTCAATGCAGCGCTCCGCGACTTTAACGTTCCGGTCTGACGACCTCCACGCGAGGACGCTCGACGAGACGCTCCTCTGGCTGTGCACGATCCCTTCGCCGATCGGCGAGGAGAGGTCGCTCTGCGACGCCGTCGAGGCGCGCCTCGGCAAGCAGCCGCTCGCCGCGCCGATCCGGAGGTACGGCGACTCGCTCGTCGTCCCGGTGATCCGCTCGGAGCGCACGGCGTCCGGCAAGCGGCGGCCGCGGATCGCGCTCGTCGGGCACCTCGACACCGTCCGCACGGAGAACGGCCCCGCGCGGATCGACGGCGGCCGGTGCCACGGCGCCGGCGCCGCGGACATGAAGGCGGGGCTCGCGCTCATGATGGGGACCGCGGAGATCCTCATCGGCACGATCGCGTGCGATCTGACGCTCGTCTTCTACGCGCGCGAAGAGGGGCCGTACGCCGAGAACGAGCTCGGCGTCGTGCTCGAGCGCGATCCGGATCTGCGCGCCGTCGATCTCGCCGTCTGCATGGAGCCGTCGGACAACAAGGTGCACCTCGGGTGCGCCGGGTCGATCCACGCGCTCGTCCGCTTCGAGGGGCGCACCGCGCACAGCGCGCGCCCGTGGGAGGGCGAGAACGCGGTGACCAAGGCCGCGCATTTCCTCGCCGAGCTCGGCGCGCGCCGCGCCGAGGACCGCGTCGTCGACGGGCAGACGTACCGCAGCGTCCTCACCGTCACGCAGGCGAACGACGGCGGGCGCGGGCGGAACGTCGTGCCCGATCGCTTCACGATCAACGTGAACCACAGGTTCGCGCCCGACACGTCGATCGACGACGCGAAGGCGACGATCGTCGAGCTCGTCGCGGGCCGCGGGACGATCGAGTTCACCGACGAGTCGC
>Ga0207710_10001108_pt1 | contig 13783 bp, 7 predicted proteins | sample KBSS24metaG_FD_184400 | JGI IMG/M metagenome (GOLD analysis project Ga0207710, IMG submission 184400) | Switchgrass rhizosphere microbial communities from Kellogg Biological Station, Michigan, USA - KBS S2-4 metaG (SPAdes) (version 2) | ecosystem: Host-associated > Plants > Roots > Rhizosphere >...
CAGGCGGAAATATATACTTCCGTGGGCGGAGCAAAGAAACGATCGTCACTGCGGCAGGACTCAAGATCTATCCAACCGATCTCGAAGCTGCGCTCGATCGTCAACCGGAGATAAAAGCGAGCGCCGTGATTCCATTCGATGGCGGCACTGAGGCGCTGGCTGTGCTTATTCCGCGTGATGAGCAGGTCGATTTGAGCGGCGCTGTGCAACGTGCAAATGAATCGCTGGCGGACTTTCAGCGCATTCGTCACTGGATTGCCTGGCCGAAGAGCGACTTCCCACGCACACCGGGCACACGCAAAGTAATCAAGAATCAGATTGCGCAAGCCGTGAAGACGATGCTGCAACCGTCTACCTCCGCAGCAAGTGATGACGATCTCGCCCTCTTGAGTCTTCCGGTCATCAGTCGCATCGCACGCGTCGAACGCACTGCCCTAAGCGCAAACGCAAACCTCGCGAATGATCTGAAACTCGATTCGCTCGGCAGGGTCGAGTTGTTGAGCGCGCTCGAAGACCAGTACCAGATCGAGCTTGACGAAGCTGCGATCACTGAAGCAACAACGATCGCCGACATCGAACACATCGTCAGTCGTGGGAAAACCGAAGCTGTTGCGTATCCATACCCGCGCTGGGCCATGCGTTTTCCGATCCCGTGGATCCGCTTCGTTGTCTATCACGTGTTTTTCCTGCCGCTTACACTGATCATGTGTCGCGTGCAGACGATCGGCGTCGAACGATTGGCGAAAGTGAAACCACCGGTACTGTTCATTTCAAATCACGTGACTGACGTCGACGCCGCACTGATCCTATCTGCATTGCCGTGGCGCTGGCGTTATCGAATGGCGATTGCGATGGCGGGAGAAACCCTGCGCGAGTGGCGCGAGAAAGCGAAGCTGAAATACGCGCTCGGTGCAGCGCTGTTCAACGTCTTCTCGTTACCGCGGCAAAGTGGATTCAGGCAGAGCTTTGCGTATGCAGGCGAAGCAGTCGATCGCGGTTACAGTGTTTTGATTTTCCCCGAAGGAACAGAAACGACGGATGGGCAACTCCAACCATTCAAAGCCGGCATCGGATTACTCGCTTCAGAGTTGAACGTGCCTGTCGTGCCGATCATGCTGCGCGGATTATTCGAGGTGAAACGGCGACAGCAACGCTTCGTCAAACCCGGAACAGTCTCGATTACTTTCGGCGAGCCGGTAACGTTCTCAGATGAAACGGCAGGTGAGATTACGCGCCAGTTGGAATCGAAGCTGCAAGAAATGGAAGGTAGTTTTTGACAGGATTTAAGATTTTCAGGATTTACATGATTTATCTTGTTAATCCTGAAAATCTTGTAAATCCTGTCAAAAACTGATTCGTATCTAGGCCACCTGATAGATTTGGATCGATTGCTCTCTTCCGCGCACCTCGACCTCACCCATCGGCACGGCTTTACCCTGATTATCACTCACCGCCTGCCACACAATCTCCGAAATCAACAACTGCGAATCGAACCGCTTATTCAACTTCTCAATCCGCGCCGCCAGATTCACCACATCACCAATCACCGTGTACTCGCGTCTCAACGCCGATCCAATACTCCCCGTCACAGCTTCCCCGGCATGTAACCCGATCCCGACAGTCGTCGGCAGGATCGTCCCGGCCTCAACCTCGTCACGCACGCGCGCGAGAATCTCCTGCGCGGCATCCAGCGCGTTTGCGCAATCTCTCCCATCCGAAAGCGGCGCGCCAAACACCGCCATGAAACCATCACCCAGAAACTTATTAATGATCCCGTGATGGCGGTTCACGATCTCGATCATGAACTCAAACAACGACTCGAGATACTGGACCACCTCTTCCGGACTTCTCTTCTCCGCAAACCCTGTGAAGTTGCGAATGTCGAGAAACATCACGCAAACATTCTTGCTCTCACTCCTGAGATCCGGCTTCAGGTCGAGCAGCTTGCTCATCACTTCCGGTGAAACATACTCACCAAATGTGCGCGAAATCCGGTTGCGTTCCTGGACCACGGAAAACGCGCTCCGAATACGTTTACGAATCTGGACCGTCACGAGCCCGGTGACGACGCCCATCACAAACAAAATAAAACCCTTGAACACATGCTGTGGCAGAGCCGTAAGAACCGGATCGACCTGCACGCCGCTGGCTTGTCGCACGTAATAGAACGCCAGCAGCGTATATTCCAACCCCGCCACCGCACCTGTGAAAATGCACAGTCTCACATTCAGACGCAGCGCCGACAACGAAATGAACAAGGGGTAGATAAACGCAGCGGGCGTGAACAACGTGTAGAGTGGTCCAAGAAAATACGCGCCGATGATGATTCCCGCTGTCGGGATGCTCGTCTCGACAAACGCGCTCAGGTACTTCAGCGCGGGAAAACCCTTCATCTGCTTTTTGATCATGCGGCCAAGAATGATCCGCTCGGCCATCAGGTAGCACACGTTTATGCCGAAGAGCACGATGGCGGCAAACAAGAAGCTCCTGGCATTACCGCGAAAGGTGACGTTGAATTGCTCGAAGAAGAGCACCGTCATCAACAGCAGGAGTGCAACCGAGCTGACGATCGCGCCCATCAGGATCGTGACGCGCAGCCGTTCACTCTTCAGACTCTCGATCGCAAATTCCTGCTCGAATACACCAATTGACATGGCACACCTCAACCAGCGCGTTTTGCAGCGCCGCTTTGTAGCCGTTCACTCGAAACAATCGCCCGCTTGTGCCACCCTCGGCCAACTTCACCGCCTTTATCGGCGCAACTGACTTCAAACAAAAAGAGCTTGCCTTCACGACCAGCGTAACGCGCGGTCGCTGTGACTTCCGCGCCGAATGGTGTCGGTGCGGTGTGATTTATATCGACAGTAACGCCGACTGACAACTCTCCTGGACCACACAAAGGTGCAAGCACGCGCGACGCGGCGATCTCCATGAGCGCGACCATACGCGCGGTGGCAAATACGGGTGGAAACGAATCGCCTGTCTCGCTTGCAATAGAGCTCGCGAGGTCCTGTGGGCCAACTATGAGTGTTGCGGTTCCGGTGGTGTTTGGTTCAAGTTCTCTTTCGTTTTGCATAGTTCAGTATTTTACTCACGCAGCGGCGCAACGGCGCAAAGAAAAACGCAAAAGAATTAAAAACCTCCTTTGCGTCTTCTTTGCGCCGTTGCGCCGCTGCGTGAGTAATTCTTTTTACGACTCAACAACCGCGGGTTGCTTCTGGGATCGTCGCGAACGGAAGAATGAGGTGCGGTCCAGAACTCTTTCCTGAAACTGTTCGAGGTAAAGATAAATCACGGGCGTGATGTACAGCGTGATGAACTGCGAAACCACGAGCCCGCCGACCACCACCAAACCGAGCGGCCGTCGCGAAGAACCATCCGCTCCATAACCGAGCGCGATCGGTATCGCACCGAACACCGCGGCCAGGGTCGTCATCAGAATCGGCCGGAAACGATCCATGCTCGCATCGTGAATCGCCTTGTCCGCCGGCTCGCCCGCTTCAACTCGATGGCGCGCGAAGTCGACGATCATGATGCCGTTCTTCTTCACGATGCCCATCAGCATAAACATTCCAACAAAGGCGTAGAGCGACGCTTCCTGCCCAAAAACGAGCAACGTCAACAATCCACCGACGAGCGCCGTCGGCAAAGTAGAAAGCACCGTCAACGGGTGCACGTAACTCTCGTAAAGGATCGCGAGGATCACGTACATCACGAACACCGCGAGCGCCATCAGGACAGTCAAACTCGTCACCGTGCGACTGAACGTGAGCGCTTCGCCTTGCAGCTCTCCACGCACGCCGGAGGGCACCGTCTCAGCCGCTGTCTTCGTGATGAAGTTCGTGGCATCACCCAGCGCGACGCCCGGCTTCAGGTTGAAGGAAAGCGTCATGCTCGTGAACTGGTTAAGGTGATTTACGACTTGTGGACCAAGCGTCTGCTTCCACGTCACGAGCTCGCTCAACGGCACCAGTCTTTTACCATCGTCTGACTTGATGTAAAGCAGCGACAGATCTTCAGGCTTCTCGCGCACCGAGTCTTCCATCTCGAGAATCACCTGGTACTGATCATCAGGCTTTTTGATCAGGTAGGTATAGTTCTGCGAATAAGCATTGCGCAGCAACGTCAGGATACGTGCTTCTGACACGCCGTAAGTCTTCGCCTGATCGCGACGAAGGTCGATATTCAGGTTGGGTGTGTTGTGGTAGTAATCCGACGAAACGCTCAGAAAGCCGGGATACTTCATCAACTTGCCCATGAGCTCCTGGCCCGTCTGATAGACCTGGCTCGGGTTCACACCCGACACAGCAAACGAATACTGGCCCTGCGTCTGATTGGTGACGCCCGTGCTGATCTCCAGCACCGGAAACGGCCGCAGAAACGTCATCACACCGGGAATCGTGTTGAGCTTGCCCATCATCTCGGCAGTCACCAGCGCGATCGGTTTGCGATTGTCGGGTGCTCCGATGAACGTGAACGTGATGCCCTGATTTGCAGCGAGAAATCCGGTCGCGCCCGTCATCGTGAAGTCAGTCACGACGTTTGGATCTTCATGCAGCATCCGGTCGACCTGGTCCTGATACGCGCGCATCTGCTGCGGCGAAGATCCTTCCTGCGCGATGAATGCGCCGAAGATCACGCCGCTGTCTCCGGGCGGCAGAAACGTCTTCGGCACGAGCATAAACAACCAGATCGTGCCCGCGAGACAGATCGCCCAGATCACCGGAGAGATCCAGCGATGACGCAGAAACCACCACAACGATCCACCATACAAAGCCAAAATTCGTTTCTCGATGCCGCCGATGACACGTTCCATCCACGTCTGTCTCAAGCCGTGGCCGCGCTCTTTCAGCAAACGCGCGCACATCAAAGGCGTGAGCGTCAGTGAAACCAGGCCGGAGGCCAGAATCGCGATCACGATCGTGATCGCAAACTCGCGGAAGATACGCCCTACGAGTCCGGTCATGAACACAAGCGGAATGAACACAGCCGCAAGCGAGATCGTCATCGACATGATCGTGAAGCTGATTTCCTTCGCGCTGTTGATGGCTGCTTCAAAGGGCGGCTCACCACGTTCCATCCGGCGCACCGTGTTTTCGAGAAACACGATCGCGTCGTCAACCAGAAAGCCGATGGCGAGCGTCAGCGCCATTAGCGAAAGATTGTCGAGACTGTAACCAAGACCGTGCATCGCGATGAACGTGATCAGCAACGAGAGCGGTAGCGCGACGACGGGAATGAGTGTGTCGGTTACTCTGCCGAGAAACGCAAAGATTACGATCACCACTAGCACGAAGGCGATGACGAGTGTCGCCTGCACGTCGGCAACAGAATGGACGATGCTGGCCGAACGATCGTAGATCGGCAGGATGTTGATCGATCCCGGCAACTCCTGCCCGATCGCAGGCAGGACCTGGTAGATAGATTTTGACACTTCAACGGCGTTCGCGCCGGCGCGACGATTCACCGCGACGATGACGGTCGCCGACGGCACTTCGCGACCACGCACCCAGAACCGCATGTTGACTCGCTCGTCCTGGACTGAGTCTTTCACCGTCGCGACGTCGCGAAGATAGATCGGAGCGTTGTTCGTGCCACCGACGATCAAATTTCCGTATTGTTCGGCGGTCTCGAGTTGACCCTGCGGCCGCAGGACTGCAGTACGCGAGGAACTATCCAGCTGGCCCGCGCCCGTGTAGCTGGTTCCCTGCTTGATCGCGTTGTTCAGATCGTCGATCGAGATCCCGCGCGCCCACAGCGCGGACGGATCGGCCTTGATACGAATCGCCGATTTTGTTCCGTAAACATTGACCTGCGACACGCCCGGCAGAATGCTGAGACGCTGGCCCACCTGCGTGCTCGCGTAATCGTAGAGCTGGCCAGGCGTGACCGAATTGCTGGTCATCGCGATGTACATGATCGGCTGATCGTTCGGGTTCGACTTCGAATAAGTCGGCGGCGACGGCAAGTCTGCGGGAAGACTGCCGGTGGCCTGCGAGATAGCGGTCTGGACATCGGTCGCGGCGGCGTCGATGTTCTTGTCGAGATTAAACTGGAGCGTGAACGTAGCCACACCCTGTTTGCTCGACGAGGTCACGACTTCCAGTCCGTTGATCTGCATGAACTGGCGTTCGAGTGGTGTGGCGATGTTGTTTGCGATCGTGTCGGGGCTCGCGCCGGGATAGCCGACCGTCACCTGGATCACCGGATAGTCGACCGCCGGCAGATCGTTCACGGGGAGCTCGAAGTAAGCCATCACCCCGAAAAGGATCACGGAAAGCGTTAAGACCGCGGTCATCACTGGCCGCCGGATGAATGGTTCAGAGAGATTCATTTCGATCCGCTCGCTTCGGCTGTGGCCGGATTGGCCGGGGTTTGCTGGATTACGACTTTACCGCCGGGCGTGACGCCGAGTTGTCCGTTGATAACCACCTTTTCACCCGCCGTGACGCCGTTTTGGACCACGACCAGATCGCCTTGTCGTTGGCCCAACGTAACTGTGCGCTGCTCGGCGGTTGAATCAGGCTTGACGACGTAAACATACGAGCCTGCGGCTGACATTTGCGGCGCGTTTGCAGGCACGAGCACTGCGCCTGCGATTGTTCCCAGCAGCAGTCGAACGTTAACGAAGCGTCCGGGCCAGAAGCGATGTCCGGGATTCGGAAGCGTGGCGCGCAGTGTTACCTGGCCGGTTTCGGTCTGCACGGAGTTGTCAACAAACGTCAGTTGTCCAAACACTCCGTCGTCAGGTGAATCCGGCAGCCGTACTTCTGCCCGGAGAGTTCCGGCGCGCATCTGCTCCTGCACTGATGAAAGATTGTTTTGCGAGATCGTGAAATCCGCGTAGATCGGATCGAGTCGCTCGATGACGAGTAGAGCATTACTTGGAACTCCGGAGTTCGAGTCTGAAATTCCACCGCCGGGATTCACGACGTTGCCGATGTCGACGAGTCGCTGGCCGGCGCGGCCGTCGATTGGCGAATGGATGTAGCAGTAACTGAGTTGGACCTTCGCAGTGTCGATCGCGGCTTGGTCTACTTTGATCGTTTCATTCGCGCTTCCCACCGCGGCGCGCGCGGCTTCGGAGTTGGCTTTGAGCGTGTCGTAGTCGGTGCGGAGCTGTTCGTACTGCTCGCGCGCCACAACACCCTGCTCAACGAGGGTTCGATAACGTTCGACTTGTGCGCGGCCCCAGTTCTCACGTGCGACCTCGCGCGCCAGGTTCGCTTCCGCTTGTTTCTTGGCGGCGATGTCTTTCGCGAGATTGGCCTGGGCCTGTTTCAGGTTTGCGTCGAACGGCCGCGGATCGATCGTGAATAGAAGTTCGCCCTTGCGAACGTTTGCGCCGTCGGCGAAATGAATTTTTTCGATACGGCCGGAGACTTGCGGCTGAATCGCCACCGTTTCACGGGCGACGATCTTGCCGAGCGCATCCATGTAGTTCGACACGTCCTGCGACACGGCCGTGCTAACGACGACCGGTGCGGGCGGGCGGTCAAAACTAGGCTGCGCCTTATTCACACAACCAGCGAGCGCAGCGCAAAGCACCAGTAAGATTCCCAGACGAAAAGGGAGGGACTTCATTCGATTTCCATTCCTCAAGGATTATCGGGGCACACCCATTTTGCCATTATCTGGAGAGAATACTAAACGCCCCCGCAAAAGGTTGTGTTAAGTGCAGGTAAAAACTTGTTAAGGAATTGTGAATTAGGCCGCGTGGGCCTCTTTGTTTTTTACGCCGAAGGCCTTCGCTAATTTCAGCCCAGGGTTCGAGTTTGCGAGAACCCTGGGAGTAGATCATTGAATAGTCTTGAACCCTGAAAGGGTTCGGCGGTTGGCGAACCCTTTCAGGGTTAGAACGCCTTAATGTGCTAATCCCAGGGTTCGAGCTTGCGAGAACCCTGGGAGTAGATCATTGAATAGTCTTGAACCCTGAAAGGGTTCGGCGGTTGGCGAACCCTTTCAGGGTTAGAACGCCTTAATGTGCTAATCCCAGGGTTCGAGCTTGCGAGAACCCTGGGAGTAGATCATTGAATAGTCTTGAACCCTGAAAGGGTTCGGCGGTTGGCGAACCCTTTCAGGGTTAGAACGCCTTAATGTGCTAATCCCAGGGTTCTCGCAAGCTCGAACCCTGGGCTGAAATTAGCGAACGCCTTCGGCGTTAAGTCATTGCAAGATGCGGATGAACACGGATCAAATCCGCGGATTTGATCCGTGTTCATCCGCAGCTGAATTACATCTTGTCCAGCAGGTTGATCAGGTGGGGTTTCTTTTCGTCGACGATTGAGACTTTCTTGGCGAATTTCGGGTTTTCGGCGAAGAAGGCGACGAGGCCTTCTTTCTTCGGTGACCACGATTTGCCATGCTTTTTGGCTTCCGCCTTGCGCTCGACGTCGATATCCGGGATCGGGTAGGTCAGGTGAATCGTAAACTTTTCATCACCGCGCTCATCCAACAACATCTGCAACGTGGCGCGTTCGGGATTGCCGTGCTGTCCGTTTCCCGAAAATATGTAATGGTCCGCAGGAATGCGGCGGAAGAAAATCGGATCGATGTTGCGATCACTGCCGTGATGCGGGCACTTCAGGACATCGACTTTAATCTTGCTCTTGCCGTCCTTCTTTAAAAGGCCAACGAGCTCGAGTCCTTCGAGGACCTTGTCACCACGCGCATCACCGGTGAACAGGATTCGCTTCTTGCCAACCTCCGCTAAAACAACAAGACTCGACAGATTCGGAACAGACGTATCAGTAAATGCGGCCAACGACGCCTCACCCTTCTTCGTTTTTTTCTTCTTGAGAAAATCGTCGTGCGCTTTCTGGAGCGCCTTAACTTCATCGTTCATTGGCCCAACAATAGTGAGGCTCAGTCCCCTACCCATATCGACCTTCTTCGCTTTTGCCTTCGCGAGTACAAGTTGACCTTTGAGCTGCGGATTGATACGCAACCCCAGCGCCTTTGAATCATCACGGAGCCGAAATCCCTGGTCCACACTCGCCAGCACTTTGGCAGCATCGGGATTGAGACCTTCTACATCCACGTCACCGGAAAGCGACGCAGTACCAAACGAAGACGTAACCGACGCCAACAACTCTTTCGGATTGTTGCCGATGATGTCGTCGAACGTGTTGTGCCAGACGCCTTTGATCTTGAGCGGAAGCGGTTGCTGCGCATCCTTCGCTTCAACCAATTCCTTCGTCAGCTCGAGCACGCCGCAAATATGATCGTCGTCGATGTGACTGACCATTAACATATCGACGGGAAGCGGCGCATCGGGATCGAGGCCACGCATTTTCCTGATCTCTGCGAGACGCGGCTTGAGGTGGGGCTGGTAAACACTTGGTGGTCCACCATCGATCAAAGCGAGACCGGGATCCTCTGGTGAACCGTAGTGTAGAATGAGACAGTCGCCTTTGCGGGCGCGTCGCACGTCGAGTGTGAAAAACATGGGAGTCTCTCCTTCAAGATGATTTCAAATACTTTGAAACGCGCGAAGTACGTCAAGCATGCCGTGTCCCTGGAAACTACGCTCGCGAGCAAGATCGGTCGCACTTTCGCAGAGGATTTGTTTAATCCGGCGCGGTTCACCGATCAGCTCGTCGTAGCGCGCCATTAACATTGCTGCTGCTCCGCTCACGTGCGGCGCCGCCATGCTCGTGCCGTCAAGTTCGCCCCACGACCCTTCGGGCAAACACGATTCAATGCGCTCGCCTGGAGCGACGAGGTCAGGCTTCAGACGCCCATCGCCGGTTGGACCACGACTCGAGAAAAAACTCACGCCGTAGGTATGCGGGCGGTAGCGGTGAGTCGCGCCGACTGTGATTACGCCGTCTGCATTGCCGGGATCAGTGACGCTAAAAGCGGTGTAACCTTCGTACGAGCCACCCTCTTTGGTCTCGAACCGCTGGTAACCGAGATTGCCTGCGGCTGCAACTACCACCACACCACTCTCCACCAGTCGCTCACATTCGTTGCAGATCGGAGTGCGGCCACAGGCGAAGTTGCGCACGTCGTGTGGAATCGAAAGGCTGAGGTTCGCGCCGTGAATGCTCAGGTAAGTGTGTCGATCGTTTAAGTAACGCAGGTACTGGAGCGCCGCGATGATCGCGAACTCCGTGTCCTGAAGCGATTTTGCGAGTACGCGGAAATCGTAAAACTTAATGTCAGGACACATGCCGTCATAGTAATTAGGACTTGCTGGTCCATCCGGAGTGTCTCGTGCTGCGTAGGCGCCGATGATGCCGGCTACGTGTGTGCCGTGACCGCTTTTAGGAGGATTCTTTGTGTCTTTCGGATCGATCGTGATGAACTTCTCGACCAGCTCCCAGTGGATCGGTCGATCGTTTTCGGCGTCTTCGGCGAGTTTCTTCAGATCCTCAGTGGCTTGTTTTGGAGAAAGAGTCTTCTCGCGGCCTTTTAATAGTTCTTTAAGTTGGGCTTTAAATTCCGGCGTGTCAGTGTCGAGGTTGTCGAGGCTGACAATCTGCCGAATGTTGCTGAAGTCGAAAGCCTTGATGATGCGACTATTGCCCTCGCGATCGTTGAAGACGGGATGATTGCCGTCGATTCCGGAGTCGAGCACGGCCCAACGGATTTTGTCGCACTTCACATTGAAGAGCGTGCGTGCCGCATCGCCTTTGACTGACGGCACAGATCGATCGAGGGCGAGCATCGCTTTTCGATTCAGAGAGACTTGCCAGATCTGTGGTTCCTGGGAACTGCCGTTCTCGAGGATCGGTCTAAACACCTGACCGAGGACGGTCACTATCGGATCGGGTCGCGTGAGTTTTTTCAGAGCTTCGGCAGCGCCGAGTGATGGTCGCTTTTTCTTCCTCTCCTCAGCTCCCGCCCACAAGATAATTCCCGCGAGGCATACGTACCGATCCAGCGAACTAAACTCTGCAAACTCCTCGGCCGCTTCCGTCTGCGCATCTTCATTCTTTGATTTGGCCCAGCGAATCACCGCCGAAAGTCTCTTCTTCAGGCGAGGGCCCTGAAGAAATTCCTTCAAGCCTTCCTGGACGTTGCGGTCGTTCCACCACTGCGTCACCGGGACCACGACGCGACAGAGTTCTTCAAAGAAAAGTCGTGCTGCGACGAGGCCCTGAAGGTAGGCGATCTGCGATTCCTTGCCGCTCGCTCGTTTTAGCTTCAACTCGTCGATGCGTCGCGATATCAGCACTGCCACCGGACCGGCCGGGCGAGTCTTGTGTGGCGTGATCAAGAGATCGATCGCTTCGTACGGTTTCATCGCGTAGGCGATCCAGACGTCGCCCAGCACCGGGGAGTCTTGTAATTGCCGGCGATCGCTGGTTGGACCAAGCAACACTAGCTCGACGAGAGCGCGAGAAGAAACAGGCATGAGCAAACCTCTTACGGAAATGTGAGACAACGAACGGCGCGCTAATTAGATTACAGGATCAGGAAATTGACAAGGAAATCCTGTTCGAGCGGGGGCAAGCCCCTCTTCCTGACTTGTTCGATTCAGCGGTGCGTGAACCAATTGTCGGGTGATTCACGCGCCGTTGAATAGAACAAGTCAGGAAGAGGGGCTTGCCCCCGCTGTTGCCCGGAAGGCTGCATTAAATGACGCGCTGCGGCGTCGTGAGATCGGGACTCGCACACCACTCTCAAGCACTGCAACAGAACCACCGGCACGCGTACGTGTCAGCTCTCGCACGCCATCGAGACGCACGAGTGCGCGGCGGTGCGCACGAACGAAGCCGTTCTTTTGCACACGCTTCTCCAGCAGTTGCAGCGACTCGCGCAGAAAGTAACTCCGCGTGCCAACCCATAACTGCGAGTAGTTCCCGGCTGCTTCGATCCAGTCGATCTCGTTAAGGTGCAGCACCGTTGCGCCGCGTGCAGTGGTGACGACGATCGTCTCTTCACGTGGCGAGATCGAGCGCGACTGCAAACGCTTCACGAGACGCTTCATCGTCGTCGCAAAGCGCGTTTCGCTCACGGGCTTCACGAGATAATCAAGCGCTTCCGTCTCGAAAGCCTTGATCGCAAACTGATCGTACGCCGTCAGAAAAACTACCGCCGGCATGCGCTCGACCGTTCGTCGCTTGATCACTTCAAAGCCATCGATGCCGGGCATCTGAATGTCGAGAAAGATCACGTCCGGCGCAGATGTGTTCAAAGCAGCCAGCACCTCAGCGCCGTTACGACATTCGCCGGCGACGACAAATTCGGGAAAGCTCGCCAGCAGTTGCCGCACGCCGCGGCGCGCTACGGGCTCGTCGTCAGCGATCAGCGCTTTCCACTTAGCTTGTTTCATCTGGATGCAATTCGCGATATGGCAGTTTTAAGGTCGCGATTGTACCGCCGGACGGGCGTCGAGTGATCTCGAGTGACGCTCGTTCACCGTAAAGCGCGCGCAGTCGCTCGCGCGTGTTATCGATGCCATGACCCCTTGGAATAGGCGCGGCGGGATCGATGCCGGCGCCGTCATCTACGACAGTGATCTCCAAAACGTCACCGGATCGCGTTGCGGTGATAAGCAATAGACCGGCGTCTGTGTGTTTTGCGATACCGTGACGGATCGCGTTCTCGACTAAGTGTTGCAGCGCGAAACTCGGAATCGCCGCAGACATCAGTGACTCGGGAATCCTGAACTCGGGCCGCAGGCGATCCGAGAAGCGAGCCTGCTCTATGGCTACGTATTGACGAACAAGATCGAGCTCTTCGCCGAGCGTGACTACGTTTGCCTGGTGCCGACTTAACGTGCGTCGCAACAGCTCGCTGAGGTGTTCAATGATGCTGACGGCGCCTTGTCGATCGTTGTCACGAACAAGCACTGTGATCGTATTCAGTGTGTTGAAGAGAAAGTGAGGATTGAGTTGTGCCTGGAGTGCAGCAAAGCGCGCGCTGGAGAGCTGTTCGGAGAGCCGCGCAACTTGCACCTCACGCTCGCGCGCGTCGATGAAGTAACGCGTCGCGTGCTCGATGCCGACGACGCAGAGATACACAGCGACGCCAAACGGCAGCGTCGTGAAAATCCAGCTCAGCCACTCGACACCGAATCCGAACCAGGACTGGTGAATCTCCGGCGCAAAGAGTCTGATCAGAATCAGTCGCAACACCTGACCGCAGGTGGCCCAGGCGACGCAGAACAGTAATGAAAAGAAGAAGTGCAGCACTGCGCGCCGGACGAGATGCGGGCGCGTCAACGGCCATTTTTTCGAGATTACAAAGACGAATGGCGTGAGAAACGCGTAGAGAAACCAGTCACCGAACTCGAACAAGAGCTCGCGGAGCGTCGCCGGTTCCCAGCCTTGCAGGCGCGCCTGTGCGATGCGATTGATGACTGCGAAGACGGCGGGGACGATCCAGGCTGCCGACACAATCATCCAGGGACGCAGGCGCGTGGATCGCATGCGGCCACAGTATCGCTGGACCAGTGTGGGCCGCAATACCGTTCACGTCAGCGGAGGCGCCGCTCGCGTATTTGTTGTTGAAAGCGGGCCACGAAAAGGCACATAAAGCACAAAAAGACTGAAAGAGGAGTTCGAGAATGAATCAGACAGTACGAACCATCAGCTCGATTCTCATTTTGTGCTTTTTGTGCTTTTTCGTGGCTAAGGCTTCTTCTTCAGACGATCGGGCGGCTGATGCGGCGGCGATCCGAGCACACATCGAGAGTATTTTTCAAGCGTTCATCGATGGCGATGAGGACAAGATCTTCGCGACGCACTCTGAAGACTGGCGCGGATTCCTGGAAGGTTCTCGCACGCCGATCAAAGGCATCGACGATTATATGCGCGCGAATGGCATCGAG
>Ga0207710_10001109_pt1 | contig 13771 bp, 10 predicted proteins | sample KBSS24metaG_FD_184400 | JGI IMG/M metagenome (GOLD analysis project Ga0207710, IMG submission 184400) | Switchgrass rhizosphere microbial communities from Kellogg Biological Station, Michigan, USA - KBS S2-4 metaG (SPAdes) (version 2) | ecosystem: Host-associated > Plants > Roots > Rhizosphere...
CGGGTTTTGGACTTAAAGGTTTTTTAATTCCTAATAATTTTATCGATGGAGGAGTCACAGGCATCTCACTTCTTACTCACGAAGAAGTAAAATATCCCCTGGCTCTATTTATTATTCTTTTCAATATCCCATTTATTATACTCGGATGGCACCAGATAAACAAGGTATTTGGTATAAAAAGCATTTTTGCCATTTCTTTATTGGCATTGATAGTTGCGGTAGTTCCTTACCCTGTTGTTACGAATGATAAACTACTGGTAGCAGTGTTTGGAGGCTTTTTTTTAGGGGCAGGAATAGGTCTTGCCATCAGGGGCGGAGGTGTAATAGACGGAACGGAAATCCTGGCGATTTATTTAAATAGAAAAAGCAGTTTGTCCGTTGGAGATTTTATAATGCTCTTTAATATTGCGATCTTTTCAGCTGCTGCCTATCTTCTTTCAGTGCCCATTGCTTTATATTCCATACTTACTTACCTGGCAGCCTCTAAAACTGTTGATTTTATATTAGAAGGTATTGAAGAATTTACCGGTATGACCATCATATCTGCACGAAGCCAGGAAATTGCCGAAATGATAAAGACAAAATTGCAAACAGGATTAACTATTTATTCAGGGAAAAAAGGTTTTGGTAAAACAGGTGAAACTGATAATTCTTCTGATATAATTTTTACCGTAATTACCAGGCTTGAAATAAGCCGGGTAACAAAAGAAATAGAAAAGATCGATCCTAATGCGTTTGTTGTAATGCAAAGCATAAGAGATACAAAAGGAGGAATGGTGAAAAAAAGAAAGATCAAGTAATTGGTAATGGAAAAACTTTCTTTGAAAAATCGAAATCTTTTGTACCTTTTCTATCACTTTTCCCGCCCTTAGATAACATTTTATCTAAATTTCATTTAAAACTCTTGTCATGCTGAAAAGAACCAAAGGTCTCCTGCTTCTTACTTTATTGGTGATTACAGGGCTGGCAGGGACTTTAAAAGACAGCATAATTTCCCAAAAAGAAAGAAAGTCGGCAATTAGCCTGATGAAAGACACAAAGTCCGATGTTATTAAAAGTGTAAAGGGCTTATCAGACGCACAAATTAATTTTAAACGATCCCCTGATCGCTGGTCGGTGAAGGAATGTGTTTATCATATTGCTATTGCCGAAAAAAATTTATGGGACCTACTCGAAGGCTCTATGAAGGCCAGCGCTAATCCTGAAAAAAGATCTGAAATTAAATTGACCGATGAACAATTGATAAAAATAATGGAGGATAGAAGCACTAAGGTAAAAACCGTGTCTTCTTTTGAGCCACAAAACACACCTTATAAATCCCTTCATGAGGCATTAAATGATTTTAAGGAACGCCGTGCAGATCATATCAAATACCTGAAGTCAACAACGGAAGATCTTCGAAACCATGTGGTGCAAATGCCCTTTGGTTCCATCGATTGTTATCAGCTTAGCCTCATGATCGCATCGCATAGTAACAGGCATATACAACAATTAAATGAAGTAAAAGCAAGCCCTGATTTTCCTAAACAATAAATCCTCCGTCTCAGTTTGAGAGAGTCTTAATTTTCGTTTATCGGCTAAAATGCTCTGACTTTCTTTGCAAATCCATTACTAAATAGCTTTTGTTTCTAAGCTAAATGTCCTTAACCCCATGCTTATCGGGTAAATTCTCTATTGGATAAAACCCCGGATGTAAGTAATTTACAGCCTCATTAACCAGACCATGAAAAAACTGATATTACTTTTTATTATTGCCATTAGCTTTGGTGGGTGTAAGAAGGCCATTGAAAAAGCACAGGAAAACCTGGTAATACAGGCAATGACTGACGGACAATGGGCTATTACAAATTTTGTACACAATGGCAACAATATCACTACTGATTTTTCAGTCTATAAGTTCAAATACTACAGCAATAAAAAAGTAGATGCTATAAAAAACGGGGTATTAGAAAAAACCGGAGATTGGGATGGAGATCCATACACAATGACCACTTCTGCCAGTTTTCCAAGCCCTCCCTATCCCTTGATTCTGATCAACGGTAGCTGGCATATTGATGATAATGGATGGACCTTTGTAGTAGCCAGCCAAACAGTTGGCACTGAGACTAAAACCATGCGCCTTGATAAACAATAAAAAGGCTGATTTTCTGTTTAAATATATTCCTAATCCGCTCCCTTTATCCTTAAACGTAGTGCTTACGCCAATGTCTTAAACCTGAGATATTTGGCTTCAAAATTCAGTTTTCAGTTTAGTTCTGTAAAAACAGTAATAAGTAATCAAAGATTTTGAAGGCCTTGTTTAAATTGAAAAATTATAAACCCTTATTATTGAGAATTAGAATAAATCATATCCTTACGAAACTAATTGCTTTATTCGTATTTATTTGTTCCGGAATTTTTTCAGCTTTTGGCCAAAATCCTGCTGCCAATTTTACAGCCAATATTACCAGCGGATGTGCGCCTTTAACGGTAGCTTTTACTGATCAGTCTACAGGAGCTCCTACATCATGGAACTGGCAATTTGGAAATGGTCAATTATCTACCAATCAAAATTCAACAGTAACTTATAATACTCCCGGAGTTTACACAGTAAAACTTGTAGTACGCAATGCAAATGGAATCGATGATGAAGAAAAAATAGATTATATCACTGTATATGCTGCACCAACAGCAGCCTTTTCTGCTAATCTTACCACAGCCTGTGTACCTGCATCCATTCAATTTACTGATAATTCCACTACACCGCCGGGTGTGACTATATCCGAATGGCAATGGACTTTTGGCGATGGAGGAACATCGAATGTTCAAAACCCCACACACACCTATAATGCAAATGGTTTTTATACAGTAAGCCTGACAGTAAAAAGCGGATCGGGATGTACGCATACTGCTGTATATACAAATTATATAAGAATAGTTAGTGGTATCACTACAAATTTTACTTTCTTACCCCCTTCTACATGTAAAGCGCCTTTTGTAGTTACGCTGCAGGATCAATCAAGTGGCCCGGGAACTCTTTCATATACCTGGAATCTTGGTAATGGCCAAAATTCAAATCAACAGAATCCTACTACTATTTATCCGGCTGCCAGCAATTATACCGTGCAATTGGATGTGCAAAGTAATCTTGGATGTAAAGGCTCCATACAAAAAACAATAACTATTGCAGGAACAACCACTGATTTTACAATACCCGGCTCTAATTGTATCGGCCAAATATTAAATTTTCAAAATAGCTCCTCATCTAATCCCGTCTCATCATCATGGGATTTTGGGGATGGCACCACTTCGGGCCAGATTAATCCTATTAAAACCTATCTCGCTGCTGGCACTTACCAGGTAAGACTGATAAATCAATATGCCAATTGTACTGACTCTGTTACAAAACCAGTAACTGTAATTGATAAACCAGTGGTAGATTTTACGGCCAATGATACTGCATCCTGCAGTGCTCCATTCACTGTTCAGTTTACCGATAATACTACAGGAGCTACAGGTTGGCTCTGGGATTTTGGGGATGGCAGTACTTCTACACAACAAAACCCATCGCATCAATACAATACTCTTGGTGATTATTCTGTAACACTAACTGTTACTTCTGGCGCAGGTTGCAGTAATACGCTTACAAAAAAAGATTATATACTTATCAGGAAAACGACAGTTGATATTTCCAATGTACCCACCGGGGGATGTGTGCCTTTTACTTTCAAACCATTACCGGTCATTACTACAGTTGATGATATTGTATCTTATAACTGGGATTTGGGTGAACCCGGCGCAGTATATACCACTCAATTTCCAACACATGTTTATAATACACCGGGAACTTATCCTGTTAAATTAACTGTTACTACTCAAAGCGGCTGCGTTGCAACAGTTATGGTTGTTGATAGTGTAAAGACAGGTACGCCACCAACAGTTAATTTTTCTTATTCCCCTACTACTCCTATTTGTGCAAGCACACCAATTAATTTTACGGATCTGTCAACGACTACCCCTGGAGCCGATGTACAATGGAACTGGGACTTTGGTGATAACACAAATTCTACCGCTCAAAATCCTACGCACATTTTTAAAGATACCGGTTCGATCATTGTTAAATTAGAAGTTTCAAACAATGGGTGTATTGGGTCTGTCAGTCAAACATTACAGATACTTCCACCTGTTGCCAATTTTGGTTATAAACTGGATTGTAATAACAGGAAGCAGGTAACTTTTATTGATAGCTCATTAACTAATATAATATATGGGCCCATTACTTATGTGTGGCAAATGGGAGATCCTGCCAATACAACAATACCCGGAGCAGCGCCTCCTACATTTACTTATCCCGGCTTTGGTGTATATAATGTAACATTAACAGTAACAAATGGTCCGTGTTCTTATACCATTACAAAACAAATAAAAGTAAGTGATGACAAAGCAGATTTTAGCATTAATAAAAATCCGGTTTGTAAAAATGATCAGTTTCTTTTAAAAGCTATTAATAGTGATTCGGCATTAATAACATCTTATACATGGACAATTGGTAGTGATCCTCCATTGGTAGATACAACACGAAGCATTGCATACAGCATTTCAACAAATGGAAACTATGATGTAACCTTAACCCTTCTTGATAATTTTGGATGTGTATTAACCAAAACTGCTCCTGCATATATAGATGTTATTGGACCAGTTGCGGGTTTCGTTCCTGTTGGTTTGGGTGGTTGTGCTGATAAGGTTACCACCTTTAATGATCTTACAACATCGGCAGCTCCTATTGCAAAATGGGAATGGGATTTTGGTGACGGAACACAACAAACATATACTTCACCGCCTTTTACTCATACCTATACACAAGCGGGAAGCTATACTGTATCATTAAAAGTAACAGATAATATAGGTTGTGCAGATTCGTATAGTAATGCACCGCTCAATTTACTTGTTACTAATTCCAAAGTTGGATTCAGGGCAGACACTATTTATTGCCCTTCAGCTCCTTTACAATTCACGGATACCTCATCAGGACCCATCCTTTCTTATGTATGGAGTTTTAGTGACGGGGGCTCGGCTTCTTTCCAAAATCCAAAACATGCTTTTCCCAATGGAGATGCGGATTATACTGTAAAATTAAAGATCACCGATGCCGCGGGATGTCAGGATTCAGTTACCAAAACAAATTATATTAAGATCAGGAAGCCTAAACCAGCTTTTATTTTAAATGATACTGTTTCTATTTGTCCACCATTGGTTTCAAGATTTACTTTCCAGGGGCAGGATTATAAAAGCTTGCTTTGGGATTTTGGTGACGGTGCTACCAGCACATTCCCGGACCCGGTTCATTTTTACAATCAATATGGCACTTATATTCCTAAACTTTATTTAATCGGAAATGGCGGTTGTATTGATTCGGCGGAATCGAAGGTGAATGTATATAATCCATCGGGCAGCGTACAAATAAACTTTAACCCTGCTACTTCCTGCAATTCAGTTACAGCTAATTTCAATATAGTTAGTCCACCAACTTTTAAATTCCAACTCTTTTTTGGAGATGGGACTTCAGATACATCACAACAAAGAACACTAAGTCATTTTTATAAATCTCCCGGAAATTTTATGCCTTACATATATCTGTACGATAGTTCAGGTTGTGTAATTAGTGTAAGCTCTCCTATCCCGGTATATGTATATGGAGCTATCCCTTTATTTGGAAAAGATAAAAAAGAATTTTGTGACCAGGGGGATGTAACGTTTTCTAATTTCACTCTCAATAACGATCCTGTGATTTCCAACACCTGGGATTTTGGTGATGGCTCTACTTCCACAACTCAAAGTCCTGTTCATAATTTTTCAAGTCCGGGTCTTTATTCAATTAAATTAAATGTGGTAACACAAAATCAATGTGCCAGCAGTTTTACAGATACTATACGTGTATATCGTACGCCTCTTAATTCTATTACATCAAGAGATACTTTATGTCTTAATATGGCAGAACAATTCAAAGGAGTATTAACTCAACCTGATACATCAATAAACTGGCAATGGAATTTTGGGAATGGAAGTTCTTCATCACAACAAAACTCAACTGTTACTTATGGAGCTTCAGGTAATTTCAGCGTCCAGGTAACTGCCACTAATAAAATCGGCTGTTTTGCCACGTCAACAAAAAATATTTATGTAGCACCGCTCCCAACTGCAACTGCAATTACAGATCCACTGGCTGTTATCTCAGGCAGCGGAACTAATCTCAATATGAAATACACAGGCAATATCATTTCTTATTTGTGGACGCCGCAATTAGGTCTTGATTGTTTTGATTGTCCGATTCCATTTGCTACACCAAGAACAACTACAAAATATACAGTAGCGGTACAGGACAAGTACAGTTGTGTCAATAAAGGAAATGTAACGGTGCAGGTGGTTTGTGATAACAGGAACTTTTTTATTCCCAATACATTTTCTCCGAATAGTGATGGAAGCAATGATATATTTTATCCAAGAGGGCAGGGAATATTCAGAATAAAATCATTAAGAATATTTAATCGCTGGGGAGAAATGGTTTTTGAAAACAGGGAATTCCAGGCAAATGATGCGTCTGCCGGATGGAATGGGATGTACAAAGGAAAAAAAGTAACTCCTGATGTATATGTTTACCAGATAGAAATATATTGTACCAATGACCAAATATTCAAATTAGCAGGCAATGTGGCCTTGATACAATAATCATAATAGAAAATGAAAATAAGTTTGAAAATATTATTTGGAATTTGGAATCTGTTTCTTGTGCTTTCAGCACAAGCACAGGATATACATTTTTCTCAATTCTTTGAAGCGCCCCTTTGGAGAAATCCATCACTGGCCGGCATTTTCACTGGCGATGTAAGAGTACAGGCAGTATATAGAGATCAATGGAACAGTATTACGAATGCCTATAAAACCGGGTCATTGAATGCAGAATATAAAATGCCCGTTGGCAAAGGAGATGATTTTTTTACAACCGGCATCGAAGTTTTATATGATAAGGCAGGAACTATCGGCTGGACATCTACTCATATTTTACCGGCAATAAATTATCATAAATCACTAAGCTCTGATCGCAACCAATATTTATCATTAGGCTTTATGGGAGGTATGGTTCAAAGAAGGTTTGACCGCTCTAAGATGACAACCAACAGTCAATATGATGGGCTGGGTGATGGTGAAAGTTTAGTGAATCCTCAATACACTTATTTAGATGGCAGTGTTGGCATGAGCTATAATTCTAATCTTAACGATAATCCCGATAACAACTTCTTTATCGGCGCAGCTTATCATCATTTCAACAGACCGAATAATTCATTTTACCGTAATGCAAATATTGAATTGAATCCCAAATGGGTTTTTTCAGGCGGACTAAAATTTGGCGTTAGCGATTATGCTTACTTAACAATACAAGCAGATCATTCAATGCAGGGAAATTTCAATGAAACAGTTGCAGGTGCTATGTATGGATTAAAATTAGGCGCAGATCCATCTAATCCGGATTATACCATTCATGGCGGGGCATTCCTAAGATGGAATGATGCGCTGATACCTGTTATTAAATTAGACTATTCTCCTTTTTCAGTTGCGTTAAGTTATGACGTAAACATTTCAAAACTTAAGCAATCAACCTATGGCCGCGGAGGCGCTGAACTATCTGTATCTTATATCGGCTTTCTCAAACGAATGGATAAATCAACGATCAATTCAACTCTTTGCCCGAGGTTTTAATAATTTTCAACCATTTACTTATTTGTCATCCGGGCTATTCATTTTAAAAACCATTGCAGCTAAGCCTGCTCCACCAAAACAACCAAGAAGGTAAATCCAAATATATTTCCATGCAAAGATCTTCATAACCATTCCACCAACAGCTACTGCCGGATTAAAAGCGCCACCGCTGTAATCTCCAAAGCAAAAGGCCATTGCCATTACTGTAAAACCGATGGCAAGACCAAAATAATTATTCCCGGCATTTGCTTTTGCAACAGCGACATTTAATACAACATAGGCTAAAGCAAAAGTTCCTAATATTTCTGCAACTAAAGCTTTTTTAATAATTAGTTGTTGAGTCATAGCCGGCGGCAATTCTTTGAATACAGAAATTATCAGCGAAGCGATAATAGCGCCTGCCAGTTGACTGATCATATACCCGATCATTTCATTGACTGAAATTTTTCTATTAATGAAAACAGCCAAAGTAACTGCCGGGTTGTAATGTGCACCGGAAATATGCCCGCCGGCATAGATCATTACCATTAATGTGGCTCCTATTGCAAGCGGGTTTCCTGTTAACCCGATAGTAAGAACAAGAAAAAAGGTGCCGATAAATTCAGTGATATACTTTTTCATAATGTTGGTTTGCCGCAAATGTCCGGAATTACAAAAAATAAAAGAATATAAAGTTTTACCAGTTAGTTGTTTCTTTGGAAAAAGGAAATAGAATAGTCTTACCCTTAATTTTTAATTTAAAAAATGAAAATTGAAACTGGACAGCCTGCTCCTGATTTTACACTATATGATAGTGAAAAAAAACAGGTTTCCCTGCATGATCTAAAAGGTCAAAGCATATTGCTGTTATTTTTTCCATTGGCTTTTACAAGTACCTGCACAAAAGAACTCTGTTCTGTTCGTGATAATATAAGCTGGTATAATAATGTAAACGCAAAAGTGCTGGGTATTTCTGTTGATTCATTGCATACACTGGCTAAATACAAAGAAGAGCAGAAGCTCAATTTTATTCTGCTGAGTGATTTTAACAAAGAAGTTTCTACAGCTTATGGCAGCATTTATGAAATGCTTGGATATAATATGAAAGGAGTCTCCAAACGCTCTGCTTTCGTCCTTGATAAAAAGGGTATCATTCGCTACACCGAAGTCCTGGAAAACGCATTCGAGATCCCTGACTTCAATGCAATCCATCAAATACTGACCGATATAAACTAAGTTTTAGTTAAAATATCCTATTAATCAATACTTAAGGCTTTGGTTTCGAGACTGTTTATTTTTCAAGTAGTTTTACCTTGCTCAGCAAAAAAATTCGGCCTATTTTTCGAATAATAAAAGTAAATTTGTTTCGTTGAGACGAATTCTACCCATATTATCCTTTATTCTATTGACGGCCATCAGTTCACAGGGTCAGTCTTCCAGAAGCATTCCTGCAGAAGGAAACGAAAGACTTATTAAACTATACCCCAACCCTGCTACTTCATTTATAACTTTTGATCTCCAAAAAACTTACGAAAAGGGTGTATCGATCCAGGTATATAATTTTTTAGGGAAAAAAATGTATGAAAGCCAGAATGTAACTGAAAAAGTTACTGTTGATCTTAATGAATTTACTCGTGGCATTTATATTTATCATCTCCGCGATACAAACGGTAAGATCATCGAATCAGGTAAGTTCCAGGTGTCCCGTTAATTACTCTATAAGCAATATTATTGGATCTGAATGATAAGAAATTTAAGGTATTGTGTATTTTCTATGTTCCAGATAATTGGATGATCCGGCGATTGAGTTTGAAATACAACCTGTCTTATTTTCCGTCTTGCATCTTTAGCGGCCATATCAATTATTTGTAAAAACAATTCAGAGCTCACAAGACTGGTACAAGACGATGTGACAAAAAACCCGCCTGGTTTAATTAGTTTCATACCCCGCAGATTAATTTCCTTATAGCCTGTAATTGCTTTTTGAATTGTTTCCCTGCTTTTGGTAAAGGCCGGCGGATCGAGCATTACGACATCATATTGTCTTCCTTCTTTTGCCCATTGCTTTAATACGTCAAACGCATTGGCAGTTTCAAAACGACAAATATCCTGCACATTGTTAAGTTTTGCATTTTGATTAGCCTGTTCAACAGCGTATGCAGAAATATCCAATCCCAAAACCGATGTGGCCCCATAGTGAGCTGCATGAATTTCAAAAGTGCCTGTATAAGTGAAGGCCCCCAACACATCAACACCTTTTACAATATGCTCGATAGCCCTTCGGTTATCTTGCTGATCCAGAAAGTAACCTGTTTTCTGTCCATTCTCAATATCAACATGAAATTTCAACCCATTTTCATTAATGATTATTTGTGTATCGAATGGGGCAGATAAAAAACCTTTTTGTTGTGAAAGACCTTCCAACTCTCTTACAGGTATATCATTGCGTTCGTAAATTCCTTTTGGATTAAAAATTTTATTTAATGCATTTACGATGGCGGGCTTCCAGATATCAATGCCAAGGGCCAGCGTTTGAATAACAAAATAATCATTGAATTTATCTATGATCAGTTGTGGCAATGAATCTGCTTCACCAAAAACGAGGCGGCAATTTTCTGTATATCCCAATTTTTTTCTGTACTCCCAACATTTTAATATCCGATCAAAGAAAAACTGCTCGTTTATTTCGTCAGTCTTATTCCTTGTAAGTAGTCTTATTACTATTTGTGATCTGGGATTAAAATATCCTTTGCCGATAAACTTTTTATCGTAAGTATATACCTCTACAATACTGCCGGGGTCTATTGATTCTTGCAGTGATTGCGGCTCAACTTCATTATTGAATATCCAGGGATGGTCATTTGCTATACGGGTTGAGATCTTTCTTTTAAGAAATATTTTATTCATAATAAAACATGCAATCTACAATAAATGACCGGGCTTATATTTATTGAAACTGTGGCATTTGTCTTTACATTACAACGTCATTTTGTCCATCACCAGGCCTTGGCAATATTCTTGTCAGCCTTACCTTTGCAGACAATTTGTAAAAAATGGCAGAAAAGAACATGAAAGAAAAGGAAAAACATGCTCCTGAAAATAGAGAGCAAGATATTATTGACAGTGAGAACACTGCTCCGCAAACTCCTGAGCTATCACAGGAAGAAACAGAGTTGGAAAAACTTCGTGCTGAACTGGAAGAATCAAAAGATAAATATCTGAGAAAAGTAGCTGAATTTGAAAATGCAAAAAGGCGGAATGCCAAAGAAAGAATTGAATTGATCCAGACGGCTGGCAAGGAAGTAATAACTGATCTACTTGATGTATTGGATGACTGTGACAGGGCACAAAAGCAATTAGAATCAAGTAACGATCCAGGTGAAATAAAGGAGGGTGTGCTACTGGTGTTCAATAAACTTCGCAGTATATTACAGGCAAAGGGGTTAAAACCAATGGAAACTTTGAACCAGGAATTTAATCCTGATCTTCATGAGGCTATTACTGAAATTCCGACGCCAAAAGAAGAACTAAAGAATAAAGTGATAGATGAAATAATGAAGGGTTATTATTTAAATGATAAAATTATCCGTTACGCAAAGGTGGTGGTAGGAAAATAAGCCTCGGTTCCCTGAGGACCTTAGGTTGATCAAACTCTTAGCCATCTAATCAATTTTGAATTTTATTATCGTATTTTAAAACATTTATTCACAATGCTTCTTCTTTATAGGAGCATATATAAATTCTCCCCTAAGCGGAGTAGGTGTTTATGGCTAAAAGAGATTATTACGAAATATTGGGTGTTGGAAAAAGCGCATCAACTGATGAAATAAAAAAAGCTTACCGTAAAGTAGCTATGCAATATCACCCTGACCGAAATCCAGGTGATAAATCAGCAGAAGAAAAGTTTAAAGAAGCTGCTGAAGCTTACGAAATATTAAGTGACTCAGATAAAAAGTCACAATATGATCGTTACGGACATGCCGGCTTAAGTGGCAATGGCCGTGGATTTGGCGGTGGTGGCATGAACATGGAAGATATCTTCAGCCAGTTTGGTGATGTTTTTGGTGATGACCTTTTTGGAAGTTTTTTTGGTGGGGGCCGTAGCCGAAGCGGTCAGCGTAGCCGTGGAATAAGAGGAAGTAATCTTCGTATAAAGCTTAAACTTAATTACGAAGAAATAGCAAAAGGTGTTACTAAAAATATCAAGGTAAAAAAATATGTTGCGTGTAATACCTGCAATGGAAGCGGCGCAAAAGATAAAGGCAGTGTGCAAACCTGTAATACATGCGGTGGTAGTGGGCAGGTAAGAAGAGTACAGAATACTTTTCTTGGTCAAATGCAAACTGTAACTATATGCCCAACCTGCAATGGCGAAGGAACAACAATAACAGCTAAATGCGGAACGTGCAAAGGTGAAGGAAGAGTATATGCAGAAGAAACAGTGACTATTGATATTCCGGCTGGCGTTCAGGAAGGAATGCAGTTAAATATAAATGGAAAGGGCAATGCAGGGGAAAGAGGTGGCATGCCGGGAGATCTTGTAATTCTAATTGAAGAAGAAGCTCACAAGGAATTACACCGTGAAGGTTTGAATGTTGCTTATGAATTGCATGTTTCTTTTACTGATGCAGTGTTTGGAATTCAGGTAGAAGTGCCTACCATTGACGGAAAAGCAAAGATTAAAATCCCAGCCGGCACACAAAGTGGAAAGATATTCCGGTTGAAGGGAAAAGGGTTTCCTGCTGTTAATTCCTATGAAAAGGGAGATCAATTGGTACAGGTAAATATATGGACGCCTCAACATATCAGTAATGAAGAAAAAGCCATGCTGGAAAAATTAAGCGAATCCCCCAACTTTAAGCCACATCCTGATAAAAATGAAAAGAATTTCTTTGATAAGATAAAAGAAATGTTTTCCTGAAGGTCTTAAGGATCATTCTTCTTAATTCCGTTTCTTTTCTTTTTTCCTTTTGTATAAAGTGCCTTTGCCTGTTGCACCAGTGTTACAAACTCATTTTGTAAAATATCTCCTTTGCCTGATGATTGTTGTGCTATTAGTATTATATCGTTCCAGTTTATATTTTTTGTAAAAGATGACGCACGGAGAAGCGATCCAAACATGGCCACTGCGGTAGAAAACCGGTAACAACTATCCAGTTCTTCAAAAGAGGTAAATTGATAATTGCCGGTATAATTGAATCTTTTTTGCACCGTGTCACCGGGGTGTTTGTATTGTAATTTTATTGATGCAAATTTTTCATTTGTGATGCCATTTTTTTCGGCATCTTTATTTTCTTCTGTTGGCGTTATTTCAAACATAGCAACCATGGAATGACCGGAACCGATTTCACCACCCTCAATAACAGACAAAGAATCTTTCATTGCCCCTACTTTATTATCAAAACCTATCAAACGATATTCTTTTACATATTGCGGATTAAATTCGACGTCCATATATACATCGTCGGCTACAGCGTATAATGTTTGAGTAAATTCTGTCAATAAAACTTTTTCAGCTTCTTTAAAATTATCGAGGTAAGCAAAATTTCCATTTCCTTTTTTTGCTAATAACTGGATTTTTGAATCCTTGTAATTTCCCATGCCCACACCAAGGCAGGTAAGATAAATTCCTGATTGACGTTGCTGTGTTATCAATTCATCTAATTCATCATCAGTTTTGGAACCGACATTAAAATCGCCGTCTGTAGCAAGTATTACACGGTTGTTACCTCCTTTTATGAAATGATTTTTCGCTACACTGTATGCAAGTTTTATTCCTGATTCACCTGGAGTAGAGCCACCAGGTTCTAACTCATCTATAGCTCTTAATATTTTTTCTTTTTCGCAACCGCCCGTTGTATTCAATATAACACCAACCGTACCGCCATATACCACAATAGCCACAGAATCTTTTTCTCTTAAATTATTTACGAGTAAACGGAAAGATGATTTTAATAAAGGCAATCTATTGGGCATATCCATAGAGCCGGATACATCGATCAAAAAAACAAGATTGCTGGGTGGAAGTGTATCGAGATTTAATTTTTTGGAAGAAAGA
>Ga0207710_10001113_pt1 | contig 13727 bp, 14 predicted proteins | sample KBSS24metaG_FD_184400 | JGI IMG/M metagenome (GOLD analysis project Ga0207710, IMG submission 184400) | Switchgrass rhizosphere microbial communities from Kellogg Biological Station, Michigan, USA - KBS S2-4 metaG (SPAdes) (version 2) | ecosystem: Host-associated > Plants > Roots > Rhizosphere...
ACTGCCAGGATCCGTCGTAACGGAATCCGTTAATGAAGAAAGCAGGCGTCCCGTTGACACCACTCCTGACTCCGCTGGCGAAATCTTCACGTACATGCTCGTGATGGACATGGTCCCGCAATTCTCGGACAAATTTCACAGTATCCAGACTTAATTCTTCGGCAAACCCCACCAGGTGCGCGGGATCAAGCAACTGTTGATTCGCATACAAGAGATCGTGCATTTCCCAAAAACGATCCTGAGCGCCGGCACTTTCAGCTGCTTCCGCCGCTGCTTCGGCATGCGGATGTATCTGCGTGAGCGGAAAGTGTCGAAAGACAAACCGCAGGCTGTTGCCCATAACCTCCTGAACTTCTTTCACGATCAATTGCGCGGCGCCACAATAGGGACATTCATAATCCCCGTACTCGACTAACGTGACCGGCGCATCTTCTGGTCCCAGGATGTGGTCGCGCTCAGAGACTGGCAGACTTAGTTTGGCTCTCGCGCTTGTTGCGTTTGTCGACATTCGCCATCTCCTTTCCCGATAAACTCTCCAGTGCATTTAGAATTCCGTCGGCGCCTGGATTTACTTCAATCGGGGAAACGTAGCTCCAGGCAATCCGGCCCTCGCCATCAATCACGAAGAGAGCGCGTTCGGTAACGCCCTCACCATGTCGGTAGACGCCGTAGGTTCTCGCGACTTCGCCTTTGGGTTCAAAATCGGAGAGCAAGCGGAAATGCAGGTTGCGATGTTCACGATAGGCCCGATGACACCACACGCCGTCTACGGACACGCCAAGAAGTTCAGCATTGAACCGTTTGAACTCCGGCAGTACCTCGTTGTAGAGAGCCATCTGATCACCACAGACGGGACTCCAATCGGCAGGATAGAAAGCGAGGATTACGGGCCGACCGCGAAAGTCGCTGAGCGAAACTTTCTCGTCGGCACCGGAAGATAGTGTAAAGTCCGGCGCCGTCGTTTCTGCTTTCAGCGCTGACCCAGGGTTTTCATTGTCGGTACGTTCAACCATTAGAAGTGCCTCCTCTCAGTAGTCCATTCGCCAACCGGCATCCGCATGCCCGCACCTTTCTGCTTCTTCGCAGTTTTCTCTGTGCAACTCTTTATTTCAGCCTCCGGTGCATTTCCGCCAACTCGCGATTCAGTTGCTCGATCCGTCCTACCAGGTCGAGAATGACCGCAGCGCCGGCAAAGTTAACACCCAGGTCCTTTCGTAGCCTTTGCATGCGACGAAGGTGAACTACCACGCGTCGCGGCAGCAACGGTTCATCTGTTCCACTGTCGACCGTCTCAATCAATCCCTGCTTCGCCAGTCGCGCCACGAGCGTACGCTTCGCACCGACTGTCGCGGCAACAACATCGAAGGTCAATGGTTCATCAAGATCAAAATCGCTGGGCCACATAGTTCTTGCCACCCACCTGATAATTAGTCTCACTCGATCGCCATCTTGAAATTTCACCGAAACATTAACTGCGCGGCTTAAATCCCGAGATGCGACTCAACTCTTCGTACAAGCGACGTTCTTCAGCGTTGACTTCTTTCGGAACCACAATTTTCAAGCGCACATATTCGTCACCTCTACCGCCTTTACGCTTATTCAAACCCTGACCACGTAAACGTAAGCGCTGTCCGCTGCTCGCGCCGGCGGGAACTGTCAACTCAACCTTTCCATCGATCGTCGGCGCTTCCACCTTCGCTCCAAGCACTGCCTCCCATGGCGTGATGGGCAATTCGACTTCCAGATCGTCGCCTTTCACCGTGAACACCGGATGCGGACGGAGTCGAATATGCAAATAAAGATCGCCGGGCTCGCTGCCATTGCTGCCGGTCCCGCCTTGTCCGGCCAGGCGTATCGTTGAGCCATCACGCACGCCGGACGGGATGTTCACTTCAATCGTCTTCGGCCGTATAACCTGTCCGGCACCTCCACAGGTCTCGCAAGGTTTCCCATCTTTTAGCCCTGTTCCACCACAAGTCGGGCAGGCCTCAGCCACCTCCATCTGCAGCGTGCGCCGGCCCCCTCGATGCGCTTCTTCCAGTGATAACTCGAGCTCAGCTTCGACATCGGCACCGCGACCACTTCGCCGGCCTCGGCCTCTTCCGGCCGCCCCGCCAAACATCTCCTCGAAGATGTCGAACCCTCCACCACCGCGGGTACCGAAGTTGCTGAAGTCAAAATCGCCAAAATCGACTCCGGCTGTGCGTGGTCCTGTTCCTCGCCTCGATCGTGGCGCCCCTTCCCATCCCGGCGGTGGTGCGCCCGCACCTGCTTTGACTGCGCGCCAGTTCTCGCCATACTGGTCATAAAGCTTTCGATTCTCAGGTTCAGAAAGTACGTCATAAGCCTCTTGCAATCCCTTGAACTGCTCTTCGGCAGCCTTGTCGCCGGGGTTCAAGTCGGGATGAAATTTGCGCGCCAGTTTGCGATAGGCCTGCTTGATCTGATCTTGAGATGCATCTCGCTTTACGCCGAGGACTTCGTAGTAGTCTTTACTCTTGGCCATAGAAATAGGTCATTCCCATTATGTCCAGGGTCCTATTCCTCCTTCCTTACTTTTGCGTGTATTCGGCATCGATGACTTCGTCGTCGCCACCACGCTGGGTCCCTCCACCCTGATCCGAGCCTCCACCACTGCCACCAGCGCCTGCGCCGGCACCAGCGGCACTGGCCTGGCTGTAAGCAGCACTGGCCAGGGAATGCGACACTTGCTGCAAATCGCTGGTTAGTTGTCGCCAACGCTCCAGCGTCGTAGATTCATCCTTTAATGCGCTTCGGATCTCGTTAATCAAAGCTTCAGCACGGGCACGCTCATGCGCCGGTACGCGATCACCCAGGTCCTGGATCGAGCGCTCTACGCTGTAGGCCAACGAATCTGCCTTGTTGCGCGCTTCGATCAGTTCGCGGCGTGATTTGTCTTCTGACGCATGTTGTTCAGCATCCCGGATCATTCGATCGATCTCATTCTTGTCGAGCGACGTTGAGCCGCTGATCGTAATCTTCTGTTCTTTACCCGTTGCCATGTCTTTCGCTGTTACATTCAAGATGCCATTTGCATCGATATCGAATGTGACTTCGACTTGCGGCAGTCCACGCGGCGCGGGCGCAATGCCTTCGAGCCGAAACTGGCCCAGCGTGCGGTTATCACGAGCCAGTTCGCGCTCGCCCTGCAACACATGAATGTCTACGGCTGATTGATTGTCTTCGGCGGTCGAGAAGACCTCTGTCTTTCGCGTCGGGATCGTGGAGTTGCGCTCGATAAGTTTAGTCATTACCCCACCCAGCGTTTCCACACCCAGGCTGAGCGGCGTCACGTCGAGCAGCAGCACATCCTTCACTTCACCGGTTAGTACGCCGGCTTGAATAGCGGCACCGATAGCCACAACTTCATCCGGGTTAACCGATTGGTTCGGCTCCTTGCCGCCCGTTAACCTTCTCACGAGCTCTTTGACGGCGGGCATGCGCGTCGACCCGCCAACCAGGATCACTTCGTCGAGATCCTTGTCACTAAGCTTGGCGTCGGCGATTGCCTGCTTAACCGGGTTCAAGCATCGTTCGACGAGATCGTGCGTCAACTGCTCGAACTTCGAGCGGGTCAGTTTGATTAGCAAGTGCCTGGGGCCGCCTGCATCCGCTGTAATGAACGGAAGATTGATCTCCGTTTCCAACGCGGACGACAATTCAATCTTTGCTTTCTCTGCTGCTTCAGTCAGTCGCTGTAACGCCTGTCGGTCTTTGCTGAGATCGATCCCCTGGTCCTTTTTAAACTCTTCAGCCAACCAATCCACAATACGCTTATCAAAATCGTCGCCGCCGAGGTGTGTATCACCGGCAGTACTTTTCACTTCAAAAACTCCGTCGCCGACCTCCAGGATGGAAACGTCAAAGGTGCCGCCGCCGAGATCGAAAACGAGAATGGTTTCTTGCTTCTTCTTATCCAATCCGTAGGCTAGCGACGCGGCAGTCGGCTCGTTGATGATGCGCAGCACGTTTAAGCCGGCGATCTGACCCGCGTCTTTCGTCGCCTGGCGTTGCGCATCATTGAAATAAGCCGGCACGGTGATGACCGCATCTTTGACTTTCTCACCGGTGTACCGAGCCGCGTCGTCCGCCAACTTGCGCAGGATGTAGGAAGAGACTTCTTCCGGTGAATAGAGCTTGCCGTCGATGTCGATCCGGACGGCATCGTTGGGACCGGGAACCACCTTGTAAGTAACGTTCTTGAGCTCCTCGGTTACTTCCGAGTACTTGCGGCCCATGAAACGTTTGACCGAATAGATCGTCCGCTCGGGATTGAGAGCCGCCTGACGTTTGGCAACCTGGCCAACCAGGCGCTCACCAGTTTTTGTAAACGCCACTACTGAGGGTGTGACGCGCCCGCCTTCGGCGTTGACCATCACAGTTGGGCTATCACCCTCCATAGTTGCTACTGCTGAATTCGTTGTACCGAGATCGATACCTATAGCTTTAGCCATGACAGTCACTCCTTGTTCGAGGTCAAACCTCTGATCTTCTCTGGAGATCCACAGAGAAGGTTTCGGCCCTACCTGGGCAATTCGCTTTCGACCACCAGCTCATTCTTCACATCGAAAAGACCCGGTACGCTGCGCGCGCGCGCGTAGGCCAACTGCGCGTCGGCTTTGGAAGAGACGATCCCTTTGAGTATCGCGCGTCCACGATCGACGATTATGTGAATCGAGGGGATGGCCTGAGTAGCGTAGCGAAACAACGGTGAGTCCCAGTTGTACAGCTGCCGGTAGAGAGCTACCCGCAAGCGATCGTCTTGAGGAGACGGAGGCAATACCTGAATTTCATTGATCACATTGGTAACGCCATCAACCTCCTTAACGCGGGCCTCCGCTTCTGACTTCGTCGACGGGCGCGTCACGTATCCCCGCAATAAAACCGCACCGCCCGGACGCGCTTCAAACTCGAGCCAATCGAAGACACCGTAGTAAGGCAACATCGCCAGCTCATGACGAACCTGCCGTACCAAATGAGCATTAACCTGCGGTGTGCCGGCAGATGCGCTCAGCGCGGACGCAGGAATGAACACAACGGTCATCAAAATGACGATCACAATTTGCAAGCTTCTTTTTCGCATCTTTTCTCAGCCTCCTCATAACGCCGGTTCAAGCTGGTAGACATGGGCCTTCATGATAAATTCGCGTTAAGAAACGTGGCCTGGTAAACCAGACTATGATCAGGGCGACGCCTCTAAAACTTTCTAACTTTTAGGGGGAATCGGAAATTGATAGTGCACACAGCATGCCACCAGTAACTTCCAGGCATTAACTTCAACTGTTGCTAGTAGGCTTGCGTGCACCTTGCCGTTCGATAGGTTTTCCTGGAGACCGAATTGATGGATGAAACAGCCCAGGGGCGGGTTAAATCACCCAATTACAGAAGCGCATCTCAGTTGTATGATGCGGGTTACAAGGAGTACATTACTGACTTGTCGTATGTGTATTTAGTGAACCCCCCGCGGATGCTTTGCGCTCCGACTCAGCCTCTTCGTGCGGGAAGAGATTTCTGGTGGGTGTGCATCGAGGAAGAGCAATCCCTCCCTATACCTAGTCGCCCGGGAAAAGCTTGCGCTCGTCGATCCACAGAGAAAGACCAAAGAGCACGCTCTCTGGTACCTGGAAAATCTGATTCGTTATGACTACACCCGGCGCGCGTTAAACAAGAACATGTGGAGTGAACGAACTCTAGCAGGGCCAGCCACCCGCTCTATCTCCAGACTTTGAGGTGAAGACGGAATACGATTGAGTAACACGCAGTCTCCACCAAGAACAAAGCTGTGAACAAAGAACGTACCCAAACAGCGCCAGCGACCCTAGGCGACGTGCTGTATGCCAAGTGCGAGCCTCCGGTGTCGGAGCAGGACTGGGCTACCCTCGTCCAATCGATTGCTGCCGGCGACCAGCGCGCGCTGCATGCACTCTACGAAAGGTCGCATCGCATCGTCTTCACTTTAATAATGCGCATCACGGCCAACCGGGAAACCAGTGAAGAGCTCACGATCGACGTCTTTCATGATGTCTGGCGGCGCGCGGCGCGTTACGATCCCGCGAACGGCACGGTGCTCGGCTGGCTCATGAATCAAGCGCGCTCGCGGGCGATCGACCGCCTGCGCTTTGAGAGTCGAAAAAAGCGCAGATATAGCGGCGATGTGCAGCCAGTGGCTGAGGTCGCTGTAGATCCGGGCGATGTGTTCAAGTTGCGTGAGCAGGGCGAATCACTGCGCGCGGCCTTGGCGGCGCTAACGCCTGACGAACTTCAGGCAATCGAGACGACATTCTTCGCCGGGCTTACGCACGTCGAAGCGGCGGCGCGGCTGAATCAGCCGCTTGGCACCATCAAGACGCGCATTCGTTCAGGACTGCACAAGCTGCGAGGAAGGCTGACGGCGGAAGGGGCGAAGCCATGAGTACGTTCCATCAGAACGGCTGCGAGCACAGTGAGGTAACCTGCGCCTACGTAGCTCAGGCGTTAGCGTCGAGCGAGGTTGCTGCGGCCGAAGCCCATATCATCTTGTGCCCAGATTGCCAGCGCGAGGTGGAGAGCCTCTGCCCAGTAGTCAATCAGTTCGTTTCCTGGCCCATCGATGTGCTGCGTCCGACTACGTCGCTGCTGATACGCCTGGCGCTTCGCATCGCTGAGGAGACCGGCAAGCCACCAGTGTTGCCAACGGCGCGGCAGTGGGTGGAGCCGGAATGGGAACAGGTCGCACCCGGGATCGAATGCAAGCTACTCGCGACCGACACGGAAAGGCATCGAGTCAGCATGTTGGTACGCCTCGCGCCCGGCGCGAGATACCCTGCCCATACTCATGCAGGCGTAGAAGAGCTGCATCTCCTTGACGGTGAGCTGTGGATCGACGAGCGCAAGCTCTTCCCGGGCGACTATAACTACGGGGCGCCTCGTGCGAGCGACGAGCGCGTCTGGAGCGAGACCGGCTGCACTTGCCTTCTCGTTACCAGTACCAAAGATGCGCTTCAATGACGCGGCACCCCATCAATACCGGCCGTCGCAGGAAGTACTTTCTTACGTCGATGTCGGAGGTTTCACCAGCCGCCGTTGAGGGTGCTACCTACTTTCACCCGCTGTATCTCCCGACCAATCCAAGAGCTTACGTTTGACGTTTTAAGGGTATGCAAGACTCGGATTCCTTCTACATACGGCAACGGGTGAATTCGAGCGGTCGTTATCAAGTGCCCGACCCCTTGCTCTCCGACGCCGCGGATATAGTGCTCGTTCATCGCCACTCCCTAATACTGCTTGCCGGTACTCGGACGGCTGGTCTGGACGGAGAATCGAGCCAATGAGCCCGCGGTCAAACCTGAACGATTGCGAAAGAGTCAGCTAACGCCAAAGACTGGATTTCGCGCATGGACCAGATCGATGACAAGAGCTTGGAACTCGAGCGCTTGCCTCATAGCAAAAGCAAGCTGGACCAGAAAGCGTCGAAGCGCGCGCCAGATGAGTTAGAGCAACAAGTTAATGAACGAACGACTCAACTCTCTGCCATCAACACACAGTTGATTAATGAAATCGCTGAGCGCGAGCGCGCAGAGATCGAACTCACGCTCGTGAAGGACGAACTGGCTGCGGACTTGAAAACCATGCTCCGCCTTCATGAGCTCAGCACTCGATTACTGAAATCCACCGAACTCCAACCGCTGCTGGAAGAAATTCTGAACGCGACCATCGAATTGCTCCAAGCCGACTTTGGTAACGTTCAGCTCTGTAATCCGCAATCCAAAGCACTCGAGATTGTGGCCCAGCGCGGCTTCAAGCAGGACTTTCTCGACTACTTCAGCAGCGTTGACGAAGATAGCGCTGCGTGTGGTCGTGCGATGCAGCAACGTCGGCGTGTCATCATCGACGACGTGGAGACAGACCCGGACTTTGCCCCGCACCGGGAGATTGCCGCCTCAGCCGGCTTTCGTGGGGTGCAGTTCACGCCCCTTTTTAGTCGTAGCGCTGAGCCGCTCGGAATGATCTCTACTCATTTTCGCCAGCCACACCACCCCTCGGAACACGACTGTAGATTCATGGATCTCTACGCCCATCTCGCCGCCGAATTCATCGAGCGCAAACGAGCAGAAGAGAGATTGCGACGCAATGAGATCTATCTGGCGGAAGGGCAGCGGCTCAGTCACACCGCGAGTTGGGCATGGAATGTTTCCACCGGCGAGGTGTACTGGTCAGCGGAACTGTTTCGCATTTATGGCCTGGATCCTGACAAACAAAGACCTGGCTATCCCGAAATTCTCGAATATATTCATCCGGAGGATCGGGCGCGGGTGCAGACGACTTTTGAAGATGCCGTGCGCGAACAAAAAGACTACCAACTTGCGTATCGCGTCGTCTGGTCAAACGGCACAATCAGGCATGTCAACAATCTGGCCCACCCCGTTTTCAACGAGCGTGGAACGCTCCTCGAATATGTAGGTACCACCATTGACACTACCGAACGTGTGCAGGCAGAAGAGCGGGTACGCAAGGCCTACGAGCGAGTCGACATGATACTTGAAAGTATCTCGGACAACTTCTTCGGCCTGGACAAGGAAGGACGATTCACATTTTTCAACAAACATGCGGCTGCGCAAATGAGAACCCTGGGCAGAGATCCTGATGCTCTCATCGGAAGAGTGGCATGGGAGGAGTTTCCGGATATGCCTAATAAGGAAAACGTGTTGCGCGTCCTGTCTGAGCACGTTGTGATCGTCGATGAAGTCTATTACGCGCCTTTGGAAGAGTGGGTCGAGAATCACATGTATCCGAGCAGCGACGGTGGATTAGTCAGCTTTCAAAAGTACATCACTGAGCGTAAACGAACGGAAGAAGAACTTCGCAAGACGCAGGCTGAACTGGCGCACGTTACCCGGGTTACCACTCTGGGAGAGCTGACCGTTTCAATCGCGCATGAAGTCAACCAACCGCTCGGCGCCATTGTGACCAACGGTCATGCCTGTTTGCGTCTGCTCTCCCGCACTAATCCCGACATCGACGAAGCCCGACGTGCTGTCGAGTGCATGATCGCGGATGGCATTCGCGCAAGCGAAGTGATCAAGCGAATTCGGGGGTTGCTGAAAAAGTCAAGAGATGGAAAATCCTCGTGCAATATCAATGACAATATTCGGGAGGTGCTTGCTCTCACGGCCGGAGAACTAACCAAAAACGGAATTAACGTGCGAGCCGAATTGGCTCATGGCCTGCCCTACGTGATAGCTGATCGAGTGCAGATCCAACAAGTAGTGCTGAATCTGATTCTCAATAGTAAGGAGGCGATGAGCGGCGCGGGTTGGCAGCCCCGCGAATTACTGATCAGATCCGAACAAGCCGGACCTGAGATAGTGGTGACCGTAACAGACACCGGCGTTGGCATCGCCCGTGAAAATCGGGAAAGTATTTTTGTTCCTTTCTTCACCAGCAAGGAAGGAGGTTTGGGATTTGGACTATCAATCAGCCAGACAATTGTTGAGGCCCATGGCGGCAGACTATGGACCAAGCCTGGTCATAATGGTCAGGGGACGACTTTCAAGTTTAGTTTGCCCACAGGTGACAATTTTCGATGACCGCCGCCAAGATTCCGAGTCAGGTTGTATTCGTCATTGATGATGATGCGTCGATGCGCGACGCGGTTAGCCGTTTGTTGAACGCGGTCGGGCTAACGGTCCAGACGTTTGCTTCCGCCAGGGAGTTTCTCGCAGGAAGGTTACCTGATGTTCCGGGATGTGCAGTGTTGGACGTCAGGTTACCTGGCTTGAGCGGTCTCGACCTCCAACGAGAGATGGTAGAGAGAGGGATTCATATTCCAGTCATCTTCATCACGGGCCATGGCGACATCCCGATGTCAGTACAGGCAATGAAAGCGGGCGCTGTCGAGTTTCTCACCAAACCTTTTCGTGATCAGGATCTACTGGATGCTGTTCGTTCGGGAATTCAGCTCGATCGTCAGGGACGAAAAGAGCGTGCTGAGCTAGCTGAACTACGTGATGGTCTCCGGCAACTGACTCCACGAGAACGGGAAGTTATGTCGCTGGTTGTCGCAGGCTTGCTCAACAAGCAAATTGCCTTGCGACTCGGCACCAGCGAAAAAACGATCAAGATTCATCGCAGCCATGTAATGCAGAAGATGCGTGCCGATTCCCTGGCAGATTTGGTAAGAATGTCTCAAAAGCTTGGCATCGAAACTACCTAGTCCGAAATCGTGCTAGGACCAAAGTCCTACATCATTACCTTCGAGTCCGATACTCACGAGTCTATTCTGAAGGTAGAATTCAACAGTTCCCAAAAGCCCAAAATTCCCCTTAACAACCGGGAAGGATCTGTAATGCTGATTCGTGACGCTTCAGTGGAGAAGAAGTGTCTTTATGCCCATTGAATCGAGATCATAAAAATGTCCATAGACTCTCCTCAGACTTTTGGCTTTGATCAAATTATTGGCGAATCACAGGCAATGCGCGAGACGATAAGCATGGCTCGAAGAGTGGCCGCGAGTGAAGTTTCCTGCGTGTTGCTCCAGGGCGAGTCCGGCGTCGGTAAAGATTGCCTGGCAAAGGCAGTTCATCATGCCTCGCAGCGTGCGCAAAATCCTTTCATCGCCATCAATTGCGCCGCGCTGCCCTCAAATCTCATCGAATCGGAATTGTTCGGACATGAAAAGGGAGCATTCACTGACGCCAAATCGCGGAAGGAGGGCCTTCTGGAACAGGCTAATGGAGGCACAATACTGCTCGATGAGATCAGCGAACTGGATATCAACCTGCAAGCGAAACTCCTGCGCGTGCTGGAAGAGGGAACATTTCGGCGGGTTGGCGGTTTGAAAGATGTCCCCTTTACGGCCCGAGTAATCGCGGCTTCGAATCGCAATCTCAAGAAAGAAACTGCGTGCGGTCGCTTTCGCCTGGATCTTTATTACCGCCTGGCGATCATTCAGATCGACATTTCAGCGTTGCGCGAGCGGGGAGATGACGTGGTGCTACTGGCAAAACATTTTCTTCTTTCATTCGGAGATCGCCCGGGAGGACGAAACATTCGTGGGCTGTCTCCTGAAGTTGCGCGAGGCTTCAAGCTTTACGACTGGCCCGGCAACGTCCGTGAACTGCGCAATGTTATAGAGCGTGCAATCGTGCTCGAAGATGGAGATGTGATCTCGGGGAGATGTTTGCCTGCTGGTATTTTGAAAAATCCAGAAGTCAAAACATCGCGCGTGGAGCTCGTGAACATGGATTCAGCAGATTCAATCTTTAGACTCCCGAACGATGGGATTTCGCTCGAAGCATTAGAGACTTCGCTTATGAAGCAGGCGCTGGCACAGTGCAACGGCAACCAAACCCGCGCCGCAAAACTTCTCGGGTTGACGCGCGATCAATTTCGCTACCGCTGGAAAAAAGTCAAAGAGGCAAGTCGGCCTCGTCTCGTCGCCGTTGCCGGCTCGCATCGTTGAGGCCCAAGAGGCACATCACACCTCTCGATCTAACAACCAGCGAATACCGGGATCGAATGGTCGCTTGCCGCGGCGCTGAGCGAACAAGCACCTCGATAAGTTTCTCCAATTGATCAAAGTCGATCGGCTTGACCAGGCAGTGATTGCAGCCGGCCCTAAGAGCTTCGCGGTGATGTTGAGGAGTGCCATATCCGGTAACTGCCACAATCGGCACCTTATTCAAACTTGGATGAGACCGAATCAGGCGGGCCACCGCCAAGCCGTCAAGCCGTGGTATTTTTATGTCCAGCAAGATCAGATCAGGACGTGACCTTTCGGCCACATTCATGGCCCGTTCGCCATCTTCCGCCCCGACCACGTGACACCCGAAAGAGCTCAAAAGGATCGTTAGCATTTCACGGGTGTCATCATGATCTTCGACGATCAGCACAACCGGATGGTTCTTCTCACGGAAATCCGGTGAAAAAGAATTGATTGGATCCCCCTTCGGGGGTTCTTGAGGATCGTTGTTCATAGGAGGAATCCTTCGCTTTGCACCCTTATGATCTTGGTCATGCTTCCGTCATGGACTAATGGTGATGTGGTTTTCGACTTTTGCCGCTGACTATCTGTCTGCTGCGCAACTAATGTGCCGTCGCTGAATGGCATGAGAATGCGACTGATTGCTTTCGAGATCTCGAGAATGGACGAATTCACCCTCAAACAGTCGGGTGAAAACTCCCAAAAGTAATCAGGTGCGCTCGAAGCCCCATTCTCCCCGAGCGGTTACAGGAATGCTGCTTGCTGAGTAGAAGAGTCATGATCCAGAACGGTGTCGCAAAAAAAAGCGAGCCAATCGTGCCGCGCATTGAGTTTCGCCACGTTTCGCTCGCCTACGATGATCAAATAGTGCTCGACGATGTGAGCTTCACGGTTTTGCCTGCGGAACTGAAGTTGATGATGGGCGAATCCGGTGGCGGAAAGTCTACTGTTATCAAACTCACACTTGGTTTGGAAAAACCAGACGCAGGCGAGATTTTTATCGACGGCGAAGAGATCACCCGGCTCTCCGAAGAGGAACTTGACCGCGTCCGCCAGAAAATGGGTATGGTCTTTCAGGAAGGCGCGTTGTTTGATTCGCTCACCGTTTTTGAAAATGTCGCTTATCGTTTGCACGAACACAGCGAGCCCGAGGATAAAATCGAACGCAAGGTAATGGGCATTCTTAAGTTTGTTGGACTCGAAGGCGCCGCAGACAAGTTGCCGTCGGAACTTTCAGGCGGCATGAAGCGACGGGTCGCGATTGCTCGCGCAGTTGTGGACGAACCGGAAATTGTTTTGTTCGATGAACCCACTACCGGCCTTGATCCTCCCACGGCGGGAACCATTTGTGCACTGGGTCTGAAACTTCGGGACATGCTTGGTGTGAGTTCCATCTGGGTCACGCATCGCATCGAGGACGTTCGCTGCCTGGCTTCAAAAACTGCACGCGTTGCACCAGGAAACCGAACTCAGATCGAAGACGAAGGAGAGCGTTTCTGCTTGGCAAATACAAGAGTCATGATGCTGCACCGCGGCCGAATCATTTTTGAAGGTCCGGATGAACTATTCTGGAAATCAAACGATCCAGTGATTCGCGAGTTCGTGGAGTACGATATGGCTCCTCAGTAACTCGGCGAATTGGATCTCTGCGCAACAGAGAAGACGTCAGAGCATTTCGAGTGGCATCTTTCGTTTTGGAGGTGGGAAAATCTCGTCCAGCTTTTCGAGATCGTCGTCGGTAAGCTGGATATCGAACGCAGCGCGGTTCTGGCGAATGTGTTCCGCCCGGCTGGCTTTGGGAATTGCAATCAGGCCCGGCTCGCGAAGCACCCAAGCCAGTGCGATTTGAACCGGTGTGGCGCCGTGTTCGGTGGCAATCAACTTGATAGTGCGATCATTGAACATGCGCTTCTGCTCGTCCGTTTTATGCGCCACCGGAGAATATGCCATGATCGGAATTTGCCGCTCGCGACTCCATGGGATCAAATCCCACTCGATCCCGCGATGCATCAGGTTGTACAACACCTGATTGGTAGCGACCTCATCACCGCCCGGCAGAGCAACCCACTCTTCCATGTCTACGACGTCAAAGTTGCTCACGCCGTGATCGAGGATCTTTCCTGTTTCCCTTAACTGCTGAAACGCTTCAACTGTTTCCGCCAAAGGCACGTCGCCGCGCCAGTGCAAGAGATAGAGATCGATGTAGTCCGTCTTGAGTCGCCGCAAACTTCGCTCACACGCCTTA
>Ga0207710_10001114_pt1 | contig 13719 bp, 7 predicted proteins | sample KBSS24metaG_FD_184400 | JGI IMG/M metagenome (GOLD analysis project Ga0207710, IMG submission 184400) | Switchgrass rhizosphere microbial communities from Kellogg Biological Station, Michigan, USA - KBS S2-4 metaG (SPAdes) (version 2) | ecosystem: Host-associated > Plants > Roots > Rhizosphere >...
GCCGTAGGTTTCCTGGCCGCGGCCCCAACGCGGATCGCGAAAGATGTTGATATTCGGGCTCCAGAAAGTCAGTCCCTGGTAACGAGCGTGTTGGTTGTTACGGACAAACTCATGATGCTTGGCGCGGGCCTCGGTCGAGATGACGTCGGCGACGTCGTGCATCAGTTTCGTGTCCCAGGTAGCGGCGAGGCCGATCGCCTGTGGGAAGACTGTCGCGTAACCGGCGCGCGCAACGCCGTGGAGCGCTTCGTTCCACCAGTCGTACGCTGGAATGCCGAGACGCTCGATCGCCGGCGCGGCGTTCATCATCTGCGAGACTTTTTCTTCCAGCGTCATGCGGGAGACGAGATCGTTGACGCGTGTTTCGATGGGGAGGTTGGGATTTTTATATGATGGAGGAGATTGAGTCTGAGCTGGTAAGGTTACTAAGGCCAACAGTAAAAGTAGACACGATATACAGAATTTACATGATTCACAGGATTTCATCTTGTTATCTTGAAAATCTTGTAATCCTGTCTAGCGAGGTCATTCTCATCTAACCCCAAACAAGATATCGACCGTTAACTGGTCCAATCTTTCATAAGGCAGCGCCTTGTTTGCCAATTCTGCTCGATCAACCGAAAGCTCTTTGACTCGTTTCGCTTCGTCTGCACTGTATCGACCGAGCCTCTCAACATGCCCGTTGTGTATCTCCGCCAGCAGCGCCTGGATCTCCTTATCCTCATCAAACTGCCGCGCCTTCTCCTTCAGTATCAGATAATTTCTCATGCAGCCCGCGGCAAACTCCCACACACCTTGCTCATTCTCACTACGATACGAGTGCGCATCGAAGTGACGTGGTCCATCATACGAGCTCTCCAGCAGTCGCACTAAGAAGAACAGATTCTTGATCGACTCCGATCCAAACCGCAGATCCTGATCGAAACGCGGTCCCTTCTGATCGTTGAGATCGATATGAAAGAGCTTGCCCGCTTCAATCGCCTGGGCCACGACGTGATAAAAGTTGAGCCCGGACATCTGCTCGTGACCGACTTCCGGATTGACCCCGACCATCTCAGAATGAGCGAGCGTGGCGATGAAGCCGAGCATCGCGCCCGTCGTCGGCAGGTAAATGTCTCCACGCGGCTCATTCGGTTTTGCTTCAAGCGCGAACTTGTAGTCGTAACCTTGATCGATCGAGTATTCACAAAGGAAGTTGAGCGCTTCGCGGTTCCACTTCAGCGCCTCGCGCGGATCTTTGGCGGCATCGACTTCCGCGCCTTCCCGGCCACCCCAAAAAACGTAAATCTTCGCGCCCAACTCGACCCCCATATCCATCGAGCGCATTGTCTTCTGCAGCGCATACAGACGCACTCTCGGATCGCTCGAAGTAAACGCACCGTCTTTGAACACCGGATCGTAAAAGAGATTCGTGGTCGCCATCGGCACCTTCATGCCGTGGTCGTCCAGCGCCTGCTTAAACTCGCGGACTATGTGATCCCTTTCAGACGCCGTGGCGTCGATCGGCACCAGATCGTTGTCGTGCAGGTTCACGCCGTACGCGCCGAGTTCACTCAGACGTTTAACGATGGTGACTGGACTCAGCGTGGCGCGCGTCGCATCGCCAAACGGATCGCGCCCGCGATTACCGACGGTCCATAGACCAAAAGTAAATTTGTGTTCCGGTTTCGGTTTGTAAGTTTCGCTTGTCATAACCTCTCGATTCTATTCGCAGCCACTTCGAGTTTGACCGTGTCGTACTTTACGGAACTCGTTCCCACCATGATGTCGAACCAACCCGGCTCGACGACGCTCTTCATATTCAGGTCGAGAAATGAAAGTTTGTCGGGCGTAATCACAAACTCGACCGTTTTGCTTTCGCCAGGCGCAAGCGAGATCCGCTTGAAATCTTTCAGCTCCATGATCGGTCGCGTAACCGAGCTCACGAGGTCGCGAATGTAAAGCTGCACGATCTCGTCGCCCGCGCGCTTGCCGGTGTTCGTGACTGTAACGCTCACCGTCGCTTTGTCAGACGCGCTGATTCTCGCCGGACTTATCTTTAAATTCGAATAAGCAAACGTGGTATAACTCAAACCAAAGCCGAAGGGAAACAACGGCTCCTTGTTGGCGAAGAGATAGCCACGACGCGCGGTCGGTTTGCGGTTGTAGTAGAGCGGCAACTGGCCCACCGATCGCGGAAAGCTAATGGTGAGTTTGCCGGCCGGATTGTAGTCACCGAACAGAACGTCAGCAACGCCTACGCCGGTTTCCTGTCCTAAATAAAAGCCTTCCAGTATCGCAGGCACGTTTTCGGCGATGTAGTTGATCGAGAGTGGACCACTATTTATCAATAAAACAACGACCGGTTTACCAGTCTCGAGAACGGCTTTAACTAGATCATTCTGCCGGCCCACAAGGTCGAGACTATCGCGATCGCCGAGATGCGTGTCAGCCCAACCTTCCTTGTTCGTATCCTCATTTCCGCCGAGCACAAGCAACGCGACGTCTGCACTCTTTGCGATTGCCACCGCCTCGCCGATCAGTTTTTGATCCACCGCCGGATCACTGAGTTGAGCGCGATCGGCAAACCAGTCGCCACCCTCTTTCGTTATCTTGCAACCCTCGGCATAAGCCACTCTGACTCTGTCACCCACCTTATCCTTGATTCCCTGAAGCACGCTGACGCCGCGTCCGGGCTCATCGCTGTAGCCACCGAGATGCACCTGCGCCGCATTTGGACCAATCACCGCGATCGACTTCAACGCACTCAGATTCAGCGGCAGCAAGTTGTTTTCATTCTTGAGAAGCGTGATAGATCTTCGCGCCGCTTCGGCCGCGAGTGCCCGGTGCTCGCTCGAATTTGTGACCCGCACCGCGCGCTCGACATCAACATATGGATTCTCGAATAACCCGAGCAGAAACTTCGCGCGCAGATTTCGCGCGACCGCCTGATTAATCGTCGCTTCTGAAACCTTTCCGTCGTCAACGAGCTGCACGAGCGTCGCGTACGAATCCGGATCCGGAGTTTCCGTATCGACACCGGCTTCAATCGCGAGTTTCGCCGTCGTTGGTTTGTCTGAAGCGAGATGATGCAGATCCATCATCTGCGGAATCGCGTAATAATCAGATACAACGTGGCCCTGGAATCCCCACTCCTCGCGCAGTAACTTCTGCAGCAACCACTTATTCGCGTGAGACGGCACGCCATCAATCTCGTTGTACGAAGGCATCACGCTCATGATGCCTGCCTCAACGACAGCCGCCTTGAAGCTCGGCAAATAATATTCGCGCAACGCTCGCTCGGAAACGTTGATTGGACCAATGTTGGTACCGCTCTCCGGCTGGCCGTGCGCGGTGAAGTGTTTCGCAGTGGCGATAACGTGATTCTCATCAATGCCGGGGCCCGGTCCCTGCAAGGCTTTCACGATAGCCACAGCCATGCGCGACGTTAAATAGGGATCTTCGCCGTAAGTCTCTTCCGTCCGGCCCCAACGCGGATCGCGCGCGAGATCTAAATTTGGACCAAGCACCTGTTGACTACCGCGCGCGCGCGTCTCCAGCGCGCCGGCTGTGAACACTTTCGTGATGAACTCGGGATCCCACGTGGTGGCGAGCGCGATTGGCTGCGGAAAGCTCGTGCTGCCCTTGGCCATGTGCCCGTGAAGTATCTCGTCGTGAAGAATCGCGGGAATACCGAGGCGCGTGTTTTCGAGCAGCCATTTCTGAACGTCGTTGGCAAACTTCGCTCCCGCGCGCGGATCTTTCCGCTCTCTTTGTCGTGCGATCTGGCCGATGCCGTATTTCATGACCTCAGCAGCTTTGGCTGGCGAGAAGTCGCCGCGATCGGTCGCAAAGTCTGTTTGTGGATTTACCTGAGGACGGTTGGCCCAAAGACAGGTTAGCTGCGCGACTTTCTCTTCCAACGTCATCCGCGAAAGCAGATCGGCGACGCGCCGCTCAACCGGCAAACGTGGATTCTTGTAATCCGGAACTTTCTCCTGAGAGCTCATATGTGCAACAGGCCACCAGACTAAGGTGAGGATCGCAAGGCATATGCTGAATCCAACAGTTGGTTTTTTTCTCAAGGAGTTGTTCTCTCTTTGACCTTATTTAGCTAATCCACTCATTGAAATTCCCAGAGAAGAGGCGATTGACATCTCTGGAGATCTCTTCCGGAGTTATCGCGCGCCCACGATCAAGCAGTTGCTGGTAGGAATCGTAGAGCGCATCGGCAATTTGCCGGCGCGCGTGTTTCCATTTGTAGATCAGTTGTTCGAGCACACGCGCGTCAGAATGTTGCGGAATGAAGCTTTGGCCCAACAACTCGAACCGCTCACGGGTAATTTCCGACACCGTCGACGGATTGTTTAGAAACCACCAACAGCCAAAAGGCATCAGGTTGCTGAACTTCCTCGCAGCCACGCATAACTCATGCTGGTTCTCGCGCGATAGAAACGTCACCAGGAATTTAACGTCAGGGTATTCAGCGCAAAGCCGCTCGATCGACGTCACATCAGCACGACCAAGCCCGTCGCCCGCCTCGCGGAGTCGTGGATTGACGCGGCGTCGTACTCCAATCATCAGCGTAAACGGCAGGCCGTGTTCTTTAGCAGTCGGTAACACTACGTCGCGCAACAATCGATCGCGTATGTCATCATCGGGAAACTTGAAATTCGCGGGTAACGACACCGCGATATAAGCGGCGTTAGTACGCTGGATCCAGTGTTCGAGGAACTGGCGCGAGAGCATGGCCGCGCCTCTACTCGAATCGTTCAGCAGTCTGTCTAATCTCAAGGACGATTTAAAGCGAGAATCAGGCGCGAAGCCACGCTCCCAGAACGAACGTTCTGTTTCATCAAGCGGATCGTTCGTCATCACGACACTACTCACGCGCGCGATGTCAAACACCTGATCGAAATGATCGGCGAGTCTTTGCGAGCTGAAGAAGGCGCGAGCCTCTTTCAAGTCTGGAGCGCGTGTGTCGAGACCGAAGACGTCGAGCACTGAAATGATTCCCTGCGCCGCTTCAGACGTGGGTGTGTTATCTACGAATAAAGTCTTCCAGACGAGGTCGGCCTGATCCGTTTTAGACATGGCCCAGAACTGTTCGTACGAAACTCGCGCCGAGCGCAATGCTTCCGCCGTCAGGTAGTGATAGGTCAGCAGCTCATCAATACCCCACAAACACAATTCCTTGAACTCGAGCGGAAACAGGTGCGTGTGTGCATCCGCGACGGGCGTAGAGCTCACAATCAATTCCACCTGCGCCCGCAGCTCTGTTGTATTTGAAAGCAACTGACTTTCGATTGACGTCACCATAAGCTTGTCCAATTACACTGGCATCATGGGCACACGCGCGTCCAGCGGATCGGCCCAGCGATCGTTTGGGATTGCCGGCGTCCAACCGGGCCGCAGCGGATCCTGGTCGTAAGCGTACGAGCCAAGACGCAGATATAACTCGCGATACTCAGCAACTTTGTCACGATCCAGCCTGATACCCAAACCGGGTCCGTCAGGCACCGCAATGGCGCCGTTTTCATACTTCAGCTTGCCACCCTGAATGATGTCATCAGTCAAATAATGATAATGGGCATCAGCCGCGAACGACAGGTTGGGTATAACAGCGCCGAGATGCAACATCGTTGCGAGCTGAATGCCGAGCTCTCCCGACGAATGCACGGCGACACCGAGTTGAAACGTCTCACAAACGCCGGCTGCTTTCACGCACGCGCGAATGCCGCCCCAGAACGTTGTATCAAGCAACACCACATCGACCGCCGTATCGAGAATATTAGCCGCGAGTTGTTCGAAATTAACTACGACGGTATTCGTCGCGAGCGGCATGCGCACCTTTTCACGCACACGCCGCATTCCGTTCAGACCATACACGGGATCTTCCAGATAATCATTGCGAATCGTTTCGATCTGCTGACCAAACCAGATTGCCGTCTCCGTGGACCAGACCGCGTTTGGATCAAAGCGAAACCGATCACCGTCAAGAGCAGCGGCCAGCGCACTATAGCATTCGAGCTCATACTCGGGAGGAAACACGCCTCCTTTTAACTTATGTGAAGTGAAGCCAAACTGCTTCTTCAACGCCTGCGCCGATTCGACGAGTTGCTCAACGGTTCTAACCTCACCTTTTCCGTCTCGTGAATTCGGATAACGAAAGAACAAGTAAGACGCAAACGGCACACGCTCACGCAAACGACCACCAAGGATCTCGGAAACCGGAACACCCCACTTCTGCCCGAGAATATCAAGACACGCAAACTCGATCGCCGCCAGCATCTGCGTGCGATTGTTGTAGAGCGACGCGGTCGGATTCGCGATCAGAAATCTCAGCTCTTCAACTCGCGCCGGATCGTGTCCCACTAAATACGACTTCAGCGCCCGAAACGCAGCTTCCGCCGATTCACCCCCGCCGCCCATCTCACCCAAACCGATCAAACCTTCATCCGTCTCCACCTCGACGATCGTCCTTACAAACCGTCCCCAATGACAGCCATTCGCATGACGCAACGGCGCCTCAATCGGAACAGTAACCGTCGTCGCTCTTAAATCCGTGATCTTCATCCGTGAAATCTGTGGCTAAAAAACCTCACCATTCCAACGCTCTCTCTTTGTACTCCGAAAGCGTCTTTGCCGGCGGCTCGACTCCACGCGGCAGCGGCTGCTTCGCGAATGTCTGAAAGTAGAGCAAACAAGCATCACGCCACCAAACAGCATCGCGCTCTTGAATTGCAAGCTTCTTCGAAATCGCGGCGTGCCGTTCGGGATCGATCACTCCAGAGAGTGTGGCCCACGTGGCGCGCGTGGATCTCACCCAATCAACGCCGCTTTGATAGTGCAACGCCATTTCATCCCAGAGCGTGCGGCCCGACTTCATCTTGTAATTCCACGGCACGTGATGAAACCAGAGCAGAAACTTTTCCGGACATTGCTGAAGATCCGAAAAGCGCTGCGGCAGATGATACTGGCTCACTGTGTCGCTGCCCGTTTTGGTTCGATCAAATCCAATCCCAAACGCATCCGCCTTGTGATAGTAAACCGGGTTCCAATCGTCACGTTTCTCCATGTCCCACCAGGGCGCTGGTCCATAGTGATGTCCGCCCCAAAAGAGGTGATGAAGACCAAGCGGCGTCATGTAATTCACGACTGCCTCATACGACTCCAGCATCAGCCGCACGATAGTTGTTACCGCACGAGCATCGTGAGTGAGCGTCATCTTCGTCCATTCCGTCGCGATCTGCTCGGATGAAAGTTGCGGATCCCACGCTAGTCGACCGAAGGCGTACCAATTCGCCTGCAAAAGATCGTAACCGGTCCAATTCGTATCAGAGCCCGTATTCGCAACGCCTGCGATCCCGGTCAGGCGTTGTCGATAGAGTTCTCCATCTACAACTTTAGCTACAGTCGAGCCACGCCCATGCGCGTACGTGTCTGAGTCGAGAAACTCACGCCACATCGACGCCAGAAAAACAAAGTGATTATCGAAGCCGAGATACTCCTGCGTGATCTGGAGCTCCGGCATCACAGGGGTGCGCGGCATCGCGCCGAAGAGCGGATGAAAAGGCTCGCGCGGCTGGAAGTCTATTGGTCCATTCTTCACTTGTAGCAGCACATTCGGCGCAAACTTCCCGTCGAACGGCTGCAGGTTCTCGTAAGCGGCGCCGGCACGGTCGTAACCGGGCTTCATGTCGTAAACAAACGCACGCCACATCACGATCCCTTGATGCGGCGCCAGCGCTGCGGCGAGCATATTCGCGCCGTCCGCGTGCGTGCGATTGTACGTTCGTGGACCAGGCTGACCTTCACTGTTTGCCTTGACGAGAAAACCACCGAAGTCGGGAATCAGCTTGTAGATCTCGTCAACCTTCTGCTTCCACCACTCAATAACCGCAGGGTCGAGCGGATCGGCAGTCGGCAACTTCCCCAACTCAATCGGCGCTGAAAAACGAGGCGAGAGATAGACGCGAATTCCAAACGGGCGAAACACATCGGCAATGGCAGCAAACTTCTTGAGATATTTTGCTGTGAGGAACTCGGAATTAGCGTTGACATTATTCACTACCGATCCGTTGATTCCGATCGAAGCGTTCGCCCGCGCATAGTCGAGCAGCCTGCGGTTGTCGTCTACACCCATCCATAAAGACTTGCCCGCATAGCCTCGCTCGATACTGCCGTCGAGATTGTCCCAGTGATTGAGCAGGCGCAGCTTCAAGCGTGGTGTTTGATCGATCTGCAAACGATCGATTGGCTGTTCAGTTTGCAGCAAACGCAGAAAGTGAAACGTGCCGTAGAGTGTCCCGATATCGGTTGTCGACGCGATTACGATTACGTTTCTGATCGTGCGAATGCGAAAGCCTTCCGGACCGAGATTCTTCAGCTCAGCTTCCCAACCGAGCTTGTGAATGAGGGTGGAAGTTTGAGGGAGTCCGATTACAACAGAAGCGTCGTCACTGTTCCCAACGACAATCCCTGCTCCGAGTAGTTCGCGACGAATCACATCAAACGTTGCAGACTGGCCTTGTACCGCAATCGAACCAACGCGCCGCGAGGGAAGCTGGTCATAACGCAGCCACAAACGTGAACCGTCATCGGCTTTTACATGGCCACAAAAAGGCACAAAAAGCACAAAAAAATTTAGCGCGTATAAATATATCTTTTGTGCTTTTTGTGCTTTTTTGCGGCTCACAGTAGTCCCTGTTTACGGAGGAAGTCTCTGATTGCAGCGTAGCTTTGGACCATTTCTTCGCGACTGAAGCCGCCGTGCTTGCGTCCCTTGATCGTCACCAGCCGGTTTGGAACGCCGGCTTTGTCGAGCGCCGCATGAAGTCGAACCGCGTGACTATACGGCGCAACATCATCATTCTCGCCGTGAATGGTGATGATCGGCGGCAGACCTGCGCGCACGTAGTTAATAGGAGAAAGTTGTTTGGCGAGTTGCTCCGGATTGCTCATACTGCCAAACCACTCGCGCGCGTAGTTCTTTGCGTTCGGACCTTCGAGCAAATCCGCGACGTCGCCTATTCCAAACCAGTTAACAATCGCCGCCACTTTCACCTCGGGCACTTTCGCCGTGTTCCAGCGATCGTTACCCTCAATGGGGCATTGTCGATCGAAGATACTATTCGCCGGCAACATGCCTGTAATTAAAGACAGATGCCCTCCCGCCGACGTTCCTGTCAAAACAAACTTTGCCGGATCGAGCCCGTAATCGCGCGCGTGATAAGTAGCCCACCGCAACGCGCAACGAGTGTCTTCAACCGCCGCGGGCGCGGGCGCCTGTCGCGCAGTTCGATATTCAACGTTGATAACAGACCAACCGAGCTCGAGGTATGGCAGCAGGTACAGGACGTTTCGTTCTTTCTGTCCATCAACCCAACCGCCGCCATGAAAGAGAATCAATGTCGTCCTGGGGCGACTTCGATCTTTGGGAAGATACAGATCGAGTTTAAGTTCGAAGTTACTTGCTTTCGCATAAGTAACATTTGGGAAGATGTCGTAATCAACCGGCGCATAGTCAATCCAGCGATCAGTTTGACCGTACGCAGGTCCACAGATTACGCAGATTACACAGATGAAAAAGAGAATCTGCGTAATCTGTGGATGGATTTTCTTTGTCATCAACTCAGAAACTAAAACGTAGTCCGAAGCGCCACTGGCGCGACTGGTTCGGCCCGTACGTAGACGTGACGATTCCAAAATTCGCTCCGGTAACATCAGACGCTGGATTGGCGAAGTTCGCATGGTTCGTCGCGTTGAGCGCCTCCGCGCGGAATTGTAAGTTAGCGCTCTCCGTGATCCTGAACGTGCGGAAGATACTCAGGTCAGTCTCGAAGAAACCAGGACCACGCAGAGTATTTCGCCCGACAGTTCCAAAGCGCGCGCCAGTCTCCGGCGCCCAGGCACAATTCGCAGTGCAGTTTATCCCAAGCACCGTGTTGTCGAACCATACTCCAGCGCTTGCGCCACGCTGTCCTACCGTACCAACGCCACCCGGTATGGCGATGGTCGGGTTGAGTTGATTCGGCACCTGGCCGCTGCCGCCTGCGAGCAGATTCGGCGCGCTGCCTTGAATGACATAGATCGGCAGCCCGCTCATCACGCTCACCACACCGCTCACCTGGAAACCGCCAAAGACTGCACTGGCCCAACCTTCACGAGCCATGCGCTGGCCCTTTCCGAACGGCAGGTCGTACACGCCGTACATTTGCAGGTTGTGCTCTCGATCATAACTGGCGATGCCGCGGTTGCGCTGCTTCTCCGGCAGGTATTGAATCCTCGGACCTTGATCGTTGTCGGCGAAGTTGATCGTCTTGGACCACGTGTAAGAAGCTCCAAAAAGCGAGCTGGCCCAGCGTCGCGTGACTAGCGCCTGGAGAGAATCATACGTTAAGTCGCCGTATGGCTGAATTGAGTTGATGTCTGCCAGTAAACCAAACCGAACCGCCAACGGCCGGCCCGCGTTGCCGGTTCCCGGTGGGCCGGCGTTGATATTGATGAACCCCATCTGACCTTTTGCGCGCGTGCCCACATATCCCACCTGACTAACGAACCGCCACGGCAGCTCACGCTCGATCAGGAAGTTGAACGAGTGAATCTCCTTGCGCGACGGCTCCTTCGGGAACGTCGTGGTTCCCGTGTTTGCCGGCAGGGTGATAATGCCCTGCGTGAGATCAGGCGGACTACTACTATTGATCAAACCCTGGCGCAGCGTAGTCACCGGAATGAAACCGTTGTCGGCGCCGTTGAACCTGATGGCCGGCATGGACCAGATGTTGGCAATCGGAAACGCATTCCTCACATCCTGGAACGGTCTCGGATCGGCGGATTGGCCGTAACCGCCACGAAGCACAGTCTTGTCGTTCCAGCGATATGCGATTCCCACGCGCGGCAGAAACTGACCGGTTCCCGAGCTGGCGCCACTGTCGAATGGAACTCCACTTAACCCACCTGTGAAAATCTTGCCTGTCTCTGGATCAAATAGGTTGATGCCGGTGTGGTCTTTTCGCGGCACGCCAAAAAGCTCCCAACGCAGACCGTAAGTCAACGTTATGCTTCGTCCGATCTGCCAGTGGTCACGAGCGTAAAGCGCATATTGTTTCCACCAAACTGAGTTCGGGTTACGCAGTTGGTCCACCTTGCCCGCCTGGGCCGGGAGGCCCAGCAGGAAATCGGCCCAACTATGGAAGAGCTGGCTTTCTCCAAGGCTCGCTGCATCGCCTTGCTTGCGGGTGGCGGTGCCGCTGAAGCCGAAAGAGCCGCGCACCGTTTGAAATGTGCCGCCCTGTGGCTGGAAGTGATTGAGCTGCGGATTGAGAAAATCGCCGCCGAAGCGGAACGAGTGCTTCCCTTTTAGCCACGAGAGATTCGCCGTGGCGACATACTGGTTGTCGCGGAATAGAAACGGATTGCCGGTGTTGTCGTTGCCGATGTTGGTCCACCCGCCGTTGATCTGAAACGCGGGCACGCCGCCTTGCAGGTGATCCGGACCATTCGTGCCGGGAATGCGCAGGACATCCAGCCCGAAGTTCGAAACGATATCGAAGCCTTCAGCGCCGAGTCGCTGGCGCGTATAGCCGATGTTTGCGTCCAAAACCACATTGGAAGTAAATGAGTAAGTCCCGCCGATGCCAAACACATTAATCAACCCGGGAGCCGTGCCCAGTTGCCCGCCGTTCAAAGCCGGACCACTGACTTCTCCAAATATCGGTGGATCGATGATCAGCGTTGGGGATCGACTGTAACGGCCAAACAAGGTGAACTTACCGCCGTCGTAATTGATCTTCAGATCCGCGTTTGTGCGGTTGAACTCTGCGACACCCGCGGTGGCAAAGTTTTGTGTGAACCCGGGCTGGTTCGGCAAAGGTAAGCGCCTGATGATCTCGAGAGCCGCGATGTCGATCCGGTTTGCCGGAATCGTGTTGTTGGCGAAAGGCGTACGCAATGCTGGATTCGGGTTTGACGCCGGGTCATAGACGGTGATGCCTGTGCCGGTGAAGTTCACGTTGCCGTTAGCGTCAGGCCGCAGGCTCGCCGGCGCCACACTGGCTGTCGTTCCGGCTGCGTTGCGCTGTGTCGTGCGCTCGAGATCGGTGAAAAAGAAAAGCCTGTTCTTGCCACTCCAGATCGATGGTCCACCCTCACCGAAATGTGGCAGGATGATTGGACCACTAACGGCATAACCGAACTGGGCCAGAATATCCTTCGGGTTTTTCACCTGGTTTGACGCCTGGAAAAAGCGTCGCGATCGGAAGCGGCTGTTTGTATCGTAACCCCAGCCAGTGCCGTGGAAATCATTTCCGCCACTCTTGATACTGACGTTGATCGCTGCGCCGCCGGCAAGGCCCTGCTCAGCATCAAACGCATTCGTGACGATGTTCACTTCCTGTATCGCTTCGGCGGGCGGCACGTAAACCGTATTTGTCGGCAGCCACGGATAAATAATGCTGGCGCCGTCAATCTTCGTGTTGTTCTGCAAACGCGATACGCCGTTGACGTTGTAAGAGATCGACCGCTGCGGGTTACCGGCGGCGGAGTTGTCTTCGCCGTTGCCATTGGCGTTGAGGAAAAAGCTGCCCGTGCCCCGCGTCGTGCCCGGGATGAGTTGGATCAGACTCTGATAGTTGCGACCGACGCTGCCGAACAGTGGCAGGTTGTTGATCTGCCTCGCTGTTTGCGTGACGTTCACATCGGCGCGATCGGTCTGTAAAGTCGTGTCCAGGCCGGCCGTGATGAGAACCGTTTCCTCTAACCCGCCGATCTCCAGTTGGGCATCGAAACGATAGGTCTTGTTGGCATCGATGCGGACACCCTCTTTGACTGTCGTTTTGAAAGATGATCGCGAGATTGCGATTTTGTAGACGCCTACCTGCAGATCGTTCAACGAGTAAGCGCCACGATCATCGGTCATGACGGTGGAGACGTCTCCGGTGGCCACGTTGGTAAGTTCGACCTTTGCGCCTGAAACAGCAGCTCCGTTTGGATCCGTAACGTTTCCGACGAGAGAGCCATAAAGGACTTGCGCCCACGTCACAGCGGGCATAAGGAGAACTGCTAAAAACAACAGCGCCAGGTACGGAGCCGTTCGATGTGTATTGTGTTTGGTGCGCGTCGGAAAGGCTGTGAAGGTAAACATAACTCTCTCTCTCCTCTTCGGGGTTGACGGGCCGATTCAGGGTCCGGGTTAAGTTGTTCTTACCAATTAGTTCGCGACCACAACAAAATAGATAAAGAAAAACGCCTCAGGCTACAGCCGGGGCGCCGAAGTGTTTTAGTAAAACGAGCGCGATCGTGCCGCGCAGGCGCGGCTGAGTTATCGGATCGCTCGGTACGATCTGTGTTTCCGCACGCGTAAACGAGTGCTGGCGCACGGTGTCTTTGATGATCGGTCCCACCTTCTCCCAGGCGCGCGTTACCTCGCCGACGATCACGATCATGTCCGGTGCGAGGCCCGAAACGAGGGGTGCAATTCCCAAACCGAGATACTTCGCCATCTGCTGCAACGCATCGACTGCTTTGCCGTCATCCTGCTGGGCCAGTCGCAGCAGGTGCTCGAAGCTGATAGTTTTATCGAGTGTCGCGGAACGACGCCCGCGGCTCGAGCCCGCCTGCGAGTAATAGCGAATGGCGGCCGAGTTGGAGGCATACATTTCCCAACAGCCACGGTTGCCGCAACTGCATTCAAGCCCATCCTGAACAAGGGCAGCGTGGCCGAATTCGCCGGCCGTACCA
>Ga0207710_10001115_pt1 | contig 13718 bp, 18 predicted proteins | sample KBSS24metaG_FD_184400 | JGI IMG/M metagenome (GOLD analysis project Ga0207710, IMG submission 184400) | Switchgrass rhizosphere microbial communities from Kellogg Biological Station, Michigan, USA - KBS S2-4 metaG (SPAdes) (version 2) | ecosystem: Host-associated > Plants > Roots > Rhizosphere...
CTCGGCGCGCTGCCGGACTCGGCCTATCGGCGGGGGCTTGCGGCCCTGGCGCATTTCGCGGTGGCGCACACTACCTGAAAAGCAGTAAACTTCGCAGCCCTCGCCCCCAAATCGATTTCGGGATGTAGCTCAGCCTGGTAGAGCACTACGTTCGGGACGTAAAGCTGTCAAGTCCTGAAAAGCCTCCATTCCTCTTTTAGTACAAAGCCTTACGAGCAATCGGTTCGCGCTGCCGAACGGCGAAAATTGCGCTGGGGCCTCACTGGGGCCTCAGAGCTACCAGGCCCAATGAGTCGCGATATCCCGAGAGCTTGTGGTCGCGGCGAACAAGAATGGAAGTGGTCGGGATGAGAGGATTTGAACCTCCGACTCCCACGTCCCGAACGTGGTGCTCTACCAGGCTGAGCTACATCCCGAATTACGGCGGCACTAAAGGTCGGAAACCCGCATAACAGACCACACTGCAGGTCGAGAGGGAGACCTCAAGCGAGCGTGCGAGTCTACGGCATGGCACCAACGCGTTCAATTCGACGCTCGCCTCCCGCATCACGGAAGGGAAACCCGTTTCCTAGCCCCGCTACATAGCACTGCGGGACTTGGTCACCGTTAAACCCGCATCGAATAGTGGAGCGAGACCCCATTGAACGCGGACCGGTGTGTGCGCCGCGAATAGAGCCTCGGAATGGCAGCCATGGGGGCGTACTAAAGAGACCAGGGGTTGAGAAGTGTTTCTAAGGTCGCTGGTTCGGGTCCAGTCATCGCGACCACTAGTCATAAATTCAACGTCACCCCTACACGCACCCTTCCGAGTGCGGCGCAACATGACACTCCACATTAACAGAACGGGTTCCAGTACTCGCCTCGCCTAATTTTTGTTGCAAGAATGTCGTTCCCGCGAATGGGCAGCGCTGATTACTTAAGGACCCAGACGTCAATGCGGAAAGGACCAACATGCGGATTGCCGATCTACGCATAAGAAACTTTCGCGGCATCAGGGTCGGGCACATTCGCTTCGACCGTCATACCGTGCTCAGTGGCCCGAACAATTGTGGCAAGACCACCGTCATCGAAGCGCTTGCCCTCTTATTCGGTCGAGATCGAATGCTTCGGGCGCTTACCGAGCACGATTTCTACGGCGGCGATCCACAGCCCACTGACCGGATTCAGCTGGTAGCCACGATCGTTGACTTCGAAGGAGACGAGCCCGCCGAACACGCAGAATGGTTCAGAGAGGATCGCGGGATCATCAAGTGGTGGGACCCAGACACCGGCGCCACCTCAGCGACGCGTGATCAAGCCACCTGGCGGTTGGCATGTCAGCTTGGATTCTGCGCCAGGTTTGATCGCCCTTCCCTCGATGTAGAAACCATCCGCTACTTTCATGACGACGATTCCGTGTTGGACGTCTTCCTTGAGGATGTAGCGACTCCCGTCCCAAACCGCCTGATTCGAGACATCGGATTTTTTCTCGTCCCTGCAGGTCGGACATGGGATCGCGTGGTTTCTTTCGGTTCGGAGCTTTTCCGTCGCGTTGTCGCTTCGGGAGATGGACAGCCTGCTGAATCTGTCCTTGCAGAACGCGATCGTTTACGAGTTCCTATGCAACCACTTGAGGCCGATCAGCGGCTGCAGCCCATTATCGCCAGCTTGAATGCTGAGTTATCAGGATTCTTTCGCAGTGGGCCAACGCTGCATCTTCGTGTAACGGCTACCGACAGCGACGGCCTGCTCGATGCCGTCGTCCCGCACTATCGTCAAGCTGGTGCGGGAACAAACCTACCCGCCCGCAGGCACGGAACGGGTCTCATTTCGCTCCAGCATCTGCTCCTGCTGTTTCAGTTTGGTCGGCGCCGCGCGGCAGACGGCGAAGGATTTTGGATGGCCCTGGAGGAGCCAGAATTGCATGTCCCACCGCCTCTGCAGCGGCGGCTCGTTCATCGGATTCAGGCGTTGTCTACTCAGACTTTTGTATCGACCCATTCCCCGTTGGTGGCTGCGATGGCGGACCCGCAATCACTCATCATGCTGCGCAATGATAACGGAACACTCACCAGCACAGCACTGCTGAAAGGGCTACTGCCCTCTGACACGCCGAATGGTATACGCAAGCTCTTCCAAGGAAATCGAGCCGAGACGATCTCCGCCTTGATGTATGAGATTGTGCTCGTTCCAGAAGGTCGTATTGACTACGAATGGTTGAGACTACTAACCCGAGCCGTGGATCTACATCAAGGATGGCGTGCCGACGCAGAATGCCGGCTCGGATGCTACGTAGGTGTCGTTCCAACGCACGACGCCGCTGTCGAGATGACAGTTGCCACTCTCTCGCGTCTTCATCCAAACGTCACGGCGCTAGTCGATGGCGACGCAGCAGGACTCCACTACACTCAAATGCTGGCTGCTTCGGCAGCGCCTCCCGCTTTAACTCTGCGTTGGCCAGACGGATGGACGATCGAGGATGTAGTTGGCTGGCTGCTCGATGCCGACGCGGCGTCCGCCATTGCGGCGCTGGCGAACGCTGTTGCCCCCGCGCCGCAATCCGTGGCGGCGCTAGTGACACGTTTGAAATCCGAAGATCGAGGAACGCACGGGTTGAAACAGGATCACGTCGCTTACGAGGGGATCGCGGATGCGATCGGCTCGACTGACGCATGCTGCGATCGCGCGCGTGAATTGCTTAACGCATTGGCCGATACACTGCTCGGCGCCGAAAACAACCGCTTTACCATCACTGCTGGCCAAAACCCGCAAGTCAGAGTCTTTCGTCCGTGACTCTTTTTGCCGTTGAAGGCCCGGCCGGCAGTGGTAAGACGTGTCGACTTATGTCGCTACTGTCCGAAACGCTCGCCGAAAGGCCACTGAACGATGGGCAGAAGGTTCTAGCCCTCACATTCATGCATGGTGCCAGGCGGCGTCTCAATGAACGATTGCGCACCGTCGATCGACTCAGGGGACGGTTTGATTGCCTGACCATCGATAGTTTCGCCTGGAAACTGCTCAAGCGTTGGCGCTCGCTCGCCGGCGCCCTGACATTGAGACCCCCGCAGGACGATGACTTCGATGCACAGTGTGAAGGCGCTGGGGTACTACTGGAAAGGCCCGAAGTATGCCGATGGGTGAGCACGAGTTATCCGGTTGTGCTCGTGGATGAAGCCCAGGATCTGAAACCGCAGCGCTTGCGGATCATTAGGGCGGTGGAGCAAGCGACAAGATTGCTAGTTGCCGCCGATGAGTTTCAGTGCCTCGACACGGCACTGCGCCCCAATCCGTTTGTTGCCTGGATACACCAAGTGTGCCGGCCGCAGGTGCTGAACGAAATTCGCAGGACCGAAGTTCCGTGCCTTCTACAGGCTGCCGGTGCGCTGAGGCGAGGCGCAGTGCCAGTGGCTGAGCGGGATTTTCGAATCATCGCGGCTAGAGGAATCGCAATGGCCGCCGCATATCTCGCAAATGCGATTGCCTGGCGACGTGGGGGAAACGTTGCGATTATCACGCCTTCCTTGGCAGGCAATTTTTCCCGAGATGTCCTGGATCGTGTTTGCCATCAAGCTTGCGGAGCCCAAGGAAATGGACCCTATTCGATTCACTGGGATCGCTCTGACAACGAAGAAGTTGGAAGACTTCTGCGCGGACTTGAGTTAGCCGAGGGCAGCAGTCTCGATACCACCCTTACCGTACTTGCCAACCTTCCCCGATCAATGGCGGTACATGGAGCCTGCACGTGGGCAAAGTATCAGGCTCGCGCCGCTGGAAAAAGGACGTTTTGCCAGGCGGAAATCGAGGCGGCGGTGACTCGACACGTTGCCATGCAGCGGCAACGTTTCGGTATAGATCAGCATCCATTCACCGCAATGACCGTACAGCAAGCGAAAAATCGGGAGTTCGAAGGCGTAGTCGTCCTGTGGCCATTTACTGTTGGTGGTGACGCGGAGCAGAAGCGGAGACTGTTATACAACGCTATTACTCGTGCGAAGCGATGGTGCACAGTAATCGTCCAAAGCGATCAGTTGCTGGCAGGTGCACCGTTCCGTTGAACTCACGAGTGACAAAAAAGCACTGCTCCGGTCAAGTGCAGGTCGCCACGCCATCCGCCTGGCCGGCGACACAGGAGCGCTCGAACATCAGCAAAGACCCCGCCGCCTCGTCGACTTCAGGTCCGATCCGCTTGATGACTCGCGATGATTTGATCCAATGGGTACTCGCGGTGGGCATTTCATCCTCTTAACTGATGAGGCGTACTCATATGCGTCGGTCCTGATCGCGGTTCTATGCAAATTGTCATTAATCCCGACGCTGCCAATTCCAGGAAAGTCGTGCTATGCGAGCGAATCATTCACGAGACGTCGGCCGACTATCACCCCACTTATGTCGTCCTAGATCATGCTGACTATGCCGAACAACCAGAATTGTTGACGGAATTTCGCGATCTTGCTTTTGCTTGGAAGCGTAACGATCCTATTGAGAGAACGCCACACTATTTGCGTTTGCTCATGAATGAGACGAGCTGCGATTCGCTCATCTGGCTTTCCCATCGCGCGCTTGGTTTCGACGACAGGCTCTTCACCTGGCTTCTCGTTCACGAGCTGCGCCATGTGTATCAGTTTCGGATAGGTTACCAAACGAGTAATGTGAGAGCGGCGGTTGCCAATCTTAGACGGAAATCTGAGTTTCTCACGTTACCAGCCACCCTCTTCGCTCCTACAGAAATGGACAGCGAGCTGTACGCGTATCGCTACTGCAGGCGCTCATTCGAGGATGGAGACGGATTTACGCAATTTCAACGCAACACCGCGTTGCCACGATGTCCTGGCGAGCCATATTGGCGATTTCTCTCGGAGCTCGATGCAGCGATGCCGTGACGCCGCGTTGCCGAACCTCGGCCTTGACTTTGGACTTGCCCAGCAATCGCGCGTCGTGGGATTCGTAGCTCCCTGATGCCGCGAGGCTGCAGTCGCCGCAGTCTCGCTTTTTGGGGGTTGGGGGGTGCGCGCGCAGCACGCTCCCCTGCAAATGCCAACTCGTAGTCGCCAATCTTGCGCTTTCAGCCACTTTTCTTGACGTTTACACAGCGCAAAGGCCCTTACTCGCGCATAGCTGCGTTGCTAACGTCTCTTCGCGCGACCTCCAGCCCCGGCCTGCACCCCCGCGGTCCGCCGCAGGCTAGAGTCCCGCTTCCTGGAGGGCGGCACCTTCTCCGGAGCCGCCCTCGATTTTTCATCGCTGGCGAGCTCGTCAATATTTCTCTTCTGCGGCGACTTAGATGTGTCCGATCAAATAGGAGATGCAAACCATCTTTGAACTCGTGCATCTGCAACAAAGCAGTCTCGCTCGAATCGCACTGAATGTGCGGCACAGCATGCAATATCCTTCGTGGATATGGCCGTGTTCGGCTCCGTCGTGTTTCTGGTCGGTGTCGCGGTGCTCGCAGCGCTCGGGCGACTACCATGGCTTTTATGGGGCTGGTACCTCATCGCAAGCATCGTGACCTACGGCACCTACGCGGCCGACAAGGACGCCGCGGTGGAGGGCCGTTGGAGAGTCGCCAATTTGACGCTGCATGTGCTTGGGCTCATCGGCGGCTGGCCCGGTGCATGGATGGGACAGCAAGTTTTGCGGAATAAGAACAGGCAGCCTACCTTCCAGGTCATGCTGTTTCTGTCCATTTCTCTGCACCTTCTTCTGGTCAGCGGTCTCGCTTTTGCAGATCGGTCCGCGGGGTCTCGGCACCCTTCGCAACCCTCAACCACTCTGCTTTCTTTTCACAGCGAAAAAGCGCCCGGCTCTTGGGAGAGCCGGGCGAAGAAGAATCGCCATCAAGCGTCTTTGCGACGCGTCCAGATGAGATTGAATGATCCTCGATCGCCTTCAAATAGTCCCGCATTGACGGTCTCAGGGAAGGAAGGATCATCCAGAACGACCGAGAGGTAGGGACGGCCTTCAGCAGTCTTCTTTTCCCATGCGACTCCTATTTCCTCACCACCGCCGAGATAGAGTCGGAAGTCAGGCGAGTGCTCCGATTTTTTCTCGCAGGCAGCGATTCTCACGAGCTCGTAAATGCCTAGTGTGCGGATGACGCCACCAAAGCCTTCCCGAGTTTTATCGAATTTTCCGATTTGCATGATCAGTTACCTTTTGCTTACTTCAGGCCGCGCCATTGCGTCCTGATGGCGAAGCACAAGAGGCCCCTGCCGGTCCGCCGAACCATCAGGCCGAAACGAAGTGAAGGATCCGAAGACAACAAAGAATTTGCTCCGCGAGGAAACGGTGCAGCCGTGGGGAAATTCTTTGTTGCACAGGATTGTCGGATGAGGACCGAGGCGCAGCCGCGCAGGGGACTACGATTCGCCGAGAAGGATAGGATGCAAAGGCGGCGGCCAGACAAAAGGGAGCCTGATTATGAAGATTGGCTGAAATTGAGATTCAGCGAGGCCGCGACATCTGGTCGCCAACTCAATATGTACACGGAGACCAGCCGCGAGTCTCTGGCGCGGTCTTCCGCGTCGCAGTCTCGCTCCTTACGGGGGTGCAGGGGGTGCGGTCTCCCGCTCCCCCTGCCTCGGGCCTCAACAAGAGAAAGAGCCGCCCAAAAGTGCATCGGCCCCGACAGATCAGGCGGCGTAGCGCCTGCGAGCTCGCTCTACGCCCGCGAGCCGTCTCCTCGCATGTTCGATATATTTTTCTTCCAACTCGATGCCGAGATAGTCGCGCCCACAAAGCGCGGTGGCGACCAGCGTCGAGCCAGAACCGGCGAAAGGATCGAGCACGAGCGCACCGGGCATTGAGAAAGTCTGAATCAGCGGCTTCAAAATGCTGACGGCTTTTTCAGTGGGATGAACACGATTACCCGAGTATTCCCACGGCAGCACATCATCGAGCGCTCTCACCGGCGGGTGCGGCTGACCCTTTGCCAAAAGGTACGCCTGCTCGTGGCGGGCATTGAGAATCCCGCGCCGCGAAGCGTAACCCTTGTGCCAAACCATATGCCCGACCGCTTTGAAGCCTGCGCGCTTCCATGCTGCAAAGAAGGCGTCAATTGCCGTCCAACCGTAGAATGAAACGCAGAAGGTATTGGGCTTGAGCACGCGATAGAGATCGTCAAAGGCGCCGAGGATGCTTCCGGGATCGCTGTCATTAGCGATCGAACGACCGCTTCGATCTTTGTAGCGCACGAAGTATGGCGGATCAGTGACCACCAGATCGACGCTCGCGCCGGGAAGTGTCTTCAGCACCTGGACGCAATCGCCCTGAATGACTTGATTGACTGAATTTTGAATCGACATGGGACTCTCCGCAGGGTTGTTCAAGACGCGGAGAGGCCGAGCTGCGCGCACAAGCCGGCTCGTCACCTGGCTTCCAGCCAGGGGAAACGGTCAACACGGGAGCGCAGCGAATGGAGCGGGCGGACCGTTGACGAGACGGCGCGCGCGGCTACGGAAACGGAGAGGCTTGATCAATCCGAAGGAGAGGCCTTCGATCGTCAACGCAATCGGAGTCAGGAAGTCAACGGAAGAAGGAACAGGCAAAGACTTCCGCGAGTCCGTGGCGACGTCCTCGGCGCCGCGGTCTCGCTCCTGGGGGGCCGCAGGGGGTGCGGGTCTTCCCGCTCCCCCTGCTTCCGAATATCAGGGACTCAAGACTTCGAAAGGAGCTGCTATCGCCTGCGCCGCTCGCCGAAGCTCGTGACCAGGAACATGAGGCCGAGCAAGTTCATCGCGCCCCAGAATATTCCGGAGACGAATCGCCGGAACGGCGGCACGAAGATCAGGAGGAGAATGAATAAGAGCGTATACATCTGACAGCAGCTCCTTTGAGTCTCACCGAGCACCCTTTGCGGTCGCTGACACTTTGAGTCCTTCGCGCTGTATCCGTTCATGCACTTCGAGCCGATCTACACGAAGCAACTTCGGCGCGTCAATGCCAATGCGAACACGATTGCCGTCAATGCTCGCGACCCAGACCGTGATCCCTCCCTGAATCACAATCGCCTCGCCAGCGCGCCTCGACAGCATCAGCATGACGCCTCCTCGGCCGTGGCTCGCGCAAACGTGGCGGAGTCCAGTTTGCGCATGAAATCCAGCAGCAGATCGCGGGCAATCTCGGCCATGAGGCCAAAATCGCTGGCCTCGAGCTGGATCTCACGGTCGGTGGCTTCGCGGCGGTAGGCCAGGGTGAAGGCCATGCATTCGAGAATGACGCGGGTCTTCTCGAGCTGGCCGCGGCCGGCTTCGAGGGCGCGCTCGCAGAAGGCTGGGGCGGTTGCGGCGCCGGTGGGGCAACCATCGCCGCCGGGCTTGTCCTGGTCCTGAATCGTTTCCCGGGGCGTTCCTGGCGTCCGGGTAGAATTGCGCTTAACCATGCGACATCTCCTTGGGATGTGGTGTGGCCAGGCCTCCGTTCGTGTCGTAAGCACGGGCGGGGGCCGCTTCGCGCACCCGTTCTGGATGCACGCTACCCATCCTACGCTTGCATCGTAAACGGGTGCAAGCCCCGTCTCAGGTTATATGCCTGCATCCGAAACGGGAGCAGACATGAAGCATCTACGGAGCGCGCGGCATCGGCGGCTGGTGAGCGTAATCAAGGAAGCGCGGGAGGCGGCGGGGTTGAGTCAGCGGGCGCTGGCGGAGAAGCTGAAGCGCTCGGGGAGCTTTGTGTGGAAGCTCGAGTCGCATGAGCACCGGGTGGATGTGTTGGAGTTTATTGATATTGCGAAGGCGGTGGGGGTGGAGGCGGGGGAGTTGTTGAGGAGGGTCATATAAGAATTAAGGGCGGGCTATTTCAAAAGACTCTTCCTATGTCTCGCTGAAAATATCCCAGAGGGCGTGCGTGACGTCGACAACCGCGTTGGTACTAGCGTGCAGTCTCGTGCTGAGCAGCTGCGGCACGGCCACGCCCCGCAAACCCGCCGACGCCGGCAAGACAACGCAAAAAGCCACACAGAAAATCGACCGCATTTGCGCCTTGCCGCCCGCCGAGCGCGACGCGCAGCTCAAGAAACTCGAAGCAGAAACAGGCGTGGTGCTCTTTTGCGGCCCGCACCCCTGAGCGCAGACTTTATCCAACAGAGGGCCCGAGGTCGTTGACCGACTATTAGCCTGATTTTTCAATCGCTTATCCGACACAACCACGCCGATAGCCTCCTGGCGGTAGCCGTTTTTCGGCCCCGAACGCTCTAACGTCATGAGCCGCCGACGTGCCCGCCTTGGACACGTGGGTGCGTGCTCGCGCGGAGATCGCATGTGAGTCGGAGCTGGTATGTCGTGCACTGTAGGCCACGTGAGGACGCCCGGGCACTGGAGCACTTGCGACGCCAGTCGTTCCATTGCTATGCACCGACCTTAAATGTGGAGAAGCTCCGGCAGAACCGCAGGATTGCGGTGCAGGAGCCGATGTTCCCGCGCTACGTGTTCGTGCGGCTCGATGAGGTGAGCGACAACTGGCACCGCATTCGCTCGACGCGGGGAGTGGCGCAGCTCGTTCATTGCCACGAGCGCCTGTTGCCGATCGACGATCGAATCATCGAAGGGATCCAAGCACGATTGACGGTCGATCAACCCTGTGTCCCGTATCTCAAGGCCGGCGAGCGAGTGGTCATCACCGACGGCCCTTTTTCCGATGTTGAAGCCATTTTCTTGGCCAATGACGGTAAAGAACGCGTCATGCTGCTGCTAAACATCCTGCATCGCGAGCAAACGCTCACCTTCCCGGTGGGTTATGTGCGCAAAGCGCGGGACCCTGTGATGACGTCGTGACAGGGTATCCCTACGATACCGACACCCTGGCCGAGCCGGACGGACACCCCACCTCGAGAGCCTAACCCAACTGTTTCAGACTTGAGTGCCTCGCCCTTGCAGGGCTGCGCGCCGGACGGCGCTCCGGCAGGCATTGTTCAGTGGCTTCTACTGGCGGTTGGTGGCTGGGCGAATCGCCGCCAGCTGAATGTCATCGAGTACTTACGGGAGGAAAATCGGATCCTCAAGGCGCGGCTGGGTAATCAGCGGCTGCGGTTCACGGATGCCGAGAGATGTCGCCTGGCGCGCAAGGCGCACGCGCTAGGCTATAAGCTCCTTCACACGCTCGAAACATTGGTGACTCCCGACACACTCATGCGCTGGTACCGCCAGCTCATCGCGCGCAAGTGGGATAGCAGCGACCGACGGCGCACGGGCCGCCCCCGAACCCGTCAGGAGCTCGTCGATCTCATTCTGCGGCTGGCCCGGGAAAATCCGTCTTGGGGCTACACAAGGATCCAAGGAGCTCTAGCCAATCTGCATCACGAGGTCGGACGCGGCACGATCGCCGCGATCTTGAAAGAGCACGGGATCGATCCCGCTCCCGAGCGTGGCAAGCGCACGCCGTGGTCGACGTTTTTGAAGTCACACTGGCACAGTCTCGCAGCCACGGATTTCTTTACCGTCGAAGTGTGTACCTTGCGCGGGTTCGTGACGGGCTATGTGCTGTTTTTCATAGACCTCGCCACGCGATCTGTGAAGATCGCTGGCGTCACGAGCAGTCCAAACGAAGTCTGGATGATGCAGATGGCGCGTAATCTGATCGACCCCGAGGAGGGATTCTTACGCGACAAAACTCATTTGATTTTGGATCGCGATACGAAATACACGCTGGCGTTTCGTCGCACTTTAGAGCGTGAAGGGATTGAGATGGTGCAGCTGCCACCGCGATCCCCGAATCTCAACGCCTTCGCCGAGCGATTCGTGCGCTCGATCAAGACGGAGTGTTTGGATCGGATGATGTTTTTTAGTTCTACGCAGCTGCGGCATGCGATTGAGCAGTACATGGCGCACTACCATGAGGAGCGCAATCATCAAGGAAGGGAAAATCAGCTGATCGAAGGGGAAAAATGGAGAGCCGGCGTCCCGCACGGAGTGTGCGGCGAGGTCGAACGACGACGTCGGCTGGGAGGATTGCTAAACTTTTATCACCGGGCGGCTGCGTGAACCGGTTCATTGGTCTTTTTGTGATTGAACGGCCCCGACGGCTCGGAGAATTTCTGAATTTTTATCGTCGGAATACGGCGCGGGTCGATTCGTTTGACTATTCGGACACTACGGGCGGTCAGCGAAGCGATCGGCAAATGTCTGCGTGAGGAGCAGGTCCCGCTTCCTGAACGGATCGAGAAGCGGTTGCGTCGGGCGGCCAAGCGTGCGGTCTCAGTGATGGACCTGGTCTCCCCGTTGGTGCCCAACCTGCAGCGATACGATGCGTTGCTCACCGCTTCGGTGCGCTCATGAACGCGGCCGTCGATGGTCTGGAGCCGAAGTTCCGCGGCCTTGGTCTGCATGCGATGCGCGTGGCGTATCGGGCGTGCTTGATCAACGCGGAGAAGGAGAACTGGGGCTATCTGCGACTGGTCGAGCGACTGGTGGATATCGAAGCCTCTGCTCGCGTGGAGCGCAAGATCGAACGGCTGCTCGGTGACTCGCGTTTGCCTGCTGAGTTCACCTTGGCCACCTTGAACCCGCAAAAACTGAACGAGAAGCCCCGACGCATGCTGCCGAGCCTGCTGACCGGCGACTTCGTTCAGCGCGGCGACAACATTTTGTGCTTCGGGTTGCCCGGTCGGGGAAAGAGCCTGTACTGCGCCGCGATCGCCCGTGAGCTCGTGCGACAGCAGCAGATCCGGGCTCTGTTCGTGCCGAGTTTTAAGCTCGTCTCGGATCTGCTCCTGGCTAAGGCGACTCACACATTGCCTAAGGCGCTCGAGCAGTTGGCCCGGTACGCGCTGATTGTCGTCGACGACATCGGTTACGTGCAGCACTCGGCTGAGGAGATGGAGGTGCTGTTCACCTTCTTGGCAGAGCGATACCAGCAGCAGAAGTCGCTCATGGTGACCAGCAATCTTGTGTTTTCCGCGTGGGATCGCATTTTCAAAGATCCCATGACGGCGATGGCCGCAGTCGATCGACTCATCCACCGTGGAGTCATTCTCGAGTTCGTCAACGACGAGAGCATGCGCGAGGAAGAGTCCAGGAGGCGTAACACCTGAGCACGCCGTGATCCGCCGGCCGGCCTCGCAAAGGCCGGCCGGTTCTACGGTCGATGTCTGATTGTCGTCGGAGTGCGTCAAGCGGCCTGAGCCTTGGCAAAGAAGTGCTTTGGGTTCTCGACAGTCATCTGGTGAACCTGCCGGTCCGACACGCCCATCGCTTTGAGGCGAGGTATGAGTTTGCGTGGAACGAACAACATTCCATCTGGCGGATCCAGCTTGTCTCTCCAGTCCCTCTTTTCCTCTGGAAGTAACGAGGCCCCAAAGCCTGTGTCCTGCGAAAGGAAGATCTGGCTGGCAAAACCAGCGTCACACAGCCCTTTAATACATTCAGTGCGTCGTGCGAAGTCTGGCTTAAACTTAGGGATGTTGCCTCGATGAACGTGGTCCATGCTCAACGAGTACCCTCGTTTAACGAGGCCTAGGAAATAGTCCATATCGCCGCTGTCGTCGCTATGGTCAAAGGACACTCTCGCCGGCTTTACGCCCTCGTCCTCAAGGATTGAGGCATCACTTTCGCCGGCGCGAAGTGCTGCAGCGGTGTGAACACGTATCGGCGCCCCCGTCTTCCTGCTTGCTCGAGCCGCTGCTCGTAGCCCTATCTCTTCAAGCGCAGTCGGATGGCCCGCTTCGATTCCGATCTTGATTACACCAGCCCTGATGCCTGTGTCGTCAATTCCGTTTTCGATTTCCTCGACGAAGAATTCGGTAAGCCCTTCGATCGTGCGCGAAGGCATCGCCACATCTGTTTTCGGCGGAAAAAAGCGCTCGCCGGTGGATGCGATCATGTGAATACCAGACCTGCGCGAAGCCTCTTCGAGAAATCGAATGTCGCGCCAACAGTCATAAGGAGTCAGATCGACGATAGTGCTGATGCCTGCATCGCGCAGCGCTTTCAGGCTGTCCACCGCCTTGTCGGCAAATTCTTTTCGGCCACCCCAAGTCTTAGGCCATCTCTCAAAGAAATACGGCCCATCAGCGACATGCTCGTGAGGAAGGGTAAATCCCAGTTCGGACACATCGAGGGGTCCCAGAACCGTCTGAACACTACCAGCGGCGGTTTCCGCGATACTGGCAACTGGCCGTAGCATAGCCACCGAGAGACCGGTAGCAATCGCTCCTCTTAACAACTCGCGCCGTGTCGTCATTGCCATTCGGTCCAGAAGCTATCTGTCGTTCGACTGCCTGTGCTCAACTGTCGCCACGATAACGTCAACTCGCAAGAGCTTCTCCGGCGCTACGCGCCTGGAGACTGCGCTGGGTTGAAGATCCTTGAGGTCCATGAGGGTCAAGATTCGCACCATCTTGGCACATCGAGTCGTCCTGCCCTTCCTACTCAACCATGGCTCCTGATCGTCGCCGGCCTTGAGAGAGTTCTGTCGTTGACAGGACAAACCATTCAGCGCTTGATCTGCGAGATGAAGAACTTGACTCAAAATGTCACTGCTGCCGAAGGATAATCAGGCCGTGCGTTTCGATGGATGCGGACTTCTGCCGCCTTCGACGGCAGACGGGATTTCGGCTTCGCCGCTGTACGGCGGAGCGAAGAGAGATATAAGGGGATCCAAAAAAGCAGAGCAGAAACGGATGCTTCGCTAACATCGGTATTGAGGCAAGCGGTAACAAAATTACGTGACGCAACACGACGGTTCGATCAAGACGGAGTGCTTGGATCGAATGATGTTTTTTAGTGCTGCGCAACTGCGGCATGCGA
>Ga0207710_10001117_pt1 | contig 13680 bp, 13 predicted proteins | sample KBSS24metaG_FD_184400 | JGI IMG/M metagenome (GOLD analysis project Ga0207710, IMG submission 184400) | Switchgrass rhizosphere microbial communities from Kellogg Biological Station, Michigan, USA - KBS S2-4 metaG (SPAdes) (version 2) | ecosystem: Host-associated > Plants > Roots > Rhizosphere...
AAAACCCGTTGAACTTTGTCAATAATTTTTCTGAAGTGAATAAAGAGCTGCTGGTAGAATTGAATGAAGAAATAGAGAAAGAAAATTTTAGCGAAGTAAAAGCAATTGCAAAAGATGTTATAGACAATGAAGAAAAAATAAATCATCATGGTAAAAGGGCTGATGCCATTGTAAAAGGTATGTTGCAACACAGCCGCAGCAACAGCGGACTAAAAGAACCCACAGATATAAATGTATTAGCAGATGAATATTTAAGATTGGCTTATCATGGATTAAGAGCAAAGGATAAATCATTCAATGCAATAATGAAAACTGATTTTGATCAAACGATTGGCAACATTAGTATCATGCCACAGGATATTGGAAGAGTGATCCTTAATTTAATTACCAACGCATTTTATGCAGTAACAGAAAAAAAGAAACATGTTGCGGCCGGGGAGCAATTCGATCCAACTGTTGCAGTGAGTACAAAAAAAATTAATGATAAGATTGAAATAAAAGTTGCCGATAATGGCAATGGTATTCCTCAAAAAATATTGGATAAAATATTTCAACCTTTCTTTACAACCAAGCCTACAGGAGAGGGAACTGGATTAGGTTTATCTTTAAGTTATGATATTATTAAGGCGCATGAAGGTGATCTGAAGGTAGAAACCAAAGAAGCAGAAGGATCAGAATTTATAATTATCCTTCCTTTCAAATAGTGTCAGGAGAGTAAATAGCAATATTCGAATGAAAAAAATTATTGGTTTATTATTTTACCTGGGGCTGGTTAGTTATTGCTATGGACAAATAATTGTAAATGACAGCAACAAGACCGTTAATCTTGCTTCGCAATCCTTTTTTCTCGAAGACGAAACCGGCAAACTTACTATTTATGATATTATACAACCAGCAACCGTTATTCGTTTTCAAAGGCTAAATAAATCATTTATCAATTTTGGACTTACTTCATCGGCGTATTGGATAAAATGTACTATTCAAAATAAAACACAGGATAAATTAATAATTGAACTTGGCAATACTACATTAACTGATGTGCAATTATATGAGTTCAATTCATCGGGACTTTTAAAAATGTATCATACCGGCAATTGGTTGCCTTTTAATAAACGAAGCATTAATAGTGTTAATTATCAGTTTCAACTGGCTGCCGAACCAGAGACTGCAGAAACTATTTATTTACGTGTGCTGCATCACCGGGGAACTCAATTTCCTCTTATTGCAGGAACACAAGCTACCATTTTTAAAAAAAGCAGTTCACGAAGTCTGCTTGAAGGCATGTTTTATGGCTTTATCCTGGTAATGCTGTTGTATAATTTATTTATTTATCTCTCCCTTAGAGACAAGGCATACTTGTATTATGTTTTATATATTTTTTTCCTTGGGTTCTGGAATGCAACTGTTAATGGGTATAGCTTCAAATATATCTGGCCTTCTCTACCACTTTTAAATCAATATGCTGATGCTATTGCTTGCCTTGTAGGAATTACAAGCTTATTATTCGCTATCAACTTTTTACATACCAAGCAAAATATTCCAGTTTTTCATAAGCTACTTCAAACACTCCTTGGTCTTTATGTAGTTACTTTTATTTTTTTGATAACGAAAAACTTTTTGGCAGGAACAATCATTCTTGAGATTGTTTCACTATTAGGAGTATTTATTCTTTTCGTAACGGCTTATTTGGTATTACGGCAGGGATATAAACCTGCTAAATATTTTCTTATAGCCTGGACCTTCCTGTTAATAAGCATTATCATCTTTATTTTGAAAGACTATAATGTTTTCCCCTATAATACCTTTACCCGGCATTCTATGCAGGTAGGGTCAGCCCTAGAAGCTATGCTTCTTTCAATAGCACTTGCTAACAGGATTAACATGCTAAAAAAAGAAAAGGAACAAGCTGACCTTGAAACACTGGCTTCGCTACAAGAAAATAAGAAACTGATCACTGAACAAAATATCTTACTCGAAAAAAATGTAGAAGAAAGAACACAGGAATTAAAGCAAGCAAATAAAGATCTTATTAAAGTTATTAAAGATCTAAAGGATACACAGGCGCAATTAATTCAAAAAGAAAAAATGGCATCTCTTGGAGAACTTACAGCCGGAGTAGCCCACGAAATTCAAAACCCGTTAAATTTTGTCAATAACTTTTCAGAAGTAAGCAATGAAATGATCGAGGAAATGAAAACGGAATTGGCAGCAGGAAATGATGAACAGGCAAAGACAATTGCCGATGAAATAAAACAAAACCTGGAAAAAATAATTCAACACGGCAGACGGGCAGATGCCATTGTAAAAGGGATGCTACAGCATAGCAGGGGCAATACCGGCACAAGAGAACCGACTGACATTAATGCTTTAGCTGATGAGTATTTAAGATTAAGTTATCATGGTCTGAGAGCAAAGGATAAATCATTTAATGCAAAATTTGAAACTGATTTTGACAAAAGCCTGGAGAAAATAAATGTAGTATCCCAGGATATTGGCCGGGTTATACTGAATTTGATCAATAATGCTTTTTATGCGGTTGCGGAAAAAATGAAAGAACGAGCAGACGACTATGAACCATTAGTGACTGTAACAACCAAAAAACTTGGCTCCGCTTCAGAGGAAGGGGGCAAAATCGAGATTAAAGTTGTTGATAATGGTAATGGTATTCCTCAAAAAATACTGGATAAGATATTCCAGCCTTTTTTTACTACAAAACCTTCAGGCCAGGGAACCGGTCTGGGTTTATCTTTGAGTTACGACATTATTACCAAAGAGCATGGAGGAGAATTAAAGGTAGAAACGAAAGAAGGCAAGGGATCGACATTTATAATTATTTTGCCGGCATAAATCTTAAATTCATCAAATGAAAATCTTAGTTGTTGACGACGAAAAAGATGTACAGGTTCTTTTTGAACAACGTTTCAGAAAAGAAATAAAAGGAGGGGACATGAATTTTGTTTTTGCTTTTTCAGGTGAGGAAGCGCTAAACTATCTTAATCATCATGTGCATGAAGCCGTATTGATCCTTTCTGATATTAACATGCCAGGAATGAGCGGCCTTGAGCTGTTAAAACACATAAAGCAAAAACACCGTGAACCACCACCAGTTGTTATGATGATCACCGCCTACGGAGATAGTGAAAATTATAATAGCGCTATGAACCTTGGAGCCGATGATTTTCTTACTAAGCCACTTGAATTTAATTTGCTAAAAGAAAAATTAAAAGCTATACACTAATGTCCAAGATCCTTGTGGTAGATGATGAGCCAGATCTCGAAATGCTGATCAAGCAAAAGTTTCGTCAAAAAATACGGGAACACCGCTATGAATTTCTTTTTGCGATGAATGGAAACCAGGCACTTGACAGGTTAAATGAAGATGCAGAGGTGGATATAGTTCTCAGCGATATTAATATGCCAGAAATGGATGGACTTACATTGCTTACCAAATTAAATGAGATCAAACCTCTTGTAAAATCAGTGATCGTGTCTGCTTATGGCGATATGGAAAATATCCGTACCGCTATGAACCGTGGCGCTTTTGATTTTATTACAAAACCTGTGAATTTTGAAGATCTTGAGTTAACGATTGAAAAAACATTACGTCAGGTTTCTCAAACCAAAGAAACGCTAAAGGCTATTAAAGAAAATGATATTCTCAGAATGTATGTTGATGAAGCCGTATTGAAATTTATGGCTACACGGGAATATGAATCATCGTTAATGCAAAACGAAACGGTTGAAGCTACAGTAGCTTTTATCGACATCTGCAGTTTTACCATGATCTCGGAAAATCAGCCTCCCGATACGGTAGTAAAGCTGCTGAATAATTATTTTGACGTGATGGTAAAAGAGATCATTGCACAGGGTGGTTATATCGATAAATTCATTGGCGATGCTATCATGGCCGTATTTAGGGGTGAATATCATTTGGACAGAGCTGTTGACGCATGTTTGGCTGTCAGGAAAAAAATTGCAGAGCTGCCTAATCAATCAGCCGATATTTTCTTTTCGCCTAATGTTTCAATTGGCATTAATAGTGGTGAAATGATTTCGGGTAATATTGGCTCGGCTAATCTTAAGCGATTGGATTATACAGTTATCGGTGATACAGTAAATGTTGCACAACGGTTGCAAACCGCAGCTATTGCGGGGCAAATAATCATAAATGAAACTTCGTACGAAAAAATAATGGAATCTTTCAATTGCCGTAAAGTTGGAGAAGTGAGCCTGAAGAATAAAACAGCGCCTGCTGTTATATATGAAGTACTGGATTAGTTATTCAAATTTCCGCTTCAGTTTTTTTGAAACCCAAACGAGTTCAATGCCACCTCTTGTTTGTATTGGTTTTTTATTGGTAAAGTAAGAACCCTTCAATGCCCTGGGTAGTTCATGCTCATGAAGCAATAACATAGTATAGCCCTGGAAGCGTTCTGCCTGGTGCATATCTTTTATATCAGTGTGTGTCTGGCCCTCCCATAAATAGCATAAAGTAAAATTTTCTTCATGCAGGTCAGCAGCTATCTCACAAAGCACACTGGTAGAATGTCCGACAGTGCCATAGGAATCAATACGAAGTGTTGTAAGCGTTTGCCTTATTTCGATTACAAATTTTTGAACCGGGCTTCCATCTGCATTTTCTAATTTTCCTTCCCAACGGCCCCGCAAATCGATAGGAATATTTAATGATTTGCGAAAAGCAGCCTGGAATAATTTGGTATGCCATAAGTAATGATCAAGAAGCACCCACAGTACAGAAACTGGGGCAATGATATAGCCATAATGAAGCAATGTCTCCCCAAGACCTGCAAAGTCTGCGATCTTAAAAATATAAAGGACAACAGAAAATATAAAAAGGCTGATTATACCAACAATGGCAATAATGGCTTTTATATTGAGCTTAAAAGATTTCATTCGCAGTTGGGTTTACAGAAAGTAAGCCTTAAAGTAGGATTTTTTTCCTACATGACCATTACAGAATCGCTGCATTGAAAATTTACAAGTGAACCGGTTGAGAAGACATTATAACCCGAGCACTGTTCTTAACTTCCCATATCCACTTCTGCTTACAGGTACTTTAGCACCTGAACGAAGAATTGCAACATGATTATCCTTTTCATAAGGATCAATTCTTGTTATCTGTTGCACATTTACAATATATGACCGGTGACTGCGAACAAAATGCTGGGGGTCCATTGTTTGTTCAAAATGTGCCATTGTCTTGTTCTTGAGAAAGTATCCTTCCTTGGTGTGAATCTTTACATAATCATCAGCGGCTTCAAGATAAAAAACATCCTGCACCGGTATGATCTTTATTTTGCTGCCATCTTTAATAACTATTCGCTGGTTTTGAGAAGGTGATTGGGAAGCTGTTTCAAGCAAATCCTGTGTTGCTTCTTTTTGCGAATTGCTTCTTTGGTCCATCCATTTTTTTATAGCCTTGTCAAATCTCTCTTTGTTAAAAGGCTTCAACAGGTAATCTATAGCATGTGCTTCAAATGCTTTGATCGCATATTCATCAAATGCTGTGGTAAAAATAACAGCAGGAGGGTGATCGATCAGTTCCAGCATTTCAAAACCATTGATCTTTGGCATTTGAATGTCGAGAAAAATAAGATCAGGTTGATGTTGTTGTATTGCTTTTATCCCTTCGAAGCCATCATTGCATTCCTGCATCAATTCAAATTCAGAATGTTTTTGCAGGTATTCTTTCACAATACTTCTTGCCAGGGGTTCATCGTCTATTATTACTACTTTCATGATCGAGATGTTTTTTTATTTTCAGTAGCCCGTACAGCATAAAGCCCGATTTTGTTAAATGGACTATCAGATGCAGGGGGCAACGATTGTGGAATTTTTACAGTTGTTATAAAAATATTTTCTTTTGCTTCTGTTGTAAGCAGGTCGTTTCTTGCAAATAAAAGATACAGTCTTCGTTGCACAGAGCTTAACCCAAATCCTGTACCTTGTTTCGGTGACGAGGTTTCGGGATCGAAAGGATTTTCCACCCGAAGGATAAGATCATTTTCTTTTTTTGAGGCATTTATCTGTATGATCGTTTCTCCAATGGTATCATATAATCCGAATTTGATAGCGTTCTCTACAATCGGTTGCAGGAGTAATGCAGGCAAAAACAATTCTTCAGTAGATTCATCACTTTTAACCATAGTCGCAAGACGATTACCGAATCTTACTTTTTCTATATCAAGATATAATTGCAGGTATTGAAGCTCTTCTTTAAGGCTTACCCATTGCTGATCTTCTTTTTTAAGTGTACCTCTCAAAAAATCAGAAAGCTGCTGCACCATTTTTCTAGCTTCTTCGGGCCTTGAACCAATCAGGGCATTAATTGAATTTAAACTATTAAACAAAAAATGGGGTTGTAATTGCTGGCGGAGCTTGAATAACTCTGCTTCTTTTGCTAGTTTTTCTGCAGCTCCTTTTCTTTCTTCGTTTTCTTTTTGTTCGCCCCAATGATACCATAATACACTTATCATGGTAATACATGAAAGCAGAAGAAATGCAATACTAAAACGAATAGACAGAGATCTGTGATACAGATCATAATGATCCTGGTAATAACTTAAGGATATTTTTAGCAGCCATTTAGTAAGAACAAACCAAACAATGCTTAACAGGATACACCACACAAATATATTGATATACTGATCCCGCTGCGGCAGATAATAACGAAGTGTATTCATTACAAGCAAACAGGCCAGCAACAAAATACTATTACTGATTGCGCTATCGATGAGTGCCACTTTCCATGGTACAGAAACCCAATGCAGTACCATTACATGATCCATCATCAAAAGCAGCCAGCAAATGCTGAAAATAAAACGAAATCGTAAAACAGAAAGAGGAGAGCCTGCCATGACGGGTTAAGCTATTTGTAATAATTGATGCGTATCGGTAAGCAAAATATTTTCTGCTTTCTTATTCAATATATATTCATATTGCTCCGGATCTTTTCTTTCTGCAATGCGAGAATACAATTCTGCTCCATGGGTCATTTCATTTAATTGATATATTTCACAAACAGCAATGAAACGCCATTGTACTAATTGCCCTTTTTGATTGAAGAAAGTTTCCTCCTCCTTCTTTCCGATGTCTTGTGCTTTATAAAATGCATCTTCTCTATTGTCTGCCTTTATCAGGCGCAGTTGCTCATCAAATTGGGCTGTATGTTTTCCATCGCCACAAATAATTCTAAAAACAATTTTTGAAAGATACCAACTCATCGTATTTGGTTTTGTTGTACAAATAGTAGATTATATAATCTTTAGTAACTTTTAATATCGATCCCGCCAAAGATGACGGTTCCCTTCAGTACCAATGTTTTTTCTGCATTTTCACTGAGGGTTTGCATTTTCCTTTTATCCTCGATCCCGCCGAAGATTATAACAGCGTCTGATTTGATTGACCAGTTGGAAGGAATGATAAGCTTGGTACCACCGAAAACAGTAGTGAGTTCAATAATGGCAGTGCCTGTAAAATCGGCTTGAGTAAGATCCAACTCTGTACCACCGAAAATATTTACTATATCACCACCTTTAAAGGTTTTGGAGATTATATTTTTTTTAGCACCCCCAAAAATAGATGTGCTGTCAACAAAATCTTCATTAGAATAGTTTATTCCGCTATTCAACGGATCGGCACCTGGTGAATTTTTTTTTTCATCTTCATCCCAATGCCAGCGGCGCCTCGGGCGAAGAATGAAAATAATACCAACAGCTATTAATATTGATGGCCAGAGATAACGACGAAATCCAAGATCGGGGTTAATTTCATTTACTAAGAATATACCACCGATGACCATTAATATAAGCCAAGTGCCACCCCTGAAACCATGACGGATCCCTACAAAAAATCCTAAAAAAATGAGGAACGTTTGCCAACTGAATATCCAATCTGGAAAATCGGTAACAGTGGCTTTTATCAGGGCGGCTACCCCAACCAACAAAAGGAAAAAACCTGTCCATACACTACCCATGCGGCCGTGTTTTTCAATTCTTTTCTGAAACCTCATCTTTCTTTCTTCGTCCCAGTTGTGATAGTCTCTCATATCTTTTAAATTTTAAGTCAAAACTACAGGGAGAAAGGTCAATGGTCAATGGTGAAGAGGGTACAAAGTAGCAAAAACTCGGTAAGTGGCAGAATATGCGGGGCGAATTTTCAGCTCATTGAAAGACAGGCACTAAAAGTTTATTTTTAAGCAGGCGGAACAATGTTTGCAACTCATTTAAAAACCAATAAATAATACCATGAAAAAAAATAAAAAGAAAAATAAACTAAGCCTGTTCTTTAATAAATTTTCACAGGCTGTTACGAAAGGGACAGGCAGCCCATTGGCATTCCTAATAGCAATTCTTATAATATTGGTCTGGGGTTTTACCGGCCCTTTGTTTAAATTTTCTGACACCTGGCAATTGGTTATTAATACAGGCACGACCGTTATTACTTTTTTAATGGTTTTTGTGATCCAGCAATCTCAAAACAGGGAAACAACTGCAATACAACTAAAGTTAAATGAATTGATAGCCGCTAATAAAAATGCCAGTAATCGGCTTGTCGATATTGAAGACCTTACTGATGACGAATTAGCGGCATTGAAAAAATTCTACGTAAAACTTTCTTTGCTGGCTCAGCATGAGACCGATATTTTTTCATCGCATTCTATTGATGAAGCACATAAACTTCATACGTCAAAAATAAAATCTATAAATGATCCGAAATTAAAACCAACACATGAAGAAAAAAGAGAACAGAAATAACGAATTGTAAATGGTCAATAAACCTTTCAAATCAAATATTCTTAATTCACTACCTTATTCCCAATTTACTTCACTTACTCATACCGCAACGCATCGATCGGGTCAAGCCTTGATGCTTTCTGCGCAGGGTAGTAGCCAAAGAAAATTCCTGTAACGGCACATACAATGAATGATAACACAATTGAATATTGGGAAACTAATGTGGGCCATGATAAAAGAGCTGTTATTACTTTTGATGCTAATACGCCAAACAGCACGCCAATAAGACCTCCCGTAATACTTATTACAATGGCTTCAATTAAAAACTGAAGAAGTATATCTACACCTCTTGCTCCAATTGACATGCGAAGACCAATCTCTTTTGTTCTTTCCGTAACAGACACATACATGATATTCATGATGCCGATTCCGCCTACCAATAAAGAAATGCCCGCAATGGCTGCCAGCAATACAGTAAGCAATTGACTTGTACTGCTGAAAGTGCTGATAAGCTCCGCTTGTGTACGAACTGTGAAATCATCCTGATCATTATTACTAAGCTTATGTGTTGTTCGCAAGATCTGACTTACTTCTTGTGTAGCAGCTGCAGAACTTTCTTCATTGATGGCGGATGCATAGATGGTTTGAATATAAGGAATAGCCAATATTCTTTTTTGAACAGTGGTATAGGGAGCTAATATGATATCATCCTGATCTTGTCCAAATGCATTCTCCCCTTTTTCACTTAGTACGCCGATGATCTTAATGGGAATTTTATTGAAACGAATCGTCTTTCCTACCGGGTCATCAGCGGGATCAAAAATATTCTCAACAACAGTTTGACCAACCAGGCAAACCTTGGCTGAACCATTTACATCTTCCTGTCCAAATGAAGAGCCTTCTTTTAATGGCCAGTTTCGAATAGTAAGAAATTCGGGACTTACACCTTGAATAGTAGTAGGCCAGTTCATTGAACCGTTGATCACCTGTCCGCGACTTTGTACTGCCGGCGATACAGCATTTATATATTGAGCCTGCGATTGCATTGCTTTTACATCATCCAGCGTTAATGATTGCAAATTGGTTGATTCTAATCTTGCTCCTCCACCCGGAGTTTGATTGCTATTCGGACGAATAGTGATCATATTTGATCCCATCGTTGATAATTGATCCTGGATGCTTTTCTTTGAACCTTGTCCAATTGCTACCATTGCTATCACAGCGCCAACGCCGATAATAATTCCCAGCATGGTGAGAAAGGCACGAAGCTTATTTCGCCGCAATGCTCTTAATGCTACTCTTATAAGATTAAATAACTTCATTTCTTTTATTCATTCGTTACAGGCAAAGCAGCCAGCATTTCTTTTGCAGAACGAATATTTTCATTTTTACTATCCTTAATTACTTTGCCATCTTTAAGTGTAATTGTGCGGCTGCTGAATGCAGCGATATCAGGTTCATGTGTTACAAATACAATTGTTTTTCCCTGCTTATTTAATTCCTGGAACAAAGCCATGATCTCGTAAGAGGTTTTTGTATCAAGGTTACCAGTAGCTTCATCGGCAAGGATCATAACAGGGGCATTCACCAATGCTCTTGCTATTGCTACTCTTTGCTGTTGCCCTCCCGATAATTGATTAGGTAAATGATCCAGCCTGTCTGAAAGTCTGACGGCTTCCAATGCTTTTGTTGCCATTTGATGCCGCTGTGATGTTGAGACTGTTGGATTATATAATAATGGTAATTCAACATTTTCTATGGCAGATGTTCTTGCTAATAAATTATAAGCCTGGAAGACAAAACCAATTTTTCGATTTCTTAATTGGGCTAGTTCATTTCTTGAAAGTTTTTTTACATCGACATTATCGAGCAAATAAGTGCCGCTTGTTGGTTTGTCAAGACAGCCTAATATATTCAACATAGTTGTTTTTCCTGAACCGCTGCTTCCCATGATAGTTACAAACTCACCTTCTTCTACAGAAAAAGAAACTCCTTTCAGCGCTTTTACTATCTCAACTCCCATTTTAAATTCCCTTTTCAGGTCATGTATGTCCAATATTTTATTTGCCATAAAATTTTTTATTGTGGTGGACGATTTCCTGCACCCTGGCCACCCGGTCTGTTACCACCACCTTGTCCACCACCTCTTCGTTGCGGCATAAATGGGCTTCTTACATTATTATTCTGACTTGTTTTTCCAGCAGCTTGTTGAATGCCATCTACGACTTCATCCATTTCTGTTAATCCACTCAATACCTGCACCTGTGTTCCGTCTTCAAGGCCGGTACTGATTGAATGTCGTGTAAGCGTTTTGCCGGTGAGTATCCAAACCGATGCTCTTTTGATACCACTTGTATCTTTTAATAAAGAATCCCTGTTAGGTTTTCTGCTATAAGTAACTCCTTTTGTAAGCGATGCAGATCCAGTTTGCTTTTGGCCTTTTGATCTTTTTCTATCATCAATAACATTATACTTCTTCATTAAGCTTGAATCCGGCCTGAACTTGGTAGCTTTTGCAGAAATAAGCAAAGCATTATTTTCTTCTTTGGTAAAAATGGTGATGTTAGCTGTCATGCCTGGTTTCAGTTTCAATTGCTCATTGGACGCATTAATTATAGTAGCATAAGTAACCACATTGGCAGAAACACTTGGCTGGAGACGAATTTCCTGAAGTGTGCCATTGAATACATCATCAGGAAATGCGTCCACAGTAAAACTTACTCTTTGTCCTTTTTGCACAGTTCCGATATCAGCTTCATCTACTGCTGCCCGCACCTGCATTTGAGTAAGATCTTTGGCTATGCTAAATAAAGTTGGTGTATTAAAACTTGCTGCCACTGTTTGACCTTCACTTACATTTCTTGAAAGAACCGTTCCATTAATAGGAGAATAAATATTTGCAAGAGACAAATTTTTCTGTGCAGCCTGCAATTGAGATGATGCGCTACGAACATTTGCCTGCGCCACTTTATATTCGTTTTGTGCAGTTTCTAATTCAGCTTTACTTATAGCTCCGGCATTGTATAGTTGCGATTGACGATTAAAGTTGCTTTGCTGATACGTTAATTGGCTTTGGGCTTGCTGAACATTGGCAGCTATTTGCTGAGCTTGTGCATTTAATATTGTTTTATCTAATTCTGCAAGGAGCTGTCCTTTTTTTACAACAGAATTAAAGTCTGCATATACTCTGCTGATAATTCCTGAAACCTGTGTGCCAACTGCCACTGTATCTACTGGTTGGATTGTACCAGTTGCTGTGACGGTATTTGCGATATACCCATAGTGAGGCTTTTCAGTTGACAGTACTAATTCAGGAGCTTTATTCCTTGCCTGCCAGATAAAAATAATTGCAACTGCAATTACTATTATTATTGACCATATGATCCATTTACGCTTTTTCATTTTTATGTTATAATGTTATAGGCTGTCCCATATAGAATTCATAGATCTTTGTATTAAGGATTGAATTATATTTTGCCTGTATAAAATTTTGCAGAGATTGTATGTATAAATTCCGCTGTACTAAAAGATCAACAGTATTGATCGCTCCAAGTCTTAGTTGTTCAAGCGATATATCGTATGCTTCACGATTGGCTTTAAACTGTATGTCGGCCACTGTGTACTGCGCATGGGCATTCAATACAGAGATATAAGCTTGTTCTACCTGTTGATTTAATGTTGTTTTTGTTTGATCCAGAGTCAATTTTGCCTGGTCAATTAAAATTTTTGACCGTTCAACATTTGTTTTGTTAACCCGATTATCCAAAATAGGGATGGATAAAGTGAGACCAAGTCGCTGATATAAATTATTATTTACTTGGGAGAAATATTTTTCCTGTTGATTATCTGAATAGCCGGTGGATATAGAACCACCGGCACTAAGAGTTGGTTTATATCCAGCTCTTGCTTTTTGCAATTCTGTCTGCGCAACCTGTATCTGCAATTCATTGTACTGTACTTCCGGCCTGTTTTCTATAGCAATACGTTGTGCTTCCAGTAAAGATGGAATGGCTTGTTGTGCTAATAATGTGTCCCGCACTAATGGCTCAAAACCAGTAGTCGATGGTAATTGTAAAATTTGTTTAAGCGTAAGAATATTCTGCCTGTATTGATTCTGCGCAGTTACAAGATTATATTGATCACTTGCAGCTTGTGCTTCGAGTTGCAATAGATCTTTTTTTGCAATGCTTCCATGATCATATTTTGTTTTACCCAAATCAAATTGTGCCTGGGAAGTTTTTACAAGATCTTGCTGATAAACGATTGTTTCTTTTGCAAGTAAAATATTTAAATAGGCCTGGGTGATCTGCAACGTAATATCGTTCTGTGTAACTGATACATTCAGATTAGCTGCTTCTAATTGCAACGCTTTTGACTTGATATCATAATTCAGATACCCTCCGCGATAGAGCGTCAATGATGAATTAAGTGAGTAGTTTCCTGCAAGTTTGGATTGAGTTTGAAACCCACCCACAACAGGGTTTGTATTACCACTATGTGTAAGTGATTGTGTAGCTGAACCAGAGAGATCGGGATATCTTGCTGCTCTTGATAGTAATAGATCCTGTTCACTCAATCGTTGATCAAGCCTTGTAATATTTACCTGGATATTGTGCTGCTTAGCGTAATCAATAGCTGTTGCAAGATCCCATTGAATAGTTGATGTAATGATGTTTGAATCTTCCTGGAGCGACGGAACAAGTTGTGCCTGTAAAAAATTATTTATATTCAGTGCGACAAAAGCAAAGTTCAATAAAGTAAACTTCCATAACATACTTTTTCATTCTCCAGCCAGTTTTAATGCAATGCGTTTTTAAAATATTACAATTCACATGCCATGGATTTGTGAACTTGTGCTAAATAAAGATGAGCGGGAAAATAAAAAGACCAATTGAGGAAGAAATTCCTGAATCACACAAGGGTA
>Ga0207710_10001119_pt1 | contig 13672 bp, 10 predicted proteins | sample KBSS24metaG_FD_184400 | JGI IMG/M metagenome (GOLD analysis project Ga0207710, IMG submission 184400) | Switchgrass rhizosphere microbial communities from Kellogg Biological Station, Michigan, USA - KBS S2-4 metaG (SPAdes) (version 2) | ecosystem: Host-associated > Plants > Roots > Rhizosphere...
CACGTTGGGGTCGCCCGGCGTCGAGACCGGCACGTCGGGGTGGATCCCGTCGGCCTGGATGGAGTGCCCGCTCGGCGTGTAGTAGCGCGCCGTCGTGAGGCGGAGGCCCGCGCCGTTCGGCAGCTCGAGGATCGACTGCACGCTCCCTTTGCCGAACGTGCGCGCGCCGACGACGAGCGCGCGGCGGTTGTCCTGGAGCGCGCCGGCGACGAGCTCCGCGGCGCTCGCGCTCCACTCGTTCACGAGCACGACGACCGGCACGTCGCTGAAGACGCCGCCGCGCCCCGCGCCGACGTCGTCCACGATCTGCCCGCGGTGGCGCGTCGAGTAGATCCCGCCGCTCGCGAGGAACTCGTCGGCGACGCCCGCCGCCTCGTCGACGAGGCCGCCGGGGTTCGTCCGCATGTCGAGGATCACGCCGGCGATCGACCTCGCCTCGCCGCGGAGCTTCTCCGCCGCGCGCACGAGCTCCTCCTGCGTGCGATCCTGGAACTGCTTGATCCGCACGAACGCGATCTTCCCGTCGAGGAGCTTCGCGTCGACGCTCGGGAGGTGGATCACCTCGCGCACGAGATCGAACACGATCGCGTCGCGTGTGCGATCGCGGCGCACCGTGAGCTTCACGTGCGAGCCCGGGACGCCGCGCATCTTCTTCACCATCTTCTCGAGCGTGCCGCCCACCACGAGCTCGCCGTCGATCGCGACGACGCGGTCGCCGCTGCGCACGCCGGCGCGCTGCGCGGGCGACCCTTCGATCGGCGCGATGACCGTGATCGCGTCGCCGCGCGCGTCGACCTCGATCCCGACGCCCGCGAACTTCCCCTCGGTGTCGTCCTGGAACGCGGAGAAGTCCTGCGGCGGCAGGTAGCTCGAGTGCGGGTCGAGCTCCGCGACCATGCCCTCGATCGCGCCGTTCACGAGGCGCGCGCGATCGACCGGCTCGACGTACCCGTTCTCGACCTGCACGAGGACGCGGCCCATCTGAAGCGTGGCCGCGTACGGGCTGTCGTCCTGCGGCGTGGCCCGAGCCCCGCTTTGCAAGGACGATCCGGCCATTCCGCCGGCGAACGCGACGGGGACGAGGAGCGCGGCGCGCGCCGCACGGAAAATGTAGGGCTTCACCGTCCACACCTTAGCAAAGGTGACAATTGTCGTAGTCAGCGCTGAAATAAGACTGGTACCCTTCGGTACGCTGGTAGATGGCTCGCTCGCACCCCACGCCAGCGCATGTAATGTAAAGGGTTTGTTGGTATTTGGAAGTAGCGCGCGAGAAGACCCACTCATGGGAGGAGGCCCACCTTGGGGATCGGTGACAAAGACCCGAGCGTCAGCAACGTTCGAACCGCGGAGTCGAAGACGGACAAGAGGAAGCAGAGTCTCTACTTCCCCGAGTCGATGCTTCAAGAGATCAAAGAGGAGGCCGCTCGTCTCGACCGGTCGCTCTCCTGGGTCGTGCAGCGCGCCTGGAAGATCTCGCGTCTCGAGATCAAGAAGCTCCCGAGCGTGAACGACGTCGAGGGCGGCGAGGACGACGACAACGAGTAGCTTTGACGACGTCGCCGCCCTCGGTCTCTCCCCCGCCCTCGTTGGCGCCACCCGACGAGACGCACTCGTTCGCTGTCGCGGACGACGGCACGCGCCTCTTCGTGCGCGCGAGGACGAGGAGCGGGGGCGGCTCGGACGACGGCCAGTTTCAGGGGGGTGAAGACGCTCACGTAGGGGCCGCTCGGGCGGCCGAGGAGCCTGTCGCACGAGCGTTCCTGTGCGACGGGATCCTGTGCGACGGCTTCATATGGAAGTACCTATGGAACGACCTCGCGCCTTTCGTGCCGCTCGCGCATTGGCATTATCGCGGGCACGGCCGAAGCGCGCCGCCGCGTGACCCGGATCGCATCGACATCGCGGCGCACGCCGACGATCTCTTCGCGGTCCGAAAGCACGTCGGCGATCCGCCGAGCATCCTCGTGGGGCACTCGATGGGGTGCCAGGTGGCGCTCGAGTGCGCGCGGAGACACCCCGAGAAGGTGCGTGGCCTCGTGCTCATCTGCGGCACGTTCGGCAACGTGACCGCGACGTTCAAGGGGCTCCCCCTCCTCGACGTGGTCCTCCCGAAGCTCCTCGATCTGGCGGAGCGGCGGCCCGAGGTCGTGCGCGCCCTCTGGTCGCGGATCCCGCCGGAGATGGCGCTCAAGCTCGCGCTCCGCGCCGGCGAGATCGACCCGCAGAAGATCCATCGAGAGGACGTCTTGCCGTACCTCCAACATTTCCCGCACGTCGACTTCCCGATGTTCCTCCGGATGCTCCGCGCGGCCGGCGAGCACTCGGCGGGCGACTTCCTCTCGAAGGTGCCCGTGCCGACATTAATCGTCGCCGGCGAGCGCGACACGTTCACGCCGGCGTTCCTCGCCGAGGCGATGGCAGAAGCGATCCCCGGCGCGGAGCTGCTCGTCGTAAAGAACGGGACGCATGTCGCCCCGCTCGAGCAGCCCGAACTCGTCGATGGGAAGATCATCGATTTCCTGCGCCGCCGCGTCCTCTCCTAGGCGGCGCGAGGCGCGCTCTCTGGGAGGCGCGGGCCCGCTCCACCGAGGCTGGCGAGGCGCGCCCGGCGCCCTCCGCCGCGACGCGACGTCGCTCGCGATCATGGCGATCGCCGCCCTCGCGGGGTGCCCCGGCGGCGCGCGGAGCGACGCTCGATCCGACGCGGGCGCGTCCGCACAGGTCGCCTCCGCCCGGGCGGCAGACGCGGCCGACGCCGCGAGCGACGCGGACGACGGCGGCGGGGGCGAGGCGGACGGGGGCGACGCCGCGGGCGACGCGGGCGCGCCGATCGCGAGCGATCCGCGCTTCGCCGCCGCGGCGCCGGAGCGAGGTCGCTCCATCGGGCACACGTCGGTCGTCTTCAAGCTCGGCCTCACGGGCGGCGTCGAAGCGGCGTACAAGCCGCGATCCCGCCGCGGCGGAGAGCGCTTCCGCGGCGAGATCGCCGCCTACCGCCTCGCGCGCGCGCTCGGGATCGACAACGTCCCGCCCGCCTACCCGCGGGCCTTCGCGATCGACGCGCTGCGATCCGCGCTCGTCCCCGCCGCCGTCGAGCTCCTCGATCGCGAGGCGGTCGCGGAGGCGAGCGGCGAGGTGCGCGGCGCGATCATCCCCTGGATCGCGAAGCTCGAGTTCATCCCGCTCGAAGGCGCGGCGTGGCGCGCCAGGTGGCAAGGGTGGCTCGAGCGCGGCGCGTCGATCCCCGAGGCCGATCGCTCGACGGCCGCCCAGATCAGCACGATGATCGTCTTCGACTTCGTCACCGGCAACTGGGACCGGTGGAGCGGCGCGAACGTCGCGATCGATCGGGCGCGCGGGACGATCCTCTTCGTCGACAACGACGGCGCGTTCTTCGATCCGCCGCCGGCCGACCCGCTCGCCCGCCAGCGCGCCGAGCTCACGCGCGTCCGCCGCTTCGCGCGCCCGTTCGTCGACGCGCTCCGCGCGACGGACGAGGCGGCGCTCACCGCCGCGTTCGGCGACGAGTCGGAGGGGAGGCCGCTCCTCCCGAAGAAGCTCGTCCACGCCGCCGACGATCGCCGGCGCGCCGCGCTCGCGATCATCGACGCGACGCGCGCGCGAGAGGGCGACGCCGCGTTCTTCTGATCCGCCTCATGCAGGCGAAGCGGCACACGAAATCCTCGACGCGCGAACGAGCCGCGCGCGCCGCGTCAGTGCGGCGTGCCCATCGGGCTGATGAAGTACAAGAAGAGGAGCGCGGCGAGGAGCGTCACGAAGCCGAGGGCGACGAGCTTGGGGCCCGACCAGTCCGACGGTCCCTCGAACGCCTCCGACGATGCCTGAGTAGACCCCGTTCGCCCCTGTGCGCTGCTTGCCATGTCGCGCCCAACAAACACCACTTCGCCGCCGCTTACAAGGGGCGTCCGTGGCAGCGCCCCCCGCGAGCCGCGCCTTTTTCCGTCGTCGTTCCCGCCGTCACGGCTTCGCGGCTTCGCGGCGCGCGCGAGCGGCGCGACGTCCGCCGCGGCGCCCGCGAGCGCGCCCGCCGCGTCGAGTCAGCGCGACGCGAGCGCGTCCGGGAGGATGAGCGTCGAGTCGCCGAACTCGTGCGCGAGGTACCCGGCCTCCGCGGCCGCGGCGTACGCGTCGCCGAGGAGCGGCGCGGGCGCGAACGCCTGGAGGAGCGCGAAGTGGCTCGCCGTCGCGTCGTGCATGCCGGTGAGGATCCCGTCGGCGACGCGGAGGCAGGAGCCCGGGCCGACGAGGAGCGACGTCTCGCCCTCCCCTTCGACCAGCTCGCCGCCGTGGCTCGCCGCGGCTCCTTCGAGCGCGCGCACCGCCGTCGTGCCCACGGCGAGGACGCGGCCGCCCGACGCGCGCGCCTCGCGGATCGCGGAGACGGTCGATCGCGGGACGTCGTACCGCTCGGCCATCGGGAGCATCGCGTCGATCGCGGGGTCGCCGCTCGACGACAGCCCGGCCGCGTGCGTGACGTGGGCGAGCCGGACGCCCCGCCGCGCGAGGCCGAGGAGGAGCGACCACGCGAGCGGGCGCCCCGCCGACGGCATCTCCGCGGCCCACGGGCGCGCCGCGAACGGCGTCTGTACGTGCCACAGCGCGAGGTCGCCCTCCACGTGGGCGTATTGCACCGGCCTCCCGGCGCGGTACAGGGCCGACCACAGCGCGGCGCCCGCGCGATCGAAGCGGACGACCGCGACCCGCCGCGACGGGCCCGCGACCGTCACGACGCGGCACGCGACGCCGTCGAAGCGGAGCTCGTCGCCCGGCGCGATCGGCGGCGGCTTCGGCCGGTCCTCGGTGCGCGTCCGCCAGTCGCCGTCGCCGAAGAGGAGCGCCGTCCACGCCCCGTCCTCGCGGCGCGCCGCCAGGCGGAGCTCGACCGCCTCGCCGCGCGCGGTCCGGCCGCGGAGCGACGCAGGGAGCGTCGCCGCGTCGTTCACGACGACGACGTCGCCCGGCCGGAGCGACGCCGACAGATCGCGCACGCGCGCGTGCGCGAACCGCCCCGCGCGCGGATCGACGACGAGGAGCCGCTCCGCGCCGGCGTCGTCGCGAGGCCACCGCGCGGCGCGCCACCCCTCGTTCACCTGCCGCCCCACGCCGCGGCCTCGACGCGGGCGCCGCTCTCGATCTCGTCGGCGCGCTCGATCATCTTCGCGACCCGCGCTGCCACGACGCGCGGCGGGGCGAGGGTCGATCGGTCCGCGTCGGGGATGGCGTCGGCGTGCATCCGCGTGTCCATCTCGCCCGGGTCGACGGTGAAGAAGCGCACGCCCGTCCCCTCGAGCTCCTTCGCCCAGATCCGCCCGAGGTGATCGAGCGCCGCCTTGGACACGCCGTACGCGCCCCACCCCGGGTACGCCGACACCGACGCGTCGCTGCTCACGTTCACGACGAGGCCGCGACGCCTCAGCACCATCGCCCCGGCGATCGCCTTCGTGAGCCGGAACGGCCCGACCACGTTCACCGCGAGGACGCGCTCGAGGTCCTCGCACGCGGTGTCGAGGAGGAGCGGCATCGGCACCGCGCCGAGCGTGCTCGCGTTGTGAACCACGACGTCGATCGCGCCGACCAGCGCCGCGGCCGACGCCGCCGTCGGGTACACGGCGTCCTTGTCCGCGACGTCGGCGACGAGCGCGTGGGCCTCGCCCCCTTCGGCGCGGATCGCGCGCGCCACCGCCTCGACCTCGCCCTCCGTCCGCGCGGTCACGACCACCCTCGCGCCGCGCCGCGCGAGCTCGTGCGCGAGCGCCTCCCCGAGGCCGCGCCCACCCCCCGTGATCAAGACCCCTGTCCCTCGCAGCCTCATGCTCCGCCTCCTCGGCTCGTGCCCATACCCTGGAGGATGCCGCAGCCCCGACCTTGTATTGGCACGCTCGCCAATAGGTTGTCAGAGGTCTATCGTATGGGCATGGCCGACGACCTCGCCGCCCGCCTGGCGAAGAACGTGAAGCAGCTCCGTGAGGCGCGCGGGCTCACCCAGCACCAGATGGCGAAGCTCGCCGGCGTGCCGCGCGCCACGTGGGCGAACCTCGAGTCCGGCACCGCCAACCCGACGCTCGCGGTGGTGCACGCGGTCGCTCAGGCGTTCCAGGTCACGCTCGAGGAGCTCATCTCCACGCCGCGCGCGGCGTGTCAGTTCTACGCGCACGGCGCGCTCCCGCGCCGCGTCCGCGGCGACGTCGAGATCCGGAAGCTCCTCCCCGACAGCGTGCCCGGGATGGAGATCGATCGGTTCGAGCTCCCGCCGAAGGCGCACATGACCGGCGTGCCGCACACGCCCGGTACGCGCGAGTACCTCACCTGCGAGACCGGCGCGATCACGCTCGTCGCCGCGGGCGAACGATGGCAGCTCGGCCCCGGCGACGTCGTCGTCTTCCGCGGCGACCAGCGCCACTCTTACGCGAACGCGGGCGACAAGACCGCCGTCGCCTACTCCGTCGTCATCCTCGCCCGGCCGGGCTGAGCTGCGCGACGAGCGGCGCTCCTCTGGTTCCGGATAAGCTCCGCATGCGCGGCAAGAGGCTCGCGCTGAGCCTTCGTGTCCCCGCGACGCGCGTCACGGCGATCTTGATCGGCGAGCGCGGGATCAGCGCCGACACGGCGCTCCGCCTCGGGCGCTTCTTCGGCACGACGCCGGATTCCTGGATGAACCTCCAGAAGACGTTCGAGCTCCGGACACCGCCGAGGACGCCGTCGGCGCGGCGATCGAGCGCGAGGTGCGGCCGATCGCAAAAGCGCGGAAGGTCGGCTGACCCTCCGCGCCCGTGGTGCGGCGCGAGCTCGCGCCGGCCGGCGCGGCGCGACGTAAGCTCGTTACCGGTTGTCGATCTCGTTCTTCAGGAAGAGCGCGCCGTCCATGACGACCCTCTCGCCCGCCTTCACGCCGTCGAGGATGCGCACCTTGCCGTCGACCTCGGGGCCGACCTCGACCACCCGCAGGCGGTAGATGTTGTCGTCGCCGGCGACGACGACGCGGGAGTGCTCCGCGTCGTTGAGGATGGCGCGCGACGGGACGAGGAGCACCTTCTTGCCGCTCCCCTCCGTCAGCTCCACCTTCGCGAACATCTCCGGCTTGAGGCGGCCGTCCGGGTTCGGTGCGACGCAGCGGACCTTCACCGTGCGGCTCGCCGGATCGAGCACGTCGCCGACGTGACCGACCACACCGGGGAACGCCTCGGTGGGGAACGCCGGGACGTGGATGGCGACCTTCGATCCCTCGGTGACGAGGCCGAGATCCTGCTCGTACACGTCGGCGAGGACCCACACGCTCGCGAGGTTCGAGATCGTGAGGAGCGGCGTCGACGCGTCGGCGCGGACCTCTTGCCCGACGAGCACGTTACGCTCGACGACCGTGCCCGCGACGCGCGCGCGGATCGCGACGGCCACCGCCGGATCCGACGCGGAGACGCCGAGCGCGCGGAGCTGCGCGCTCGCGCGGCCGACGTCGCTCGTCAGCTTCTTCAGGTCCGCCTCGGTCTGGAGGAGGTCCTTCTCGCTGACCGCGCCGTCGGAGCGGAGCTTGCGCTGCCGCTCCGCGGTGCGCTGCCCGAGCGCGAGATCGCTGTTCGCCTTTTGCGCATCGGCCTGGAGCTGCGCCACCTGCGGCGACGACAGCTCGATGAGCGCTTGCCCGACGGTCACCTTGTCGCCCGGCTTCACGAGGAGCGCCGTCGCGCGACCGTCGAGCGGCGACGCGACGCGCTGGGTGCGATCCTCGTCGAACGCGACGCGCCCGGTGAGCGCGACGCTCGTCGCGGCCTCCGACTCGACGAGCGGCTCGACCTTGACGAACTGCATCCTCGGGCTCCCCGGCTCGAGGTGGATCGCGTCGCGCTCGCCCCCCGCGGCCTCGGCGGCCGGCGGGTGATCGGAGCCGTGACAGGCCGCGAGTGGAAGCGCCGCGAGAACGAGAAAGAACAGGTGTTTCATGGCTCCCTCCCGACCGCGTGCGCCACGTCGCTCATGGCCTTGCGGTGGTCGTCTTGGACTCGCAGGTACTGCGCCCGCGTTTCGATGAACGTTCGTTGTGCCTCGAGCAGCTCCAGGAGCGAGACGGCGCCGGCCTTGTACGACGACTCCGCGACGCGAAGCGCGTTCTCGGCGCGTGAGAGGAGGCCGCCCCCCTCGTAGACGTCCAGGAGCGCGCGCGACCGATCGAAGTTGCGCACCGCCTCCAGCACGTCGTAGCGGACGACGAGCTCGAGCCGCTTCTCGTCGTTCGTCACGCGCCTCTCTTCGAGGCGCGCGCGCGCCACGTTCGCCTGGTTGCGATCGAAGAGCGGGAGCGGCAAGGAGACGCCGAGGGCCAGCGCGTTCGCGTTGTCGCCGGACGCGGTGAACTCGCTGTGCGTGTACGTCGCGCCGACCGAGATGTCGGGGTACGCCTCGCGCTTCGCCGACGAGAGCAGCGCGTCGGCGAACGCGTGGCCGCGGCGCGCCGCGCGCAGGTCGGGGCGGTGCTCGAGCGCGTTCGCGATGAGCGGTTCGACGTTGAACGGGGTGCGAGGCACCGGCGCCGCCGTCGCGTTGCCGCCGAGCTCGGCGATCGACGGGAGGCCCATGATCGCCGCCAGGTGCTGCCGCGCGAGGTCGAGCTCCAGATCCGCGTCGATGAGCGCGTTCTGGTATTTCATCCCCTCGAGCTCGATCTTCTGCCCCTCGAACTCGGAGATCTCGCCGCCCTTCACCCGCGCGCGAGAGATACGCACGGTCTCGTCGTAGCGCGACTTCATCGTCACGCTGAGTTCGTGCTCTTCCTGCTCGCGGACGAGGTCGGTGAACGCCGCCCGCACCGCCAGCGCGATCTCGCGCATCGCGTCCTCGACGCGCAGCCGCCGCAGCTCGACGCCGAGGTCGGCCATCTTGATCCGCGCCGACCGCTTCGCCCAGACGTCGATCACCTCGCTGATGCCGATCGACTGGATCGGCTGCGAGAACGGGCCCGGGTTCAGGTTCTGATCGCCCTGCGGGTTCCCCTTCCCGAGGACGATGTTCCCGAACGTGTACGAAAACTGCGGGTTCCAGTAGAGGCCGGCGGCGATCCGATCGACCTCCGCCACCTGGATCTCGAGGCGCGCCGCGATGACGTCGCGGTTCCTCTGGAAGGCGACCGCCACCGCGCGGTCCATCGTCAGCGCCTCCGCGGCGGAGGCCGAGCGCGGCGCCGACGCCGCGAAGAGCGCGCACGCCGCCGCTCCGACGGCCGCGCGCGTCGCCGCGCGGCGGAGCGCCGCGCCGATCCTCCGCCCGACCTCGCGGCCGATCACGGCGAGATCAGGCGTGCGCACCGTGCGCCCCCTCTCCGGAGTGCGGACCCGAGCCCGGAGGCTCGTTGCCCTTGCCTTGCTTTTGCGTCCGATTGCGCCCGAACCATCGATCGAAGAGCTCGTAAAGGGTGGGGAGAAGGAGCATGGTGAGGAGGGTCGACGACATCAGGCCGCCGATGATGACGATCGCGAACGGACGCTGCGTGTCCGATCCGATCGCGTGCGACATCGCCGCGGGCAAGAGGCCGAGCGAGGCGAGCATCGCCGTCATCAGCACCGGCCGTAGGCGCTGCGACACGGCATCGAGGATGGCGTCCTGCGAGTCGGTGCCGAGGCGCTCGCGCGCCTGCCTCACGTACGTGATGAGGAGCACGCCGTCCATGACGGCGACGCCGAACAGCGTGATGAAGCCGACCGCGGCGGACACGCTCAGCACCGTGTGCGTCACGTACAGCGCGAAGACGCCTCCCACCGTCGCGAACGGGACGTCGAGGAGGACGACCACCGCCGGGAGCACCGCGCGGAACGTGAGGAAGAGGAGCGTGAAGATCACCGCGATCGAGATCGGGACGATGACCATGAGGCGCTTCATCGCGCGCCGCTGGTTCTCGAACTCGCCGCCCCAGGTCATGTAGTAGCCCTCGGGGAGCTTCACTTCCTTGGCGACGCGGGTCTGCGCCTCGTCGACGAACGACCCCATGTCGCGGCCCTGGATGTTCGTCTTGAGCGCGAGGAACCGCCCGCCCTGCTCGCGGTTGATCTGCGTGCGCCCCATGTCCGTCTGCACCTTCGCGAGGGCCGACAGGGGGACCCGCGTGTCGCCCGCGGGGACGATCAGGTTGCCGATCGAGTGCGGATCCCCCTCGGTCGGCGACGGGAGCTTCACGCGCACGCCGACCTTGCGCTCGCCCTCCCAGATCTCGGTCGCGAGCTTGCCGCCGTACGCGCTCTCGACGACGTCCTCGATGTCCTGCACCTGGAGGCCGTAGCGGGAGATCGCGTCGCGATCGACGTCGCTCACGACGTGCTGCGCGCGCCCGGCGCGGTACACCTCGACGTCGCGCGAGCCGCGCGTGGCGAGGAGGATGCGCTTCACCTCTTCGAGCTTCGACTGCATCAGCGTCAGGTCGTCGCCGTACACCTTCACGACCACCTGTCCGCGGATCCCCGAGATCGACTCCTCGACGCGATCCTTGATCGGCTGGCTGAAGTTGTATTGGACGCCCGGGCGCTTCTGGAGCTCCTCGCGCATCGCCTCGACGATCTGCTCCTTGGAGCGCCCCGTCTTCCACTCCTTCGACGGGTGCATCATGACGAACGTCTCGGACTGGTTCGCCGCTTCGTCGTCGGTGCCGTCCTCGGGGTGCCCCTGCTCGGTAAGCACGTCGCGCACCTCGGGGTATTTGAGCAGGACCTGCCGCGTCTCGCGCAGGACCTGCGCGCCGCGCTCGAGCGACACCGAGCTCGGCATCGTCACGGTGATGTGGATGTCGCCCTCGTTCATCTCGGGGAGGAACTCGGTGCCGAGCTTCGGGATCAGGTAGACCGCGTACGCGAGGATCACGAGGCCGGCGAGGCGCGTCGAGATCGGGAAGCGGAGCGCGAAGCGGAGCGCGACGAGGTACTTGCCGCGCAGCCAGACCAGGAACTCCGGCTCGACCTCCTTCACCTTGCGGTTCTTCAGGAGGACGGTGGTGAGCGCGGGCACCGCGGTGAGCGTGAAGAAGAGCGCGCCCGCGAGCGCGAACCCGTACGTGAGCGCGACGGGCCGGAAGATGCGCCCCTCGACGCGCTCGAGCGTGAAGATCGGCATCATCGCCGCGACGATGATCGACATCGAGAACAGCGTCGGCCGGAGGACCTCCTTGGCCGCGCGCGACACCACCTTCGGCACCTCGTCCGGCGGCGCCTGCTCCTCGGCCAGGTGGCGGTACGCGTTCTCGACGAGGATGACCGCGCCGTCGAGGAGGATGCCGAAGTCGATGGCCCCCATGGACAGGAGGTTCGCGGGGACGCCGGCGTAGTACAGCCCGACGAAGCTCGTGAGCAGCGCGAGCGGCATCGTGATCGCGACGGCGAGCGATCCGCTGAACGCGCGCAAAAAGAGCCACAGGACGAGCGCGACCAGCGCCGCGCCCTCCAGCATGTTGTGCGACACCGTCGTGAGCGTCGTGTCGACGAGGCGCGTCCGGTCGTAGAACGGGACGATCTTCATCCCCTTCGGGAGCACCTCTTTGTTCACGCGCTCGACCGCGGCGTGGACGCCGTCGAGCACGTCCTTCGGGTTCTCTCCGCGGCGGAGGAGCACGGTCCCTTCGATCGAGTCGATCGACTCGGCCCGCGCGACGGCGCCGCGCCGCGGCGTGTACCCTTCGACGACGCGGGCGACGTGGCTCACGAGCACGGGCGTCCCCTGGTGCACGGTGAGCACGGTCTTCTCGATGTCCTGCGGCGTCTTCAGATAACCGCGCGCGCGGACCACGAACTCGCTGTCGCCGAAAGGCAAATAGCCGCCGCTGGTCGCGCCGTTCGACTGCTGGACCGCGTCGATGAGATCCTTCAGCGTCAGCCCGTTGGCCCGCAGGCGCAGCGGGTCGGCGAGGACGTGGTACTCCTTCTGGAAACCGCCGAAGCTGACGACGTCGGCGACGCCCGAGACCCGCTTCAAATGGCGGGAGATGACCCAGTCCTGCCAGCTCCGCAGCTCGCTCGGCGTGTGGTGATCGCTCTCGACGGTGTACTGGTAGACTTGGCCGACCGGCGTGTCGTTCGGGCCGAGCGTCGGCACGACGCCGTCGGGGACGTCGGCGTCCGGCAACCTCTCCGCGACCTGTTGTCGAGCAAAGTAGATGTCGACGCCGTCCTCGAACGTGACAATCACCTGCGACAGGCCGAACGACGTAATCGACCTTTGCATCAGCACGTTCGGCAATCCGACGAGCGCGCGCTCGACCGGAATCGTCACCTGCTTCTCGATCTCCTCGGCCGCCTGCCCGGGGTACAGCGTGATGACCATCACCTGGACGTTGGTCACGTCGGGGAAAGCCTCGATCTTCAGCTTCCCCAGCGTGTAGACCCCGAACACCACGAAGCCGATGCACACCACCAGGACGGCGACGCGACGTCGGACGGCGAACTCAATCAGGCGCTCCAGCATCGATGCGGGAATTTCGTAGCTCACTGGAGCGCGTCTGGGGCACGAATCGACATGGGAATCGTTTAGGATGAACCTGACGCGACGCGCATGGGACCAAACGCCCCGCGCACGAATCAAAAAGGAAGGTCGGGTGACGTCAAATGCGACAGTACGAACGAATTCGAGTCGAGCGATCGGGAGCACGCGCGCTGATCACCCTGGCCAACGCGACGCGACGGAACGCGATCAGCCCGGTGATGACCACCGAGCTCATCTCGGCGCTCGCGGCCGCGCAAAGCGATGAGTCGGTCCGGGTGATCGTCATCACCGGCGAGGGGAAGACGTTCTCCGCGGGCGGCGATTTCTCTTCGATGACGTCGCTCGGCGACTCGCTCCCTCCGGCCGCGCCGGACGAGCGGGCGCCCGCGTCGTCGCACGGTCACTACGGCGATCTCTTGCTCGCGCTCCTCCGCTGCGAGAAGCCGACGATCGCGCGCGTGAACGGGCACGCGCTCGGCACTGGGCTCGGCATCGTCGCCGCGTGCACGTTCTCGGTCGCGCTGAGGGACGCGCAGTTCGGCACGCCGGAGATCAACGCGGGGCTCTTCCCGATGATGGTGATGTCGCTGCTCGCGCGCACGATGCCGCGGCGGCGGCTGCTCGAGATGATGCTGCTCGGCGAGAAGATCGACGCGACCGAGGCCGAGCGCCTCGGGCTCGTCTCGCACGCCGTCGAGCCCGGCGAGCTCGACGAGAAGATCCGCGAGATCGAGGGGCAGCTCGTCCACAAGAGCCAGCTCGTCATCCGCCTGGGCCTGCGCGCGTTCGCGGCGCAAGAGGACCTCGCGCTCGAGGAGGCGCTCACGCTGCTGCGGGGCCGCTTCGGCGAGCTGCTCGACACGGAGGACGCGCGCGAAGGGCTCGCCGCGTTCCTCGAGAAGCGCGATCCCCGCTGGCAGGGCCGCTGATCGACGGGGAGCACACGCGGAGGGCTCGCCGCGTCCCTCGATGAGCGCGGTCCCGCCGGCGCGGCCGCCGATGTTCGACGCGCGCCGCGCGACGAACGGCGCGCTTCAGGGATGTCCGTCCGCGAGGGCGCGGAGCTCGAGCTCGAACGGCGCGAGCTCCGCGACGGCGTCCCGCGGCGAGAAAATTCGGCTCGCTGACACGACGCCGCGCGCGCCCCACCGCGGGCCCCTCCGGCGTCCACGCGACGGCGCGCTCGACGAGCGGCCGCGCGAGC
>Ga0207710_10001125_pt1 | contig 13647 bp, 15 predicted proteins | sample KBSS24metaG_FD_184400 | JGI IMG/M metagenome (GOLD analysis project Ga0207710, IMG submission 184400) | Switchgrass rhizosphere microbial communities from Kellogg Biological Station, Michigan, USA - KBS S2-4 metaG (SPAdes) (version 2) | ecosystem: Host-associated > Plants > Roots > Rhizosphere...
ACGGCGCCGACGCCGCGATCCTGGAGCGGCACCTGGACGGCTACAAGGTCACGATCGGCGCGGGCACCAAGGACGTCCAGCGCAACATCATCGGCGAGCGCGGCCTGGGCCTGCCCAAGTCCTGACCCTGCCCGCTCCGCCGGTCGGTGCTGACGAACCCGCCCCGCCCCGATCGCCGGGCAAGTCGCAGCCATCGCCGGGCGCGGGCGAGTCCATTCCCTGGATCCTAGGTCCGACGATCGGCAACTGATATAACTATTTATGCTTCTCAGACTCCGACGGCGGGACAGACGACATGAGCCAACTCGACATCCTCCAGGCCAAGATCGACATCCAGGACCTGGCAGCCAGATACGGCCACCACTGCGATCACCCGGGCTGGGACGGCGTGCTGGACCTCTACACCGAGGACGGTGTCTTCGACGCCGAGAAGGTGTATGGCACGGTCTACCGCGGCAAGGACGAGCTGCGCGGCTTCTACGAGAACGCCCCCGACGCCGTCGCACACCACCCTGCCGGCCAGTTCACCACGGTGGGCGAGGACGCCACGACCGCGACGTCCACGGCGAAGTTCATCGTCTTCTTCCACCGGCAGGTCTTCTCGGTCGACTACACCTGGGACCTGGTCAAGGTCGGCAGCGAGTGGAAGATCAAGAAGCAGCTCATCGAGGTCGTCGGCAAGGCCAAGTTCGGCGCGGATTCGACCAAGGTCTGACGCTCGCCACATCGCAAGGGACGCACTCAGTGGACACAACTTCTCCGGCGCAGCCCGTCGACGTGGAGCGGCTGGCTGCCCGGGTTGGCGCCGGATCGCTCGCCGGCCTGCTGGCCTGGCGGGCGGTCGAGGCGCCCGGGCACGGGTTCCTGTTCGTCGAGGAGGAACCGGCGTTCACCTTCGGCGAGCTCGCCTTCGCGGCGGCGGACCTGGACGCCGCACTGGCGGCTGCCGGTGTGGGGCATGGCTCGCGTGTCCTGATCCGTGTCGGCAACGACGAACGGTTCCTGCCGGCGCTGGTCGCGGCGTGGCTCCGGGGCGGTGCCGCCCTGCCGATGCACCCGGCCGCCCCGGTGCGGGAGGTCGCCCGGGTGGTCGACACGCTCGGTGCCACCGCCATCGTCTGTGACCCGGAGGACAAGGTCATCGAGGCGGGTCTGCCCGTCCCCGCCCTGCCGTTCGCCCAGCTGCAACGGCGCGGCGCGGCGGAGCCCGTCGTGCTGCCCGTACCGCAAGACGTCGCCGGCAGTGACCCCGCGCTGGTGCTGCTCACTTCCGGTTCGACGGGTGCGCCCAAGGGTGTGCTGCTGACCCACGACAACGCCTGGGCGAACCTGCGCTCGACCGTCTCGGCGTTCCGCTCCGACACTGGCCCGAGCCCCCTGCCGGACGCAGCGAAGCCGCCGAACCTGATTGCCAACCCGCTGTCGCACACCGCGGGCATGGTGCGCCTGCTGTTCGCGCAGTACGTGGGCCGGGACGTCGTGCTGCTGCGCAAGTTCAGTGGAGCCCTGACCAAGCGCCTGGTGGACGAGCACGGCATCGACCACCTCACGCTGAACCCGGCGATGCTGCGCATGCTGTTGGACGAGACCCAGCCCGGCGACCGCCTCGGCAGGGTCCGCTACGTGTCGTCGGGTACCGCTCCGCTGACGCCGGCGCTGCGCGAGGCCTTCGAGGAACGGTTCGGCGTGCCAGTCCTGCAGGCATACGGCCAGACCGAGGCCTTCGGCGGGATCGCGATCGAGAGCGTCAAGGACGTGCTCTCGGGCAACCGCCGCCCCGGTTCGGTCGGCCGCCCGCTGCCGGGCGTGGAGCTGCGCCTCGTCGGGGCGGACGGTCTGGACGTGCCGCGGGGTGATTCCGGCGAGATCTGGGTGCGGTCCAGGTCCGCGATGCAGGGCTATCTCTCCGCGGCGGGCGACGCGCCCGCACGGGCCGTCGAGTGGCTTCGCACGGGCGATCTCGGACGCCTCGACGAGGACGGCTACCTCTACATCACGGGCAGGCTCAAGAACATCATCATCTGCGGTGGGTTCAACATCACGCCCGAGGAGGTCGAGGCGGCGCTCGAGAACGACGAGCGCGTTGTCGAGGCCGTGGTCGTCTCGTGGCCGGACGAGCGGCTCGGGGAAATCCCGGTGGGCGTGGTCGAGTCGGAGGCCGGTGAGGCCGAGATCCTCGCCGAGGTCGCCGGACGGCTGACCGCATACAAGCGCCCGCGCAAACTGCTGCGGGTGGACAGGCTGCCGCGCGTCCCCAATGGCAAGGTCGACCGGCCCGCGGTGAACCGCCTCGTGGCCGCCCGGCTCGGAGGAGACTCATGACATCCGCCAGGACCGTCCCCGTCGACGAGACCACCGCGCGCGGCATGCTGCCGCCGGCGGCCGTGTACATCGACGGCGAGTTCGTGCCGAACGCCACCGGCGAGCCGCACGAGCACCTGCACCCCGGCGACGGTACGCCGCTCGGCACGTGGAACCTCGCCGGTGCCGCCGACACCGACCGCGCCGTCGTCTCGGCGCAGGTAGCCCAGAAACAGTGGATGCGCCTCACCCCGGCCCAGCGGCGCGACATCCTGACCGCCGTCGCGAGCGCGCTGCGCGCACGGCACCTGGAGCTCGCCGCGGTCGGCACCCTGGAGATGGGCATGCCGATCCGCACGTCGGTCCTCGGAACGCTCGGCGCGATCGAGTGGTTCTCGTACTACGCCGGCTGGGCCGACAAGATCGAGGGTCTGGTGGCACCGGTGCCCGGCACCCACGACTACGGCGTCTACCAGCCCTACGGCGTCGTCGGCGGCATCATCCCCTGGAACGGCCCCGCACTCGGCCTGGCCGTGAAGGTCCCCGCCGCCCTGGCCGCCGGGAACGCGATCGTCCTGAAGCCGTCGGACTTCGCGCCGCTCTCCAGCGGGATGTTCGCGCGGATCGCCACCGAGGCCGGCCTGCCGCCGGGCCTGTTCAACGTGGTCCCGGGCGGACCGGACACCGGACAGGCGCTGTGCCGGCACCCCGGCGTGGGGTTGATCAGCTTCACGGGGGGCAACGTCGCGGCGCGCTCGATCGGTGCGGTCGCCGCCGAGCGGCAGGTGCCCACGGTCTTCGAGCTCGGGGGCAAGTCCGCCTCCCTGATCTTCGACGACGCCGACGTGCCCCGCGCAGCGAAGCTCGCGGCCGTCCTCGCCGTCGCCCAGAACAGCGGCCAGGGCTGCTTCCTGCCCACCCGCCTGCTCGTGCAGCGCGGCGTCTACGACCAGGTTCTGGAGACGCTGAACAAGACCGCATCCGGCTTCACCGTCGGGCGCCCCTTCGGGGAGCAGACCACCATGGGACCCGTCGCGAACCGGCAGTCCTTCGAGCGGATTCTGGGCATCATGGCCCGCATCGCGTCCGACCACGACGGCAGCCTGCTCACCGGCGGCGAGGCGGTCGGCGGAGATCTCGCCGACGGCTACTACCTGCGCCCCACCGTCTACTACGACGTCGACCCCGCCAGCCGGCTGGCCCGCGAGGAGGTCTTCGGCCCGGTCCTCAGCGTCATCCCGTTCGACGACGAGGAGCAGGCCGTCGCCATCGCGAACGACAACGACTTCGGCCTGGCCGGCTACGTCTGGACCGAGAGCCTGCGGCGCGCACACCGTGTCGCGGCGGCACTGGACGCCGGGTACGTGTCGGTGAACAGCCTGGCCGGGTTGCCCCCGGCCGCGCCGTTCGGCGGCTGGAAGGCCAGCGGCCACGGCAAGGAGGGCGGCCGTGAGGGGCTGCTGCAACTGATGCGCCTCAAGAACGTGCACATCGCACTGTGAAGGAAGACCGCGTGAGCGATTACCACACCGTCCTGTTCGATGTCACCGACCACGTCGCGACGATCACGCTGAACCGGCCGGAGGTGATGAACGCCTTCAACCAGGAGATGCTCGACGAGTTCATCGCGATCTGGAAGCGGTGCCGGATCGACGACGACATCCACGTCGTGGTCCTCCGGGCGGCAGGAGAACGAGCGTTCTGCACGGGCGTCGACCGGAAGGCCGGCCGCTTCCGGCACGAGAACCCGTTCAGTGCCGAGGACCCCGGGCTCTCCCTGGGCGCGAAGCAGAACCGGGTGTGGAAGCCACTGATCGTCGCCGTGCACGGCATGTGCGCCGGCGGCGCGATGTACTGGCTGAACGAGGCCGACGTGATCATCTGCTCGGAGGAGGCCACGTTCTTCGACCCGCACACCACCTACGGGATGGTCTCGGCGCTGGAGCCGGTGGGGTTGATGCGCCGCATCCCGATCGGTGAGGCGATGCGCTGGGCCCTTTTCGGGCTCGACGAGCGGATGGGTGCGCAGCGGGCCTACAACATCGGCCTGGTCAGCGAGGTCGTCCCACGCGAGGAGCTGTGGGCGCGCGCGGACGTCCTGGCCCGGCGCCTGGCCACCAAGCCGCCGCTGGCCGTGCAGGGAACGGTCAAGGCGATGTGGGACTCGTTCTCGATGTCGCCGGGTGCCGGCCGCGAGGTGCCGCTGCACTACACGCAGCTGGGCAACCCCGGCAGCGAGCTCGACATGGGCGCGGTCGAGAGACCGAAGCCGGAGGTGCGGTGATGGGCCTGTTGGACGGCCGGACGGCCGTGGTGACAGGTGGGGCGAGCACCTGACGCTGCGCGACACCGCCCGCGCCTTCTTCGAGAAGTATGCCATCCGCCCGCGCCGAGCTCGGCTTCTGAAGGGAACGCACAGTGAAGCGGACGATCCTAGAGCCAGAGCATCTGGCTCTGCGCCAGGCCGCCATTGACTTCTTCGAGAAGTTCGCCGTGCCGCACCGGGCCGAGTGGGAGGAGCAGGGGCACGTCGGCCGGGAGATCTGGAGGCAGTCGGCCGCCCAGGGCCTGCTCGGCATTGAGATCCCGGAGCAGTACGGCGGCCTCGGCATCGACGACTACCGCTTCAACGCGATGATCATCGAGGCCAGTACCCGGACCCGCTCCGGGGTGGCGCTCACCCTGCAGAACGAGATCGTGGCCCCGTACATCTTGCACCTCGGCACCGAGGAACAGCGGCAGCGCTGGCTGCCCGGCATGGCCACCGGCGACGTGCTCGGCGCCATCGCGATGTCCGAGCCCGGCGCCGGGTCCGACCTGGCGGGCATCCGCACCAGCGCTGTGCGTGACGGCAGTGGGGGTACCCCCGCCAGTGCAGCCGGCGGGGGAGAGTGGGTCATCAACGGCAGCAAGACCTTCATCAGCGGCGGCTTCCTCGCCGACTTCGTCATCGTCGTCGCGCGCACCGATCCCGAGGCGGGGCACAAGGGCTTCACGCTGTTTATCGTCGAGACCGACCGTCCCGGCTTCACACGAGGCAAGAAGCTGGACAAGATCGGCCAGCGCATGTCCGACACGTTGGAGCTGTTCTTCAGTGACGTGCGCGTCCCCGACAGCAACCGGCTGGGCGAGGAGGGGCGCGGCTTCTACGCGCTGATGCGGAACCTGCCGCAGGAGCGCCTCGGCATCGCCATCGGCGGCCTCGCCGGCGCCGAGCACGCCTTCGACCTCACCATGGCGTACGCGCGGGACCGGCACGCCTTCGGCCAGCCGATCGGCAACTTCCAGGTCAACCGCCACGCGCTGGCGGAGATGCACACCAAGCTGCAGGTCGCCCGCACGTATCTCGATCAGTGCATCCTCGGCGTGGTCGACAGGACCCTGAGCGCCGAGGACGCCGCCGGCGCGAAGTGGTGGATCACCGAGCTCGAGTGGGAGATCGTCGACCGCTGCCTGCAGATGTTCGGCGGCTACGGCTACATCAACGAGTACGAGATCGCCCAGATCTGGAAGGACGCCCGCATCCAGCGGCTCTACGGCGGCACCACCGAGATCCTCAAGGACCTCAACGGCCGCAAGCTCGGCTTCTGACACGCGACACCGCAGGGAGTTCCGCTACATGATCGGCAACAGGCTGGCCGGCAAGGTCGCGTTCGTCACCGGTGCCGCCCGAGGTCAGGGCCGCAGTCACGCCGTGCGGCTGGCCGCAGAGGGTGCCGACATCATCGCCGTCGACATCTGTGAGCAGCTCGACTCGGTCGGCTACCCCATGTCGAGCAAGGGCGACCTGGACGAGACGGTCGCGCAGGTCCAGGCGCTGGACCGCCGGATCGTCGCCCGGCAGGCCGACGTCCAGGACCTGGCCGCCCTGACCGCTGCGGTCGACGAGGGCATCGCCGAGTTCGGCCGCCTCGACGTCGTCGTCGCCAATGCCGGCATCGCGTCCTACCGGCCGGCGCTCGAGCTGAGCGAGCTGGACTGGGACGAGATGATCAGCGTCAACCTCGGCGGTGTCTGGCGGACGATCCGCGCGTCCGTCCCGCACGTCAAGGCCCACGGCGAGGGCGGGTCTGTGATCATCACCAGCTCGACGTCCGGCCTGCGCGGCATCCCCAACGCGGCGCACTACGCCGCCGCCAAGCACGGCCTGGTCGGCCTGATGAAGGTGCTCGCGCTCGAGCTCGGACGCGACCTCATCCGGGTCAACACCATCCATCCCACCACCGTCGACACCCCGATGGTGCAGAACCAGGAGACCCTGGAGCTGTTCCTGCCCGGCCAGCAGGACCAGTCGCAGGAGGCCTTCGCCCGGGTCGCCAAACGCCTGAACGTCCTGCCGGTGCCGTGGATCCAGCCCGAGGACGTGAGTGATCTGGTCGTCTTCCTCGCGTCGGACGAGGCCAAGTACATCACCGGCTCGGCGCTACCCGTCGACGCCGGCATGATCTCGCGCTGGTGAGCGGCATGCAGCCCGCCGAGTTCGACACCGTCGCCTACACCGTCACCGACAACGTCGCCACGGTGATGCTCGACTGCCCCGAGCGGCGCAACGCCTGGAACGGGCGGATGGCCCTGGAGTACCGCTGGGCCCTGCACACCGCCGACACCGACCCGGACGTGGGCGCGATCGTCGTCACCGGCGCAGGGGACTACTTCTGCGTGGGCGCGGACATGCAAATCCTGTCTGACATGGACTCGCAGGGCGGGTCCTACCAGCGCGCGGAGGTCGACCTTCCGCCGTTCCCGGACGACGCCCCACCGGCACTGCGGCACAACCACACATACCCGCTGGCGCTCGGCAAGCCGGTCGTGGCCGCGCTGAACGGCCCCTGCGCCGGTGCCGGTTTCGTCCTGGCCTGCTTCGCCGACTTCCGGGTCTCGGTCGAGCAGAACAAGATCACGCCCTCGTTCGCTGGCCTCGGCCTGCCCGCCGAGTACGGCCTGGCGTGGACCCTGGTGCGGATCGCCGGCCTGCAGAACGCCCTGGAGATCCTGCTGACCAACCCCGTCATGTCCGGTAGGGACGCCAAGGAACTCGGCTTCGTGCGGCGCAGCTGGGACGCCGATACCTTCCGCGAGCAGACCCAGGAGTTCGCGCGTGGCATGGCGCAGCACTCCTCGCCCAGCGCGCTGCGCGTCATGAAGCGGCAGGTCTACCGCGACGCATGGGGTGACCTCAGCGACCTCGAGACCGCGTACGTGCGGTCTGTCGAGGACATGGACCGGATGGCCGGCGAGCCCGACTTCCGCACCGGCCTGCGGGCCGTCCGCGACCGCGAGCAGGTGCGGTACCTGCCGCGGCCAGAGGCCCGCTAGGGCGTGTCTGGTGGATATTGGTCGCGCGATCGAAGATCCACCAGACACGCCCTGGCAGGAAGCCGGACAACCCGGCCGCTCGGCGGCCGGAACGACGAAAGGCATTTCATGGGTCGGCTCGACGGCAAGGTGGCGCTCATCTCCGGCGGTGCGAAGGGGATGGGCGAGACGCACAGCCGTGTCTTCGTCGCCGAGGGCGCGCGGGTGGTGCTGGGCGACATCCTGGACGACCGCGGCAAGGCAGTCGCCGACGAGCTCGGCGATGCCGCGGTGTACGTGCACCTGGACGTCACCCGGCGCGAGGACTGGGACGCGGCCGTCGCCGCCGCCGAGGCGAGCTTCGGGTCGCTGAACGTGCTGGTCAACAACGCCGGCATCATGATCCCCGCCGGCCTCGAGGCCACGAGCGAGGCCGACTTCATGCGGCAGTTCTCGGTCAACCAGCTGGGGCCGTTCCACGGCATGCAGGCCGCGGTTCCGGCGATGAAGCGCGCCGGCGGCGGCTCGATCATCAACATCTCGTCCGAGTCGGGCATGGTCGGCAAGGGCGGGCTGTTCGCGTACTCGATGACCAAGTGGGCGCTGCGCGGCATGACCAAGTCCGCCGCGCGGGATCTGGGCAGGCACAACATCCGGGTCAACTCCGTGCACCCGGGGGGAGTGCTCACCGACTTCGTCCTGAGCGAGGCCACCGCCGACGTCGACCCGGCGACGCTCTTCGGCCGCCAGCCCATCCCGCGCATCGGCCGCCGGCGCGAGATCAGCCCGTTCGTGGTCTACCTGGCCTCGGACGAGAGCAGCTACGCGACTGCCAGCGAGTTCGTCATCGACGGCGGCATGATCTCCGGCAACGACCTGAACTGACCGGACCGACAGAGAGGACCTGCCATGGGGCGGGTAGAAGGCAAGGTCGTACTCATCACCGGCGCGGCCCGCGGCCAGGGTCGCAACCACGCGATCGAGCTGGCGCGCCAGGGAGCCGACATCGTCGCGATCGACCTGTGCGAGGACATCCCGACGGTCGACTACCCGCTGGCGAGTGAGGACGACCTGCAGCAGATGGTGAAGGCGGTCGAGGCGCTCGACCGCCGCTGCCTGGCGATCAAGGCCGACGTCCGCAGCCCCGAGGCGATGAAGGCCGCCGCGCAGCGGGCGGTCGTGGAGCTCGGCAGGCTCGACGTCGTCGTCGCCAACGCGGCCGTGTCCGCGCTCGGTGCCCAGTACGACAGCCAGGCATGGATCGACACCGTCGACATCAACCTGCTGGGAGCGATCAACGTCATCCAGGCCGCGTACCCGCAGCTGAAGGCAGGCGCCTCGATCATCGCGATCGGCTCGCTGGTGTCGGTGCGGCCGCGGCGCGCGTACGACGACGCCGGACCCGGCTCGGCCGGTTACAAGTACGCCAAGCGCGCACTGGCGAACTACATCCACGAGCTGGCCACCACGCTCGCGCCCGAGTACATCCGCGCCAACGTGATCCACCCCGGCAACGTCAACAGCCCGATGCTGCAGAACGACATGACTTACCAGCAGTTCCGCCGCGACCTGGAGCACCCCACCCGCGAGGACGCCGAACCCGGATTCCCCGTGCTGCACGCGATTCCGGTGCCGTACGTCGAGCCGGACGACATCACCGCCCTGGTCGTGTACCTGGCCTCGGACGAGTCGCGGTACATGACCGGGAACCAGCTGCGGGTCGACGCCGGTGGCTACCTCAAGGTCAACGAGTTCCGGGTCTGAGGCGATCGTGGCCGTCGAGATCTCCGTCCACGAACACATCCGCCAGCTGGCCTGCCGTTACGCCCAGGCCGTCGACTCGCGCGACCTGGACGCGCTCATGGAGTGCTTCCCGCAGGACGTCCAGGTCGGACGGGACCGGTTCGGGCGCGACGCGCTGCGGGCGTGGTTCGACGAGGTGCTGCGCAGCTTCGGCGTGAGCATGCACATGATCGGCAACCACCGCATCGACGTGCAGGACGAGGACCACGCCACGGGCATCGTCTACTGCCGCGCCGAGCACGCACTGGACGGCGAGTGGCTCGTGATGATGATCCAGTACTGGGACACCTACCAGCGTATCGACGGGCAGTGGTTCTTCCGCCGGCGCAAGGAGAAGGTCTGGTACGGCCAGACCCAGTCGCCCTCGCCAGGTGGCCCGTTCGCCGACCGCTGGCCGGGCCGGGAGCCCAAGCAGGGCAACCTGCCGTACGAATGGCCCAGCTGGACGGCGTTCTGGGGGGACGCGCGCGCGCCGCTGGGCTGACCCGAGACAGGGGCTTGCCAATTCGCCACGCGGTTAGTTAGATAAGTCGGCTGATTGTGAGCGGGCTCTCAGCGACCCGAACTAGGAGGAACTTCCATGGCAGGTCGTCTCGAAGGCAAGGTCGCCTTCATCACCGGCATCGGGCGTGGGCAGGGCCGCAGCCACGCGATCCGGTTCGCCGAGGAGGGCGCCGACATCATCGGCGTCGACATCTGTGCCGACATGCCCGGGCTGGTGCCCTACGAGCTCGCCTCGAAGGCAGACCTGGACGAGACGGTCCGCGCGGTGGAGGCGCTGGACCGCCGCATCGTCGCGCACGTCGCCGACGTCGGCGACCGCGTGGCACTCAAGGCCGCCGTTGACGACGGCGTGGCAAAGCTGGGCAAGCTGGATATCGTCTTCGCCAACGCCGGTATCTGCGCGCTGGGCGACTTCCCGATCGAGACGTTCTTCCAGCACTTCGACACCCTGCTGGTCGGAGTCCAGAACGCGTTCTGGGCCGCGTACCCGCACCTGCCCGACGGCGCGTCGATGATCGCCACCGGTTCGGTGGCCTCGCTGATCAACGACGCCGCGGAGGGACCGTCGACCGGTCCCGGCGGCCGCGGCTACGGCTTAGCCAAGCGCACCATCGCGCAGTACGTGAAGTCGCTCGCCCTCGTCATGGCGCCGCGGATGATCCGCGTCAACGCTGTGCACCCGACCAACGTCAACACGCGACTGCTGCACAACGACCCGATGTACCAGCTGTTCCGGCCCGACGTGGAAGGCCGTATCCCGACCCGCGAGGAGTTTGAGCAGGCGGCGCCGGTCATGCAGGCTCTCCCCATCCCGTACGTCGAGCCCGAGGACATCAGCAATGCTGCGGTCTTCCTCGCCTCGGACGAGTCGCGCTACGTCACCGGCATGCAGCTGCGGGTCGACGCCGGCTCGGTCATCAAGCAGCCTGCCCTGGTCGACCTCTGACCGAGCAGGCACACCTGGCCGATCGGCGGCGCTGGTACGACGTCGGGTTGTACCAGCGCGGCGCCGATCTCGGCCGCGGCAGCAGGATGATCACGCCCGAGCGCCTGCGGGTGGTCGACGCCCTGCCACGCGGCGCGACGGGCAAGGTGCAGCGGTGGAAATTGCTCAGAGGATGTGCGAGTAGACCCTGTGGTACCAGCCGCCGGGGGTGTAGCTGTCGACCCGGGCCCGCCGGTGCTTGATCAGCCACCGGTCGCCGGCCTTGACGTAGGCGTCGCGGTAGCGCCCCCAGTGGTCCGGCCCGTCGGGGGTATAGACCGCGAAGTACGCCACGCCCTTCGCCTCGGTGGGGGTGACCTCGGTGGTCAGGATGTTCGACGTGTGGTGGCGGATGAAGAACGGCGCGGAGGGGTCCGCGGGCGCACCGTGCTCGGCATGGCTGTTGAGCATGTCGACGATGGCCGCGCGGCCCTGGGCGTGTGCCCCGTCGGGGACCTCGAGCACCCCGTCCTCGGCGAACTGGGCGGCGAGTTCCTCGACCCGCCCCGAGTCGCCGGCGATGTTGTAGGACCAGCAGGTGAAGCGGATCTGTTCGCGGGCCTCGAGCTCCCACAACTCCATCAGTCGATCACCCGGATGGCCCGCTCCGGGCAGGCCTGGGCGCCCGTGGCTGCGGCCGTCTCGAGACCGGGCGGCACGTCCAGCTCGGTGATGACGCAGAAGTCGGCGTCGTCGAGCAGTAGATCTCCGGGGCCGCGGCGGCGCACCGGGCGTGGCCGGAGCAGAGCGCCGTGTTGACCTCGATCTTTCATGTGTTCTCGAGGGGTGGTGGGATCGGTCAGGCGGGGTTGCCGGCCGGCCAGATGATGGACCTGGTCTGCAGGTACTCCTCCAGGCCGGCCTCGCCCCACTCGCGGCCCAGGCCGCTCTGCTTCCAGCCGCCGAAGGGGGTCCACGGGCTCAGGTCCCCGCCGCCGCCGTTGATCGTCACCTGGCCGGTGCGCAGTTGCCGCGCGATGCCCAGCGCGCGCACCGGGTCCTTGGCCCAGACGCCGCCGCCGAGGCCGAAGTCGCTGTCGTTCGCGATCCGGATTGCCTCCGCGTCGTCCTTGAACGGGATGATCGTGCTGATAGGTCCGAAGGCCTCCTTCTGCGCGACCGTCTTGGCGTTGTCGGTGGTGACGAACACCGTCGGCTCGACGAAGAAGCCCTTCTCCAGGCCCGCGGGACGGCCGCCGCCGTAGATCAGGTCGGCGCCCTCGTCCTTCCCTGCCTTGATGAGCCCCTCGACGTGCGCGCGCTGCTTCTCGCTGATCAGCGGGCCCATCCCCACGCTCGGGTCGGCCGGATCGCCGATCTTGACGTGGTCCAGCGCGGCCTTGATCGCGCCGGTGACCTCGCCGAGCAGCGACTCGTGCACCAGCGTGCGGGTCTGCAGCGAGCAGCCCTGACCGGAGTGGGTGAGGAAGTTGTTCAGGATGTTCGGCACCACCTTCTCCGGGTCGACGCCCTCGGTGATGATGTTCGCCGACTTGCCGCCGAGCTCCAGCACCACCCGCTTGAGGGTGTCCGCGCCCTGCGAGTAGACGCGCCGGCCCACGACGTCCGAGCCGGTGAAGCTCACCATGTCGACAGCGCGGTTCGTGGTGAGCTCGGCGCTCGCCTCGATGCCGGCCGGGATGATGTTCAGGACGCCCGCGGGCAGGCCCGCCTCGTCGGCGATCTCGCCCAGGACGAGCGCCTCGAGCGGGGTGTCCGGCGAGGGCTTGAGGATGACGGTGCAGCCCGCCGCCAACGCGGGGGCGAGCTTGAAGACGTTCAGGAACAGCGGGAAGTTGTACGCCGTGATCAGCGAGGCCACGCCGATCGCTGTGCGCTGCACGATGCCCTGCTGGATGCCCATCACGCCACCGGCGTTCAGGAACGGCGGGACGGCCTTCTCCCAGTCGTACTGGTATACGATGCGGTCGCCGAAGTCACGCATGGCGTTGACCGGGACGCCGACCTGCAGGAACTCGGCCAGCGGTCGGATGGACCCCGCCTCGGCGATGTTCAGGTCGACCAGCTCGGCGAAGCGCCGCTGCATGATGTCGGCCATCTTCACCAGCACGGCACCTCGCTCGCGCGGCGTGTACCGGCCCCAGGGGCCGTCGTCGAAGGCCTTCCGGGCGGCGGCGACGGCGCGCTTCGAGTCCTCCACCGTGGCCTCCGGCACCAGGCCGATGACCTCCTCGGTGGCCGGGTTGATGACCTTGGTCGTGTTGTCGCCGGTGGAGTCGACGAACTGGCCGTCGATGAACAGCTTGTAGGTCAAATCAGACATGGGTGCGGTGCCTCCGATGCGGCAGTCCCGGCAGACAGATCGCTTAATAAGGTAGATATTCATCTGGTCTGACACAAGAGTCTCCGAAAGAGTCAACTCAGACAGTTATATCGGATGATGGAGGTGGACGACGTGTCCCGAGACGTGCGCGGCCTGGGAGCCGGCCGGCGGGCGGCCCTGGTGGTCTCCGAGGTGCAGAACGCCTGGTGCAACCCCGCCTACGACGACAGCCCGCTCGCCCGGCAGAGCGCCGAGCGGGGCATCGTCGAGACCCACCAGGTCCAGATCACGATGCACCTGCCGCTGCTCGCGACCATCTCGTGCAACGCCGACGTCATCGCCGCGCTTGAGCCCGCTGCGTCCGTCGCATGAAGTTCGGGCTCTCGCTCAGCGGCCACTCGCCCCGGCACTACCCGTCGATCGCCCAGGAGGCCGAGGCGCTCGGGTTCGAGTCGGTCTGGATCCCGGACCACCT
>Ga0207710_10001126_pt1 | contig 13641 bp, 17 predicted proteins | sample KBSS24metaG_FD_184400 | JGI IMG/M metagenome (GOLD analysis project Ga0207710, IMG submission 184400) | Switchgrass rhizosphere microbial communities from Kellogg Biological Station, Michigan, USA - KBS S2-4 metaG (SPAdes) (version 2) | ecosystem: Host-associated > Plants > Roots > Rhizosphere...
CACTGTTCACGCACTGGCGGTTCGGCGCCTACCCCTGACGGCTGAGCAATGGGAGCCGGATGAGTCGAGAGGTTCACGTCCGGTTCTGCGAGCGGCGGCGGGTGGGATTCCCGCCGCCGACTCTCCTCATCCTGCACTGTTACAGTCGGCGACAGGCGGAGTACATCCGCGACGTCGTCGAGAAGCGGTTGCTGGAGTTCGGGTTGCGCTGCCACCCGGACAAGACCCGGATCGTCTACTGCAAGCAGGACGGGCGCGACGAGGACTACCCGGTCACAGGCTTCACGTTTCTGGGGTTCGATTTTCGTCGTGCGCCTATTCGACGGCGTGACGGCGTGCTGATGTGCGGGTTCGTCCCACTGGTTAGCAAGGCCGCGCGGAAGTCGATGGCCCGTGTCATCCGGCAATGGAAGCTGGGTCGCAGAACTGATCTAGGATTTCGGGGCCTTGCCACGCTGGTCAATCCCATCGTGGCTGGGTGGATCGGCTACTACGGGCGCCTCTACAAGTCCAGGCTGATGCACTTTCTGGAACAGCGGATAAACCCATTTCTGGTGAAGTGGGCGATGCGGAAATACAAGCGACTGCGTCGCGCCAAAAGGAGAGCTCGTCGGAAGCTGGCGGAAATAGCGTCTGCGTTCCCTGCGATGTTTGCTCACTGGAAGCACGGCGCTATGCCGACTGGTTCGACGGTGGGAGCCCGGTGACGGGAGACTGTCACGCCGGGTTCTGAGAGCAGCGGCGGGTGAAACTCCCGCCGCTGACTCACCTCGACACAGATCCCGGTACGGCCGACCGAGTTCCGGACGTTGTTGTCGCGGCAGAAGGTGACGAACTCGTGGCTGGTGTACTGGCTGCCGCGGTCGGCGTGGAATATCACCCCGGAGGATGGTCGCCGGGTGGTGAGGGCCATGCGCAGCGCGTCGAGGACGAGTTCGGTGCGCATATGGTCGGCGACCGCCCAGCCGGCCACTTTACGGGAGAACGCGTCAATCACAGACGCCATGTAGACCCAGCCGTACCAGGTGCGAATATAGGTGATATCGCCGAACCAGAGCTGGTTCGGTGCGGCCGCGGTGAAGTCCTGGCCGACGAGGTCCGGCAGCGCCGAGGATGCGGCGGCCTGCACCGTCGTGACCGGCCGGCGGGGCCGGGGGTGCACGCTGACCAGGCCCATCGTCGCCATCAGCCGTTGGACCCGCTTGTAGGCGACGGCGACGCCCTGGCGGCGGAGCTCGTGGAAGATCCGCCGCACACCGTAGCGTCCCTGATGGCGGTCGAACACTGCTCTGATCATGGTGGACAAGGTCGCGTCGTCCTTCTCCCGCTGGGACGGGCCGCGTTTCTTCCAGGCGTAGTAACCCTGCCGGGACACGTCGAGTTTCCGGCACATGTAGTCGACGGGGAACGTGTGTACGCCGTCGGCGGACGCAGGCTTCTTCGGAGCATGGGTCGAGATGAACTCGAACTTTACTTCTGCTCGCTCGCGAAGAAGCTCGGTCGGGTGGCCCGGGGGAATCGCACCCCCGGGCTCCCGCAGATCCCGGCGTGACACTCTCACGTCACCGGGCTCTTCTTGTCCTTCTCACCAGAAGCCGTGGATCCACCGCCAGTGCGCGAACAGCGTCGGGTACTGCAAGGTGATCCTCTTCCACGCCTGGTGCGCCTTGGCGAAGGTCCTCAGCCGTCGGTACTTCTTCCGTATCCACCGCAGCAGATTTGCGCTGATGCGGTAGAGGAGCGGATACAGCTCGGTCTTGTAGAAGGCACCGTAGTACTGCATCCAGCCCCGGATGACGGGATTGACCGCCCGGGCGATCCCGTCCATGGTGTGGCCGGTGAGCGTGTGAAGCCGCCAGGACTTCACTTTCCTGCTCATCTTCTTGATGGCGTCCTTGCTGGCCGCCGGGACGAACCCGGTGAACACGTTCCCGTTTCTTGCCCGTACCCCTCGCGCCTGGAAGGTGAAGCCAAGGAAGGTGAATTCGGTGTGCTCATGCGAGCCACGTCTTTTCCCGTCCTTGCAGTACACGATCCGGGTCTTCTCCGGGTGCAGGCTGACGCCGACCTGCTCCAGCCTCTTCCGCAGCCGGTCCAGCACGAATCTGGCCTGGGCCAGGGACTTGCAGTGCACGACCGCGTCATCGGCGTAGCGTTCGAAGGGGCAGCCCGGGAACTCCCGGGCAATCCACAGGTCGAACGCGTAGTGCAGGAACAGGTTGGCGAGGACGGGACTGACCGCGGATCCCTGCGGGGTTCCGCGGTCGCGTTCCGCCAGCATTCCGTCGGGCATCCTGATGGGAGCGGCAAGCCACCGCTTCACGTAAAGGATCACCCAGGGCAAGGTGGTATTGGCCTCGACGGCCGCGATGATGCGGTCCCAGGGGACGGTGTCGAAGAACTTCCGCACGTCCAGGTCGATGACCCAGTCGTACTTCCAGCACCGCTGCCGGCATCTCCCCACGGCGTCCAGCGCGCCTTTCCGGGGCCGGTACCCGTAGGAGTCCGGGTGGAACTTTGGCTCCACCACGCTCTCCAGCCGGGTCGCAACCACGGTCTGCGCTATCCGGTCGCCTATCGTGGGAACGCCGAGCATCCTGGTTCCCGCGCCATGCGCCTTCGGGATCTCCACCGCTTTTACCGGAGGCGGGAAGTACGAGCCCGACGACATCCGGTTCCAGATCCTGTACAGGTTTCCCTTCAGATCGGACTCGAATTCCGCCAGGTCGACTCCGTCGACTCCGGCAGCGCCCTTGTTGGCCACCACCTTCTGATATGCCTGCCAGACCTCCCACTTGGAAATGTCAAACGGCTTTCCTGGTGATACCTGCCCGCTCACCTGATTCCTCCCAGCCACGCTGGTTGATCCTGCAAACGAACCACGGACAAGCCAGCCCCTTCGCTCCGCTCCCACCGCATCAAGCAGGAACTTCACCGCTACTACGAGCTGGTCCGCCTGCGCACCCCGCGACGGTACTCAATTCCTCACGGTTCAAACGCTTGGAACTCTCCCTCTCGCCGCCCTTTTTATAAGACGGCAGTTTCAGGGCGCGCCATCCCACGTTCCGTACGAAAGCCGCGGTCCAGGCTCGCGCCACCTCTGCGCCGGGCACCACCTGGCCAGCGATCCGGGCAACCGCCAGGCTCATCCCGGGCCAAGCTGTAACACCCGGTTCCGATGCCACTTCTCTAAATAACGACGCTATCAAACAGTGAATCCCTCGCGGGACTTTCAATGCAACGCCTTCCTGGACCCCACCTGACGCATCACGTGCGCCTTTTCCCTCATCGCTCACCACGACGGTCTTCAGCCAACGCGGCAGAGGGCGGTTTGAAGCCTCCCCCCGAAGGGCGGCTCCGGAGGGCCTGCAATCCTCCATCTTTCATACAGCACCGCTGTCGATCACTCCGTTAGCAAGCAACCTTCAGCGTTCGTGGCACACCCGCTTTTTTTAGGAAGGCGATGTCCATCTGCGCCTGCGCGTACTTCTTCCGGAGCTCCTCGAGTTCCGCTCGCTCCGACACCGACAGCGGCCTTTCCTCGACCTCACCGTCGTCCTTCGCCTTCTTCACCCAGTTCCCCAACGTGGCCTCGTGAATACCCAAGCTCTTCGCGACATCAGCGACCGAGCGGCCCGAGTCGAGCACCAACCTTACCGCCTCAGCCTTGTACTCCTGAGTGAACTTCCGGCGAGTTGATCCCATCACGATCCTTCCCTATGGACCAGTGAACCTCATGTTCGCTGTCCACGGAAGCGGGACCGCTCCAGACAGCGGGACCGGTTTGATGTCAGGGCAGCAGCCCGAAGCGGCGAGCGTTGACCACGGCTTCGTGCCGGCTGTGCGCGTCCAGCTTCCGCATCGCGCTGCGCAGGTATGCCTTGACCGTTTCGGGGCGCACCGCGAGCCGGGCAGCCGTCTGCGTATTGGTGCAGCCGATCGCCACCTCGGCGAGGACGTCGATCTCCCGTGCGGACAGCCGTGGGCCGGGCTTCTCCAGCCCGACCGACCGCAATGCGGCGAGGCGTTCGCAGGCGTTGGCGAGCTTCCGCCGCAGGTCGTCGTCGGGTAACAATGCCGCTACCTCACGGATCTCCGCGTAGGCGGCCCGCACATCCTCGAGCTCGGCCGCCGACCACGCCACGCCCCCGACGGCCGCGGCCTCCTGCAGCATGCCGAGCCGCCGGTCGAGCTCGTCTCGGCTGCCCAGCTCGGCCGAGAGCCGTTGGCCGGCGCTGACCAGCAGGTCCTTGGCCCGGTTTCCCAGCGGTTCTTGTTGGCGGGTGGCGGCGTAGAGCAGCGCCCGCGGCCGTTCGGCGACGGCGACGGCGACCGGAGCGGCGGCCACCGACCACAGACCTTCGCTCCGAACCGGCCCGTCATAGTCGTGGGTGATGCCGGCGGCGGCTAGGTAGTCGTCGACCGCTGCCGGTCGACCATGCTTGAACACGTACCCGCCCAGCCCGGCGCCCGGGCGGATCAGGAGGTTGCGCAGATCGCCGGTCCGCGTTCCGAACAGTTCGGTGATCCGGACGCCGGCATGCCCGACCACCCCCCCGTACAACACCGGTAGGCCGGACTCCCGTTGGAGATCGAGGAGCGTCGCTCTCACCGAACGGCAGTCGCCCGGTCCCGCCGCGTGCAGTTGGTCGGGCATCACAACCACCGCCTGCCAGTCTCGCCGCCCCTGGTCAGGGCACTATAGGCGGCTCGACGTCGACCTGCGGGCGATCAGCGATCCTGCTGGGGCCGGTCGGGGCAAGTTACCCCCGTCGGGGGGTAGCGCCCGCCCGGCGGGCCCCACACCATGAGCGGCGTGAGCGAGACCGTCCACCCCCGGCCAGCACCGCCAAGCTACGCCTCGGGGGTATCCCTGACTCCCCTGCTCGGCGACACCATCGGCGACAACCTCGACCGGACCGCGCGGGCGTTTCCCCACCGGGAGGCGCTCATCGACCGGCCCAGTGGCCGGCGCTGGACCTACGCGGAGCTGACAGCGGAGGTGGACGCCCTCGCGCTGGGACTGCTCGAACTGGGAATCGCGAAGGGTGACCGGGTCGGCATCTGGGCGCCCAACCGCGCCGAGTGGACGCTGACCCAGTACGCCACAGCCAAGCTCGGCGCGATCCTCGTGACCATCAATCCGGCCTACCGGTCGCACGAGTTGGAGTACGTACTGAGGCAGGCGGGCATCAAGCTCCTCGTTGCCGCCGAGAAGTTCAAGACCTCAGACTATGCGGCGATGATCGACGAGGTTCGGCCGCGTTGTCCGGCGCTGCGGCAGGTGGTGCTGTTGGACAGCGCGGACTGGGATTCCTTGCTGGCGGCCGGGAGACGGGGCGAAGCCGGCCGGTTGGCGGGGCCGCGGGCATCATTGAGCCCGGACGACCCGATCAACATCCAGTACACCTCGGGTACCACCGGCTTCCCCAAGGGCGCCACCCTGAGCCATCACAACATCCTCAACAACGGGTACTTTGTCGGCGAGTTGTGCGGCTATACAGAGGTGGACAGGGTCTGTATCCCCGTGCCCTTCTACCACTGTTTCGGGATGGTGATGGGAAACCTCGCCTGCACCAGCCACGGTGCCGCCATGGTGATCCCGGCACCGTCCTTCGACCCGGCGGCGACCCTGGCCGCCGTGGAGGCGGAATCCTGCACGGCGCTCTACGGGGTGCCCACCATGTTCATCGCTGAACTGGCTCAACCCGATCTCGCCTCGTTCGACCTGTCCAGCCTGCGCACCGGCATCATGGCCGGGTCTCCCTGCCCGATCGAGGTGATGAAGCAGGTGATCGCGCGGATGGGCATGACGGAGGTGGCCATCTGCTACGGCATGACCGAAACCTCCCCGGTCTCCACCCAGACCCGCGCGGACGACTCGATCGAACGGCGCGTCTCCACCGTCGGCACGGTCGCCCCGCACCTCGAAATCAAGATTGTGGACCAGGAAACGGGGCTGACCGTGCCCCGAGGCACTCCGGGGGAACTGTGCACCCGGGGCTACTCCGTGATGCTCGGCTACTGGGAGCAGCCTGACAAGACCGCGGCGGCCATCGACGCGGCCCGGTGGATGCACACCGGCGACCTCGCGGTCATGGACGACGAGGGCTACATCAACATCACCGGTCGGATCAAGGACATGGTCATCCGGGGCGGGGAGAACATCTACCCCCGGGAGATCGAGGAGTTCCTCTACACCCACCCGGACATCCTCGACGCCCAGGTCATCGGGGTGCCCGACCAGAAATACGGCGAGGAGCTGATGGCCTGGATCCGGATGCGCCCGGAGGCCACACCGCTCACGCCCGAATCCGTGCGCGAATTCTGCACCGGCAAACTCGCCCACTACAAGATCCCCCGGTTCGTTCACATCGTCGACGATTTCCCGATGACAGTCACCGGCAAGGTTCGCAAAGTGGCGATGCGCGAATCGGCGATAGAGATCCTCGGCCTGCGCGACCTCGCCGCCGTAAGGCACGCCTGAGCGCACCCGCCCGTCCGGACGAACCCCCGCCGCGTCATTGGAGAATACGATGCTAAACGCTTTCCTCAGCAGGAACATCGTCGTCGACCGGGACCTTCGGTTCCGATGGACGACGGCATCGTACTTCTCGCTGACCGGCTGTTAGATCCCGGCTTATCGATCTCCACTCGACGGACCGGCCGCGGCCGGTAGGTTCCGTCGGCCAGCCGTTGCCGCAGGGTCGAAAGATACTGTCCACGCTCACGTTCGAACCGGTCAATGCTGACCCGGTCCACACCGCCGGCACCTCGGTTCGCCCTCACACGGCCCCACGCCCGCTCCAGATTACGCGGATCGTATACCTGGCCGATCAGCGAGTGCGCCTCCCGCGCCCGCATTCCATTTCCTACTACCTGGCTCGCCGGTATGCGACCCGAGTATCCTCGGCCAAGCGCCGCCTCGGTCATTGCCTCGGCAACCATCAGTCCGGCGCTCCTACTCGCTCGCGATCGCACCCAGTCCGACCATTCCCACCGTGACTCCTTCCCCAGGTCGACGCCTTTTGGGTCGCCGCCCGCCGCCGCACCAACACGACGGTCCCAGGGTGTCCCAGGGTTTCTGTTGTTCCCTGGTTCAGCAGTACCACGAGTCACTCCGACTTCTCGCACGGCATCACCGGCGACTTCACCTCGCGGCTTATACGCCCAGCTACCCAGCCCCGTCGGGCGGGACCGTACGAGACCTCCCGGGGTAACGCGGAGAACTTTCCCACCGCGCCGCCCGCACACACCTTCGAACGTGCCCGCGGTGCGTGTCGCGGAGCTCTCCCACTGCCGCGTGCCGCATCCGCCCAGGACGACCGCGACGGCGACCTGGCGGCGACGCATCCTTGCTCAGCGGCGCGCGGGCGCGGGAGGGCCGGAGCGAACGGCGAGACCGGGGAGGGGCTGGCGCAGTCCCGCAGGTGGACGGTGCCGTCGTCGCCCGTACTGGCGAGGATGCGGCCGTCGGGGGAGAACACCACTGACCAGACGGGCCTGGTGTGGCCGGTGAACGGGTCGCCGACCGGGCGCGGCGAAGTCAGGTCGGCGACATCCCAGAGCCGTACGGCCGTGTCGGCGCTGCCGGTCGCCAGCCACCCGCCGTCCGGGGAGAACCGCGCCGTGCGGACGTGGTTCGTGTGCCCGACCAGCGGGTCACCGAGCGGCCGGGGTCCGTCCGGTCGGCGAGGTCCCAGAGGATCACCTTCCGGTCGCTGCCCGTGCTGACCAGTGTCCTCCCGCCCGGGGAGAACGCCACGCAGAGCGCACGCTTGCTGTGGCCGGTCAGTGGCGTGGTGAGCGGGTGCGCCCTGGTGGGGTCCGTGACGTCCCACAGCCGCACGGTGGAATCCGCCCCCGCGGTGGCGAGTGTGCGGCCATCCGGCGAGAACGCGAGCGCGTGCACGGTGCCGTGGTGGCTGGTCCGCAGCTGACGGAGCGGACGAGGGGGAGTCCGAGGGATGGGCCCCGGCGCGACCACCCGCGCCGCCGGCACCGGAATCCGGGCGGGAGACGCGGGGGCGGGTGCTGGGGAGACCGGTTGCGGGACCGGAGGAGCCGACTGCGGGACGTGGGCAGCCGGCCGCGCGAGCGGCGGTGCCGGACGCGCGACCGGCCGTGATGCTGGTGGCCTCAGTGCTGGCGGTGCCGGGGCCGGTGCCGGTGCCGGTGTCGGCGGCGGCGGCGGAGCCGCGGCCGGCGTGCTGGGGGCAGGCGGCGGGGCCTGCCCGTCAGAGCCCTGGGTCGCAGCGAGCGGCGACACTCGGGTGGTCAGGCCGCAGTCCCACAGCCGCGCGGTGAAGTCGGAGCCGGCTGTGGCCAGCGTGCGCCCGTCCGGGGCGAACACGACCTCGTTCACGACCCCGCTGTGGCCAGTCAGCGGTTCGCCCAGGGGACGCGGTTCGGTGGGCTCCGCGACGTCCCACAACCGGGCCGTCCCGTCGGCGCCGGCCGTGGCCAGGACGGTTCCCTCAGGCAGAACGCCACCGAACGCACCTTACATTCCGCCGACCACACTGCGCGACAAGCCTATCTACATCCTCAAGGTTTTCGATGAACGGAAAAGCTCCGGTCAGATCCGGGCCGAGGCCACGAGTCACTCCGATATACTCCACCGCCAACCGGATGCCATAGCCAGCTGCAGCATCCGAGAGAATACCGAGACGGTGAAGCGCGATGTCTGCGGCGACATCGCGTGGATGTCCGCTCCTAGGATTCACGACCACCGCAGCGCGCCGACAGCCAAGCGCACCCGCTGCCTCAAGCCTCTGGTGTACGGAAGCCACAGCAGCGCGGAAGTCCGGCTCGGCCATCAGCAGAGGAGCCGGCAATACTGGACCCGACGGAAGGATTCCGCTGAATTGAGTCACTACAACTTGCTCAGACTCGCGCCACCGTTCCAGCGCCCCTATACCACCGAGCTCCTTAGCAAGCGAAACCGCCTGCTGAATACTGACCTCGACCGCAGCGAAACCAGCGAGACGACAGGCTCGAACGAACTCGGGAAGGGATGTTCCCCAACGAAAGCATGCCGGATTGACCGAAATTTCCCACACCCACAACACCCCTTCCCGCGGTCGTCGCGATTTGTGTTCAGTTCGGCTCGATATAGACCTTACCGAGGGGTTCAGCGCTAAGACGCTTAACGAAGGCTGGCAGGACGTGCATCGCTGAGATCTCAGCGTCACTGAAAAAACCGAAGGAACGGACCGGTCCGGCGATGTCCTGCCAGTCGTGCACGTTGCTGGGAATCTCGGTTAGCTCCGCGGCGAAGAAACATTCGACCTTGTGCTCGCTCTGACTGCTGTCCAGATATTCCGAAACAGCTAGAAGATCGTGGACCGTTACCTTCAGCCCAGTCTCCTCCCACACCTCCCTCGCAATACATTCTGGAAGTGTTTCTGAAGCTTTCATGCGTCCTCCTGGCGTGTACCAGTACGTGTGATCGTCAGTCACCAAGAGAAGACGGTCCTCGTGGCGGACAACCGCCCGAGCCGCCACGGTCATACGTGCCTCGTTCATGCTCCCCACAATCACATCGGTACGTCGTGATACGGCGACGTACCCACTCGTCAGCCCTGAATCAGGCTGCAGCCCGTTAGTCTAGCAAAGTTCGACACTACCGCCAATAATCTCGGCGGTAAGTTCCGGAAATGCGTCAAGTTGCGCAGATATAATCTTAATAAGATCTTCTTTCTCCACCGCGCCGGTCGCGAGCCTTACAAGAATGCGCCATGGTCGATCGAGTCGCTGGCCGGTCGCGCTGACAAGATGAACCTCGGCGTAGTCGCCGGTTAGATGATGGAGCGCGCGGGCGAGACGGTCCGCTGCTACATTGTACAATTTTCCGACGTGATATACAGGATTTTTTCCACTGACGCCTTCCAGATTCATGGGACGCAGCGGAGTAATCAGTCCACTTACGCGATTGCCGCGGCCTACGACACCTTCATCGCCGGATTCGATGGAGCTCCCGGTGTATGCCATATATATCTCGTCCGCAGAGACGATATCGCGAGTATTCAATCGAAAGTTCGCCTGGCCATATGACCACCGCACCGCCGCCAGCCGTTCACACTGTGCTAACACATCTTCGCAGTTGCGCAGGTACGCCGATCTGGTTGAAACATGCGCACTTTTCTGCGGTACGCAGAGCACGACATCAAGATCGTCATTTACTTGTGGTCGAGAAGCCGATCTCGTACACACTCCCGCGTGCGTCGCACTGTGCCAATGAATTTGAGCGGCAAGGTATCACACTCCAGGTCGGCTACATGAAGCGGCAGTACGAAGGAGTCCGCCGGGTGGCTCGGCTTATTGAGAAGAACGATATTGTGTCCGTGCGTGTCGATCTCGTGCATCCACCTGAGGATGCTTATCTGGTGCCAGTGTTGGGGCGGGGTCGTCCTCATACCGGGGATCTTATCGAATTTCTTGATTCCGCAACCGCGCAGGAAGATGTCGCGGCTCGCCTGGCGGTGCTGGGGGTACAGCCCAACGACGTGGTCACCCAGCGGGCGTATTTTCTTCTCGCAACGAGCGTCATACATGACGTCAACCTTATTCGGGGTCTCTTGGGGGATCCTCGGAAAGTTCCACTTGCCTATTTCTGGAATGGCGGGCTCGCGGGGCAGATTGTGCTGGCATATTCACCAAATTTGACGGCCTTTTTAGGTTTCTCATATATTCAGGGGGGTGCCTACGAAGAGAGTGTCAGGCTCGTCGGTAAGCGTGGCCGTTGGACTCTTCGGCTGCCTTCACCCTACCCTCCTCATCTTCCGGCGACGTTGGAAAGCGTCAGCGGCTCAGCGGCGGAGCCACCGGTATTCCGTTCTGATCAAGTATCGCTACTGGATCCGTTTGATGCGCAGCTTCAGGAGTTCTACCGGGCTGTCGCCGAGGGAGGTTCTCCGCAGGTCGGCGGAGCGGAGGCGGCAGGTGATCTGGCTCTAGTGGAACGAATAATTGGTGTCGCGCTGGCCGGCGTGCAGGATTTTGACGAATGACGATCCACCTGCCGCGGCAGACGGAAGCAGGTTCGAATGCATGAGGGACTTTCACTTCATCTGCGGGCGGCAGCAGCATGCGCGGGCCAAGCTAGACAAGGTTCGGGGCGAGCAGCAGGGAGAACCGATTGTTGAGCTCTCTTCTTGAGCTTGCTGTCGATCAGATTCGGGAGGCTCTGGCTGGTCACGCGGTGATCGGAGCGGGCCGGATGCGCTGGTCGAGGCCCTCGAGGACGGGGGTCATCTCGTGGATCGCGTCGGGGACGGCGCCGCCGGGGGCGGCAAGCAGGCGGGTGAACTCCTTCACCCGGGTTTTCCACCGGTAGTGGATCACCGCGGCCAGGAGGTGGTCGGAGAGCGAGAGGGGTCCGCGTCGCGGATCTGCTGGCGGGCATGCCTCTGGTGCAGGCTGATCGGCGGATGATCGAGGATGTACTGCTCGACGGCGGTAAGTAGAGCGTCGAACTCGCCGGGGTTCATCCCGATGATCGCCGGATGGCGCAGCCAGTCCGGCGGCCGGTCATCGGGCTAGGCACGGTCGACGTAGCGGGTCGCCGGCGTCGAGACGGGCCGCTCCGGCGCGGGCGTAGGTGTGTAAGTCCACTGGCCATGCCACGCGTGGGCGCTCAACGGCAGGGCCGCCATCACCTCGTTGGGCACGGTCAGTCGGATGGTCCCGGAGTCAAGTTCGGCGTGGACCGTCAGCCCGGTGTGCGTCGTGGTCGCGCCGATCTTGTTGACGACCTCATGGCTGGTCAGTGGCCGGGCCAGTTCGTGCCGATCCTGGAGAACAGAGGTTTCTCGATCTTGTTCCATTTGGAGGTTCCTGGCGGGAAGTGACACGGTGGTCTGAAGGTTGGTGTCGCGGGCGAGGTCGGCGAGCTCCTTCTTCCAGGCCCGCATTCGGTAGCCGTTGCCGCCGCCGGCATCCGCGGTGATCAGTAGGCGGGCCGCGTCCGGTCGCGATGCCGACCTCCCCCATCCCACCAGCGATGCAGCGTCGCGACCCCGAACGCGGCGGTGTCCCCGTCACAGCCGACCGCCCCCCAGCCGGCGTCGGCGGCCGGGTCGTAGACGTCGTTTGCCACCGCCTTCTGCGCGTTCTTCTCGGGGAAGTCGTGGGCACAGACCCCCACCGGCTGCCCGGCCCCGTGCCACTCCCGGCCGGCGACAGCATAGTCGCCGAGGACCTCGTTCTTCTTTGGGTCGACGCTGACGAACGGGTGGCCGGCCGCGGTGAACTCCTTGACCCGCTCGTTGATGTGGCGGAACTGGGCGTCCCGGTCAGGATGCCGTGCCCCCTCGGTCGCGCGTGAGGTTCCCTACAGACTGAACTTCTTCGCGTCCAGCAGCGCCGCGACCGTGTCCGCGCTCACCGGATGCCCATCCGCGGTGAGCTGATCCGCCAAGTTACGGGTCGATGTGACCGCCCAGCGCAGCGGGGACTCCGGATCGCCGCGCTGATCCGGCTCGACGAGCGCCAACAGCGCGGCAACCAGTTGCGGGTCCCTGTCCCGCAACGGCTTACGGCCGGCGCCCGCCGCCCGGACACGCTCCGACGGCGCCGCGCCCGCCTCCAGTTTCGACTACCCCCCGAGAAGCCCTGTCCTCCGCGATCCCCGGCGCCCGGGGCGACCAACCGGATCCGCCATGCCCGAACGCGGGGGCGTCAGCACCCAGAACCAGCCGGCGCTGACGTTCATCCAGGTGCGGCAGCACCAGCGCGAACCTCTCCGCCAGCGCCGCCTCAGCAATCTTCTTCGCAGACGCGGAGCGTGGCACGATCACCGACGCAGATCAAACATCGTTGTAATTCATCGGCGGATCCCTGGCCGCGGTCTGGCAGGTCCTGACACCGAACGGGCCGATCGCCACCTGCTCCTCCACCTCCGTACCAGCGACCGTGAGATTGCTGCCGAAACCCGGCCCGGGACGGGCAAGTGGACATTCCGGTCGCCCTCGGGTCTACAGTCACGAAGGGACTCGAGCCTTGCGGAGGGTCAGGCGGTTGATCCGCCTTCAGGCCCTTCTTTCAACGCCATCGATGGGTTGGAGCCCGGGAACGCTCACAACCCCCAGAGCCCCCGCGGCCGGCCACAGGCCGCGGGTCCGTCGTCCAGACGGCGACCGCAAGGGTTCGCAGCGCACAGCGGAATCCTGCAAAGACCCCGCCGACCGTGGACCGGGTGCCTCGCTGGCGCGACAGCGGGCACTCCGTCACGGCCCAAAAGACAACACCATCAACAACTTGGGGCGGTCACGCTGAACACCGACCGCCCAGCGTCCGAAAGATCTGGGTTGGCGTCCGGATCTCCACCAGTGCGCTACCGTCGCATCGGTCCGGTCGCATGTGCCTTCCTGGATGGAGATCTGGATCGGAACCACAACAAGGCAGGAGATCGTATGGTTCCCACCGAAGAACGACCCAGCGCAAGTGCATGCGGCCGAAAAACGGGGGCGGAATCAACCAGTCATGGCGACACATGACTTGCCAGCAGATCATTGAACACTTCAACCGGCTTACGCCAGCCCAACGTCTGTCGCGGCCTCCCATTTAGCTCTGCGGCCACACTATCAAGGTCCGCCTGGGAATGCAACGACAGGTCGGTGCCCTTCGGGAAATACTGCC
>Ga0207710_10001127_pt1 | contig 13624 bp, 12 predicted proteins | sample KBSS24metaG_FD_184400 | JGI IMG/M metagenome (GOLD analysis project Ga0207710, IMG submission 184400) | Switchgrass rhizosphere microbial communities from Kellogg Biological Station, Michigan, USA - KBS S2-4 metaG (SPAdes) (version 2) | ecosystem: Host-associated > Plants > Roots > Rhizosphere...
GCCGGCCTCGGCCAGCGCGAGCTGCACCGCCTCCACCGCGACCTCGTCCGCCGAACGGCCGGGCAGCTCCCCCTGTTCGGTCGTTCCCACAGCCACGATGGCCGTACCGCCGCGCCTTGCCACAGCCGGTCAACTCCTCTCTGTCGTGCGAACACTGGTCGTGCGAACGCCGGTCGTGCGTACCGCCGGGACGCTCACCACCGGCTCAGGTCACGGCGGGCTGCCGCAGCTCGGGCAGGACCGCGCTCCTCGAGTGCGCCGACGAGCGCGGTGGGCAGCGTGAAGGCACCCGCGTGGGCCAGCATGAGCGTGCCGACGCCTTTGCGCTCGTACTCGCTGATCTGGGCGGCGACCTCGGTCGCGGTGCCGAAGATGGCCCGGTTGCGGCCGAACCACAGCGCGGCCTCGTCGGAGACCCACCGCGAGCTGGCCTCGACGGCCTGGTCCCAGTCCTCGGGATGACCGAGGTCGCCCAGGCCGAGGTCGCCCTCGGGCAGGTCGATCGGGACGCCGGCAGCCGCGAAGAGCGGTCCGGCGCCGAGCTGCGCCATGCGCACGCACATCGGCTTGAAGACGGCGGCGTCGCGCTCCGGGTCGTCGGTGACGACGCAGGGCCGCATGACGGTGAGATGGAGGCTGTCCGGGTCGCGCCCGGCGCCGGCGGCCGCCTCGCGCACGATCGCCCAGTCCCGCTCCCAGTCCAGGCCGGGGATCACGGCCCCGTCGGCGACCCGCCCGGCGAGCGCGAGGTTGCGCGGCCCGGAGGCCGCGATGAGGACGGGCACGTTGATCGGGTCGTGCAGCCGCCACGGGTGGACGTCGTGGGGGACCTCACCCCCGGCGACCAGGGTGCGGACGGTCTGGACGTACTCGGCCAGCTCCCCCGTCCGCGCCCGCGGCGCGCCCATGAAGGTGACCGCGCTGTCGCCGGTGCCGACGCCGAGGACGAACCGGCCGGGAGCGAGCTCCGCGATGGAGCGGGCCGCGGAGGCCGTGACCGTGGGGTGCCGGGTCACGGGGTTGCTGACCATGACCCCCAGGTTGATGCGCTCGGTGGACAGCGCGACCGCCGACAGGGTCGCCCAGACATCCCGCCACAGCAGCTGCGAGTCAGGGAAGACCACCCGGTCGGCGCCGGCGTTCTCCAAGCGCCGCGCCAACGTGATCAGTTCACGGATGGGGCGGCACGGGGGTACTCGGACGCTGATCTCCATTGGTTCGTCCTTCCCAGCCGGGCGCGGGCCGGCGGCTGGATTGTTGCCGGCGGGACGTCGTTACCGGCGGGGCGTTGTTTCCGGTCAGGAGCCCGCGGGCCCGGACGGCAGGTCGATCTTGTAGAGTTTGGCGGCGTTGTCCTGCATGATCTTGCGGACGTTGGCTGGGTCGACGCCGGCAAGGGCCTTCGCTGAGCGTTCGACGGGTGAGGGGTAGAGGCAGGTGGGGTGGGGGAAGTCGGTTTCCCACATGATGTTGTCCGCGCCGAGGTAGTCGAGTAGCAGGTGCGGGCCGGCGTGCTCGAACCAGAAGGTCCCGTAGATGCCGCGGCGGAACATCTCCAGCGCGCTCGGCTTGGTGGGCGGCTCCAGGTCGGGGAAGGTCTCGCGGTACTCGTAATCGATGCGCTCGAGGACGTAGGGGATCCAGCCCATGCCGCTCTCGACCGAGACCCACTTGAGGTCTGGGAACTTCAGGAGGATGTCGCTGACGCACAGGTTGGAGATGAACTTGGAGTTGTTCAGCTCCATCTGCACGGAGTTGACCGGCTTGACGGCACGGCGCTCGAGCGAGGGCCACGCGACCTCGTGGCGGTCGGCGCCGATCACGGCCGTGGAGCCGACGTGGATGTTGATGGTCAGGCCGAGGTCCTGCAGGACCTCGTAGAGCGGCTCCCATTCGGGCTGGCCGAGGTCGGGCAGCCCACCGAGGTGGGGGTTGCCGGCCATGGTGACGCCGCGCAGGCCCATCGCGGCGGCGCGCTGGGCTTCCTTGATGGAGGCCGGGATGTCCCAGAACGGGAGGACGGCCATCGGGAGGAGCCGGTTCTCGGCCTCTGCCTGCCATTCGGCGATGGCGTCGTTGTAGATCGAGACGATCGCCGCGCCGACCTCGGTCTCGACCTGCTGGATGAGCGCGTACATCGCGAAGCCCATGGTGTTGGGGTAGACGATCTGGGCCCAGATGCCCATCTCGTCCATGATCTTGAGGCGTGCTTTGGCGTCGTAGGAGGCCTGGTGGATGTCGGCCCAGTTCAGGCCCTGGCTGATGTCCTTGTCGAACATCGGGATCTTCGCGCCGGCCTTGTCGACGAAGCTGCCGCCGCCGGCCGAGAACATGTCGTGGTCGCCCAGCCACCAGCGGGGGGCGCCCTTGGCGTTCGGGCGGACCTGGGGGACGAGGTCCCGGATCTTCGCCGGTGCCCGTGAGGTCCACAGGTCGTGCGGCTCCGAGTAGTGCGAGTCTGCGTCGATGAGGTACAGGCCCTCAAAAACGCCTCGATCTGTTGCCATGGCCAGCTCCCGGTTCCCACGCTGATGGTCTTCAGCTGTGTGTAGGAGGTGTTCAGTGCCTCGATGCCCTTGACCCGGCCGAGGCCGCTGTCGCGGTAGCCGCCGAACGGTGTTTCGGAGTTGACGACGCCGCCGTTGACGGAGACCTGGCCGGCCTGGACCGCGCTCGCTACCCGCAGGGCCCGGCTCAGGTTCTGTGTCCAGACGCCGGAGGACAGGCCGTAGTCGGTGCTGTTGGCGAGTCGGATGGCCTGGGCCTCGTCGTCGAACGGGGTGACGGCCAGGACGGGGCCGAAGACCTCCTCCTGGGCCAGGCGCATGCTCGGTTCGACATCGGTGTAGATGGTCGGCAGGACGTAGTGGCCCTTCGCCAGGTCTCCGTCGGCCGCGACCGTGCCGCCGACGACGCGTCTGGCGCCCTCTTTCTCGGCGATTTCCCAGTATTCCTGGACCTTGGCGAACTGCGCTGGGGTGATGACGGGGCCGAAGTTCTGGGCTGCCTTGAGGCTGGCGACGATGCCGGCGACCCGGGCGACGAAGTCGTCGTGGATCGACCGCTCGACAAGGAGCCGGGTGTTCGCGGAGCAGACCTGCCCGCTGTTGGCGGTGAAGCCCGTGGCGACGGTGCGTGCGGCGGCTTCGAGGTTGGCGTCGGCGAAGACGATGCTCGCCGATTTGCCGCCCAACTCGAGCGTGACCGGCACGATCCGCTCGGCGCCGATGGCGGCGACGCGCCGGCCGGTCGCGACCGACCCGGTAAAGGCGATCTTGGCGACCTCCCGTTCCCGCAGTAGCGGCTCGCCGATCTCGGGCCCGACGCCGGACACGACATTGAGCACGCCGGGCGGCAGGCCGGCCTCGGTGGCGAGACGCGCGAGGGTCAGCGTGGTGGTGCTGGTGAACTCCGACGGCTTGATGACGACCGTGTTCCCCACGGCCAGGGCGGGCGCGCTTTCCCGGCAGGCCTGGTTCGGTGGGGCGTTCCACGGCGTGACGACGGCGACGACCCCGTAGGGCTCCCGGCGGACGAAGGCGAACGACCCGGCCGCCGGTTCGAGGCTCTGGCCGCGTAGACCACGCACCACGGCGGCGTAGTACTCGAAGTAGTCGATCGAACCGTTGATCTCGGACGCGAGATGGCTGGCGAGCTTGCCGGTCTCCGCGGCCTCCAGCGCGACGAACTCGTCGAAGTGCTCGCGCAGCACCGCCGCCACCGCGAGCAGCGCCCGGGAACGCTCGCCGGTCGAGCGCGCCGCCCACGCGGGCTGCGCGGCCGCCGCCGCCGCGACGGCCGCCGCCGCATCGGGCTCCGTCCCTCGGGCGATCTCCGCCACGAGCCCGCCCAACCGGGCTGTACGACGCCAGGTACTCGCCGCCCGCGGGCGCGACAGGCCGGCCCGCTATCCACTGCTCGAACCGAGGAACCGCCACCGCGCTCTCCTTGATCTTCAACTTCAGGAGTTGCTTCTCGTTCGTCGACCGCCCTCGGGCGCCTAGTGGGACCCTGGAGCCGATCCTCTGGCTGATTCCGAAGTGCCTCCCTCGCCCGGCCGCTGTCCCGGCGCTGTTCACCCGCCCGTGTAGCGGGCAGCGTGATAAGCATCCTCATTTCTGCGCCCGATGCAACCCTTGGGCGGCATGGGAGACCTGCTCCCACTTGCTCCAGGTCTGCACCCGGGCCCGGCTGCGCGGCTCCCGGACGCCGGCCCAGGTCACCTGCTGGCCGGAGCTGCCCCGCACCGTCACTGGCAAGATCCTGCGCCGGCAGGTCGTCCAATCTCGTCAAAGGCCCGTGACGTGGCGTAGCCAGAAGTGTGGGTGGGGGCGCGGCCGGTGGCCGGGCCCTGTTCGGCGTCGGTGCCGGCTGGCTGACCAGTGAGTTCGAGGCGGCGCAGGTCCCCAGCGAGGACCGCGGCTGTCGACGACGCCTCCTAGACCGCCTTGAAAGGTATCCTGTATCGCCCTTATGCGCTACGGTACGACCCATCCCGTTATCGGCTTGTTTCAGGATTGTCGATCTTTCCCGCCGGAAGGAGGCCGCCGGTCATGTCCTCGTCGGTCCCCGCCGGGCTGGGCTCCCGCGGCACGGAGCGATCCCTGCCTGTCCTAGACGGATTGGTGAATCGATGAGTACAGCCCCAGCGCCCTCCCTCGCTCCCTCGACGGTCGACGAGGCGGTGCGGCTCGCCAACGCCGACGGCGAGCTGCGCCTGAACAGCCGGTCCTGGACTGGCACGGTGACGCTCCTCGTCGACGGGGTGACGTACCGGATCGCGGTGGACCGCGGCCAGTTCAGCCTTGTGCCGGCGACCGACGGGACCGACGCTGCTGGCGCTGCCGGCGGGGGCGACATCACGGTGAGCGGCACGCCCGAGGCGTGGGGCAAGGTGCTCGCGGCGGTGCCGCCGTCCGGGTACGCCGACGTCTTCGGGGCCTGCAACGGCGGGATGGCGGTGCAGCCCGCGCCGCGCGACGCGGAGCGTCACCTGGCGGTGCGGCGCCTCGTCGACCTGCTGCGTCACGCGATCAACGGCATCGACCCCACCCCGCGGGTGCTCGCCGCCTCGCGCCCGCACGGGACGCACGACGCCGCCGTGGGCCGCTACGTGCACCTGGATCTCGGCGGGGTGAGCTACCGGGTCTACTACGAGGAGGCCGGGACCGGTATCCCGCTGCTGTGCCAGCACACCGCGGGTTCGGACGGCCGGCAGTGGCGGCATGTCCTCGAGGACGAGCGGATCACCAGCCGGTTCCGGGTGATCAGCTACGACCTGCCGTACCACGGCAAGTCGGTCCCGCCGAGTGGCGTCGCCTGGTGGGCGCGGCCGTACGTGCTGACCCGCGATTTCCTGATGAGCGTGCCGGTCACGCTGGCGGCGGTGCTCGGCCTGGACCGCCCGGCGTTCGTCGGGGCGTCGGTGGGCGGCATGCTCGCCCTCGACCTGGCCCGGTTCCACCCCGAGTCCTTCCGGGCCGTGATCGCGTGCGAGGGCGCGCTCTACCTCGGCCTCGGCGCCAGCGACGACGACGCCCACGAGGTGCGCGATCTCGGCGGCGGCGCGGCGTTGCACGCGGCCTCGATGATGCAGGCCATGAGCGTCACCGCGCCCGAGGCCTACCGGCAGGAGACGCGCTTCCACTACTCCCAGGGCGCGCCCGGCATCTTCCCCGGCGACATCTACTACTACAGCATCGACCACGACCTGCGCGGCCAGGCTCACCTGCTCAACCGCCCGGACTGCCCGCTGTACATGCTGACCGGCGAGTACGACGCGTTCACCGTACCGGCGTCGATCGAGGCGGCCAAGGAGATCCCCGGCGTCCACTTCGAGGTTATGGCCGGTCTGGGCCATTTCCCGATGTCCGAGGACCCTGACCGGTTCGCGGAGTACCTGCTTCCGCTGCTCGACCGCATCGCCGGCGCGTAGCGGGTCCGGAGCTCCAGTCGCCCGGGTTGTTGCTCCAGTGGCAGCTTTGGCCGCGGCGCTCGCTGAGCGGTGGACCTCGCCGGACGCTGTGCGGATCAGTCCGTCGGCGGTCAGCGTCGCGGGGAACAGTTGGCCGCGACGCCGACGTCAGTCGGGGGTGACCCGGGCTGGCAGGGGCTTCGCGTGGCCGCCGACGACGACGTCGACCGACGTCTGGCCCGTGGGTAGCGGGCCGAACAGGTCCCACTGCACGAGCGTCCCATCGGCGGGGACGGTGCCGGCACCGGTGCCATTGGCCAGCAGGCCCCAGAAGGACGGCGTGCGATGCACGCGCAGACCGCGCACGCCGACTACCTGCACGCCCCAGGGAGCGCACCTGCTGGTCACCGTGAAACGCAACCAGCCCACCGTGCACACCCGGTTGAAGACACTGCCCTGGAAAGACGTTGCTTTTGGTTTCGGCATCCACCAGTCTCCTGGGGGAGTCTCTGGCACGCTTGGAGCCTGCAGGTGGTCTATGGCACCCTCTACCAGTGCATCCGCACCCTGGCCCTCGCAGGGTCGGTCGACAAGCTCGACTTCAAGCACGAACTGGCGGTCTACGGCCTCAACGCACTCCCGGTCACCCGGTAAGGCGATGACCTTGCGTGAGGACGTCGGCGCTGGCTGTCGCGGACGCGATCTGGCGGGCGACGCGGGACCAGTTGCTCTGGACCCAACCGCTGCCGTCGCGCCCGGAGGGGGCGACGGCAGCAGGCTCCCGACGTCAGCGCTGCCGCCCCGCTTCCGTCGTTCCGCGTCCCGTTGGTAGCCCGTTCGCAGCCGAAGTCTCTCTAGTTTTTATTTTTTACACTCGGAAGGAGTCGCCTGATGACGACGATCGCGCAGCCGGGCTCTGCCCAAGGGCAGGTGTCACACCGCGATGAATGCTTCATCGGCGGTGAGTGGATAGCTGCGACCGGTGACCGGGTCATCGAGGTGATCGACCCGTCCACCGAGGAGCTGGTCGCGACGGTGCGCGAGTCGTCCGTCGCCGATGTCGAGCGCAGCGCGCGGGCCGCTCGCGAGGCGTTCGAGCGGGGGCCGTGGCCCGCGCTGAGCCCCGAGCAGCGTGCCGACGTGCTCGAGGACCTCGCCGCTCGTCTGGACGCGCGCAACGAGGACCTGGCGCAGGCCGCGACGGCCGAGATCGGTATGCCGATCAACATGGCTCGCCAGTCGCAGGTGATTCCCGGGCTCTATCTTCGGTACTACGCGGATCTCATCCGCACGTTCGCGTTCCGTGAGGACCGGCTGCGCCTGGACGGGTCCACCACCCGGATCCTGCGGGAGCCGGTGGGACCGACCGCGGCGATCGTCCCCTTCAACGGAGCGTTCCCGGCCGCGGGCATGAAGCTCGCCCCCGCGCTGGCCGCGGGCTGCACGGTCGTCGTGAAGCCGTCGCCGGAAACGCCGCTGGCTGTGAACCTCCTCGGGGACGTCGTGGCGGAGATGACGAAGGACGGGGTGCTGCCGCCTGGCGTCATCAACGTCGTGGTCGCCGACCGGGAGGGCAGCGAGGCGCTGGTGGCCTCGCCCGACATCGACAAGGTCACGTTCACGGGCAGCACCGCGGTGGCCAAGCACATCATCGCGACCACCGGCCAGCGCATCGGCCGGGTCACCCTGGAGCTCGGCGGGAAGTCCGCGGCGATCGTCCTGGACGACGCCCCGATCGACCGGATCATCGCGCCGCTGCTGGGCGGCGGACTCATCAACACCGGGCAGGCCTGCTTCGGCCTGACGCGAGTGCTGGTCTCCGAGCGCAGTCGCGACGAGCTCGTCGACGCCATGAAGGGGTTCATCGGCGCGCTGGTGGTGGGCGACGCGCACGACCCGAAGACGACCACGGGTCCGCTGGCGGGCCCGCGACACCGCGACCGGGTGGAGAACTACCTGGCGATCGCGGCCGCCGAGGGCGCGCGGGTCGCGGTCGGCGGAAAGCGGCCCGAGCACCTCGAGAAGGGTTTCTTCTTCGAGCCCACCGTACTGGTGGACGTCGAGAACTCGATGCGCGTGGCCCAGGAGGAGATATTCGGGCCAGTCGTCAGCGTCCTCACGTACAAGGACGTCGACGACGCCGTCGCCATCGCGAACGACACCCCCTACGGTCTCGGCGGGGCCGTCTTCGGCGACGACGTGGAGCGCGCCTACGGGATCGCCCAGCGCATTCGGACGGGAACGGTGCAGATCAACTGCTTCGTCGGCGCGCACGTCACGACGCCCTTCGGGGGCTACCGCGAGTCCGGTGTCGGGCGTGAGGGCGGCATCGAAGGCCTGGAGCCGTTCCTGGAGAGCAAGTCGGTGCACCTGCCGGCCTGAGAGGGTGTTTGAGAGCCTGTCTTAGATCTTGGTCGTGTGGGCTGCTCGTGGTCTGTTTCTGATCTTCGCAGCGTGGTGGCGTGATCAGACCGGACGGCCGGGCGACGGTCACGACATGGATCGATCTCGTCGCTATCCCCTCCGATATGTCCGATGCGGAATGGGCCTACATCGAGCCGATGCTGCCACCGGTTCCGAAGGACGGCAGGCCCGAGAAACACGACCGGCGCGACATCGTGGACGCGATCCTTTACGTAACCCACAACGGGATCGTGTGGCGGGCGCTTCCGGCTGACTTCCCCGAGGTCAAGGGCGGCGCCCCGCTTGTTGTAGGTCTTCTTGTCATCCTGAATGCTCGTCGACTGGCCGACCCGTCTTTCCGGGTGACACCGTTCACGTCCAACTGAGGATCACCCCCAACGCGGCGACGAGGTCATCGACCTTACGGGTCGACACCTCCGTGCACGTAGGCCTCCATCACCACCGCGCGGCCACCGCGTGTAGCTCTGTGTGAACCGACCAAAGTTCCACGGAGACAGAGACACGCGATGGCCTTTGGCGATTCTGCCCAATCGGGTCTGGTCGAGGTGCGGCGGCACACCGGCGCAGACGACGCAGCGTAACGGTTCCCGGGAGCGGACGGTGTCGACGACCGCCGGGGACCTGACGGTGATGACCCCGAAGATACGGACGGGGTCGTTCTTCCCGTCGCTGCTGGAGCCTCCCGGCGCATCGACGTGGCGTTGCACTATGTCCCGGAGCGACACACCCGGGTGCGTCTCCTTTGAAAGTGGCACTTATATCTAAGAGATTTCAAAGCTACCGATGTACGGCGAGTCCATGGCCATTTCAGATGTTTTCGGTCGCTGCCAGGCGTGATGGGTGCTGGTCAGCGTCTATCTGCCGTGGTCTGACCGCCCCAGGGAGGTACCGGCGGGAAGTGCCTCGTCGCCGGGTCCGTCGACGTCCGTCCAGTTCGCGGGATCATGGGCGACGTTGGTGCCCTTGTCCCGGACAGGTCACGGAGGCCCCGCGGTGACGTACGTGGTGACGGTCGAGCGTCTCGACGAGGACGGCAGCAGGGTCCCCCTGGACCCCGAGACAGCCGCCCTGCTCGCGGGACCGAATGAGCGGTACGCCTCGCTGGTCGGCTGGACGATCGACGCCGCCGGCCCCCTGGACCACGGCGACCGGGAGAAGACGATCGACAAGGACGGCCGGGAACTCCAGCGCTCGCTGCTGGAGACCACCTTCGCCCTCGACACCGCCCACGAACAGCGCGTCAGCCACCTGGTATCCGAGGCCGGGATCCGCCACGGCGGCGTCGAGAAAGGCCACGACCGAGCCGTAACCAGCGTCTTCGGGCCGATCCGGGTGGCCCGGCTGGCCTACCGCAACCGGCGCGAGGCCAACCTCTACCCGGCCGACGCCCGCTGGGCACTCGCCGACGACACCTACTCCCTCGGAATGCGCGCCCTGACCGCCTACCACCTCGCCACCAGCGGCTACGGCCAGACCCAGGAGATCATCGCCCAGCGGACCGGCGTCACCATCGGCCACCGCCAACTCACCCAGGTCGCGAACGACCTGGCCCGCTGGATCCCCGACTTCTACGACCAGCGCGCCTTCAACGCCACCGACCTCGCCACCGGCGACGTGATAGCGATGCAGGCCGACGGCAAGGGCATCGCCCTGCGCCCCGAGCACCGCACCAGCGCCAAGAGCGACAGCACCCACCCCGGGGTCACGAAGATGGCCGAGATCGTCGCCGTCACGACCTTCACCCCCGCCGCCCGCCAACCCGAGGACATCGCCGCCCCGGCAGCCCGACGTAAGGAACACCCCGGGCCCGCCGCGCGGGACACGTGGGTCTCCGCGTCGATCATCGACGACATCCCCGCCGTCATCAGCCGGGCGTTCGACGAGGCCGACTGGCGCGACCCCCACCACCTCCACCAGCGGGTCTTCCTCGTCGACGGCAACCGCCAGCAGATCACCGCCATCGGCGAGCACGCGACGAAACGCGGCCTGAAAGTCCCGATCATCATCGACTACATCCACGCCGCCGAGTACGTCCGCAAGGCCGCCGTGCAGCTCAACCGCGCCAGGACCGCCACCGAGGTCAGCGAGTGGGGCGACGGACAACTGCTGCGGATCCTGCACGGCCGCGCCAGGGCGGTCGCCGCGACCCTCGCGTCGCTCGCCGAGAAGCGGCGGAACAACCCGCGCACCCGCGACCAGGACCTCAGCGACGTCGACCGGGCCGTCACCTACCTGACCAACAACCACCAGCACATGCGCTACGACAAGGCCCTCGCGAACGGCTGGCCGATCGCCACCGGCCTGATCGAGGGCGCCTGCCGCCACGTCATCGAGGATCGGTTCGGCGTGACCGGCGCCCGCTGGTCCCCGACGGCGCCGAGGACATCCTCAAACTCCGCGCCGTCGTGATCAACGGTGACCTCGACGCCTACCTGACCTACTACAAGCAGCGCTATCTCACCGACCACCACCTCGCCCGCTACGACCCCGCCAGCATCCCCCACCTCGGCCTCGACCACGCCGCCGCACGCCCGGGATAACCCGGAATCACCCACCTCTCGAGATGCACCCGACACCCCCACCTCGGACGATCAACCAGCCGATCCCGATCTATGCCACGCGGTGGGACTCACCAAAAATTGCGTGACTGGACCGGAAATGTTACAGTTTTTCCCACAAGATCGAGTCGGCAGATCGGAAGAGGGAGGCGCAGGTCGAATGGCGTTAGAACTCGACAACTGTCAGCTCTGAGATCAAATGCTGTCGGTGGGATGGTGATGCGGGTCGTTTTTTGGCGTGCAGATAGACACGTCCATTCACGGGCGTCCGACCCTTCAGGCAGCTGATCCGCGGTGACGTCGAGGTCGGTCTCGCGACCTCGCCGATGTTGGCGACAATTCCTGGTCGCGCGGTTTACCGAGTGTGTAGCTTGAATGGACTCCAGCCTTGAATGAGGCCTGAGAGACTTACAGGATTGCTGGATTCTCCGCACTCCGGGTGGTGGATGTTATGCCGCCTCTGCGCTGGCCGGACCGAATCCAATGTGTCGGTAGGATAGGGGTGGTTCATCTCCAGGGGAAGCCTCGAACTTCACGAAGAGTTTGGAGCGGCGGTCGGCCGCTTCCGACCCGGTTAGTCTTCTCTTTCACCATGGCGCGTGCTGTTCTTCGACCGACGACTACGTCTCGGCCCCGCGGCATTGGAGCTGCTGTCCGTGCGGGTCGTGCTGTCGGCCGGCAGCCGTGGCAGCCTTCGACAGATACTGCCGCCGGGCCCGGCTGCGCTGCCTCAACGCGCAACCGCGGGCCGAGGAGTTGGTCTGCCCTCCTTTGCGTTTGGTTCATCGAGACAACAGAAAAGGCATTATTCTCTGCAGTCCTTCAGGGGCGGCCGAACTCGGGGCGGCGGCTGCGTGGGCCCTTCCCAGTCGTTAGGAGAACCATGACCCTCTATACTGCCGGTAGCGTCGTAAACGCGCGCCGCGCCAGTAGTGTTCGAATAACGCTCGTTAAACAGAAAATATCGAACAAACGAGATGGGGGCCCACTCGGCCAGGATATCGCAGGTGCCGTCGCAGCCGAGAACCTGGCTTCGGTGCCGGCCTGGGTGGCAAAGACGGCCAGTCAGGCGACAGACCAGGCGCTCAGCGAGGATTCTGACGCGGATCGTCATACCGCAATCGCGGATGCGGTCCGCCGTGTCACCGAACTCTACATCACCGCCGTCCTGGAGGGCCTGCGTTCGGGGGTGCCACCGCAACAGACACCTCTAGCGGCCGTGCTGTTCGACGTCGTGTGTGACGCGGTGCACGAGAAGGTCTCCCTGTATTATCTACTGCGAGCATTGAAGATTGCGTACCTGGAAACCATCGAATATTATTCCGCAGTGGTGGAGAACGCCGTTGATCGCCGTCCTCCAAGCATCCGGAGCGATCGGACAAGGGACCACGCGTCGGCCTATGCGGATAGCCTCAGTGCCAGGATCGCACACGTCTACGTGACCGAAGTGGACAAGCGAATGGGCGACCTCTCCGTTGTACAAGAAGGCCTGGTAGACGATATCCTCGCGGGGCATCCGGTCGACCACGCGGATGCCGAGCGGATATTGGGACTCGACTTGGCACACCATCATCTGGCGGTCGTGCTCTGGGCATGTCCCGGGACTGCGGTGTCCAGCGAGCAGCTCGGCCAGTTTGCCATCGAGCTGGCTCGCGCGCTGGGCTCGCCTCGCCCGCTGATCGTGTCCTCCGGCCCGGCTCGGGCGTGGATATGGATCAGTTGGCTGCGCCCACCGGCAGATGAGCTTGTCGCGCGGGCGTGCGAGATCCTGACGCCGCCTCCCGGGGTACGGGCGAGCATGGGACCGGTCGCCGCGGGCGTGACCGGTTTCCAGCGCAGCCACCTTGGCGCGCAGGCAGCGGCAAGGGTCGCCGCCACCGGGGAGTGGGGAAACTCCTGGTTCTTCAACTATGCCGACCTGGCCGTCGTCTCGTTGGCGACCAGCGATCCCCAACAGGCCCGGTGGTTCGTGGAGGAGACGCTCGGGGCCCTCGGGCAGCCCGGGCTTCGACGCGCCGAGCTGCGGGAGACGCTGCGGGTGTATCTGGCCTTCGGTCGCAGCCGGCTGCGCGCGGCCGAGAGACTGCACGTCGCCCGCAACACTGTCGCGTACCGCGTGGACAAGGCAGTCAGTCTGCTTGGCCGAAAGATCGACGGGGACGAGCTGCAGGTGCGGCTGGCTCTGGAGATCGCCCGAGTTCTTCCCAGCGAGTAGTGATCATTGCCAGGTCCAGGCCGTTCCCGATACTGGAACGTCGGTTCGACACCCACCGTTACCGCTGCCGAAACGCAGGGAATCGTGTTCCGGCCCCCCGCGAGCGGTCGAGCGGCGGGTACCTCGCGCAGACCAGCCGCCAGCCAGCCGGTTCGCCGGCCCGCGGCGGGGAGGACGGGCGCCCGATGCCTTTGGCATCACGCACCAAGGCGCTCCGGCATAGCTTGGCTTACCCACCCCGTGCGCCTTCCCCAGCACCCTTATGTCACGTTCCGTGACAACAACGGCGGTTGGTGTGTTGAGTGTTAGCCTGGAGTATTCAGGCAATTCCTGGTTGATCTAGACCCTGGATGCGGAAAGGTGCCCCTGACCTGGGACAATGCGGGTATCTGAGGCCCAATTGTCCAGTAGATCAGGAGCACCTCGTAGGTGAAGTCTACGCAGTGGTCGAACGGTATGTACGCCACCGTCGGCGGCAAAGGGATCACCAGCCGTGCCGGCGCCGCCGGCGCG
>Ga0207710_10001132_pt1 | contig 13599 bp, 9 predicted proteins | sample KBSS24metaG_FD_184400 | JGI IMG/M metagenome (GOLD analysis project Ga0207710, IMG submission 184400) | Switchgrass rhizosphere microbial communities from Kellogg Biological Station, Michigan, USA - KBS S2-4 metaG (SPAdes) (version 2) | ecosystem: Host-associated > Plants > Roots > Rhizosphere >...
GCCTCAGCGGCGATTGGGTTGACATCATCTCGGCGGCCGCATCGGCGAGCTTCAATCCCTTAGCTGTCAACTGAACACCGCCGGTTTTCCGCGGGCCCGCAAGCCGCTCGACGAGCCCGAATTCCACGAGGCGGTCCACCTGCTTCGTCATAGCACCCGAAGTCACCAGGAGCGCGCGGAATAAAGCCATCGGGCGGCGGACGTAGGGCTTCCCCGCCCTTCTCAAGGCAAAGATGACGCGCATGTCACCCCCACTGATGCCGAAGCGCTTGCGGCACATTTTATCGTACGAATCTTCCAGGATGCGACCCAGGCGCATGATATAGATCGCCAGCAAAAAGTCGCCCAGATCGAGGTCAGGTCGCTCACGCCGCCACGAGTCCTCGATGCCCAGCGTGTGCCCCTGCGGATCTCCCAGTGTGTTCATGCCACTCCATCGATGATTTATCCGGCAATGCTGCCGAACGTAGATACCAGACCATCGGTCGTCAAGCCAATCGCCGCCGCAAAAGCGAGGTGAACGGTTATGGAGGCCTTTCGGAACAACGGCGCCCGGATAGATCGACGTGTGAATGCCTCGTTATTGTGATTTTACCCGACAGCAACCGGATGACGTCTTAGCTTCCGTGGAAGCAACTTCTCCGGCATGGCGGGTCGACGCCCGACGGTACTGCGACCCGGAGCAAGTCCCGGGAGGTGAGGATGACAGACGGGAGCTCGCTCCTCGCAAACGCAAACGGCGGCAGCAATCCTCTTGACCCCTCGAGCAAATGATGTAATCTTCCATGGAAGATATCTGTCAGTGATCGAAGTCATTCCACATCCGTTCACAACAGGAAGTCTGGCGCCGTGTTAACTCGAGAGCAGAATGAACGTGTATGCCGCATCGGTCCAGGCACTCCCATGGGACGAGTGTTCAGACAGTTCTGGCTACCTGTGTGCACTTCGGAGCAACTGCCGCGCCCCGACTGCGATCCGCTGCGGGTGCGACTGCTGGGAGAAAGCCTGGTGGCGTTCCGGGATTCCTCGGGAAAGGTCGGCCTGCTGAGCGAGCACTGCCCTCATCGGGGTGCTTCGTTGGCATTGGGCCGGGTTGAAAACAACGGGTTACGTTGTCTATATCACGGCTGGAAATTTGCCACCGACGGCCGGGTACAGGACATGCCCAACTGCAACAGCCGCGCGATTCGCGAGCGGATTCGCGCCCCATCCTATCCGGTTCGCGAAGAGGCGGGTCTCATCTGGTCCTATCTCGGTCCTGACAAGGAGCCACCGCCTTTCACGCGCTACGCATTCATGAACGCGAAGGCGGAAAACCGCGCTGTAGTCCGGATCAATGTCAAATGCAACTACCTGCAGTTGACCGAAGGCGGTTTCGATAGCTCTCACGTCGGAATCCTGCACACTGACCTGGTGCGGCCGGGCTGGAGCGATCCCGCTGCCGCAACAGCCCACGAGTCGGAACATCTGCTGGCCGTGGACGACAATGATCCCGAGTTGGAACTCACGGAGACTGACTTTGGCTTCTACTACGCCGCATTCCGTAACGGCGGCCGCGACGACAGCGGCAAGGAGCGTTTGAATGTCCGCGTCGTGCCGTTCATGATGCCCTCTACTCGCATCATTCCCCTGCCGAACGCGCTGTTCACGGTGTTTGAAACGCCCGCGGATGATGAAACGACGAGCACCTTCATCGTCATCCACAGCAACCAGCCGGTGGATCGGAACAAAGTGGTAGCGACTCTCGGGATCGATGATCCGCGCTTCTGGTCTGAAAAGGACTGCGTCTTCAAGGCCGGCTGGGATAACGGTTTCCTGCAGGACCGTGCGAGAATGGACGCGTCCTGGACCGGTCTGCGCGGCCTCGAGCAGGAGGACGCAGTGATCAGCCTGTCGATGGGAGCGATCTTTGACCGTTCAACCGAACATCTGGTCGCCGCGGACCGGGCGGTTGCCACCCTTCGCAAGATCCTGCTGCGAACCGCGGAACGCCTCGAGCAAGGCGAACGTGTCGCGTTACCTGAGGACTTGACGGATGTGGGAGCCCCCGATGTATTCATGCTCGCCACCGAGAGGAAAACCTGGCAGGCACTCACGCCGAACCATTGGAAGGAATTGGTTGACGCAGGGGCGGAAGTCAAAGCGTCCGAAGTCTGAGCACGTCTGGGGGTACCGCCTTTGCAATGAGCAGCACATGCGCGGGCCATCCCGAGGTCCGGTTGAGTTTTGATGTAGTGGCGTCGCTCTCGCCTTCAGGTGCAGGTGCTGGTCTGGCAACAGCCTTCCACGGAAGCAATGATCATCGAAAATGCCCCCGGGGGCAACGTGAGGCGCGACACGGGGCAATGCTGGACGGGATCTTCCTCCTTGCAGAGGACAGCCAGACGCGCACTTTGATGCGCAGAAGCTTGGCGATGTGAGGGTCGCCCTCAAAGACGCCCTGGCGGATTAGAGAAATCAGACGCAAGACCGGATGGCGATCTTGAAGCGTCGTGCGGTCAGGCGAGAACCAGGACCCTGTTCCGCTCAACGGGGCTGTCAGTGGGCAATTTATCTACTGTTGCGATCATTGCCGGGCCTCGGTTGCGTAGATCTGATCGTGTCTTCCATGGAAGAACTCATGTCAGCGGCCGGTCGTTAGTCCGCACTTCGAGTTGAGCCCAGCATCCGTGGCACTGGGACCTGCGCGCAAAAACTTCCATAGAAGAATCAATTGACATCGCGCCAGTCGTCTGCAAACCTTCCATGGAAGCAAATGCGAGCACCACACACAGGTCGCTCGCCAAAGGGGGGGTACGCGATGCAAACGAAAGAGGCGATCCTGTGGTCCTACCGCGTGTTGACCGTTGCCATCTTGGCAAGCCGTGCCGCGGTCGCAGCTGATGACACGGCCGGTGCGTCCGCCGGTCTCGCCGAGGTGACTGTCGTCGCGCAACGCCGTGTCGAGGGCTCACAGGCCGTCCCGATCTCGGTGGCTGCCTTCGGTGTGGAAGACCTGCAGACATTGCGCGCGACCAGCACTGATGATCTGCCCTTGATGGTGCCCGGAATGACGATGCAGCCCACCGCTGCCTCAGCGCCCATATTCCTCCGCGGTGTCGGCAATAATAACACCTCCAATGTCGGTTCGGCGGTCCTGATTTTCATCGACGGTGTTTACTATCCCTACCAGTCTGGCAACTTGCCATTCAATAACGTAGCCAGTGTCGAGGTCGATAAGGGTCCCCAAGGTACGCTATTCGGCCGCAACGCGACCGGCGGCGTGATCCAGATCACCACCCGGGACCCGCAGTTCACGCCATCCGGGAGTATCGACGTGGGCTACGGGAACTACGATACGACCACGGTGAACGTCTATGCGACGACTGGCCTCACCGACAAACTCGCGGCGGACGTCGCGGTGTATTATTTGAATCAGAAGGATGGATGGGGTCGCAATGTTGCCACCGGGGGCGAGGTCTTTACGGAAAAGAATGTCGCCTTGCGTAGCAAGTGGCTGTATCGCGTCAATGATGACACCTCGATGCGCCTCACCTGGGATTACCTCACCAGCGAGGGCTCCGTCGGCACGGACGTGCGGCCGGCGGTCGGCCGGGGATTCCTGTTCAATGAGATCACGGGAGAAACCTTTACCATCCCGGGCAAGTACGATGTCAATTCCAACTACCCGCCGTCCGCTCCAGTCAGGCAGATGGGAGCGAGCCTGAGGCTCGACACCCGGCTGGGCGATCTGCGGGCCGTCAGCATTACCTCCTGGCGTATGATGCGGTCCTCGTTTTTCATCGACTACGATGGCACGCCGCTCGACTTCTTCGATGTGTTTATCTTTAACCAGCGCCAGGCGCAGACGCAGGAATTCCAGATACTCTCCCCGGATGACTCGAAGATTTCCTGGGTCGGGGGTCTGTATTTCTACAACGATAGGGGTAAGCAAGACCCGTTCAGTTTCGGCGGGCCTGCGGGCAGCATCGTGTTCCGCGCGCCGGAAGGGCAACCCTTCGAAATCTTCAATCACGACCGCGTGACCTCCTATGCAGCGTTCGGCCAGGCCACGATGCCCGTTGCCCCGGATACCAACCTCACCTTGGGGGCGCGCTACACGGACGACCAACGCTACTTGAACGGCTATACTGTGGCCGGCAACATCGTCCCGGGCTCCGCGGGGTCGCAGTCGACCCAATTCCGCCGGCCGACCTACCGTATTATTCTGGATCACAAGCTCACCGCGGACGCGATGCTATACGCCTCGTACAACAAGGGGTTCAACTCAGGGTACTTCAATCAAGTCGCCACACGCGGCTTTACGGAGGCCGTGAATCCGGCCGTGAAGCCTGAGATCATCGACGCCTACGAGGTTGGCACCAAGACAGAATGGTTGGACCACCGGTTGCGCCTGAACGCCTCACTCTTCTGGTACGACTACAAGAACCTGCAGCAACAGGTGTATGAGGGAGCCGCGTTGGTCACGGTCAATGCGGCCGCCGCCCGCTTCAAGGGGATCGATCTTGATGTCGAAGCCCGCCCGATTGCGGCCCTCACTCTGGCAGCGGGGCTGGAGTTACTCGAGGCGAAGTTCACGACCTATCATAACGCCCCGATTTACTCCACCGGAGTTAACGGCGCACTGCTCTCGTCGCCCGGCGACGCCTCCGGTGACTACATCCCGTACGCGCCGCGCGTGGGATACAACGTGCGCGGCAGCTATGACATGCCTACGTCGATTGGTGACTTTGCGACGACAGCGACGCTTGCCTATACAGGTCCGTGGTACGCCGATCCGGGCGATTACTACGAGGAACGGGCTCATACGCTAGTGAATGTCTCCGAGACCTGGACATCTATCAACGGGCACTTCAAAGCCTCGCTGTGGGCCAAGAACCTCGGCCAGACGCATTACGACGCCGGTATCAACATGCTGGCCCCGATCGCACCGGTCGGAAACCCGGGAGCGCCGCGCACGTATGGAATTACAGTGGGCTACAAGTTCTAGTATGGCCTGTTCTGTCAAGCCTGGCGCGGGCGCTGCGACCGAGGCCGTAACGTTCCTGCTGGTTCACGGAGCGTGGCACGGCGGATGGTGTTGGCAACGCGTTGTGGATATCTTGGTAAAGCGAGGCCACACGGTACATGCACCGACCTTGTCTGGTGTCGGAGAACGATCGCATCTATCCAGCGAGCGCATCAATCTCAGTACGCACGTGCTCGACATCGTGAACGAGGTGAAATGGAAAGATCTCGACAACATCGTGCTCTGCGGCCATTCGTATGGAGGGATGGTGATCACTGGCGCCGTTGAACGGATCCACGAACGTGTGGCTTCGATCGTCTACCTGGATGCATTCATTCCCCAGAACGGCCAATCGTTGAACGACATCGCGAATGTGGCGCGGCCAGACGGCATGGTCGCACCTATCACGGCGGAGCAGTTCAATGTCAACGCCGCCAACAGGGCCTGGGTGAACGCCAAGATGACGCCCCAATCGGGCGCGTGCTTTTCGGAAAGGCTGGCTGTCACCGGTGTGCTGGACAAGGTCCCGAGGAAGGCCTATGTGAAGGCCCGCCTCGGGAGCACCCCGCATTTCACCGCCAACTACGATCGACTATCGAAAGACGGCTCGTGGCAAACCTATGAGATCGATTGCGGCCACGATGTCATGATCGACAAACCGCAGGAGCTAGCCGACATTCTCCTGAAATCCGTGTGACAGCCAAAGACGCAAGATACACGCCAGCGTTTCGAGCAGAAGCACACCCCACGTTTCTCTTACCGTCGACTGTCTGAATTCAGCGAGCGGAAATCGCTTAGGCGCGCACAGCTCGAGCGCCTGCTTTGACACATCCCAATCAAAGGCCCAGCCGATGGGCTCAAGCAACTGCAGGGCGATTTCGTGTCAGCGAAGTCCCGAAACCCGAAGCGCAGTCCCCTGGCAGTTTTCCAATCGTAAGTACACGTTCTTAGCGGCGGTCGGATCGGCGCCGGCGGCACAACCAATTGCGCCTGCAATTTTGCATCCTGGTACTAGCCGGTTTGCACCTTCATCCGCGCCGGACGCTCGCCCTTGCGACTACGCTGCTCAGTCATCGCGTACTCGGTTGCCCATGGAAGTATTCGACCGCACATTTGAGCATTATGTGCGAGTGCCCTTCGCGCTCTCCAAGACGGCTATTCCGTACATGCGAGAGCGCGGCGCCGGATGGATCGTCAACATAACCTCATCGCAGGCTTTGCCCGTGGAGCGGCCTTTTCCTGAGTATCTATCCGTGAGCGGTGATGCCGTCTACTCGGCAGCGAAGGCCGCGATCAATCGCTTGACACAAGGTTTGGCCGCGGAATTGCTTTCATACAACATTGCGGTCAATGCCGTTGGACCGTCGACTGCAATCTTGACGCCTGGTGCTGCGGATTACATTCCTGGTGGCTACCCGACCGAGGATGTTGCGTATCTGGCGGAAACCGTTTTGGCAATGTGCCATCTACCCGCGACAGCGCGTACCGGCCGGATTGCCCACAGTATGCACTTCCCCTGGCATCACGGGCTCGAGGTACGGAGCCTCGACGGACGTAGCATCCTTCCCCGGCGTGCCCCACCCCCCTCGTCAAACTCCAGAATCAATCCATCGGGCGAGTAGGGGAGATCGGGTCGAGCCCCTGAATTTGCATGTCTGCAGCCTCCACGACACAATCGTCGCAGAGTATGAAAACCGGATCGCCGAAAGCCCGCGCCGTCGAGCTCCCGTCCCGCATGGGGCGGCCGACCGAGGCCGAGGCACGCATCAAAAAGGATCAGCTCCTCGGTGTGGCGCAGGAGTTGTTTGTCAGACTCGGCTACAGCGCCGTGAGCATGCGCCAGGTGGCCGAGAAAGCCGAGGTATCGACGCGGACGCTTTATAACCACTATGCAGACAAGGCCAGCTTGTTTGCCGCTTGCCTCGATTTCGGAGCCGCGGGATTTCCGGAGCTGCAGATCAGCGGCGGTGCGGACCTGCGCACGGCACTTCGAGACTACGCCGCAAAGCTGGTGCGTACGCTGTCGCAGGATGGGAGTTTCCAGCTCGGCATGCTCATCTACCGCGAGGGTGGGGATTTCCCGGAGTTGTTACGCGCCTCCGAGGCTAATTACGAGCGATATCTGGTCGGTCCGCTGGCCCGATCATTGCTCGCCGCCGGCCTTCCTGCCAGCCGGGCGGAGCAGTCCGCGCGGTTGTTTATCATCATGGCGTTGTCGGAATGGCAGCGCAGGGTCATCTACCGGCGACCTGCCTTGACGGACTCTGAAATCGACCGCCATGCCCGCTTCGCGGCCGACGTCTTTTTGGATGGAGTCAAGATGGTTGGCTAGAAGGGCGATGGGTCTCAACGGCCGCTGGAATGATCAGACCTCTAGGCCCCAAACACTCGCAGACGCTCTGGACATAATTGCCTTACACACCCGACGCGGGCTCATTCTGAAAGTTGGACCTTCAAGGGGCCGGGTGGGCCCGTTTCCGTTCCCGTCCAAGGCGACTATCGGCCCGATAGCGCAGCGGTCGCTGACGTTCGACAATCATTTCGAATCGATCGTGTGGCCGAAGGCAAAGCAGGAATACGCCTTACCCCCGATCACGCTGCTGAAGGAGTGGTGTCCGGAATCATCACCCGCAGCTCCAGCAGCAACCATCAATGGGATCAAATGATCTGCTCGGGGATGGCATGCCCGGGCGCTCGGCGCCCTGTGCCACTCGAGCAGACGGGCGTTGCGTGCACCAGGCGCGCACTTCACGACAGTATCGTGCAGCCAGTCGTCGAACTCGAACGATGCACGGTCCGGGCCGCTGAAGATCTTTCGTAGATCATGGAAGCTGCTGCCGCTGCCCACGATCAATACACCTTCTTCCCTCAATGGCGCTACTGCCTGCCCGACAGCCAGATGATGGGCTGAGTCCAGGTCACCACGCATTGACACCATCACCACCGGAATCCTTGCCTGCGGATCGATGACCAACATCGGGACAAACACACCGTGGTCGAAGCCGCGATCCTCGTCAGTATTCGCTTCAATCCCTGCCGCCCGAAGCAGATCGCGCACCCGCAACCCGACCTCCGGCAAACCCCGAGCCGGGTATTGGAGCTCATACGTGTGGCTCGGAAACCCGTAATAGTCATACAACATGGGCGGAGCGATCGCGGTGCTGACGGTTGTCACAGGTTCTTCCCAATGTGCAGAAATGACTACCACTGCGCGCGGCTGCTCCGGGAGGCGGGCCAGAAGACCCGCGAAATAGCTCTTGAGCGGCTCGTATGCTTGCGGACCGTAAGGCTCCGGAAATCGGGTCCAGAAGCACGGTCCACCTCCATGCGTCAGGTAGAACACTGGTTGTCTTTTAATGGGTTCCATGAGCTAGCTCCATTGGTTTGCTTGCCAAGCAAGCAACTTCTGAGAGCCAGTGTGAATCGACCAGTCATCTGAATAAATATGCCCTGGAGGGATGAACTCTTGCATCCTGGTGCACAATCCCGCCGCACTTGGCCGCTCGACGGCACTGCGGGCAGCGCCAATGCCTCGAGGTTGACCCCTATGGCATTGGCGGCGCTTTTGGTTCATTTCCATTATCCCGCGATTCGGGATAACTACTCTCGTCAGGGCGGCTGTTTCTTTGCAGCTTCGGCAGTTACGGTTCCAACGCCTCGCATCGAGGCCAATAGCCCTCGAGAACCTCTGTCCACATCAGGATTTAAAAATGAAAACGCAGCACATCCGGTTTCCCACCCTCGCCTTGACTGCCTTGCTCGCATCCGCGGCAGCTCATAGCGAGGGTATACAAGCAGCCTCGAGCGCGGTGCCGTATCCCCCGCAACAGTACGAGCAGACCAACCTCGCCTCAGACTCACCAGCAACTGCAACTGCCAAAACATACGATCCCAATATGAGCAGTAGCTGGGGAATAGCGCAGTCCTCTACGGGGCCGTGGTTTGTCAGCCAACAGGCCAGTGGCTTGGCGACGGTCCACAGCGGTGCTGGAGAGACGCAGAGCGTGCTGGTCAAGATCCCGACAGCCGATCCGGCAAAGTTCAAAGTCGGCAGTCCCACCGGAACCGTTCTGAATACGAGCCAGGGATTCCTGCTCTCCAACGGTAAGCCCGCGACGTTCCTGTTCTGCACCCTGGATGGTCTGATTGTCGGCTGGAACAAGGATGTACCGAACAACGTCGGCCAGGTCCTGGTCAACCTGAAAGACACATCCATTTTCGAAGGGATGGCCATTGCTTCGGTTACCGAGCAAAAAAACACGGAGACTTACCTGTACGTCCCGGATTTCAAGGTGTCCCATGTTTATGTCTACGACGGACAGTTCAAGCATGTAAAGAAGGTCGAGAAGCAGATCGAGAAGACGATCAAGGACAGCTACACGCCGGACGGCTTTGTTCCGTTCAACATCCAAACCGTCGGTCCCAACTTGTACATCACCTTTGGCAAACCGGACAGCGCTTTTGCCGGAATTTTCCCGATTACCGGAGCCGGTACCGGTAGGGTCCTGGCTATCAGCCCGAAAGGCGAGCTGGTTCAGGTCCTGGAGCACGGTGATTTTCTCGATGCACCCTGGGCCGTAGCCCTTGCTCCTGGAAACTTTGGTCGATACAGCCATCATCTGCTCGTCGGCAACAATGGTAATGGGACGATCAATGTCTTCGATCCGGTGACGGGGGAGTTTGTTGACCAGCTTCGGGACAGCTCCAACAAACCGATCCGCATCAGCGGGCTGTGGGGGCTGTCTTTTGGCAATGACACCGCAATCGGGGGGCCGGCGACGTCGCTGTTCTTCTCCGCTTCCGCCGGGCCAACTTTCCTGGGTGGGTTGTTTGGAACCATCACACCCGTGCAGAATGCCTTCGGTAGCACCAACTAACCTAGGCCCGCGCCTACCGATCGCCTGGTTGGGACATGTCTCAACCAAGCGATCGAATTACCGCCTTCGGCAAGCCGGCGCGACGTTATCCATCACGTTCTGACAATCCAGCAGGAACATTCAAAATGTACCGTATCATGCCTGCGCTCTTTCTCGGTTTGAGCGCAGCCTCTGCGTCCACGGCTGCCGACCCCCATCAGCTCGACAAGACACACGCCGACCTGCTTTTCTCCATCAGCCACGCCGGATTCACGGAGAAGCACGGTTTTTTTTGCGACCTCGACGCTACACTGCAATACGATGTCGAGCATCCGGAAAAGAGTCAGGTCGCGGTTACAGTAAAGATGGACTCCATCGACACGGGTTCCGCTCAGCGTGACAGCGAACTCAGGAGCGACAAGTTCTTCGAGGTTGCGAAGTATCCGGAAATGCGGTTCGTGTCCACCAAGGTCACTCCCGGACCCAAGGATTCCTTACGCATAGAGGGCGATCTGACACTTCACGGAGTCACGAAGCCGCTCACGTTACACGCAAGGCTCAACAAGTCCGCAGCAAATCCGTTCGACAAGAAGCCGACACTCGGTTTCAGCGCCAGCGGCTCTCTGAAACGAACCGACTTCGGCATTTCAACCTACGTGCCGATCATTGGGGATGTTGTCGCGATCACGATCGATGCGGAATTCAATCGGAAGTCCTGAACAGCGCAACAAGTGGTCGACCGAGGAGGTCGATCAGCACCGAGCACTCTCGTATTGGGTCGATACAGAAGCTGCCGCCGCGCCCCACGCTTTGCTGTGCGACGCAAATAGGCGATTGGGTCGAATCTGCGCATCAACCAGCGCGAATGCGGGCTGTTAGTCCCTGATTTCGCCAGAATGTAGAGTCGTCGTGGATCGATTTGAAGCAATGAAAGTATTCGTGCGCGTGGTGGAAGCGGGTAGCCTTTGTACGCGCGGCCGAGAAACTCGAGCTGTCGACCACCGCGACGTCGCGGCTGGTTGCTGACTTGGAGGCCCATCTAGGTACCCGGCTGTTACAGCGCACGACGCGCCGGTTGCATGTAACGGAAGAAGGGCAGCGCTACTACGCGAGGGCGGCTCAGTTGTTGGCCGATCTCGAGGAAGCGGAAGCGGAAGCGGAAGTGGGGCACCTTACCCGCACGCCAACGGGCTTGCTGCGCGTCAGCGTACCGAATTCCTTCGGTGTGCTACATCTCGCGCGACTGCTTCCGTTGTATCGCGCGCGGTATCCGGAAGTGAAGCTGGAAGTCTCGGCTACGGACCGCATGGTAGATCTCGTGAACGAGGGATTCGATCTCGCGATACGTCTATCGGCCCAACATCGTCTGACTTACGTCGCGCGGCCCTTGGTGCACATCCGTATGGTCGTGTGTGCCTCGCCCGCCTATCTAGAACGCCATGGCACGCCTGAAACGCCATCAGCGCTGACGGGACACAACTGCCTGACCCATCCGGGCGGGGCCTATTCGGAGGCGTGGACATTCAATGGACCGGATGGGCCGATTTCGGTGCCAATTCGCGGTGACTACCGCGCCGACAACGGTGATCTGTTACGCGCTGCGGCGCTGGCCCGAGAAGGCATCATCCTCGAGCCGACGTTCATCGTGGGCGAGGATCTTGCTCGTGGTGATCTGTTGCCAATTTTGTTGGGTTGGCGGTTGCCGGAAGGTCAAGCGATGGATTCTGAGCAACCCCAAGCTCGTCCTTTTGCCCGTAACGGAAGCAGCCGCTCGCTGCGGCTTTGCGGAGCCTAGCCATTTCGCGCGTCGATTCAGGCAGCGGTATGGGCAGTCGCCGCGTCAGTTTCGTTATTGCGAACTCTCGATCAATCGCAGGATGGCCTGCGACTGATAGGCGCTGGCAAGCGCCTGTACTTTGTTGGTGAATGGAAGATAGTGAGGGTCGAGTGAGGCGATGCGCTTCGCCTCGTTTGCGATGTCGCGCATGTTGCCCTCTAACGCCAGGCGGTGCAGGTGCGCTACGACTGAGGCGGGCGGAGCGGGCATTGCGATAGCAGGTTCGTCTTCCGACAGCGGCTTCGCAGGCTCGTGTATTCCACTATCGGCGTCCACGACTGCGGCCTCCAACTCGAACCAGAATGTGCTGCCGATGCCGACCTGACTTTTTACGTGGAGCTCGCCGCCCATGAGCTGCACTAACTCGCGGCTGATTGCCAGACCCAGGCCGGTGCCTCCGGTTCGCTGGTCCTCCCTGCCGAGCTGCACGAACGGCTCGAAAATTCTGTCCAACTGGGTCGCGGGGATCCCGATTCCCGTGTCGTGCACTGCGAAGTGGAGCCGTCCGGGCGCCGGGGTGTCAACATCCAACCGTACCAGTCCCGCCTTGGTGAACTTGACCGCATTGCCCAGCAGGTTCAACAGTATCTGACGCAGCCGCTTCTCGTCGGCGAACACTTGCGCGGGCAGATCCGGCGCGGTTTCGCAGACGAACGTTACGCCTTTATGGTCAGCCTTGACGGCAACGATATCGGCTATCAGCTGCAGAAATCGCGGTAAGGCCAATGTGACCGGATTCAACTCCAATCTGCTGGCCTCGATCTTGGCGAGGTCGAGGAGGTCCTCGATGAGCTGCAGGAGGTGTTCGCCGCTGTGACGGATGACGCCTACGCGGTCGCGCTGACGGTCGCCCAGTGTGGGGTCGTCTCGGAGGATCTTTGCATAGCCAAGAATACCATTCAAAGGGGTGCGCAGCTCATGGCTGACGCGGGTGAGGAATTCACTCTTGGCGCGATTGGCGGCCTCCGCGACCTCCCGGGCACGCCGGTCGGCTTCGGCCTGCTTTCGCTCGCGCAGGTCGAGCACGAACGCCACCCCTTCGTCAGTCGAATCTTGGAACGCAGCCGCACCGATCAGCACCGGCACACGATAGCCGTCCTTATGGATGTACTCCTTCTCATAAGGGGCGCAGACGCCGAAAAGCCGCAAGCGTTCGATCGTCTGCGCATCTCTGTCGCGGTATTCCTCAGGGGTCAGATCGATCCAGTTGAGCTTGCCGGACAGCGATTCCTCCCTGGAATAGCCGCTCATCTGCAGCAACGCATCGTTGGCGGCGGTAATGCGGCCGTCGAAATTGTAGAAAAGAATCCCGATGATGTTCGAGTCGACGAGGCGGCGGATACGCGCTTCGCGGTGCTGCAGCGCTTCTTCCGCGCGGCGGCGCGCTTGGTTTTCGTGCTGCAGGTCGGCGTACAGCCGGGCGCTGCCGATCGAAATGGCGATCTGTGACGTCAAGACCTCCAACACGGTGACCAGCCCCGGTGTGAAGGCGTAGGGGAATAGATCGTTCTCCAGATACAAGACGCCATTCAGTGCGTTTTGCTTCACGATCGGCAAACACAACACCGACTTCGGATGCCAGGACGCGAAATACGGGTCCGCAGAAAAAGGATTCGGTTCGGCGGTATCCCCCAACAACACCAGTGTACGACTGCGATGGACGTAGTTAATGACAGAGCAAGGGATCATCAATTCGGATGGACAAGGCGCCGCGTCGTGGAGCTGCACATTGAGCCCCTCAGCGCTGGCGCGGGCCTCAGCGGCGAGCGCCAGATTGTCGCCGTGAACCAGCAGCAGGTAACCGCTCTGGGCGCCGGCGCTCTCCATCATGATCCGCATCAGCGTGTGGATCAGCTCGCTGAATACGATCTCTCCCGAGATCGCTTGCGAGGCTTTGG